>MTKW01004180.1_pt1 | contig 38938 bp, 35 predicted proteins | sample 1042761 | NCBI WGS metagenome assembly MTKW01 (sample SAMN06205366, study PRJNA360243) | anaerobic digester metagenome | biome: Wastewater treatment plant; feature: Anaerobic digester sludge; material: sludge; isolation source: anaerobic digester fed with sludge from wastewater treatment plant ... | reverse complement strand
GGGGATGGCGGTATATTCTTCAAGCCATTCCAGAGAGTAAAAGACTTCATCCAGTATCTCATCAATCTGAGCAAGTTTGTAAGGGTCTGTTTCTCTATGATAAAGTCCTATCGTACGGCCGGTTTCATCCCTTTTTTCAGCCTTTTCAAACTCTCCTGCTACAAAAGAGAAGAGATATGTGCTCAGAGGCTCTGTAGGGCGGAATAAATATGTAATTGTTTGATTATCAGCATTTGTAACACTTTCGTTAACCGGACTGTTGGCTATTGCTTTCCATTTATTTGGTACAGAGAGAGTTAGAATATAGGAGGCTTTTAGGTCCGGTTGGTCAAAACAGGGAAAGAGTGTACGTGCTCTGTCGGGTACCAACAGCGTGTACATAAAATTATCCCTTCTGTTGAGTGATTGTTTTCCTGCGGAAAATTTGATTCTTATGCTATTCCGGCCTTCCGGCAGAAGAGAGTATGGTATGATAATATGTTCATTTTCAAATAGATAATCGCAATTCACGTTATTTAACTCTACGGAATGAAGCATTTCCGCCTTTTCATTGAAGTCCACTACAAAAGGATAGTCACCCAGTCTGTTGAAATCAAATGAAATAAGGATTTCCGATGAAATATCTTCATCAGCATTTTCCGAAATTTCAAATCTCAAGTCATAGTTGAGATTAGTGATTGTAGTTTTCCTTAGATCAGCAAGTTCATTACTAATACCAGGCTCGGTTATTCTGGCAATTTTCCATTTCTGGCAGCTTGCTGCCATTAGAGTCAGCGCCAATGTCACAAGTATTATGCTTCTTTTTCTCATGGTAAATTAATAACTGAAACAGCCTTTAGCTATTGGCCATAAGCCGTTAGCTTTTGGCCGTTGGAGATTCCTAAAACATAATTGTTTATTACATCAAAAGTTTCAGCGGAGAAATCGGATTTGAATCCTTTGATGTCAGAGGTTGTGACTATCTTGAGATACTCTTTCAGATAGAGGTCGGAGAGGGGATAGTAGCTCCAGTGCCACTTCTCTTCGCCATGTCCGGTGGTACGCCCTTTACTGTATGGCTGGAAGAAGCCATATTTGTGAGCATTCGCCTGAAGCCACGCGTATGCCTTTTTCCCTTGTGTTGAGTTCCAGTAGGAGAGTTGTTTGGATATAAGATCTATATCCGTTCCCCAATGGTGGCGCGAAGTGCCGGGGAGAGAGTTATATTTGAGTACTCTTTTAGCACACTCAATGCGGTCGGGATACTTTTCGGTGTACTCTTTGATTTTGCTCTCCCAGATATATTTCTGAGTGTTGAAATTTCGGGAGGCAGATGTCACCCGCAATGTGATGCCTGCAGCCTTTGCGTCTGCATACATCTTCTCGAAGGCTGCAAGGACAGGTTTCTGTATATAGGAGTTCTCCTTGCTAAGTCCGGTATATTTTGAGGGTATATTGACGAAATTGGGGTCTTCACTGTAAGTGTGTTTGCCCATTAGGAATTCCTTGGTCGGGTATGTGGAGTCTTTCCAGAGCAAATCGCTAGTATTATCTGACTTTGAAACCTCCTTGTATGGGGTTACAACGAGGGTCCCGTCATCAAGGATGCGGATCAAATTGTTTTTGATGTCATTTTCGGAGAGTTTTTTCATCAGTTGTGCCACAGAATTGGCAGGGTCAGGCTCAGGGCCTGCTCCGAACCTCATCTTAAAGGAGTGTATTTTTCCTCCGAGCAGCACTCCATTGCGGTTTACCTGCACCTCAAGGATAGGTGAGTGCCCTCTGTTGCCCGTGACATTCATTCCGGTAGAGGTGCAGAAGTTGCCCAGACTGTAGGCAATTATTCTGCCCTTGTAGCCCTCTACGGCACGAGTCACATGAGGGCCATGGCCGAATACTATGTCTGCACCCAGATCGATGCACAGGTGTGCAAACTTTCTTAAGTCACCCCTGTTTTCTCCGTGAAAATATTCCGTACCGTAGGGGAGAGGATTGCAGTGGCTACCTTCATCACCTCCGTGAAATGAAACGATAAGTATGTCACAATCCTCTCTTACTTCCCCGATAATTTCGCGTACGAGTTTCTCATTGGTGTGTTTAAGTACATAGGAGTTATAGCCAAAGGCGCAAAAGCCGAATTTTACCCCTCTAATCTCTTTAAATGCATACCTACATTCGGGAAGACCGGCATATCCTATACCGACCTTGTCAAGGTTGGCCATGGTCTCGGCTCTTCCCGTAGCGGAGAAATCATTTATATGGTTGTTGGCCAGGCACATGAAATCAAAGCCGGCATCAGCGAGATGTCTGCGATATTCCGGGGGCATTTTGAATGCATAGGAACGATTATTGGAGAGGCTTTTGGTGCAGGTTCCGCCTACACACATAGCCCCTTCAAGATTACCGGCAGCAATGTCAGCCCTGCGCAGGATATCACGTGTATGGTCAAACAGATTGTTTCCGCCATTCGCGGGAAGGCGGTTTTTAGGATAAGTATTGCCGAGCATTATGTCACCCACCAGAGCAACAGTGAGTGTGTCCGTAGTTGCCCCTAGTGGTATTGTGAGTGACAATAAAGTCATCAAAAGTGGAAATATAATATGTCTTTTCATTTCTTCCATTTGTCTAAACTACAAAGATACTTATTTTTCACCTCTTATTCTCATGTGGCTACGAAGCGGTCTGAAAGTTGTTTCTCTCTTATATCTCTATTCAATCTTGCTCTATTCAATCTTGCCGTATGGGTATTACAAATTGTTTTGTTCACCTATTGTTATTACATTTGTAGACATTTTGAACAAATTATGAAAGGAATCGTTCTGGCAGGCGGCAGCGGCACCCGCCTTTATCCTATAACCAAAGGGGTGAGCAAACAGATGCTCCCAATCTATGACAAGCCGATGATCTATTATCCGATATCAGTGCTGATGCTGGCCGGTATCCGCGAAATACTGATTATCTCAACTCCGCAGGATCTTCCGGGATTCAGACGTCTTCTGGGCGATGGCAGCGACTTCGGAGTGCGGTTCGAATATGCGGAACAGCCCTCACCCGACGGAATCGCGCAGGCATTTATAATAGGAGAGGACTTTATCGGTAAAGAGAGTGCCTGCCTTGTGCTTGGTGATAACATATTCCATGGAGCGGGCTTCACCGGAATGTTGAAAGAGGCAGTACGAGCCGCTGAAGAGGATGCTAAAGCCACGGTCTTCGGATATTGGGTAGCGGATCCTCAGCGCTATGGCGTAGCTGAGTTCGATGAAGAGGGTAACTGTCTTTCCATTGAGGAAAAACCTGCAAATCCAAAATCCAATTATGCAGTAGTTGGACTCTATTTCTATCCCAACAAAGTGGTGGAAGTAGCAAAGAACGTCAAACCATCAGCACGCGGCGAGATCGAGATTACTTCGGTCAATCAGCGTTTTCTCCGGGATGGAGAACTCAAAGTTCAAACACTCGGACGGGGATTTGCCTGGCTTGACACGGGTACACATGATTCCCTGAGCGAAGCATCTACATTCGTAGAGGTCATAGAAAAGCGGCAGGGACTCAAAATAGCCTGTCTTGAGAGTATTGCGTATAATAAAGGCTGGATTTCTGAAGCAAAGATGCGTGAAGTGGCCCAGCCTATGCTTCGTAACCAGTACGGACAATATTTGATCAGGATAATAGAGAGTAAGAAATAATTATAAAAACAATATGCAAAGCATCATCATAACAGGTGGAGCCGGATTTATCGGATCGCATGTAGTGCGTCTTTTCGTCAATAAATATCCCAATTATAGGATTATAAATGTAGATAAACTCACCTATGCGGGCAATCTGGCCAATCTCGAGGATATCGAAAATGCCCAGAACTATCGTTTCGTACGTGCAGATATTTGCGATTTTGATGCAATGTGTGCACTTATGTGGGAGGAGAAGGTTACCGGCATCATTCATCTTGCTGCCGAATCCCATGTAGATCGCTCAATAAAAGATCCCTTTACCTTTGCACGCACAAATGTGATGGGTACGCTTTCACTGCTCCAGGCAGCCAGGCTCTGCTGGGAGTCTCTTCCCGAAAAATATGAGGGCAAGCGTTTCTACCATATCTCTACCGATGAGGTATATGGTGACCTTGAAATCACTCATCCTGAAGGAATAAAGTCCCCTTTTGCCGATATGGCAGCCCCTTCAGGGCATAATCTTGCATATGGTACCGATTTTTTCCTCGAAAGCACACCCTACGATCCACATTCGCCCTACTCCGCTGCCAAAGCGGCTTCAGACCACTTTGTACGTGCATTCCACGATACTTATGGTATGCCTACCATTGTGACTAATTGTTCCAATAACTATGGGCCGTATCAGTTTCCTGAAAAGCTTATTCCACTCTTCATCAACAATATCCGCAAAAGAATACCGCTTCCCGTATATGGTAAAGGTGAGAATGTCCGAGACTGGCTCTACGTTGAAGATCACGCCAGGGCCATTGACCTGATTTTTCATAGTGGAGAGGTAGGAGAGACCTATAATATCGGCGGATTCAATGAGTGGAAAAACATCGACCTGATCAAGGTCATAATCGCAACTGTGGACCGTTTGCTTGGCAATCCGGAAGGACATTCTCTCGATCTTATAACCTTTGTTACAGACCGTGCAGGCCACGATTTGCGTTATGCCATAGATTCCAGGAAACTACAAAAAGAGTTGGGATGGGAACCCTCACTGCAATTCGAAGAGGGCATAGAACGGACTGTACGCTGGTATCTTGACAATCAGGAATGGATGGACAGGATCACTTCAGGCGACTACGAGCGCTATTACGAGGAGATGTACAATAAAAGATAGGGGAGAGGGACTATTCTCCGAAATCAATACGAGGCTGACAAAGGTCTCGTAAACGTGTTTCAAAGTCCAGCATATAGGAACATCCGCGGTCACAAGGGCGCGCCTCGCGTGCACCGGTCATACAAAGGTTACCGTTAAGAAACAGGCAGCTCATCCTGTGAGCTTCCATTGCAAATCTGATAAATTCTTCCTTTTTCATATATGCTTTTTGGATGGACAAATATATCTCTTTTATTCCATTTCTGCAAGGGAGAAATGAGGCTTATTCCCACTCGATGGTAGCTGAGGGTTTGGGTGAAATATCGTAGCAAACGCGGTTGATATTGGGGACTTCATTGAGAATGCGTTGTGTTACATGCATCAAAAATTCCCAGTCAAGCGGCTCTATGGTGGCTGTCAGTGCATCGACTGTGTTGACTGCACGAATAATCACCGGCCAGTCAAAAGAACGTTCGTTATTGCGTACTCCAACGGATTTAAAATCGGGAACAACTGTAAAATATTGCCATACTTTCTTGTCAAGACCTGCTTTGGCAAACTCTTCACGGAGTATTGCGTCGGATTCGCGAACCGCCTCCAGACGGTCGCGTGTAATGGCTCCAAGACAGCGTACTCCCAGACCCGGGCCGGGAAAAGGCTGACGGAATACCATTTCGTGCGGCAGACCCAGTTCGAGACCACAGGCGCGTACCTCATCTTTAAACAGATGTTTAAGCGGCTCTACGAGCTCGAATTGCAGATCTTCCGGAAGACCGCCTACATTATGGTGTGATTTGACACATTTTGCGGTTTTGGTGCCGGATTCTATTATATCGGGGTATATCGTACCCTGAGCGAGAAAATCTATTCCTTCAAGTTTGCGGGCCTCTTCTTCGAATAACCTTATGAATTCAGTACCAATGATCTTTCTTTTCTCTTCCGGATCTGCAACATTTTCAAGTTTTGAAAGGAATCTCTCAGTGGCATCAACATATATCAGATTGGCACCGAGACGATTGCGGAACAGGTCCTCAACATTCTCGGACTCGTTTTTTCTCATAAGGCCGTTATTGACATGTACGCATACCAGGCGATCGCCAATGGCTTTTAGCAGTAGAGCGGCAACAACTGAACTGTCAACTCCACCTGAGAGTGCAAGCAACACTTTGCGGTCACCTACCTGTCTTCGTACGAGTTCAACTTGATCGGCAACAAAATTGGCCATATTCCAGTTGGCTTCCGCCTTGCATGTCTCAAATACGAAATCTTTGAGTGCCTTTTTGACGGCTGCTTCATCGGATGTAAACGCATCAAGTTTTTTATCGCATAGAGCCCTATCGTGTCCGGCTGCAATTATAGGAAAACCTGCCTTATATATCTCCGGCAGGACATCTATCTCTACTCCATCGATGATGTTATTGGGGCCTCCGTTGATGATTACGCCCTTTACGTTTGGGAGCACCTTGAGTTCCTCTGCCGTGATATCGTGCGGGTATATTTCGCTATAAACTCCCATAGCACGGATTGCCCTGGCCACTACTGTGTTTTCGTGACTGCCAAGGTCGAGGATTACAATCATGTCCTGTCTCATTCTTTAGGTATTAAGCATTGATATTGGAAATCTCTTGCAAAGATACATTATTTAGCTCTTACAACAGTTGCTTTTTCAGATAATCCACAACTTGTATATCAGCGGGAAGCCAGTCAATATTATCCAGTTCCTGAGGGCTTATCCACTTTGCCAAACTATGTATCAGTAGTCGCGGAGCTCCGAATAGAATCTTGCCTTGGTAACAATGCATTATGAGATGAAATTCCGGATAGTCGTACTCTATTGTGAGCAGAAATGAGTCAATGGAGATTATAATCCCCAGTTCTTCCATTATTTCTCGTTTGAGTGCTTGTTGATGTGTTTCACCTGCCTCAATCTTTCCTCCGGGGAATTCCCATTTGCCGGCCATATTGCCGCTACCGCGCTTGGTAGCCAATATCTTTGTTCCGTCAAAGATGACGGCGGCTACAACTTCTATAATTCGTCTATCCATTTTGCAAACTTAAAACATGCAAAATTAAGAAATTCGGCTTATTTTCTTAATTTTGCAGCCTGAACAATACAATATTAATGATATGAAGTTTGATGTTTTTCGCAATTTACTTGAAAAATGGGGAGCGGGAGAGCGGTTTATCAATGAATTGGAACTTCTCTTTTTTGCAGTAGCGGTAACTATTGTCATCCTCCTTGTTAATCTTATTTGCCGCAGGGTGCTCATACCGATTGTAAAGCGTCTTGTCAGGAAGACCCGCAATAAATTTGATGATATTTTATTTAATGATAGGGTACTTAAAAATCTTGTGCGGACTTTGACGCCGATTATCATACTTATTGCACTACCCTATGCAGTCGATGCATTTCCTGTGCTCCTGATAGTTTTCAAGAGGTTGGCTATGGCATGGCTCACCCTCTCTATAACAATTCTTATATGCTCGATCTTTGATGCAATCTATAGTTTTCTAGGTGCTAAGGATGTGGCACAGCATCATCCAATAAAGGGTTTTATGCAGATGTTTAAGATTATAGTGGTCTGCATAGGTATCATTATCATCATAAGCATCTTGGTTGACAAAAATCCGGGGGCTATACTGACTGCTCTTGGTGCTTCTGCTGCAGTGCTTATGTTGGTTTTCAAGGACACCATTGTAGGCTTAGTCGCAGGTATTCAGCTCTCAGCCAACGATATGCTTCGTCCCGGTGACTGGATCAATATGCCAAAATATAACATCGACGGAGATGTGATAGAGGTTTCACTTACCACCATTAAGATACAGAACTTCGACAAAACCATCTCTACAGTTCCTCCCTATGCACTTATCAGTGACTCTTTCCAAAACTGGCGCGGAATGCGCGAGGCCGGTGGCAGACGTATCAAGAGACATATTCCTATAGATTTGAATACGATCGGATATCTGACGAATGAACAGAGGGGGGATTTGGTTTCCAGAGGATGGATGAAAGCTGATGCGCCGGCAGATGTTGTCAATCTTAAAGTTTTCAGAGATTACCTGCAGAACTATCTTCGTTCTCATACTCAAGTGCACCAAGAGCTTACTTTGCTCGTCAGAGAGTTGCAGCCTACTTCTGAGGGTATCCCGTTGGAGCTTTATTTCTTTTCAAATACCACCGTGTGGGCAGAATATGAAACGATTCAGTCGGAAGTTATCGAACATGTACTTTCAGTAATGCCAAAGTTTGGTCTGAGAGCCTTCCAGCGTAGCTCAGGTTCACTTTCAAGTCTGGAGAACCCTATCAAGTATTCTTAAGAAATGATTTCTGCCTCAACGGCAAAACATTATTCCAATAAACACTCTCGGTCCTATAAGGTCCGAGAGTTTGTTTTTATTTATTTGCATAAGACAATCGACGCGAAACACCAAATGTATCACCTCCGTAAGGGCAAACTCAGCTCCAATAAAGGGATCAACCGCAAAAAAGGAATTTTTATGAAAAAATACCTTCTCCTCAGCATTCCAGTCCAACATTGACCCTTCGAATATCAGAAGATTTTTACGTGAACCGGCACCTACCGTAGCTCCTGTAAAAAAAGACCACCTGTTTCTCTCCAAATAAAAATCTGCAAGGACTCCGCCCCAGGAAGAGGCAATATAACTCCCTTCAGACAAATCATCGTTTAATGGCAACGTGGAAACATAACCTTCTATGCCTACTCTCAAATACTCACCAAAACGCACTCTGGCCGCACCTCCTAAACCCCTGGTAATACCGGATGCATTGTATGAAAAGGGAATTTCATTACTTCCGGGCTTTTCCGCGGGAGCACCGGAAAGATAACCGGCGTGAAGCATCATTCCTCCCTGGAAGCCGTTGTAGCGCAATATTCCACTCTTTTGATCGTTCTGCGCTTGGAGAGATTCAAATGAACAAATAAGGATTAAAACTGTGATTATAATTTTGGAAAGGAACTCTTTTTTCATTGGCTCTTTTAAATTTCAGTCAAACTTACCACATTTTCCAAGTGATGGGTGTGGGGAAACATATCCACCGGTTGTACTGCCGTGATTCGGTAGCATTGCGAAAGTATCGCAAGGTCGCGTGCCTGAGTTGCGGGGTTGCAACTGACATAGATAATTTCTTTTGGAGAGGCTTCCAGGAGCACCCGGGCCACATCCGGATGAATACCGGCTCTCGGAGGATCGAGCACTACAATGTCAGGAGCGCCGTTCTGCAGGATGAATTCAGCATTTAGGATATCCTTCATATCACCCGCAAAAAAAGCGGAATTCTTTATTGAATTGATCTTTGCGTTGAGTTTTGCGTCTTCGATGGCTTCAGGCACATACTCAATTCCCACCACTTTTGATGCCAGAGATGAGAGGAAGAGCGCAATGGTGCCGGTACCTGTGTAGAGATCGTAAATTACAGGTTTATAACCATTCGGCATCATTGAAATGGCTTCACGCACATACTCTCTGACAACCGAATATAGGCGGTATGCCTGCTCCGAATTGGTTTGATAAAAGGATTTGGGGCCTATTTTGAAGCTAAGTCCCTCCATTTGCTCATAAATGGCATCTTCTCCTTTATAAAGAATACAGTCAAGGTCATTTATGGTATCATTTCCCTTGGGGTTGATCACATAATAAAGGGAGTTAATCTCAGGAAATGCCTCTGAAAGTGCATCCAGGAGGGCATTACGCTTACCGGTAGCCTCGATCTCTTCATTATCCTCAGCCTCTTTGCCAAATACTACGATAACCATCAATTCCCCTGTAGATGTGGTGCGTACAATAAGCGTACGCATAAATCCGTGCTGTGCACGGAGGTCAAAGAAACTCAAATTGTGCTTTAGCGCATAATCGCGTACAAAAAGACGCAGTGCGTTGGTTGGCTCGCGCTGCAGGTGGCATTTGGTGAGGTCCAGCACTTTGTCAAACATTCCGCTGATATGGAATCCTACTCCGCAAAGTTCCTGTTCAGAGAGTGATTCGGGTTCTTCATCTGTTAGTATCCACCTGCGGTTGGAGAAGGTATATTCCAGTTTATTACGATATTCGACGGTTTTTTCGGAACCCAGGATAGGGGATATTTCCGGCAGATCAAGCCGACCGATTCTAACCAGTTGATCTACAACCTGCTGCTGCTTGTATTGCAATTGCATGGGGTAGGGGAGTGCCTGCCATTTACAGCCTCCGCATCTGCCAAAATGGCAGCAGAAAGGATCTGTACGATGCGGAGAGGGGGTTACCAGGCGGGTGACATATCCCTCCATATAGCCTCTTCTGATTCGGGAGACTTGTACATCCACCACATCTCCGGGAATTGCCTGAGGCACAAATAGTACTTTGCCATCAATATGAGCCAGCGCTTTGCCTTCGGCGGCAATTGATTCAATTGTAATATTTTGCAGCAGTGGTTTTTTCTTTCTCGCCATTTGGTAAACTTTTTGCGAATCGCAAAGATAAAGATATTAAGAATCTTTTGCACAATAAAACGGATTTGTTATTTTTATAATCTTAAACGATCCAATTTTCACGGTTATGAAAAGGTTTTTTTCCATATTAATTATGTCATTGCTTTCAATGACCGCTTCCTTTGCTTACGCAGCAACAGAGAAGCAAAATGATTTTTTTGTCATATACGGCAAAATAATTGATACTGATACAAGAGCTCCGCTCTATTTTGCTTCCGTCAATCTCGACGGCACCAATATTGCCAATGTGACCAATTCCGAAGGTTTTTTCTCATTGAAACTGCCTCTGGATGTCTCCGGTGAACGCACCATTACGACAAGTTACCTCGGATATTTGTCAACTACATTAAAAGTATCGGATTTCTCTGGCTCAAGCGACTCCAAGCCGCTGATAATAAGCATGAAAGCTGTTCCATTATCTCTTGATCCGGCCACAATCCGCGGTTACGACGCGCGCGCTTTATTTTACGAAGCATACAGCAATATCAAACACAATTATCCTCAGAAAGATGTCGGAATGACGGCATTCTACCGAGAGATGGTCAAAAAGGGTGGTAGTAGGTATCTATCTCTAAATGAGGCAATTATAGATATTGAAAAGGCTGCTTACGATGACTTTTTCTCTATGGATAAAGCTGCAGTTTATAAAGGTCGAGGTAGCATAAACTATAATTCAAGTGATACCTTATTCATTCATTATCAGGGTGGTATAATGTCGGCACTCTATGTTGACCTGGTCAAAAGACCCTTTGCCGGAGTCTACTTTGAGTCTATTGACTATTATTACAATTTTAAAATGGGCCAGTCGACCATAATTGATGACAAATTCTTTTATGTGGTCGAATTTGACCAGAAAGTAAATGATCCTGACGCATCGATTTTATACAGAGGACGAATCTTCATAGAATCCGCATCGCTAGCAATTGGTCGTATAGAGTTCGCAATGAATGTGGAAGGCCGTAAGGATGCGGGCAGTATTTTTGTTCCTAAAAAACCGGCAAATTTACGTGTTGACGTTGAACAAGCTACGTATATTGTCAACTTCAAAGAATATGACGATCTGTGGTACTATGATTATGCACGTCTGGAAGTAAAATTTTCAACCAGACGCAAACGTGCAATTTTCCGCAATTATTATTCAGTACTTTCGGAAATGGCTGTTACTGACCATAAGGTAGAAGGATTTAAAATTGATCCGGAAAAACGCATACGTTATAAAGACGTACTATCTGAAAGAGTAAAGGATTTCCAGGATGATGGTTTCTGGGAGCATTACAATATTATCGAGCCTGACGCATCGATAGATGCCATTATCCGCAGGATTATAAGACAATTGAATCGTAGGGAAAACAAATAACTCCTGTTTTAACACAAGTTATATTATGTTAAATAGGATTTTGCAAACTCAAATGAGAGGCAGAATCCTATTTTCTTTATGTGCTAGAAGAAATTCAGCCACTCTCCCGCTATAGTTCGTTTTGTGGTAATCCCGAACTTTACTTTCATATCTGCAGTTGAAACGCATAGTTTACGGATAAGATGAGAAGTAATAATCAGTAAGTGATGCTTTCAGAAAAATTATTCACAAACCTCAAACTAAGCTATTAATTCAGGGAAATTAGCTTCATTTTGACTATTTTTGTAAAAACAACGTAATAAATGGAACAAGATACAATATGTGCTCTGGCAACCCCTTCCGGTAGCGGCGCGATAGCAGTTATAAGGGTTAGTGGCAATAAGTCGCTGGAGATAACGGACAAAATCTTCAAAAGCGGCAGAAATGACTCTCTAAAGACTGCGGAAGGCTATTCCGTCAGATACGGCACAATCTTCAATGAAAATGAAGTCATAGATCAGGTGCTCGTCACGGTATTCCGCTCCCCTGCCTCATATACAGGTGAGGATTCGGTGGAAATTTCCTGCCACTGCTCCCCTTTCATTGTCAAAGAAATCCTGTCGTTGCTGGTAAAAAACGGCTCCAGAATGGCATTAGCGGGCGAATTTACCCAAAGAGCCTTTCTCAACGGCAAGATGGACCTTGCGCAGGCTGAAGCGGTAGCCGACCTGATAGCCTCTGAGACTGCCAGTGCGCATCGCGTGGCACTCTCTCAGATGAGGGGCGGATTCTCTTCCGAACTCTCTTCGATGCGGGCCAGCCTGCTGGAAATAGTGGCGCTGATGGAGCTGGAGCTGGATTTCAGCGAAGAAGAGGTGGAATTTGCCGACCGCAAACATCTTCGTTCGCTACTCGATGAGACACTGGCTCATATTGGGGAACTGATTTCAGGTTTCAAGCTCGGGAATGTGATTAAAAACGGCATACCGGTGGCAATTGCAGGCGCCACAAATACCGGCAAAAGCACCCTTTTAAACGCCATCCTTGGCGAAGAAAGGGCCATCGTCTCCCCTATCCACGGCACTACCCGCGATTTTATAGAAGATACGGTCAATATCGACGGCACTCTCTTCAGGTTTATCGATACTGCCGGTATTAGGAAAACTCACGAAACTCTCGAAAACATCGGCATAGAGCGCACTTTTGAGAAGATACGCCAGGCCACCGTGGTATTGCTTATGCTGGATGCCACCCGTCCCGATAATTTCGACGATTCAATAAATACGCTTACCTTGAAGGTTAATCAGTCGCAACAAAAGGTTATTGTTCTCATCAACAAATGTGATCTTGTGCTTGATTTGCCGAAATCGGGCAAGGAAACAGTATCGGTAAAAGATACGATATTGGGCGAAGATGAAATATCGGGTAGAGATGCAATGTCGGGCAAGTATGCTATCGAGGTGGATGATATTGACGCGATTCTTGGCAAATATGTGGAGAATGTAAGGGAATATGCCGCCTCGGCAGGCCTCTCCCCTACTGCAATTATCCCCATTTCGGCAGGTAAACGCCTTGGACTTGACTCCATTAAGAAAACACTGCACTCTATCTGTTCAATCGGCGTAACTAACAGTAACTCAGTGCTTGTAACAAACTTGCGACATTTTGAAGCCCTCAAAAATGCACATTCCGCCCTCACACGCGTTGCAGAGGGCCTGGAGAGCACTCTACCCACCGATCTCCTGACTCAGGACCTCCGCGAAGCCCTCCACCATCTCGGCACCATCACCGGTGCGATTACCACTGACGAGGTACTTGGGGAGATCTTTGGACGGTTTTGTATAGGCAAATAAGATAAAGCGTTTATTATCAGCAAGTTAACTTGACAAACGAACTGTAAGTCAAGTAAATTCAAGTTCACTCAAGTTCAACTGAGGCGAGGATATTATTGCCGGGCATTTCGCAGCCACAGGCTGCACAGAGCTGCAACGCAGCGGGAAATGCACGGAACAATAAGCAATATTGCTTAAAGCCAATTTGAGCTTGATCGAAGTGTTTTTTACTACACTACTGCGCAAAATTAGCAATAATAAAGAAAAATGTAGCTAAATAATTTTTGTTTAATGCATTGATTTTAAATTATTTATCATAATACATTGTTTTCGACATTTTTTGCATTTGTTCAAATAATTATTATATTTGTCGTATAAATGATTGACCACACACGAAAACTAAATACACGATCAAACCAAGCAATAACGAAAACGACATTAATATGGGAACAATACAAAAAAACATTAGGGCCATTAGAAACAGACTGGGTTATACTCAGGAAGTGGTCGCTGATGTTCTCGGTATAGCAAGACCGACTTATACCGAGTATGAGACAAAAGAGATAGATATCCCGATTGACACCCTCGAAAAACTCAGTGACTTTTTTGGAGTAGAGCTTGTTTCTTTCTTTGCAGAAAATGAGGATCAGTTGAAAGACCATTTGGTGTGCGCATTTAGGATGGAGAATGCCTCTATCGATGATTTAAAAAGAATTGCACATTTTAAATCCATCGTGAAGAATTATATTAAAATGAAGAGGATAGAAGGATAATGGCAAGAATACCGGAATATCAGCACGAAAATGAAGCCGGCAAATTGCGGGCAAGATTTTTTCTTAGTGACAGGCTCCCTATAGATGTGCAGAGCCTCTTAATTGATCAGGGGATTCTCACTGTTTATACGCCAATGAGTGAGAATTTTTCCGGAATGTGTTTGAAGTATGACGAAAGTACAAACTTCATCTTAATCAATTCAAATATGGTTATGGGCAGACAGAATTTTACGGTCGCCCATGAACTGTATCACCTCTTTGTTCAAGATCCGAAGTATGCTAAAGTTCATGCTTGCGACATAAGCAATCCAAACTCCCCTATCGAACGTCGCGCAAATTCTTTTGCGTCATACTTTCTTCTCCCCACCGCAGGGGTTGTTGACATAATGCACAGGCTTGATTGTACAAAGAAGAGCATCAATCCGGCTCACATTATCACCATGTGCGGGTACTTTGGTGTCTCCTATCAGGCAATGCTTATTCGTTTGAATAAGATACTTAAATTGCCTAAGGATAGATTCAACGAGCTTTGGTCCATTCAGCCCGTGACTTATGCCGAACAATGTGGTTTGAAGAGAGATGTTTTTTTAGTCCCGAATAGGGACAACATCATCGTTGGTGATTATGCCTCCAAAGCGCAGGCTTTATACGACTCCGGCAAGATTTCTAAGGGCCATTTTATTGAATTGATGTCTGATATTAAATTTGAGGAGAATGGGAAAGATAAAGATAGTTTTGGACTCAGATGTCGTGATTGATTTTAAAGATGCAAATCGCCTATTTGACCTACCAAAAGTGCTTCCAGGCTACGATTTTGTAATTCTTGACATAGTTCTTAATAAAGAGTTGGCAAAATGGCAGTCAACAAAAGAATACATCATGAAACATATCGAGTGGGTAAAGACCGGGCCGAAATTATCAATCATCCCATGGCTGCCTGATCGGGAAACATTGCGGATTTATGCCGAACTAAGACGCACAAAAGGTATTGGTGAATCTGCTTGCATGGCATATTGCCAAACACACCATGATGTTCTTGCCAGTTGTAATCTGAAAGACACGAGAGCTTATTGTGAAGAAAATGGCATTACCTATGTCACTTTCCTTGATTTGGTATGGTATGCCTGGCGAAATGGCGTAATGACTGAAGCTGAATGCGATGAATGTATTCAAGACGCTATCGCAGCAGGCAACAAAGTTCCCAATGTTGCAATTTCACAATATACCCCGACCATAAGTAATCTTTAGCTTTTTATACCCACTTTTTTGCTACATAAAATGTATATACACTTTTTGTAATTACATTTTTTGTACTAATGCATTTAAGCTTTTACTTCAACGCCTCAAACAACTTATCGTAAAACAGATCTTTGCGCACTATTCTGTAGTGGGGGTCGTATTTGTCGCGGAATTGTGGGCTGTGATGGAGGGCGTATTGACCGGTATTGAGTAGGCTGTCGATTGTAATGCGGTCGGATTCGTAACCTGGCAGTTTAAAATTCATAGAAGCTATGACACCCTCTATTTTGCGCCATTTCTCCGCCCATTTTGATATTTCGTCATTTTCAACCTTTCTGGCCCCCGAAATGAAAGCATCGAAGAGTTCATTTCTGGAAATCTTTCCGGACTGAATTGCGCAAAGGTGTACCCTGAAGAAGGCACTGTCAGCCCCGATAGGTTCATACATAATATCCGAATTGTCTGGAATAAGCAATTCTGAGTCAAGATAACGCCCTGCGGAGAGTGTATCGGCAATAATGTGTTCAGGCCCGAATTCAGCCTGAAAAAAGGCCTTGTAAAGGTCCTGTAGCCTTGCTTCCGGATAAAGTGACATCTGCACATTTACGGCATTCTTGATCTTGACTGTGTCATTATTGACGCAAGAAACAAGAAGAAAAGTTAAAATCAGGAATATTATCGCCGGGAATCGTTTCATAGTGTTAATGTTTTTTGCAAAGTTAATCAATGTAGGGCATTTCACATACCCCAAATTTTCGCTAACTTAGCATCATAAATCGAGATCGTATGAATTATAAGAGACTTATCACTTTCATTCTGTTTGCTTTATTGCCGATGGTTGGCGTGGGATTGTTCCTTCATTTTAATGGTGGGGCAGTTGAACAGACGACTACCGGTCCGGCTAGTATGTTAATGGGATTCCTATTCCTTACCGGTGCCATGCTGATTCCTCTGCTGGCTGTCATTTTTACACAACTGATATTCAAGGAGCCGTTATTTAAGGGACTCGGCATTTCTTTCAAGATCAACCGCTGGTGGTTTATTGGATGGTTGCTGATGTCTGTAATCGCACTTGCCGTTTTGGGCGTTTCTCTTTTGATGCCTGGAGCACAATGGACAACGGAAGGCGAGGCAATGCAGATGGCTTTGATTAAGATGCCGGATGGTATTGGTCCCTGGGGAGTCATTGTTATAGGCCTCTTGAGTGGCCTGCTCTCCGGTGCTACAATCAACGCCTTTTTCGCTTTCGGTGAAGAAATCGCATGGCGTGGATTTCTGGTGAAGGAGTTTAAGGGCAAGAAATTCCTGACAGTCTCTCTCCTGATCGGTCTCATCTGGGGCTTCTGGCACTTCCCTATCATACTGAACGGGCACAATTATCCTGACCACCCTGTTGCAGGGGTTTTCATGATGGTGTTGATGTGTGTTGCACTCACGCCAATGCTGTTGTATTTTCGGCAGAAGTCCGGCTCGGTCATAGTACCAGCCATCATGCATGGCACCTTCAATGCAGTAGTCGGTATCACTCCTCTGCTCGTTACTCCGCACAATGACCTCCTTATCGGTGGTCCCGGCTTAGCCGGCCTCATTGTCCTGCTGCTGACCGATCTCTTCTTGTTTCTTTACGACCGTTATATCACCCGTGAGAATATATTCAGTAAAGTTGTTGAATGAGATTTGAGAACCTAGAAAAAGACTAAAAACATTATATATGGGAACCGGAAAAGTACTTATTTGTAAGCAGTGCGGTACAAGTTGGATGCATTTAATCGGGGTTGGAATGAAGAGCTCCCTTGAAGAACTTGAACAAGAGATGCAACATCCCGGAGGGGTGAACAACCCCGATCCTGTGTGCCCCGAATGTGGATCCAACGAATTTGAGGATACCGGTGCAATCTGTCATTGGGATTAACTTGCCTGATAGTCAGGATGTACAAACGACTGATCTCAAGTTAAGCTTGCCGCTAAAAATATTTCCATTTCCCGTGCCGTTACAAAAAGTTTAAACAATGCCGGGAAACGGAAATATCAAAAAGGCGGCAGGGGAACCCTTTAGCGAAGCTGGAATAAAATAGGGAAATAGCAAGTAACAGGCACTTCCTTGCCATCTTTCTTGCCGGGAGTCCAGTTAGCCGGTGATGCTTCAACCGCGCGAACAGCCGCTGCATCAAGAGCGGGTGAAACGCCCCGAAGAACTTTTACATCGGTTAGTTTGCCTTCGGTCGTAATGGTGAATGTTAGTAATACCCTGCCCCGCTCACCTGCTTTCATTGCCTCTTCAGGATATACAAGCCGGGTATTCACCCATTCCGCAAAGCGATCGATTCCTCCTCCATTGAAAGAAGGTAGTTCGTCTGCCTCATTTGATGGGATAGGCTCTACCGGTGGAGCAGAAACTTTAGTTGCATCAGAAATTTCAATTTCTACAACAGGGTCTGTGATATCCTCTTTCTGCCGGTTGCAAAAAGAGAGCCCAAATGCCAGCAGTGGCAGACAGGCGAGATAGAGAAGCCTCTTAAATTTGTTGGATTTTGTAGATTGCATCATTGTAATACGATTTTTAAGTTTCGCGTGATTAAAGCCGTTGGCCAATTGGAAGCGCTGGGCTCCCACAGCTTTTTTCACAAGAAGAAGTTGATATTGCGTTGCATCGATGCCTTGGTTGATAACGGCCTCATCGGCCTCATATTCATGGAGCATTTTCAGTTCAGTACGGAGAATCCATACAAGAGGATTGAACCACTGGAGAACTGTAACGGCAGCAAATAAGAGGACTTCAGCACTATGGCGACATTTCACGTGCTGAAGCTCGTGATTTAGCACTACCGGATTGGATTCGTAATCCTCGTGGCTGATTAATACGTTGCGAAGGAAGCTGAATGAAGTGATTTGCTCATCGACGATCGTCAGTTTGAAATCCTTAAGAGTGACCCTCTCCCCTCTTCTCAGCATAGACAGTGTCTTCAGCACCGAAAAGATGGTGAGAGTCAGAACAACGGCGGCTCCAATCGAGTATATGGTTATAAGAATTAATTTCCAACTTATTAGGGCATTGGCCTCTTCCCCTGAGGCCTCCCCTCCCACCACAAGTGGAGGAAGTTCAATCCTCGGCATTGCCTCAACCGGTACTACAGAACCGAAGTCGAATAAAGGCAGGAGAAGGCATATCGCTGTGCCTATGAAAATGACAATGCGGTTGAACCGGAAAAAAGTGGTTTTTCGCATGAAAAGCAGATAGAACAGATAAAATAACGCAAGCAGTAGCCCGCTTTTGAGTAACCAGGGTATCATTTCCTTTTCTTTTCTATCTGCGCTATGAGTGCCTTAAGCTCGTCAAGGTCCATTTTATCATCCTCGACAAACTGGGAGACTACACTCGCGTAGGAATTATTATAATACTTCGAGACAATAGCACCGACACGCGTTCCGCGATACTCTCGCTCAGAAACAACCGCACGGTACTGAAAAGAATTTGCCATAGGTCTCCTCTCCACAAAACCCTTCTCCTCCAGGAACTTGACCTGTGTGGCCACGGTATTGTAGTTCGGCTTGGGCTCCGGCATCTGCGCCACTATATCCCTGATGAACATCTCCCCATTTTCCCAGATGATATTCATCACTTCTTCCTCTTTTAATGTAAGTCTTTGTTTCATCTTCATTCTGTTATTTATTGCAAAGATAAACAAAAAATATTAAACTCCTAATATTTTTAGGAGTTTTACGAAATAATTTAGTTGACTTCCTTATCTTTCTTGAGATTTTTACAAAATAAGTCAAATATTTTTGCAATAATTTACTATCTTTAACACTTCAAATTTCCTAAAAAATTAGAATATGATAAAAGATAAGAAATCTACAGGAGTTTTCCCCTGGGTACTTATGATTCTGATGTCTTCCGTTACCTTTGTGGGAATTTTGTCAGAGTTGATGCCTTCAGGCGTTTTACCTCAAATGATGGCTGACCTGGGCATTAACGAGATACAAGCCGGTCGCTTGGTGGGCTTTTATGCAATTGCCTCTGCTATTTTCGGCATTCCGCTAATTTCGGCAACTATGCGCTTCAACCGCAAGCTCTTGTTGCTGCTGTTATTGATTGGCTTTGCCATCTGCAACATAGCCTCGGCATTAGTACACAATTATCACCTGGTTTTGGCGCTTCGTTTTCTCGGAGGTATCGCTGCCGGTGTAATGTGGCCTATGATTGCAGCATACGGTATGCGCTTGGTTGACCCTCATCAACAAGGGAAAGCCGTTGCTGTGATTATGGCAGGTAATACGCTGGGTATCAGTCTGGGTATGCCTTTAATGACTTCTATCGGTGAAAAATTCGGTTGGCGTATCGAGTTTATAGTATTAGGACTTATTGTGGTTCTAATTGCCGTGCTTTCAATCTTTATGCTGCCCTCCACTCCGGGCGAAAAGCTTACAAGAAGCACCTCCCCTTTCGCCATGCTCAAGAGCAAACCCATTTTGTTGATAATTCTCCTTACTTTCCTGGGCGTTTGTGCACACTACGGAGTTTATACTTATATCACCCAGTTGGTAGCGGAGATTGAAATCGCAGGTGGCATTGAGATGGCATTACTCGTTTTTGGTATCGGCTCATTGATCTCAATTGTCATTGCGACGAAGCATATCGACAAGTATCTGCGTGAACTCACCGTATTGATGTTTCTCTTTATAGGAATAGCAATGTTGATATTCTATTTCTTCAAGGGTACTATTGTCATCTCTCACATCGGCTTCTTCTTGTGGGGTTTGTCGTTTGGTCCTCTGGTTACACTCTTTCAGGCAGCCGTCGGCAATCAGGTAGCCACAGCAAAAGACGTTGCAATGTCGGTACAGTCATGTATGTTTAATCTTTCCATTATGATTACCACCTGGATTGCAGGTGTATTGTTGGTAAAATATGGATCGATGAGCCTGATTTGGTACGCAATAATATTGGCGGTTCCCGGAGTTATTATTTCCTACTTTGCGAAACATACCCTGCGTCCTATGGGATAAGATAGAGTTACATATAGCAAAAACGGCCTTCCAATATAATGTGAGGCCGTTTTTTAGTTCTGAGTATTCAGTTGCGAGTAAGGAGTTACTTTAGTATTATTCGTATAAATAGAATTTGTCTATCTATAATCCACAGCAGCGTTGACCATACCGATACCGCGGAGTTGGGTTTTACCATAAGAGCTGCCGTCATAGAGTTGCTTAAAGCCGATATCCACCATACGGTAGCTGCCATCCGTCATTTTGAAAATAATATAGGCAGTCTGGAAGCGGTCGATGATAACACCGAAGGCATTGCGGGTATAGGTCCAATCCGGATTTTTGATAACTGCCTTGACCGGAACGCGTCCGTCTTCATAGATAGTTCTCGCTATAGCTATCATTTCAGATTCGAGCTTGGGATCACTTGTAGCCGCTGTGGGCATCTCAGCCAAGCTGCTTCCAAAGCTTTCCTTAATTTCGGCATACATATCTACCCATTGATTTTTTATGAAAGCCTCCCATTTAGGGTAGTTATTGGTTTTTAAGTTTTCGTAAGTAGCCAAACCCTCTATATAGTCCTGATCTTCCACTTTATTAGGGTGCGACTGCATATCTTCGGCTATTATGGCCAGTTTGTAACTTTCATACACTCCGTGTGACCATCTCTTTTCTTTACTTGCTCTTACCGTACCTACCATAGTATTGAAAAATGAGTTTTTCACATTTTCAAAAGGAACATATTTCTTATAGAGCTCCATAAGGCGGGCTTCCTCAGCCTTCCAATGTACAAGTTTTTTCAGTTGATCTTCTCCATCGTTTCCTCTTGGAGCCCCTACGATAAATGGATTCTTATATGCAAATCCATATCCTATATTGTCAGATTGCTTGAAGGCTACTCCACCATCTTGCGTATATGCAACGAGTGTGTTGGGATTTTCATAATCGAGGCTTATTCTCCCCTCTTCCATCGCACGGATCAGCATTCGCGCCTCCATGAAGAATGGATAGGTTTGTGCAGGGAATGCCTGGAAAAGGGCAAAGTTTGCATTGATAATCACATCTGCCGGGACTGCAACAAAAGCAAAGGGCTCGGGTTCATATACGATACAGGGTGCTTCATCTCCCGAAGCCATCTGCCAGGTGATAAGCATGCGATAGAGTTGCTGTTCGCTGTAGGTATCGTTCGCACTTTTGGTATAATAGAGCCCGGGTATAGGGCGGTGTGGATAAATATATATATCGTAGTTTAATTTCTCATAGGATTTGTTTAGTGCACTCATTGAGACTCCTAAAATGGGGTCAATATCATCAGCTTGTGCACTTGCGATTGCCAGCTCTTGAATAGGATCTGTTTTCTCGGTGCCGACAATTTTTTCTTCTTGTTTTTGGGCCTCTTTTTTTACCTTTTCCTTGGCTTTATTTAATATTCCACCCAATTGTGCGCTTGCAGTACCTTGTAAAGCAATAGCGAAAATTAAAATTGCAATTATTTTCTTCATCTCTGCTGTTAAAAGTGAATAATATAGTTATAAATGATTTTTATATTCTAAATATTGCTATTTGTGTATCATCGCAGATGATATACCCATTAAATTCAAAAATACTAAAAAAAGGGGTAACCCAAAGTCAATATGGCTTTTTGGTTACCACCTCTTTTTGTTAACTATAGAATTAATTAGAACTTGACAATAGGAATTTCAAATTCGGTCGGTTTCTTTTTAAATATGAATTCTCCCTTTCTAACTGAGGCCAATACGCCAACACGTCTGCGGATGCAATCCCAAGGGCTATCGCCGTCCAATACGATGAAGTTGGCATCCTTCCCTACCTCGAGCCCATATTCATTATGAATATTCAAACATTTTGCACCATTATAAGTGATTAAGTCAAAGGCAACTTCCACTTCCTCAGGGCTGGCAAATTGACTCAGGTGAATACCGTTATCCAAGATATTCATCATATTTCCGCTTCCAAGAGGATACCAGGGGTCGTTGATGGAGTCCTGCGCAAAAGCAACGTTGATTCCCATCTCCATAAATTCTTTAACCCTCGTCAGACCGCGACGCTTCGGATAAGTATCCTGCCTTCCCTGGAGGTAAGCATTCTCCGTAGGGCACGATACGAAGTTCATTTTGCTCCTCTTGAACATATCGAACATTCTGTAGGCGTAGGAGTCATCAGCAGAACCGAATGAACAGGTGTGGCTTGCAGTCGTCTTCGGACCATAATCCTCGAGGTAAACCAACGCATTCAAGATTTCAACGAATCTCGCCATCGGGTCGTCTGTCTCGTCGCAGTGAACGTCAATCAACACATTGTACTTAAGAGCGAGCTCCACAATATCATGGATCGACTTTTCACCAAACTCTCTTGCAGGCTCATAGTGTGGAATACCGCCAATCACATCGGCACCCATCTTCAGAGCCTCTTCAACCAAATCCCTGCCGCCCTTATAGGTGTACATACCATTTTGAGGGAAAGCTACCACCTGGATATCCACAATATGTTTCAACTCCTCTTTCAGCTCCATTATAGCCTTGAAACCGGTGAATTTGGGGTCTGTAACGTCAGTTTGTGCCCTGATGATCTGAACACCTTGAGAAACTTCATCGAGAATACCTTTCTTAGCCAGATTCTTTACACTTTCTTTGGTCATAGTGGCCTTATATTTAGGCCAGTTCTCGATTGCCTCGAAAAGAGTACCTGACGCAGCTCCGATTCCTTCCATCTCACCCAATGTGTAAACATAGTCCAGATGGAGGTGAGGGTCAACATAAGGAGGGAGAACCAGTTTACCCTTCAAATCGAACTCCTTGTCACATTTGGGGAGGTTTACACCGATTTTAGTGATTTTACCATTCTCAACAATAAACTCGGTTGCGGAATTGTTGCGATAGATTTTCGCGTTATAAAATTTTGTCTTCATACCTGAGAAATTTAAAAGTGAAAAACATTCTCAAATTTACTCAAATATTTGTAGAAAACAGATATTATTTTGAAAAATTATTAGATAATAATAGAAAAAGTCTTTTCAGGTCGGGCACACGCATAGCACCGTATTGTCTCGTAGGTAATCTGGTTTGAGGAATAAATTGGTGTGTAATAAAAAGGAACTCGTGAGAGGTGCTCACGAGTTCAAAATTATCAGATATCAAATTATTTCTAAGGTAGATTCTTAGCCATTCAAGCGAAAACCCCGCCCAATACCAGACCAAATGCCAGAATAATGACGAGAATAACGATTAAATTGACAAATGATATTATGAATCCTGCAATAGCAAGCCCTCGGGGGCGCTTGAAAAGTCCGATGAAGGAAAATATCAGACCGAAAACCCAAAGAATCTGACTCACAAATGGTAACCAGAAGACAATAGCGGAAATCAATGCAATCACAAAGCCCGCAGTGCCACATCCATTGGTCTTTCTTTCAACCGGTCTAATAACAACCTGCGGTTGCACTGTAGAATCCCTTACATTCTGATCATAAGTCAGCCATTCCCCGCAATACTTGCATTTTATTGCCTTATCGCTTATTTCCTCACCACAATATGGACAGAGTAGTTTCATGGAGGGGGTGTTTGGATATAGGACGTTAATCTTCTAATGATAGTTCGTTAATTACAAATTCGGATTTTATATTATTCCAAGTAATTATCCCCCTATTGTCAGGCTGGCTTTCCAGTCCCTTAAGCCCTAAACTATAACCTAAAAAAATGATTTTTCCTTCGTCTATGTCAGGTATATACTTCTTCATTTTATCAACACGCATATTCTCCAATGTCTTTTTATCCGCTGAAGTATAGATTTCCACAAACAAGCGCACCAAATTTTCCCCTGGTTCGGATTTTAGTTTAATCAAGTCCTTTTCATGTTCAAAGCATCCTGGATTATTAGCTTTAAATTCTATGATGGCAACACGTTTCTTGTTCTCATCCAATATGCACAAATCTATATTAGCTTTTCTGCCAGTATTCTTACTAGATTTAGAAGTGGTAACACATATAGGGGATATCCTTCTCCTTTGTTCAGAAAAGCGATATAAGTACTCCGTAGGCATTTCTGCCGAATATAAGTAATCCTTGAAGCAATCACTTTTCAGAAACTGTTCCAAGAAAGCGAATCTAAGCTCTTGCTCGCTTATACGATAGGAGTTACCCAGTATTGGAATATGAAGACGACTTGACTCATTATCTACAATTGACTGAAGATAATGGAATGAGTCTTTTACAAGTTTTACTAGTTCGTTGGCAATTGTATTCATAGGAATAGGACTATTGGTTTTCATTGATCAAAGATAGCAATAATAACGAGTAACTGAAAACGTGATGGGCAAATGCAAAGTTGGTTGTACTTTTGTCACTAAAGGTAATACTTTTGTTTAACACAAGGGTCTAGTTGCTTGTAGGCTCTTTAATTAGGTTTAATGTGTGATCAGGTAATTTTCCTTCAAAATACTCAAATACAAGTGGATTACCTGTAAGATAATGGCTAACAAGTTCGATCCATTCCTCTATTGTTACTTTTCCATTTATTTTAAATAACTTTTGCGAAAGGGGTTTTAATAGTAGAGAGCTTTTGGTATTATAATTAAAGTCGGAGTCTCGTCTAAGGTAATACTCATCTTTTTTGTAAAAATGAATAGCGCCGTCTAAATGTCTAAATATCCCAGCATTGCTATCAAACTCAGCATGTAAATATTTTACAGGATAATATCCTTCCCCGTTTTTAATGATTCTGCCTTTTTGTTCTGTTTTAAATTCTTCTGCTTGAAAAACCTTAATACCATTTTTAGATGACCATTTTATGTCAAGAGAGTAAATGTTGCCAAAAAACAAATAAACATCAATTGGATCCAGTCCAAGCGGTGGACGCAGTTTAACTATTCCGTCCTGAATATCATGAATACTTTTCCTGAATTTAGCTCCATACCATGTATCTAGCTCTAAATAAAAACAGTGATCAACATTAATTCTTACTCTGTCACTATCAATAGCAATATATTTTTGAATTGATTTTTTATTATACTTACAAAAAATATCTATAAAGCGAGGTGCAAAGTTGTTGTATTTGCTATAAGCTCGCCTGAAATATGGGTGAGCCATTACAATATATTTATCAGAGATGTAATAACCAGAAGCAAAATATTCTTTTTTAAACTCACTGTTTAATATATTAACATCTACTAATCCTTCTTTATCATTCGAAATTTTGTCATTAAGGAGAAAGACTATGTTTGGATAAGTAGCTATAATACCTATCGTTCGAATGTAATTAAAGTTGTCTTGGGTAAGTTTTATCTGCTTACTTTCACAGTAGTCAATGAAAGAATTAATAAGAGACGAACTCTTAGAGAGTTTTTCCATACGTTCTTCCAATAGTTGCTGTTGATAACGTTTAAAAAGCTCACTTTTCTTGTCCATATGTAACAAAAATATGTGATTCTTTTATCTCATCACTCTTTCTAATTTGTTTTTCCACTTTTCCCAGTCGGGCATGATTGTAGAAAGAAGAGAAAAGAACTTTTTTGTGTGATTAGTATGAAGTAAATGACACATTTCATGTATAATAACATATTCTATACATGCACGGGGAGCTTTGATTAGTTCAGTGTTAAGAATTATTTTTCCGCTTCGTGTGCAACTCCCCCAACGGTTATTCATTCGTTTTATAAAAAGACCTTTGGGCGAAACATTCATGTTTTCAAAATAAGATAAAATAGGTTCAGCTATTTCAGGGAATTTAATTTTAGCACGTGTAAGGTACCAATCCTGCATTATAGCTCCTACTTTTTTTCTATTTGTACATTCTACTTCAAAATAGCGTCCTTTGAATTTTATTTCATTTTTTTTGCCATCAATTACACGAAGAACATATTGTCTGCCCATATATAAGTGAGATTCTCCACTAATATACCTGCGTTTAGGTGTAGCATCACCAAAGGAACGAAAAAAGTTTTGCTGGCGCAGGATCCAGGAAATTCGTTTGCGAATTTTTTGTTCAACTAATTCCAACTCAGTATTTATTGGAGCTTTAACTGTTACATTCCCATCCGAGCTAACAGTAATGCCGAGTGTTTTCCTTTTAGAAAAGATCAATGAAAATTCCAGCGTAAATGTATCAAACTCTAAGCGATGTAGTGTTATCTCAGCCATTTCTTTGCTACCTCTACTGATTGGTCAATAACAGAATCTATATCTTCAAAAGTCAAAGGAATATGATGTTCTTTTCTCACCACATCAATCAAATAATCCTCCATATCCAGTTTCAACGCGTTTATCAAGTTTGATTTTGATTGCCAATCCACTAATGGTTTGCCTTTATCTAAAACCGCCTTGCATATTAGGTCATCAAAAATCAGTGCTGTTTCTGTTGCAACCTCTTTAATCTTATCGTTTTCGGGCGCTCTAAGCTTGAAAGACTCTAAGCATAAGCCAAAGTAGGCTTTTGCCGGATTATTGTCATTTAGGATAGATGGAATTTCGGAATCTGTGTGCGAAAGCACATCCCTTTTCATCTCAATTACCCTTCTTAAGTATTCTACTTCATTAATTCTACCCTGCTCATAGGCCGCGATAGTCTCCTTTAATAATTCTGAGAATTTCTTATAAAAAACAGGATCTAAATCCATATTTTCAGTAATGTGCTTTGCAGTACGAGATGCTATGGTATCAGCTTTAGCTGCTTTGCCAACAATTTTTTCCACTTCTTCCGCAAATTCTTTCTCATCAAATATGTTCACTAATTCGGTAATAGTTTCCACCTTTCCACTCGAAATATGTCTATCCATCAGCTTTTGGATTTGCATTTCGTATTTTCTATAGTCGATGGTGTCTGAAAAACGTTTTTGAACGGCGTTTCGCAAGTTAAGGAACATGCTTAAGTCATCCTTATATCTATTAATTTCTTCATCAGAAAATTCTTTAAAGAATTGTAGGCTCGATAAGGCTACTTTCATACTGCGCGCAAAAACCATTATTTTTTCATAAAACTCTTGCCGTGTAGCCTCATCTCTGAGTAACTGTGAGTAAGCTTCTAAATCTTTTTTATTAGGAACTTCTTTGAAAAAGTCCCAAACATTAGAGTGTAATTGAGGTATTTTTTTAATCTCTTCTGCAATATCAGTAAAGGTGCCTTCAAAATCTGATTCATCATAATAGCCATAGATATTTACTGCATCGTTCAATTCTTTTAGAACGCCGTAATAATCAATGATGTACCCAAAATCCTTGCCTTCGCAAACACGATTTACGCGTGCAACGGCTTGAAATAGAGAGTGTTCTTTCAAGGAACGATCCAAATACATTACTGCATTCTTAGGCTCATCAAATCCGGTTAACAATTTATCTACTACAATTATAATTTCAGGTGTTTCGCTATTTTTAAAACGACTTATAAGGTTTTCTTCATACTTTTTAGGTGTACCATGTTCATCCATCATTTTTTCCCAAAATGATTTTACCACCTCATTGGTATCCCCATAAGCAGTCTCTTCCCCTTCCCTATCGTCAGGTGGAGAGATTAAAACTTCACTTGAAACTATTCCGATATCGTCTAAAATGTTTTTATATAGGATAGCAACAGCCTTCTTAGGACACACCAATTGGGCTTTAAATCCAGTACCTTGCCAGTTGTTCTGGAAATGAAGTGAAATATCCCACGCAATAGCATATCTCCTACCTTCAGTTTGATTAATAACATCCGATCTATTGAATTTCTTTTTCAAATCAGATTTTTGGTACTCTAGGAGTGGTTCGCTAATGTAATCAAAGAACTTGTCGATTTCGTTACTTTGCACATATTGCGGGACAACTCTACCTTCGTATAAGAGCGGAAGTACAGCATTATCTGTTATGGCTTGATTAACGGTATAAACAGGTAAAATAATTCCTCCAAATTTTTGTGCTGTATTTTTTTCAGCTCTCATCAACGGGGTCCCCGTCATGGCAATGAAGCAGGCGTTTGGAAGCGCCTGCTGCATTCTGATATTTAATTCTCCGTATTGTGTGCGGTGTCCTTCGTCAATCAGCACAAAAATATCAGGACTGTTCAGCGGTTTTTTCATCCGTTTAACTGCCGTCTCAAATTTATTGATAACTGTAGTAATAATAGCATCACTATTACTTTCTAAAAGGCGAGTAAGTTGAGCTCCTGATCCGGCCCGTATCACATATTTTCCGCACTTACGAAAAGTACCTGCAATTTGCTTGTCCAGTTCTGTTCGGTCAGTAACTAAGACTATTTTTGGGTTCTTGATTTTTAATGCAATGGCTTGCGCCATCATTACCATAGTTAGAGACTTCCCGCTCCCTTGTGTATGCCAAATAACACCGCCTTGTCTTCTGCCCTCTTCAATATGCTGAATCCGTTCTGTTGTTTTTTTGACGGCAAAAAATTGTGGATAACGTGCTATTTTTTTAATTCCGGCATCATAAACTGTAAAGTTGAAAATCAAATCCATTAATCTTTCTGGCGAACAAAGTCCATATAAATACTTATCTTGTATGGAAACTTTCAACTCGCTGTTTCTTTGTTCTTCAAAATACTCTTTTACATATTTATATCTGGAAGCAAACAGTTTTTCTTGATTACTCTCCTTTAAAGGTCTATTCACCAATTCATGTAAATCGGTGTCATATATTTGCTTTTGGGCGTCTTCAGAAAATTGCTCTCGCCAAACATTCCAAAAGTTTTCAGGTGTTCCGGTAGTAGCATATAGAGCTTCATTGTTTGATAATGCCAAAAGTAACATTGAATAGACGTAAAGCGAACGAATACCATCCTCTTTTTGATTGCGTAATTGTTGCGAAATTGCTTGCGATAGTGAGTTTTTAATGTCCGGTCGCTTGCATTCTATTACGACCACGGGAATTCCATTAATAAAAAGCACTAAATCTGGACGATAGGTGTCATTCATTCCTCCACGCGTAACGGCAAACTCTTCTGAGACATGGAAAACATTGTTGCTCGGATTTTTCCAATCGATGTAATTCAGTGTATAACTTTTTTTATCACCATCAATGCTTTGTTCCATAGCTTTACCCAGTGTAAGCAGGTTATAGACATACTCGTTACCGGAAATATAACCTTCTTGCATTGGTACATTACGCATAGCCTCTATCCCATTTTCTATGTTTTGCTCAGAGAAAGGTTCTATCTTCCCACTAATAATTGGTATAGAATTGATTATTCTGAGTTGTTCACGTAAGATGGGTTCAAGTAACACATTTGTGGTTTTTTCACTACGCAACAGCAGCGCCTCTTCTTGCGAAAGATAAGTGTACCCCAATTTTTGCAACAGCATTAATGCGGGTAATTGACTAATATGGTCTTCTTTAAAGGATAGATACATATAAAATTATTGACTTTTAATTTAAGATTTACAAAAATAATAGCTTTAAGCGCGCGGATATACCCAATTAATTTATAAGTTCACATAAAACTCTTTTTCATTATTATTTTGCTTCTTATCATCCCAGAGTAATGTTATTAATAAACTTTGTTCTACTCCTTCATAACAATGTAGTATAAAATCATACTTATCTAATGGTTCAATTCCAAGTACAGTCCTAAACGTGTGTGTAAACACACCATTCTCACTTGTAAGGGTATTCTTTCCCATCCTAATATTTTCTGCTCTGCATTTTCCTTTATTGGAGATTCTGATTGTATGCTTTCCTCCACCTGAGTATGGAAGTGCCCTTACCTCTAATTCGGCAATAAAAATAGATGCTTTTTCGTGTTCTATTTTATCTAATTTGAATTCTTTTATTTTTTTATCGTATTTGTGAAATCCTATGCGTGCATATATAAATGTCAGGGAAGCAATCAGTAATGCCGCAATTGAAATGTAGTCTGATAGTATCATTATTTTTTGTACTCCATTTTAACAAATTTATTTTTTTGATTAAATTCTCTTGCCATCTTCGAGAGTTTTGCATCTAACTTTTTCTTTGCTTCAGAATGTAGTTTCTCTTGTATCCTTTGTTTGTTATAATCAACTAGTTCATCATAGCCACCGCAATATTCTCTACCACAAGTTAGACACTTAATAAATGACTTGTCTATATTACATTCAAAGTTAGCGGTATCACCACAAGTGTCACAAATCAACTGTACTTCTATTTCTGTTTTATTATTCATTTAGTTTATTTTGTTTATTATTTTTTATTTCTCGTATACTTTGGAGATACATATTTGGACATATTTCCTTGGTGTTTTAAAAACGGTTAAAAGATTTGCAGTCTAAACATTTCTAACAAGCAGATAATTTGCTATTAACTTCTTAATAAATATGCAGTGCTAATACTTGGGACTTGATTAGCAAGCCCAAAACCTGTTTTTCCATTATTATTGGATTTTTTGTTTTCCTCATCGACTTGAATTGAGATAATTTTCTCCTTTCTAAATTGTCCGTTCTCTTCATAAGCAATAAAATCACCAACTTTCACTTCTATTCCCAGCAAATCAATACATATTACTTTATTGTTTTTAAAGAATTTATATGGCTTACCAATGTATATTATTGATGAGGGTGTAAAATCGACCAACCCAAATTGCAGAAAACGATTTCTTGCTTCTTCTTTTGAAATAAAACCATTTTCGATATTAAAGTACAGATTAAAGAGTTGCCAAGTAAACATCAATCCTCGTTCTTCATTTTTAGCATCATTTAATTGATTTTCGGTAAATGGTGGCAATGTGCGTTTTAATGGTTCAATATGTCTTTCGTTGTTTACAATATAGAGAGCATAAACATCAAAACTGTTTCGCTCTTTACTTCTTCTGAATTTAATTTTGCTTATTTGTGAACATTCAGTGTCTTTAGAAGTACCTCCGATTCCCTTTATTTCTATTACTAATAGACCCTTACCAGGAATTTCAACTTGAATATCTTCCTCTAAAACTCCATTTTTAGTTTCTTCGTCTTTTATTACGATATCTTTGAATCCAAGCCATTCAAGGTATTCTTTAATGGCACTAACTAATTCATCTCCTGTGTCTGTTAAAATTCTATGTAAAAAGGAGTGTTTATCATAATTATCCTCAATCCTTCTTTTTACCTTACTCTTATCTTCTTTGTATTTCACGTCAAGTCTTTTGTCTTCAGCCAAAAGTTCAGAGTGCCCTGGCAAGTAATATAAAGCATTTTTAGTCCATTGTTTTTGCTCTACACTAGGGAAGTACTCAGAATGATATTTGTAGAGTATTTCATTAAAAAGAGCTTTTAATAATTCAATTTTATCTTCAACTTCCATTTGTGGAAACATGAATGTTATACTATTTGTACTCCCATAAATATATGATACTATTTCGCCATTTTGATTTTTTAGCAATGGAATAAAATTTTCAGATTGGACATGATCTCTCTTTTCATTACTCCACATCTCTGGATGATAGTATGTTTGATAATAGGTGATTTTATTAATGAAGTTAATGAATAGTATATTAGATATTTTGTTGTCAGTCAATTGTACTTTATTCCCAATTAATAGTTTATCACAGAAATCATCTAGATGTGAGTAATTAGAGCATTCAAATATGTCATTGTAGCCGCTCTGTGCAATATTATTTACAAAGTATTTTATTTCATAGAAACTATCATGAAAGAGTATTTTGATAACTGGTTTGTCCTTCTTGCTTTCTAGTTTGCTAGAAAGAATTTTACAAGAGCAAGGTATAGGATCAAAAATTGTAGTGTGAGCATTGCAACGAAAATAATATGCTTTATCGCCAGTAACATTTTTATTTTTGTGTTCCAATGGATTATATTGTATTTGCGTAGGCTTTCTCATTTCGTCTACAATTAAATCATATTCATGGATATTAGGTGGTAAATTGTCATTTAAAAGTAAATTTTGGTTTTGAACCCCTTCAATACAAACCTTGTTACCTAAACTACCATTATACACATCAAAATCCTCTGATAAAAAATCAATTATTTTTTTATCAACATCAAAACAAAGTATTTTAGTTCTTTTATCCATACCTTAATTGTATCTAATGGTTATGCTATCGTATTAATCCCCAAAGGCTACGCAGATTTCTGCTATGACACCTTCACTCTAATCTTTCCACTCAGTAGCACCTGCATCAATTCTTTTTTCTGATTTTGTAGAGCGGCGAGTTTTTGTTTTTCTATTTCTATCTCTCTGTCAGCGGTAGATAAAACTTTGGCAATGGCGGTTTGTTCCGCAAGAGAAGGGATTTTTATTTTTTCACTAAATAAAGCGTCAAAGTCAACACTTTTACCTTGTCTTGCCGAAATTATCATATATTTTTGGCCTAGATAATTATTGTAAACACTCAATAAAGCATTGCAAAATACAACGTTTATATTTAACAAGTTGTAGGTTTTGTATGCCGGACTAACACAATAAATATTATCAGTTTCTAATATCCCAAAAACAATTGAGTTAGTTCCTATTCCGAAACATATCTGATTTTTTCTAATTATTTTGTTTTTTGAATAATCTTTACTTAATTTTTTGCTAAAAATATCTGTTCTCAATCGAATTCCATGCACTCCTACTGCAATAGGCTCAATAACTCTATCACCTACAAATTCGGTCGTTTCTTTAAAAAATTCTCCCAATCTCGCTTTCTTCCATTCCTCATTAAACCTCTCTCCCTCATCATTACGTAGTCGAAGTTTTCCGGTAAGCAGTTGCTGCATAAGTCCGCGTTTACGAAGTTCCAACTGCTCTATCAGTGCATTTTGCTTTTCGATAGTTGCGTCCCAAGTAGAAAGAATTTCAGCAATTTTTTGTTGTTCGGGAAGTGGGGGAATAGCTATTTTAAGTTTTGTCATGTTTTTGTAACTCAAAGAATAAACTTTGGTCCCATGTGCAATTACTCGTAATGCAGTAGAACTTTTTCTATTCTTAAATACATGTCGTCCAAATCCAACAGAAACGAACTTTTTATCAAACCTTATTGCTATTGTGTGCAATCCACTTATTATCTCATACCCATTTGTATTTAAAACTTCCCAACAGTTACCAATACCCTCGTAATCTTCCGATGCATCGACGAAAATTACATCGCCATCTTGTAATAATGGGAAGTTTTGATTTTCGATTTTTGTATTATCAATTAATCCGTCCAACAAAAAAGGCAAATCGTCTTTTCTCAAATCAACATTGTCCCTTTCAGACATAACATGAATATCCCCATAATGAATATATCTTAATCTCTGTGTTTTGTCTGTTAATTGAGCACGTGAAAAAGAGAAATTTCCAAGCTGTGTTGAAATATCTCCCAATTTCTTTACTTCCCACTCTTTGGGAATAGCTCCAAGTGGAGAGTTTTTATATCCTTCGGGCAGATTTGCTTTATCATGAAGTATGTTGGTCGTTTCTGTCATTATTTTCCTCTGCATTTTTTAGTTTGTTAAGTAAATTTGATTGAATCTCTAAGATAAAATCGCTACAATCATCTTCGGATGGAAAAGTACCATATCGGTAAACTTTTTTATTAAACACATAATGCTCTGTTTCAAAAACAACACTGGCATCATATAATACAAAAATGTCTTTTATTCTATAAGAAGCTTTTACATCATGTAAAGCAATTTGAAACATAATAGAACGAGCATTAACCAACACGTCCTTTTCTTTCTCTGATAATAAATCAAAAGATAGTTCTTCATCAACATTTAATTGAAAAAAAATATTGTTACCTGAAGAAATTGTTTTCACTTGTTTTGTCATATAGTAATGAATAATCAGTGAATTGAGAATTTCTGTAGCTGGTTTCAGTGCATCAATAAGTTCTTTAGCAAAATTTCTATGAAACAAGTTGAACACATCAAGTTTATTTTCAGATGTATCATTTTGTTCTCCCTCTTGAACAGTTTTTGTCTTGTGTTTTAATAATGATAGAGCTTTTTCAAAATCCTTCTTTTCCTCTATTTTTTCACCTCTTGCGGCTTTTATGCTTATTTGTAAAGCATAATATACTTGTTTCTTTATATATTCAGTAAAAGGATGGATCGCATTAAGACTTGCATTGGCGCCCTCGGAGGGTATAGAACCAACCTCAATATCTGCCAAATTAAGCGCATCCAAATAGGCACTTTTATCTTCAGTTTTTATTATAATCATTGGATAACCGTGTCTTAATAGAATGTAATTTACAAGCAAACGGGCGACTCTCCCATTACCATCTTCAAACGGATGTATGCGAATAAACCTATAATGAAATAGTGTTGCTAACTCAATAGGATTTAATTCTCCCTGTTTTTCAGCATCAATATACCATTCCATAAGTTGTTTCATTAATGCCGGCGTTTCTTCTGGTGAAGCATAACGAAATTCTTGTCCCGTAGCCGTTATAACTGAGTTAGGTCGTGTTTTGTATACTCCAACATGAATTTCATAACTACTTTTCCCATCATTTGACACTTTTCGATAATTTTCCACCTGTATTACTCTATTTAACTCGCGAATAAAGCTTTCTGTGAGTGGCCTTTCTTTGTCAATTGCTTCCCTTTTCATTAATTCCAAACCAACGTTATGTGCTTTCATCTCCTGATAATCACGCATACTTGCATTGCCCGATGTCTTATCAAACATTAATAGTAGTTTGGTTTGTCCATAGGTCAATGTGTTGCCTTCAATATGGTTGGAATTGTAATTAAATTCTAGCATGAACTTTTCATCTAGATGTTGTTGGTATTCTTTTTTCATTGGTTGCAGAGATCGCCACTCATTATAAAGTTCATCTATTGTTTTCATAGTAAATATTATTATATCAAATCTAATTCTTTCAAATATTCATTCATTTTCTCTCGTACCTCTTTAAGTTCAGCTTCAAGGCAATTAATTTCCTTTTGTACAGCTTTTATGTCTATTTCTTCTTCCTCCTCAAAGGTATCCACATAACGAGGTATATTAAGGTTAAAATCGTTTTCTTTTATTTCTTCGGGCGAAGCTACATAAGCATACTTATCTTCAACTACTCCGGGTTGCAAGTCTTCATCTAAAAATCTGCGATAAATGGAAACTATGTGCTCAATATCTTCTTCTCGCAGAATGTTTTGGTTTTTTCCACTTCCGAATTCTTTACTCGCATCTATAAAAAGTACATTCTTCGATTTTTTGCCTTTATTAAAAATAACGATTGCAGCAGGAATTCCTGTACCATAAAAAAGCTTGGAAGGGAGTCCAATAACAGCTTCTAGCAGGTTCTCCTTAATAGTTTGTTTGCGTATTCTACCTTCGCTGCCTCCACGGAATAACACACCATGTGGTACTACAACTCCTACCTTTCCACGGCCTTCATATGCGGTTTCAATCATGTGGCTAATGAAGGCCCAGTCACCTTTACTTTTAGGCGGTATTCCTCTCCAAAAACGATTAAATTGGTCATGAGCAGCCTCTTCTGCTCCCCATTTGTCAAGACTGAATGGTGGGTTTGCTACAACGGTATCAAACTTCATTAGTGTATCGCCTTCTTTAAGTTTAGGGTTTCGCAGGGTATCACCCCAACGAATTGTTGCACTATCAAAACCATGTAAAAACATATTCATCATTGCCAATGCCCATGTACTGCCGTTTACTTCTTGTCCATAAAGTGAAAAGTTATTACTACCCACTTCCTGTCCGGCTTTAATTAGTAGCGAACCAGAACCACAAGTGGGGTCACAAATTCTGGCACCAGGTTTACTTTTGGTTAATTTTGCCAGCAAGCTTGAGACTTCTGATGGAGTAAAGAACTCTCCTGCTTTTTTACCTGATTCACTAGCAAAGGTGGAAACCAAATACATATAAGCATCACCTATCACATCACTATCGCTCAGATGCGAAGGTTCGAAGTTTAGTTTCTCATCCGCAAAATCCATCAACAGGTTACGCAATCTGGCATTTTTCTCTTTTGTGTCACCTAAATTACCACTATTAAAGTCAATATTACGGAATATGTTAGTACCGTCCTCGCTGCTCATCTTTTCGCGGTTAGCATCTTCCAACTTTGCAAGAGCAATATTTATCATTTCCCCGATATTGCTTGCATTTCTATTTTCAAAAAGATAATCGAATGTACTCTCTTTAGGAACAATAAAACGTTCGCGCCGCATAGCTCGTTCCGCACGGGTAGCGTCGCCATCGTAGCGGTCAAGGTACTCTTTATACTTACTTTTATTTACATCGCTAAGGTATTTAATAAATAACATAGTAAGGATGTAATCTTTGTATTGCGAGGGATCAATCACTCCACGAAATGTGTCACATGCCTTCCATACAATTCGGTTAATATCTTGCTGGGTTGTTTTGGTTGTCATATTATTTAATAGGTTTAAATTAGCTTTTTAAGTAATGCATTATTTAATATTGTTCTTTTATATGAGATTTGAAAAAGTAGTTCACTTTCTTTTTTTTGCAAGTTGCTGCATTCCACGATCTTTTTCTGAATTGCAACGTCAGGTATATTTAGTGATAATTCTTCCAACATTACCTTTGTTATTGATGGAATAGTGCTTCCCACCGAGCATGATCTAAGCCACTCTAACGTTTCAGGCAAATTGAGGAACCATGCTATGAATTCTGGTAAAACATTTTTATTTTTAATTCTAATTACAAAAAAGGCTGATGAAGCTACTGCTTTGCCAATTTCAACCGGATATTGTACACAAAAATTTGAGGTTCCTTTAGCCGCAAAAAGCAAATCTCCCTCTTCTAACAAATGTCGTGAGGATTTCTCAGAGATAATTACTGTTTTACTTAATTGACTATCTATTAGCCTTAATTCATCGAAATCTCTGATTTGTAAATATATAGCATCACCATCTGGTGATTCTTTCAAATAGATTCCAGATTGAATAATTGCAATATCTCTTATTTTTACTAACATTTATTTCTAAGTAATTTTATTACGAACGCAAAGATAAGCATATTTTTTTAAAAAGCAAATATATTTAACGCAAAAAAACATAATCATTCTTATTCCACTATACCTTGGCTTCAGAATCACAAATTAATCCTTACCTTTACACTATAAACAATATGCTGAAAACGGATGTTGCCATTTAGCATAAAAACAAACAAGAAGATGGATAAAGACCGCAAGATAGTATTCATTATTGGTAACGGATTTGACCTAGATCTAGGGCGCAAGACCTCGTATAAAGATTTTTATGAGTCTGAGTATTGTCCGAAAGATTATCCGGCACCAATTATTCAGCACCTCAATAATAAAGATTGGCATGGTGGACTTGATGCAGTTAAATGGTATGATTTGGAAAATGAATTACTAAATTATTATAGTGAATTAGAACGAGAAGAAATACCTCGTGACATAATAACCGAGCCTGAAAGAACGTTCATTAAAGCTTTTAATAAAAATGATCCTGTGCGCGAACGCTATTCTAGGTATGATCAGGAGATTAATGCTCTTATAGCAAGAGGGCTTGTCACACTTGTTAAAGCTGAAAACGTGTATCGGGCTCTTTTAGATATTCCATTGCAGGAAGAGCTTCTTAAACCGCGTTGCTTAAGAGATAAGAAAGCTCTTGAACTCATTAAAGAAGGACTAGTTGATTATCTCAATTCTATTTCTGAAAACAAGGATGCTTATTCTTCTGTAGCTTTTGCTACAATTTTTGCGCTAACAGAGTGCAAAAAGACAGGTCATCAAATAAGTATTTACAACTTTAATTATACGCCACTACCGTATTCTTATAGAGCTGATTACGAGGATGATATCTACTATGTTCATGGAACCTCTAGTAACATAGACATAATTGTTGGAACAAAAGATGACAATATTTCTGGAAAATATGAGTTTCTTCAAAAGTCATTTGACCCTAAATATGCTCCGCCAGCAATTGTATATGATATGCTTAACGCAGATAAAGTTGTGATATTTGGACATTCTCTTGGCACAAATGATAGCCAATACTTTAAGGCTTTTTTTAAGCAGCAGAGTTCTGCTGATAGGCCTATAAAGAAAGACATCACCATTTTTACAAAAGATGATAATTCAGAAATCGAAATAAAACGTGCACTAAAGCTTATGACCGATAATGAACTCTCATCATTGTTCAGTCTAAATAATCTAGAGTTTATAAAAACAGATAATATATATTTGAACCCTGAAAGTTTTCGTCCTTTCCTAAGGAAGCATTTAATCGATGAGAGGCAAGTAAATGTACAAATAAGACAATTAAAAGATCGCTTAACAGAATAGATCACTCCCCTCCCAAATTTTTCCTTATCTTTGCAATATATTCCTAAAATTAATAAGCCTCCCAGGCGCGTCGTAAGACAGCATACTTGGGGGGCGTTTTAATTTTATATAAACGAAGTTCTTAAGATGCTAAAAGTACAGCATAGTGTGATTTTCAAGATTTGTGCGACAAATAACGCCTTATAAAAGGCCAAATTCCCACATAGTATTATTTTTGACACAATCACACTAAAATTACCGACTCTTACTAATCTCCCAACATACTGTGATTTTCGACCAAATCGCCCCCAAAATACCGGTTTATAACAG
>MTKW01001554.1_pt1 | contig 38968 bp, 31 predicted proteins | sample 1042761 | NCBI WGS metagenome assembly MTKW01 (sample SAMN06205366, study PRJNA360243) | anaerobic digester metagenome | biome: Wastewater treatment plant; feature: Anaerobic digester sludge; material: sludge; isolation source: anaerobic digester fed with sludge from wastewater treatment plant ... | reverse complement strand
GACATCGCTGGGCCAATGGGCATGGACGTATACGCGGGAAATCGCAATGAGGGAAGCGCAAGCGTAGAACACATGCTTATACTCAGGATACTGCTTTGCCAGGACGGTCGCGAGAGCAAAAGCGGTAGCACTGTGGCCTGAAGGCATTGAGTTATAATCGTCATTTATGGCAGGCCCCACAAAAGAATACGGCCCTTCGCCTTGCCAGGGCCTTGCCCTGCCAAACGCCGCTTTCAGTGTCAGGCAAGCTATCCCGGAATATGCCACTGCATTTGCCCCGAGGTAGGCTGTATCGGGATCCTTCCGAGAGATAAGCCCGCAAATTGCGAGAGCTGACAGGGTATTCCCAAATTCGGTCACGACTGCGCTGACGCATCCGGCCTCAGGAGATCTGGGGCCTGCATTGATCATGTCATAGACCTCCCGGTCCGCCGCGAGCATGGCCCCTGCGCCCATGACGAGAATACACACGTCACTCCCTCTGACCTGGATGGGACTTCCGTAGATATTGTGAAGGTCAGTCAAGACATTAACGCGCTTATCACGAACATATCCGATCTTAAGATGCAGGCTTTCCATGCCTTCTGCTTCAGGCTCAGCCGCTTGCATTGCAGCGCCTGTCGGGAGTCCTGTATCGGCTGTATCGGCTTTATGAAACTCGCCGGCATCAGGCAAGAGTTCAATGCAGACTCTCTCCGGCTCGACTTCTTCGTAATAAGACAAGGTAAAAACAAAGCCATCACTCAACTCATGTCCGGCAGGGGCAGGCCCTGCACAAACCGGAGGAGACATAAGAAGCAGAAATCCCAGACAACACCCAAGAAGCAGAATCGCGGCTGCACAATGAGAAGCTCTTCGCATGGCTCTTCTACCTTAGTACCCGTGAGGATGGTTCCTATGCCACTCCCAGGCTGTGGCGATTATGTCCTCTAGGTCGGGGAATCTCGGTGTCCACCCCAGTTCGTCTTTTATCCTATCTGAACTTGCCACAAGGACCGCGGGATCCCCGGGACGCCTCGGAGCATCTACCGCGGGAATCTCCCGCCCTGTCACTCGCCTGGCAGTCTCTATCACCTGGCGAACAGTGTAGCCCTGGCCGTTGCCTAAGTTGTAAATACGCGATCCTGAACCCTCCAACAGCGCTTCGGCAGCGAGAACATGGGCGGATGCAAGATCCGAAACATGGATATAGTCCCTGACACACGTCCCGTCAAGGGTATCATAGTTCCGGCCAAACACTTTAAGCTCCGGACGAATCCCAAGTGCAGTCATGAGCACCAACGGAATCAACTGCGTCTCAGGATCGTGGTCCTCGCCGATATCTCCCGAAGGATGAGCGCCTGCGGCGTTGAAATAGCGAAGAGATGCAGAATTGAGGCCGTACGCTCGATCGTAGGCAGCCAGCATCGTCTCAACCATGAGTTTTGTCTCGCCATAGACGTTAGTCGGTGCGCACCTTGCATCTTCATCCACCGGGACTCGCTCAGGTTCACCGTAAACAGCAGCGGAAGAGGAAAACACTATGTAACTGATCCCTTCATGGACCATTGCATCGAGAAGAACCAGGGTTTTGCTTACATTGTTGCGGTAGTACTTGGAAGGATCAGTCATGGATTCCGCCACTGATGTGTAGGCTGCGAAATTCATGACTACATCAGGTTTATACTGCGCAAATACTGAACCCAGAGTAACGGGATCTCCTATGTCCCCCGGAATAAGCTCACAACCTGATACAGCCTGAGCATGACCATGCTCCAAGCTGTCATACACAACAACGGAATGGTCGGCTTCCTGAAGCTCCCGGACGACATGGCTTCCTATGTAGCCCGCCCCTCCCACGACAAGCACATTCACAGTCTCTCCCCCTATCAACAATACCTGAATTACCTTGTGAATTTCACTTCTATACCAAATGCCTGCTGCTTTTCATGCCAGGTAGCCTGGATATCGTAGCAGTGATTATGGCGCACGAGAAGAAGTCCTACATCATCAATGGCCTGTTTGCGAAAATCATATGATGTGGAAACGCCTATGCTCAAGTCCTCACGGACTCGATAGTCCAGGCTTGCAGAGGCTTTGTTAAGAGGGCTCATCTTGTCAAATGCAAACGGGCTCAAGCCCTGAACTGCTCTGAAATCATAGCTGACTCCGGCATTTATCCTTGGAACGGTTCCCCCGAAAGCCTCTCGTTCACCGAGACTCGCCTTAACCCTGGCGCCGACATCAAATGAGCTGAGCGTATCTCCGGTTTCGTACCATGCCCGCCTTGCACCAAGAGACAGGCTTCCGGTTATTCCATGGGTAAAACGAACAGTGGAGGATGTGAAAGACAGAGCCATGTGAGTCCTGCCTGCTCGCACCTTCCGCGAAGGCTCCTCAAATCGTCCGAAACCGCCCGAAAGAGTCACAGACCCAATACTCCCCGGAATGGACACAGGTTTCAGTGACACCTCAAGCTCCGGGATACGGTATAAGTCGCCTGCCCGGAGGATGTCTTTGGCAACTGTCAGCTTAGCTCTGACAGGCCATTCACCTCCGGACTGCACTACTAATCGCCCTTCGACCGCCCCGGGTTCAAATCCCTTCCACCGGGTTGAGTCATCACCTGTACCGAGAGGGACATAGCGCGCACAGGCATCAAGGGTCAGCCAATCTGAAAGGGGCATGCCATAGCCGGCAGCAACAGAGAAACCCTTCCAGGAGCTGTACGCCCCTTCCAGTGTTCCTGTCGTGCCGTGCCCCAAGGCGAGATCCGCCTTAGCGCTCAACGTAACACCCCGGCGCTTCGAGGCATAAGCCCCTTCGTATCTCACTTGCGCCCAATCTCGTATCTTATCACTGTATGTAAGCCCTACCAGAAAACCGTTGGAAGAGTCATAGCCAAGCTTCGGGATGGGAATACCCTCTCCGTCAAGGAAAGCTATCCTGTCACCCTTTAAGGGAAGCACAAGTCTCGGGAGAATCATACAAGGGACGTTCCCAACCTTTAAGACAGGCCACTCCACCACGACCCGGTCATCAGGATATATTACGAGTCTTTTTGAGCTAACACGATAGCACGGGTGATACAGTTCACAACCTGTGACATACGCATTATCCAAAGTCAGTAGGCCGGGCTCAAGGTTCATCCGGCTGCCACGGATGTGTAAGTCGGATATATGCGCGTCCGGCTCCAGGATCCGTCCTTTGCCTGTGTAGAGGTTATGCGTTAACAGCTCGCACCGAATAGTGCCGGGCCCCTGACAGGCCACCACGTCTCCCTCGGCAAACAGCTCCCCCGGCTCTACTTCGATGCGAATGTAGTCAGCCGATACAGAGAAGTCCTTATAGGTCACTTTGGCGTTTCCATCAGCGACCACTGCTGTACCGCCCGGCTCAAATCGATACTCTGTTGTATCAGCCTCTATCACAATGCCGCCGTTTTCGTCTCCGGACTCTCCTGCATAAACCGATCCTGCAAGAAGCCCTGACAGCGCCCACATAATCATTGCAAGGACTACTAGAATCACAGAAGGCGCCACCCGGCACGCGCAAGGAGGCCCTCCAAGCCTTCTGCCGTTCCTCATGTATCCACTCCTTGGACGTCCACCGGTTCTTCTTTAAGCCTGACCCTATTTCCCCGGTTTTATTTCCACAACCGGCATGTCTTTGGTAATTTCCACCACTATGTCCACAGGAAGTGTCATACCGTGGACCTTTACATCTGATCCTGCAGCCACGTAGAACTCGGCACCTTCAGGAATCACTGCATCTTTGCCCTGGACAAATACAGCGCCGAGCGCGCCCACCGGCCCGAAGACAATGAAGCCTGCAAGCCCTGCCCCGATTGCCCACTGCAGCGACTCATTGAGTTCTTTTGTCTTTTCATCGAAAACCAAAGGCACCATAGTCCCGTCCAGTGCTTTAGCACCTTGCAATTCCAGGGTGATTTTTCCGTCCCGTCCCAGTCTCCCTGCAGGCGATACGTCTGTCACAATTCCGAAAGTTTTTGCCCCTTTAGGGAGGACAAGTTGGGTCCCGATAAGGACGTCCCTGGCTATTTCAATTTCCACTCGCTGCCCTTTCTGAGTGGAACTGGAATCAAGCTTCTTAAGGAGTTTTATAAGTACAGGCTGTCCGCCTTCGACAGTTACGTCTTCTGTCTTGAGAGTCCCCTCCGGCAAGCATACTGCAAGGAGGTAATCGACTCGAGATGACATGGAGCCTGTTCCGGGCTGGCCCAGCACAAGAGTCTCAAGCTTCTCAAGCTTCGTCATAACAGGCTCAGTGGCAACGCGCCTCTTCAGGAACCACTCGACTGATGCAAGCTTATATGCAACAGAAACCTTGGCGCCGATGGTCCCTCCTGTGGCAGAACGAATTTTGTTTATGCGGTCCATTATTGAACCTGTGTCAGCTTGCCCGAAAACGTCTTGTTCTATCTGCTCCAACCGGTCTACGATTGCCCCGGGAAGGGGCTCCCCATACAGGTTCATCTCAATGCGCTCAAGGCTCTCCAGGAGAGTTGAGGCCTCACTTTGGGCAAAAGCAGGGCTTAAGACTGTCAATAGAACAAGCATAACCGTAGTCGCAATCGCAATGAATCTTCGCATAACGCCCTCCTCCTAACTTCGCGGTAAAATACACAAAATGCGGGACTTGCAGCCCGCAGATATAAGCTACCGGGAACCTTAGTCTTTCTGTGTCATGAGAACAGGCAACCCTCATCTCAATAACTGCAATACCTTAGAATCTTATGGTCAACTCCGCAGTTGCGACATTGGTTCTGTGAACCTCCGGAACCTGCGACTCAGGATCCAGTTCATGAAAGTCGATAAGCTTGTATCCTAATACCACGGACGCAGTTCCGCCAAATGTATAGCCCACACCCAGGCTGGCCGTATGCTTCCTGGCATCAAGGGACAAACCCGGGACGGAATAATCTCCGAAAAAGCCCGCGGACTTGGTTGCGCCGTCACCTATTTGCTCAAGGTTTCCGGACGCGCCGAGTTTCACGCCTTTCGGGACAGGGACGTCTGCAGTCCTGGAGTAGCTGTATCCTGCTTTCACAAACGCTGAATCAGACACAATGAAATTGTAATCAATTCCCAAAAGAGCGGTAGCCCTTGCAGCGCTGGCCTCCCCGTCCTCAGACACCTCGTCCTCCTTAGCCAGCTCGCAACTGGCCCTGAATATCGCAAGTTGACTCAAGGCGTACTTCAGATCCAGCCTTGCTATGACATCATCGCCTTCACCTGTGACTTGCCCGAGCCCGGATCCTGTTCCCCCCAGTGAAAGCTCTGCCTGTGCCCCTGCGTCCAAAGGAATGCTAATGGTTTTTGTGGGGTTACCAAGAGAGATCCCCTGTGACTCAGGATGTCCCGTCCCCAGTATCTCTGAAAGCCTCTTTCCTCCGCTGATGGTTTCAGGGTTAGGGCCGGTAGCTATGGAAGAAATGGCAGATACGTGGCCAAGGCCGAGACTGCCTGTGGCGATCTGCTTCGCATCTTCGCCGGTATGTGATTCATTACGGCCTGCTCCTTGTAGGAGCGACAGCTCCACTTGGAACTCTTCCTGCAAACGCATCAGGAGCTCTAGTTGACGCAGGGAAAGAGAGACAGGCACGACCCGGGAAATCGCCCAAGCCATCTCGTACCTGGTAATCAGCCGGTCACCGGAAAATGCCTCTTTTGAGTATCCGTCTATGAGCCCTGCATCCGCAAACTCAGCAAGAGTCGCATATGACCAATGATTTTTCTCAACATCGCTGAAAGGGCCGGCAGCTCCGGCAATTCCCTGTGAGGCAAAAACAGCGCAAAAGACTATGAAAGACACCATAGACACCCACGTAATCAGTGAATGCCGGCGTCTCCGGGAAACCGGTATGCGAAGTACTGCCTCACCCCTATGCGGTCTCAAATGCTTACCACTCTCCAGCAGCTCAAATGGTTTTCGAAATTCTGTCTGTACAGAGTATTATTCTATATACGTGTCAATAATCCCTCCCAAAATCCTATCCTTTAAGACACTGGAAGAATCTTTCGGCAAGGACCACTGCAACGTAATCGTCAAACGGCTCACCGGGCGTCCTTAACGACACCGGAATCAGCTTCCCAAGCCCTCGAAGCGGATGATCCAAGAGATACCGGCGACGACCCTCCATGCTACTCTTGTGCTCATCTATGAAAATGATCTCGGGGAGCGGATGTCGCTGTTTGTCGTTGGAGGTTGAGCATCCCATTCTTGCCTTCGTGATCTCGCCTGCGAACTCCCTCGAACCTGTCCTATCTCCCAAAACCACCTTATGTGCCTGGTGCTTTTTGGCAAGATCGAGGACTCTATGTACTGCCTCATCTCTAGGAACGATCTCTTTTGAAAGCAGTTCCAGATTGCTTGTGACCACTGCCACTCCGCACTTGTCCCTTCCCGGGTCTACAGCTACTATAATTTCCTTTGCGGAGCTCTGAGGCATCATACGTTTCACTTCCCCGGTGTTTACAGAGGCGCTTTTCAGAGAGGTTTCGGGAGCGCAGTCATGAGACGGTAGTACGATGGTTGCGAGTAACATTATACCATAGAGCAAGACAGAATAATGCAACTTTTTTCTGTTGTTGCCGCGAGATCATGTCACCCTTGGGATAGAGCCTCGGGATAGAGCAGTTTCAGTCCGAAAAACAGGAAACCCCGGGGGGTCACCCCCGGGGTGTAGTCCTATCCCAGACTAGAATGTGACCTTCAGTGAGCCGGTAACCACGCGGGCTATGTAGCTCAGGTCTGCGCGATTATCTACGTCGGACTTGATTACCTTTGCGCCGAGTTTCAGTACAGTGGCTGTTGTGATGTCGTAGTTCCAGTTGATTCCGCCTATCATGTTGGTGACAGGAGCATACTTATACTGCTCATATGCGCCGGCCTTCAGGTAGAACCTATCCAGTCTCTGATACTGGCCGTCTACGGTAACCTTCAACTTCGGTGTCACCATTGCGCCGACTTCCGCAGTTACAATGCCCTTTGTCCACGGCGTACCAACTACCAGAAGGTCTTTCCCCATTCCATACTGAGCGGTTGCTTTGAGGTCTATGCCTTCGTATAGAGCGTAGTTTGCTTTAGCGCCGACATTGAACTCAACGCCATGTTCGTCTTCCTCGTCGTCATAACCAACATATGCGGCTGCGACAGTCTGCTTTGCCCAGTTGAAGTCGCCCCACAGATTCAGGTTCTCATTGAGATCGTAATCTGCTTCAGCTTCCACTTCGTCTCTGTTGTAGAACGTCTCGCCGGTACCGCCGGCAAGCTTTGCACGGGCATAAGTATGGGAGTACGATGCTTCAATTGGATCGAACTCTGCTTTTACCCCTGCCGTGACTTTCACGCGGTTATCGCCGTCTACCCAGAGCGTGGATGCTAATTGGTCTACATAGAAGTGTTTGCACTCTGCGGTTGCGCTGGGAGTGAGTTTCAGGTCGCCAAATTCAAGCGCGTACTCAGCGCCTACATTCGCGATACCGGCTTTCGTCACATCCCAGTCTTGCCACTGGGTGCCTATGTCGCTGGCGTTACCGGTCATCTTGTAACCACCGGTAAGTTTCAGAGCCTCAAGGACTGTCGCCTCAGCGCTGACTCCGATAGTCTTTACATTCGTCTTCAGCCCATGGTCGCCATCCCACAGATAGACAAACTCAGGAGCATAGCCATCCGGGACCCTGACGAACTCGCCTTTGACATCCACAGGGCCGATTACGCCGCTGAGGTTAAGCCTTGTGGCTAAGCCTTGTGTCCCTACGCCGTCTTTGTCATGCCACCACTTAGCTACTTCCCCGTCAGCCTTCCAGCCTTCTGCGAATGCGTAGTCTGCAGATACTGAGACGACATGGTCGAAGTTCTCCCTCACTTCATGCGGACGAACTTTGTCTGAGAGGTAGTCTTCCCATACTCTTACATACGCTACTCCGAGGTTCAGGTTGTCAAGGAGAGCCACTTTGCCTTCGGCTGCGAAAGCGTACTTGGCAGGTTCGGCAGGGACTGCCGGGCTGCCGGGGATTATTTCCAAGAAATCCGAGAGCTTAGGATCGTAGAAGTACTCGATCGCCATGGCTTCCAGGACCACATAAGCGAAGTCTCCCCAGGTATCGGGATCAGCAACATCGAAATCCGCTCCGAAAACAAAGTCTTCTATCAGGAAATACTCATCTTCTGGCGGGTCGACATCCGGATCATAGTCTGGATTTGGGATTCGGAGGTCTACTGTCTTCCCGGCGTAGTCCTCGTACGGATCGAACCCCTCAGGCCACACTATGGGTAGACCATAAAGGTCAAATGCAAGGCCGGCTTTCCATGGAACTGCAGGAACAGCGGCACTGGCTGCCTGTGTCCTCGTGAAGAGAAGGGTTCCGGAGAATATGTCGTAACCCAGTTCAGCTACGACACCCTTGTATATTGGGTCATCGTCGTCGTCAAGGATCGTCTCGCCCCAGAACGTGTATGGTGTGAATGTTCCGGCAGGCAACTCAAGACCGCCGGCATACAGCCTCTCCAGGATTCCATCGGTAGTCACTTCCAGCGACAGGCTGCCCACTTCCAGGTTCCCTGTAAGGGCACCGGTGAAGAGGTTGGTAGCAGTCTTCAGGCCGGCCTTCACAGTGACTCCGTCAGCAGGATATGCTGTAAGAGTCAGAGCCAGCGTATGCTTGAAATCGGTCTTGGGCGAATACTTGCCGGCTCCGTGGTTCTTAGCCTCTTTCTTGAAGATCTCACTGGGATCCTTCCAGGCTTCGACATCCTCATTCTCTGAGCGAATATCGATATCTTCGAACTTAACTTCGCTGGAACCTGTAATCTTGACCTTCTCGTGGCCGGCAAGATGAGCGCCGAGTGAAGCGTCAATGCCGTCAACCCTGCCCTCAAGCACATCAAGCCTCTCCATGGCAAGCGCAAGCTCACCCTCGAGACAGTTGGTTCTTGCGTTGAGGATGTCGAGCTCAGTCACGAACTCGGCCCTTAGAGCGTCGATAAGGACGATAGCCTCTTTTACGGCTGCATCGACGTCTGGAATCTCAGGCATAACAGGAATCTCCAGCGCGGCTAACTCAGCCTTCAGTGCAGCAATGGCTGCTGCGTTATCCGCGTCGCCTTTCGCGATCTTAGCTTCGAGTTCTGCAATCCTCGCCTTGGCGTCGGCATCGATTCCGCCGACTTTGCCTTCGAGAGCAGCAACTTTAGCTGCGAGCGCGTCGAGCTCCTCAGTCTTTAGTTTCTCAACTATTGTCGTTTCAATTACCTTTTCAATTACCGGCTGCTCAACAATGACTTCCTTCTCAGTTACCACCTGTGGCGGCACTTCGGCAGGAATCACTGTCTTCGCTGCTTCGAGTTCAGCCTTGATCTGTGCATCAAGCATTGTCAGCATTCTGGCAACTACCATCGCCAACTGATACCTTGTCATAGGCTCGTTACCCTTGTACTCACCATCAGGGAAGCCTATGATCAACCCGTAAGCTGCAAGCTGCTTTACTGCGTCATATGCCCAGTGATGTTCCGGGACATCAGTGAAAGGGCCTGCGGCCGCCGGCACTGCCAGTGCTATCACCAATAGAACAGACAGTATAACCGGTAGATACCTTTTCATCATTTTATTCCTCCTCGGTTATTTTCGTAGTGAGGGCGTGTGCCGTATTCTGTCTGCCCAAGGTGAGTAACCTTGTTTCCTCATCTCGAGCGTAACAGCTATTTGGTAGACACACCCTTTTGTTTATCCTTTTCTCGGCCTACGCGGGAAACCGTAAGGTGCACCTCCTTTCACCCACTGCCGTCCAGGATAAACATGGCACAAGACCAAAGAATGGCCTCGCTTTCGATTATTCGCCATATATACGGGAATTCCTCTAATTGAATATGTTTTTTCTGTAATTTTTTCTTGCGCCACTTAATCATGGCGGTTTATCTAATATTCACCATCAGCGCTTAAGGTTCCTTCTTATCAACGAAACAATTATGTTTTTACAGGGTTAATCACTGTTTGTAATAAGAACAAAGCCCCCGGTGCTTATTGCACCGGGGGCTCACTGGAGTATTTTCAGTATTGAAAGGACATATCCTTAGAAGCTGACTGAAAGTGACGCTGTGGCTCTATTCACTTTGTAGTCCGGCTCAGGATTGTCTTTGCCCTGGAACATACCGATTTCGTAACCCAGCTCGAGATCGGCGTTATCGGTGAAGCTATGGGCCAGCCCTACCTTGCCGGTAGTCAGGCGTCCGTCCACTTCAGGGAGACGGACTGCGCCGGATTCCATGCCCACTTCGCCGAAGACACGGGTAGCCGGAGTCAGGGTCATCTCGAGGCCTGCCTTAGCAGTGGTCCTGATGCCCTCGATCTCAGCGCTGTCTTCCGTCCAAGGAGTTGTGTAATCAACTCTGTTGTAGTCATAGGAACCGGTAACTTTAGTGATAGGAGTAAGGTCAAACCCTACGCCGATACCGGCTCTCTTAACAGAGTAGGCCTCACTCTCGGCTGCTGTTCTCTCATCCTCGTCCTTCAGATTGTAAGACTTATATCCTGCAGACAATGCTATGTTGGATGTAAGGTCGTACGCAAACCCGAGGTCAAGGACGCTCTCCCTTGAGACGGAAGCCTTGGTTTCAATGTCTCTGATATCTGTGATGGCGTACTCTGCCGTAATCGGCCTGAGTGTAGCCGCAACTGACCCTTTTGCCTCGAGAGAGTCAGCTATGGCATCTGCATCGGTGTTATCGTTGTGCACAAGCGCAAGCCCTGCGCCTGCCACTACATCCGCGCCCATGAGATTCCTTGCGTATTTCGCGCCAAGGGATGCCCTCGTGATAAGATCAGCGTCTTCGTAAGTCCACTCAGCATTACCGGACTTCTTTAAGCCGGCGTTCATGGTCAAGTCACCGTTAAGGATATTCTCTATTGGAAGTGTTGCACCGACTGACGCGGTTTTCACGTCGTTATCAATGCCGACTCCGGCGTCCTTATCATGAGGGACCTCAACGAAATAAGGATCGAATCCTGCTTCCACTTTGCTGTAGGAAGCGTCGAGTCCCACCAGCCATATTTGGCCGTCAAGGTTCAGCTTGTAGGCGAGACTCTTGTTGTCACCGGCGATATGCTGTGCAATCTCACCTCCGGCTTCCCAGCCGGGGATAAGAGTCATCCTGGCATTTGCGCCGATGACAGTGTCTTCCATCACTGCCTCAGGGCCTGCCTCCAACGAACCTATATCGTCAAACACAGTGACGAAGGTTGCGCCTGCTGAAATCCTCTCAGTGAGAGCTAACTTCGAATCGAGAGCAACTGCGTACATGGCGTACTTAGGTCCTTCGGCCTCTTCAGCAGATTCTTCCGGAGTCTCCGCAAGAGGCTCCTGCAATCTCCAGAAGAGTCCTGTTCCTTCTACTCTGTTGTATACGAACTCTCCAAGAGCACCCTCATAGACGGGATTTCCGTCATCATCGCGGAGAAGGTGGCCATGCAGAGTGAAGTCGGTGAAAGCGCCGGAAGGCTCTGCTACGTTGCCTACCCGCACATGACGGACGATTCCGGGTGTTGTGATGTCAAGGTAGAGTCCTCCCTCTTTCAACTGGAAGGTCCTTGTCTTCCAAGTTCCGCCAAGGATATTGGTCATTGTGTCAAGGCCCGCCACCACCACTATGCCGTCGGCTACGTTTGCCGTGAGCTTCAGGCCGAGATCATGGTTGAAGACGGAAGTCGGCACGTACTTGTACTTGTCTTCGCTTTCCACGTTCTTGCTGTTGAATGGGTTCTTCCACGGAACCCCGGGCCCCGTCACATCGATGTCGTCAAACGATACTTTGCTTGATCCTGAGAAGCGCACTTTCTCGTGCCCGGCTATGTACTCGTCCAGCCTGGCATTGGTCTCGTCCAGCTTCGATACGGTCTGAGCCAGCCTGAAGCTGAGCTCGCGGGTCACTTCGTCTACGTTTTCAATTCTCTCGGTTGCAAGCGCAAGCTGTTCCTCAAGTGCGCTTACCCTGACTCCGAGGACTGCAAGTTCCATGGCGAACTCTGCTTTAACTGCATCGATTAACGCGATGGACTCTGCTACTTTTGTATCAAGAGTCTCCTCGTCGATGGTGCCTTCACTTTCAATTATGTGCTTTTCGATGATCCTCTCGATAATGGGTGTCTCAGCGACTTGCCCCTCACCAACAGGCTCTTCCTTGGCTTCGCCTATGAGGCCTGCCTCTTCCAGCCTGTCTATGGTTGCTTCTGCGGCAGCCTCTGCAGCCTCAGTTGCAGCCTTCTGCGCCAACTCTTCCGCTATCTCGGTTGACAGCTCAACGGCGTCACTTTTCGCCTGTTCAATTGCGGAATCAATGGCTTCTCTCTCTTCTGCCCGGGCTGCCTTTTCCGCCTCAAGGCCGGCATTCATTTCATTCCTCAGCTCAATGATCTCTGTGTCCAGATCAGACAGCAAACGAGCCACTACAATTGCCAGTTGATACCTGGTCATAGGCTCCTGCCCTTTGTATGTCCCATCGGGGAATCCCTGGACTAGGCCATATGCAGCCAACTGTTTTACAGCTTCATATGCCCAGTGGTTCTCCGGAACATCAGCAAAGGGGCCTGCCATGACAGGTAGCATAAGCCCTAGAACCATGGCTATGGCTAAAACTACTGCCAAGTATTTCTTCATTATCTAATACCCCCTTATTTGCTTAAACAAAGCCGCTCCCGTGATAAGGAGGCACAGTCAAAGGAGTGTCCATGTTTCCTCCCTGCATCAGCCCCTGATTACGGGTGAGGCCATCCTGCAACAAGACCCGGCTTCAAAAAGCACCTCCTTCTCGCCATATTGGCCTTCTTTGCAGGAAACTTAAATGTAATCTGTCATAAGTACCATGTCTTAGCTGATACTCCCTGGCATTTCCTGGCTATCAAAGCGTAAATTGGATGCCAAATAGCAGCTAGATTGGGTTTTGCTGAATTTGTACTTACTGTGCGGACAAGAATAATCCTGCCTACATAAGTGCAGGTAGAAGCGTGGATTAATGGGAATTGAGGCATAAAGGGGGATTGCAGCCATATATGGGTCCTGAAGGCATATACGGGATCCGGAGTCATAAAGAGGAAGCCGGTCTCTAAAAGAAAGGAGCCCGAATATCGGGCCCTGCTATTTTACCTGGTTTTTTGATTCCTCTATCTTGAAAGCTATCTTAAGAGGGGGTTTCGTATTCCAGGTGTCCTGAACGGCTACGGCAAGGACACGCACTTTTCCTCCGGAATCCACAATCTGAGATTTAGCGGTATTGAACTCAGAAGCTGAAACCTGGCCGACCCGTCCTTCTATGTCAGTCACCATTCCGAGGCGAGTCGCTTCGTCGTTAGCCGTCATGAGAAGGTTCATGAGCTCATCCTGGACAACGCCTTGGCCCAGCGAACCGTCGATAGTCCGCTCAGCCACCACTTGTCCTTCTTTGAAAAGAAGCTTGTTTTCGAAGATCTGAAGATATGCGTAAACAGGCTGGCCGACAAAGGCGTTAGTGGCGGATACTAACCTTATCACTACCGTATCTTCGGCGCCTGCGATTTTTTCGACGATGCTCTCGAGATTATCCACAAAGAAGATTACGGCCTCATCTTCACTGCCTTCAATACTTGCCTTGCGAGCCAGAGCCAGCTTGTTGGCTTGCCGTAAGAACTCGGAAATCTCCTCCCGGATAGCCTCCGGCTGCCCTTTGCCGTCCATCACCGTAGCCAGGATAATCTCCTCGGAGCGGTAGGTGATATCACTCAATTGCAGCCCTTCCAAAAACTCCCGCATAAGGCCGATAAACTCATAGAGCTCATTGGCTTCCTTCGTCAAATCGCCTATTAGGGTCTCCAAAGCCTTACTTTCTTCTTCCAGTGCCTCTTTGTCTTTCTGGGCTTTTGCCCTTTCCTCCTGGACTTGCTCCAGCTCAGTGCCTAATCCGCTGATTTCCGACGTTAAACTGTCTATCTCGCCTTGGAGCTCTTTGACACGCGCCTCGCCCTTGGCGAGCTCCTCTTCCTTGGTGGTAAGCTGAGAATGCGCAGTGAATAACTGATTCTGTGTGGATGCCAGCGTGGCCTGGATCTCGTGCATCCTAAACAAAGCAGTCCTGACATCCTGGGACACAATACTCATCACCAAGACTGACGTACCGGCTACGACAATTCCTGTAATGATTGTAATCAGCATTGAGGTATGCTTCGGACGCAGCCCGAAAATACTCAGCCTTTTTCTGCCGATCTTCATCCCGATGCGATCACCGATAAATGCGATTATGCCGCCGATGACTACCAGCATGAGAACAAGTCCTAGCCCGTACACGGTATACCTCCTGCCGAAAGACTCTATCTTTAGGACTTCCTTGCCATCATCCAACCGCCTATGGCGCCGAACAATATATTTGAAAACCATGCGCCCAGCATAGGCGACATGCTGCCGCGCTCAGCCAGTGCGCAACTCAAGCTCATTATAACATAGTAGACAAAGATAATTAGTATGCTCATACCGAAACCCCGTGAGGTTGAAGCCCTGTGAGTCGTTATGCCAAGAGGGGCGGCAACAAGGCCGAACACCAGACTTGCAAAGGGGATGGCGAACTTAAGGTAGTATTCCACCAGAAGCTTTGTCACATCTGCGCCCTGCTGCTTCAGCCGGCTGATGTATTCTCTGAGTTCCGATGCGGACATCTCATCCGGGCTCAGCGCACCCCTGGCGACCTCCTTAGGGGTGTAGGCTATGCGCCCTTCTTGCCTGGCAAACCTCACCGAAACCACTCTGTCCCCGTCAACCACATTGTAGGAGATCCCGTCCTCGAACAGCCAGGCTGCATTGTCCCACTTTGCCAGTTGAGCTTCGGTGATACGAATGAGCTTCCCGCCCTCAAACTCTTGGACTGTGACGCGCCGAAACTGTTCCCGTGTGGCATCATATGTGTCAGCAAAGACCAACCTGGCCAGGGTTCCCCTTTCAAACTCCTTCAGCACCAAGTTTTTCTGTACATGCGGGCTTGACCTCCTGCCAAGCTCCCACATGATCTCTTCGAACCTGCGATTCGCGCGAGGCACCACTTTCTCGTTGAATGCAAACGCAACCCCGCTTACCGCCAGTGCCACGATTAATGCAGGCGCCATTATCCGGACCAAGCTGAGGCCTGCTGCCCGCATAGCCACGATCTCGCTGGAAGCTGAAAGAGTGCTGTAACACAGGAGAATCCCCAGGAGTGTAGACATGGGAAGCGCCAGGGCAACGATACGCGGAAGCCCGAGGATAAACAGGCGGACAACAGTCCCTAAGCCTACGCTTCCGTCCACAAGCAGTCGTGCCAGCATAAAGAGGAGGTCAGCAGCAACAAAGATCAGAGTGAAAGCTATGACTGAAAAAAGAACAGGCCCAAGCAGTTCCTTGTAGGTGTATCGCTCAAGGCATTTCAAAATGCAAACCGCTCCCCGAAGTAATACTTCCTCGCTACCGGATCATCCGCTATTGAACCCGGATCCCCTTCCACCAACACTTTCCCGTCATGCAGGATGTAAGCCCTGTCAACAATAGCCAGGGTTTCCCTGACATTATGGTCTGTCAGGAGAACACCGAGGCCGTGATCGCGAAACCGCCCGATGATTTCCTGGAGATCAGCGACAGCAATAGGGTCAACGCCTGTAAACGGCTCATCAAGTAGGATATACTCAGGGGACCCTGCCAGCACCCTCGCTATCTCCACACGCCTCCGTTCACCGCCGGAAAGCGTATTCCCCATCTGCTTGCGCACATGCCCGATGGCAAGCTCCTCAAGAAGCGTCTCCATCCTGGACAGCCTGTCCTCTTTGGGGATCCCCATAAGCTCCAAGACAGCCAGGATGTTCTCTTCCACTGACAACTTCCTGAAAATTGACGGCTCCTGAGCCAGGTACCCGATGCCAAGCCTTGCACGGCAATGCATGGGAAGCCTGGTTATCTCTTGTTCATCCAGGAATATGGATCCCCCATGGGCTGCTTCCAACCCGACTATCATATAGAAAGTCGTTGTTTTGCCTGCGCCGTTCGGGCCCAGAAGCCCTACAACCTCCCCGGGATGCACTGCCAGGCTCACTCCGCGAACAACCTCACGCCTGCCGTATCTCTTTATTAAGTCCGTACAGACTATCCCCATAACCGCCCCTCCGAATGCCGGCTCTCGCCGGAACACGCACTGCACACGGCTGCGCCCCTAATCATCCCGGGGAATAACCGTCCGGGTACCGCCTTCCGCCACCACTCTTTCTTCATCTAAGAATATCGTGATGACCTTTGCCTGAAACATCTTTCCTGCAATCTCCACACAGGCATCGCCTTGGATAATCGCGCGCTTGCCTTCGCTGAAGTAAGAAAGCTTGTCTCCGGAAGCCAGCACCTCGCCGTCCTTATACCTCAAGGATACGTCGCCTTCAGCTTCCATCTCCTCTTCTCTTAAGAGGAACACGATCTTGTCCGCGACAAAAACAGATCCCTCCAGGGTATCTTCGAACCTGGCGTTACCCCTGATAGTCACAAGCAGAGCGCTTTCGTCATACTCGGCATGGTCACCTGTAATTCGAAAAGACTTAAACAGCACCTCTACGTTACCGCTTGCGATAGCGAGCGCGCCTTTTCTATCATACCTGACCTCGTCCGCGGCAATGTCAATAACATCTTCATTGCCGTCGTTCGCTCCCTTGACCCCTTCGGATTCGCCGCGGGCAAGAGCAGGAAGGGGGAAAAAGGCATAAGAGAACAGGGCCAAAAGGACAGAAGCCGTGACAATAACCCAAACCGGTGATTCGGACTTACGATGCAACCTGTTTCCTCGAAACATTACCTGCCCTCCCAACTTCCCGTTTCGATGTAATCGATGATAATCTTCGCAGTCCTCGTGGCAGCTCCTTGCTCTCCCATCCTGGCATGGCCTGCCTTACGCATCCCGGCAATACGCATGGAATCTCCCAGGATGCTCATGACTTCCGAAGCGATTTCCCGAACATCACGAGACTCAACAAACGCTACTGCCTCTCCCAAAAGCCTCTTTTGCGCCTGGGCAAACTTTAAGCTGAACTGAGGCCCATCGGTAGGAAAAGTCACAACCGGCCTGCCAAGCCCTGCAGCCTGCTCGTTACCTGTCCCCGATAAGCCGATTACGATATTGCTGACATTCAGGACATCCCCGAACCAGCCCTGAGACACTATGACACAAGGCGTCGGATCCCCCGAACCCGGATAGATGCAAGCGGCAACGCCCCGTTCCCTCTCTCGGGGACCCTGCCTTTCATATCTCCACCCTGCCCTATGAGCCACATGCTCAAGTTTGTCTTCATCGAGGTTAGGCGCAAGCCCGACCACGAAGTCCAGCTTATCACCGCTAAGCTCCGCCAAATCCCCGACAATTTCCAGGAGGGTTCCCATATTCCTGTATGCTTCTTCTCTTGAACCGGGAAGAATACCGACTACTTTCCTCTCAAGAGTAAGGCCGAAGTTCTCGCCGGTTATGGCAAACCCGTCCATCATGACATTTCCTGCATACCGGGCAGGGACTCCCATTTGCAAAAGGGCTTCACAGGTTTTTTCATCCCTTGCCAGCACCAGGCCGGCATACTTTTTCATAAGCCGGCGCTCGATACCCAGATGTCCCTTGATATACTCAGATTTCGCGGTAGACAGAAATAACATAGGCCTGTCAACATAACGGCCTCCGAGAAACAGCGGGTAAATATCTCCCACTGATACGACAACTCTTGCGTCTTTCCCTATCGATTTCAAATCTTTGACTTGCTGAATAGTCAGGCTGATGAGTCCTGCCTTGATATCCTTTAGTACATACGGCAAACCATGCCTCAGGAAACCACCGCTTGGCATGGTTTTTTGACTGCCTATAACCCTGATGCCTGCATTAGCGTATGCTTTACCCAACCCGACCAAGGGGAAACCGGCTATATCAACAGGCCCGCGCTCAGCACTGACCTCCCGCGCGATCATAGTTGCAATCAGGTCCTCACCGTGGCCGTTGCTCAAGAAAAGTATCATATGCCGCGCCTACCGGGCAAACCCTCCTTCCGGCCTTCAGAATACCGGAGAACGAAATCTTACGTTTCCTTTAACCCGGATTGTCTCAAGTTCTGAATCGATTTCCATCTCATCCCCGAGAATCTCGGAAGCGCCGTTCTTATAATGAATGCGTCCATATGCCCTAAAATTCTTCTTACCCGGATCCCATGTAGCGCCTTCTGCGCTGAAGCTCAGGCCTTTGTCTGATTTCACCGTCACATGGTCCTCAAAATCCACCGTGCCTGTTGCAAAATCCAGCTTCACAGCTCCTGCCCGAATCTCAAGCTGAGGCACATCATCAACAAACCTTGTCCCTTCAACGACTATAAGGCAGGCACTGTTCCTGTCTTCATCATACTCTATTCTTTCAGCCCCGAAGCTCCATCCTCGAGTCCCGTCACGCTCAGGCAGGGTTATTCTGGTTTCCTCAAGAATTATGCCTGACTCCGGTTCTTCCGGGGGCCTGTCTGCTTCAGTCTCACTCACAGGTTGCATCAGGCCTTTCGAATCGCTGTTCCCGGTCTCGTCCGTCCGCGTTGATATGGGGTGGTAATAAGCGCCAAATCCCAGGATGGCCACGAATATACATATTGCCACCGCTCTTCGCCACCCGGGCCGGCGGACCGGAGAACTTGGGTTTTTCACCGGTTGTCCACCTTTCGCTTGACAATCCTCCCGGGATCAATTCTCACGTTTCTCTTGATAATGCTGTCCTCTTCCACGAAGCATTCATCACTTAGCACAACACCTTCACCCAGGGAGGCCCCGGCTGCAAGATAGCAATCGCTCCCCACTACGCAATCTACAAGGTTCGCTCCCTGCCCGACCTTGGTGTTGTTCCATACTATGCTCCCTCGGACAATGGCGCCTTCGCCGATTTCACATCTGTTCCCGATAACGCTATAAGGCCCTATAGTTGCATGTTTTCCAATTGTAACATGTCCTCCTATGCAAACAGGCGGACACAATGCAGCATCACGGTGGAGCTCAGTGCCTTCACACACAAAGACTCCCTGCATCACTTCTTCCCCTGGAAGAGCAAGGCCTGCTTTGCCCAGAAGGATATCTCTGTGGGAAGCATGGTACTTTGCCAGTGTCCCGATGTCACACCAGTACTCGTCTAAAGCAAGGCCGTAGAAAGGCACGCCCTCCCTGACCAATAAAGGGAATATGTCGCGCCCGAAATCCGGTGTCCCGTGAGGTGGAATATACTCAAAAACCTCAGGCTCAAACACGTATATCATGGTATTGGCAAGATCGCTGTCAGCCTGGCAAGGCCTGGGTTTCTCCTGGAACCTGAGGATCCTTCCGTCTCCGTCCGTAACCACTATCCCAAACCCGGACACGTCATCTACACGTTTGAGGCCGATAGTTGCGAGCGCGTTCCGTGATTTATGGAACTCAATAAGCCTTGTGAGATTCGCGCCGGTTACCGCATCTCCTGCCATGAGGACGAATGTCCCGGAAGCGGGCCCCTTCTCAGTCGCACCCCGGCTGTCCCAGCCGTCATCTTTTAGAAGCAGATCCTTTGCAGCAAGCATGCCTCCGGCAGTGCCTCTGAGCCTCGCTTCACGGGAGTAACGCAGTTTTATGCCAAAATCGCAGCCATTACCGAAGTATCCTTCAATGTGTCGAGGAAGGTACCACAAGTTCGCCACGACTTCAGTTATTCCATGCCGCCTCAAAAGGGCAATAATATGCTCCATAGCGGGTTTGTTGACCACAGGCACCATTGGCTTCGGCACATTAATGGTCAATGGCTCAAGGCGGGATCCCACCCCTGCAGCCATGATCATGGCACGCATTCCAGGCTGTCCTCCCTATAGGGATCATCATGGAACCTCAAAGACGCAAGCCTCGCATAAAGACCTCCCTTTGCCATGAGCTCTCTGTGATTTCCCGACTCCGTGATCCTTCCCTTGTCTATCACAAGGATCCTGTCTGCCTGCTGGATTGTGGACAGCCGATGGGCAATGACCAGAGTCGTCCTGTTCCGGAACAATCTTGTCAACGCTTCCTGCACCTCAGCCTCGGATTCAGGGTCCAACGATGACGTGGCCTCATCCAGTATCAGTATCCTCGGATCCCTTAGGATCGCTCTGGCAATTGCAATTCTCTGCCTCTCACCGCCGGATAATGCGACGCCTTTCTCCCCTACCGGCGTATCGTACTCTAAAGGAAGCTCCATGATAAAATCATGGGCGTTAGCCAGCTTTGCAGCTTTCATAATGTCCTTCATGCCGGCATGGGGACTGCCGTACCTGATATTTTCTCCCACACTCACACCGAACAGGACCGTCTCTTGAGGAACGAGCCCTATCTGACGGCGTAAGGAGCGCAAAGTAACCTTACTGATATCGCACCCGTCAATATACACTTTGCCTGAAGTAGGCTCATAGAACCTGGGAATAAGGTTCACAATGGTCGTCTTTCCTGACCCGCTCGGGCCGACAAGGGCGACAACTTCTCCTGGCATCACGGTAAGCTCTATGTCATGCAGAACCGGCTCGGAAGGACGGTATGCAAAGCAGACACAGTCGAAATCAATGCGCCCCTCAACAGGTTCAGGAATTGAAACGGCGTTTTTCGGCTCCTCGACTTCAGGTGTCTGATCAAGCAGACCAAATACCCGGTCTGCAGCGCCCAACGCCTGATTAAGCCCTCCATAGGAAGCTGAAAGCCTGGCAAGAGGAGTGGGAAGGGTCCCTGCTGCCCCGAGGAACGCCATGAATTCCCCCACAGTCAACCCGCCCTCTATGACCCTCCTCCCCCCGAACCATAGGACGCCTGCAAGACCCACGACTGACAGCAACTCTATGACAGGCGTTATTACTGCATGCACCCTCACTCCGCGCATTGATGCTTGGAAGTTGCCTTCGTTTCGTCTTCTGAACCTCTCCATCTCATGGGCCTCCATGGTGAAAGCCTTGATTACCTTAATCCCGGAGAGGGTTTCCTGAAGCACGGTGGTGACATCGGCAATAGTTGATTGGATAAGCCCGGTTATTCGCCTGAGCTTACTTCCGGCTTTACCGACTACCGATATAACCAAAGGCATTATGCTCAGGGTAACCAAAGAGAGCTTCCAGTCCAAGTAAAACATGAGCCCCAAGATGCCTACGCTCATCACCGCCTGGGAAAAGAGCTCAGCTAAGCCCGATGATACGCTCGCTTGCAAGACAGCCACATCATTGGTGACTCCTGATATCATCTCACCTGTATGCTTACTGTCATGGTACTCTATGGACATGCACTGCAAGTGGCCGTACACCTGCTCACGCAAATCAGTGACAACCCGATGCCCGACATAAGCCATGAAATAGACTTGTCCGTACGAGAATATGCCTTTTACGACGAATAGCACAATGACTCCTATAACCATGATATTGAGCATCCTGCCCATAGCGGCAATATCACCGCCGGTTAGAACCTTGTCTACCAGTTCCTTCACAACCCAGTATATGGCAAGGTTCAGGACGCTTGCCAAAGCTGTGGAAAGCAAACCTACAAGGAGCAGATGTGCGTATGGAGAAACATATCCTAAGAGTCTCTTAACGAGTCCTCTCTGCCGGCTCAAAGTACCGACCTCCAGTTGTAATCAGCGTGTCGAGCACTTCGGAAGCGACTCTCGCCGCTGCCCCGGGCAAACCCATCGCTTCCTTCAATTCTACAGAGATTCTATCGCGGGTTTTGGTATCCTGCAAGAGCTCCAGGACTTTTATGGCTACGTCCTCAGCAGTAAGAACCCCGCGGATTTCGGGTGTAATGAATCTCCTCTGCCTCTTATTGGGAATAGCGGTAAATTCTATCCGTTCAAGCGCTTTCCGCACTGCCATCCTTCTTATGGGCCTTCCTATCACAGGCAGCCTCCCGACAAACTCAAATATCCCGGTAAGCGGAATCTCCTCAGGCAAGTTAAGGGGGACAGTGACTATGGTAGGCACTCCGAGATAGCCTAACTCCGCAGTGACGGAACCCGGCATACATAGGGCAAGATCTGATGCAGCCATGACAGAATAACGTGACTTCGGAATCACGAGGACACGCGCCCCTTCTTCCGTCTCGATAACTGCTTCTGCCAAAGATGCCTCCTGACCGCTGCCTACTGATTCATGAAGCCTGCCTGATGCAGCTTCAAGCCCCTCCTTCGTCTTGCCGCCTTTTGATCCGCCTCTATGCTTGCCGGTGCGATCCTCTTGAGTAACCAGGGCGGAGCTTACCGAATCGATTCTGACAAAAGGCGACAGGGGCATGACAAACTCAGTGTTTCCACAGAATTTCTTCACTATCTCAGCGGCTCTGAGGAAGAAGGGCATCACGTATTGAATCTGCTGCTTTCTGCTGCCGGGCAAAAGGCATACCATTGGCGCGTCTTCAGGTACACCCAGGACACCTCTTATCCCTTCAGGATCCCCGCTTGTGCGGACACCGTCTATCATCAGATTACCGACGACTTCTATTTTCCCGTCAGGGACTCCTTTTTGCTTAAGCTTCCCGGCAACTCTGTCATCCTCCGCCAATACCTTAACAAATTGCCGCTGAAACTTAATTGTTCGATCGCTGTACGCGACAGCAGGAAACCTGAGCATCCTCGCTATGAGCAGAGAATGCAAATGATCCCCACCGAGGTGAAGGACTATCCCACGCCAGGTTTCCCTCTTCTTTCCCGAAGCGAGGCGCCGAACCCTCTCGGGAATGGACCCGAGCGTAATAAACTTCAGGTACTCCGAAGGAGTCACCACAGCGTCAACCCCTGGAATGAGTCCTGCCACCATAGCCTCATAGCCTGTGGAAAAGGGGCAGGGCGGCAACACAATAACGATAACCGGCTCCCCAAACTCGGAAGCGATTGTATGCTCGGAAGCACGCAAGCTTGATACAACAGGCAACGCCCATCCGGTGACTTCCCCGGGGCTGTTAGCTACAACAATAATCGCGGCACGACTCGCTTTCATGTGCAGGCCACCTCCAATACCAGCTCCGCGGTGCGCATGAGAGCACCGGGCGAACCAAGCTTGGTTCCTGCCTCAGCGAGATTCTTTCGGACTTCCGAATAAAGCGAAGGATTCTCCAGCATGAGCAGGACAAGGCGAGCGATGGCCCGAGGGTCTGCTTCATCCTGCAGAAGCTCAGGGACGATGCTTTTCTCCATAAGGATGTTGGGCCACGAGATGTAAGGTGTCTCCACAAGCAGCCTTGCCAGAAGGTAGGTGATAGTTGACGTCCTGTATATGACCACCATAGGAGTCCCTACTATCGTAGCCTCCATGGCTGCAGTGCCTGACGCCACAATCAGCACATCTGAAGCAGCCATACACCGGTGGGCGGCTCCTTCCACAATATACACGGGAAGCTGTGATCTTCGCGTGTACTCCGTGACCAGGTCCATAGATACAGTATGGGACAGGGGAAGCAACAGTCCGGCCCCGGGCTTTGCCTGTTTGATGAGGGCTGCTGCCTGCAGCATTATAGGGAGTAGCATCCTGATTTCTTGATCGCGGCTCCCCGGCAGGATCCCTATAACTTCTTCAGAATCCAATCCCAATTCTCTACGGGCGGATTCCCTCTCCTTGGGCCCTTGAACACCCACCAGATCCAAAAGAGGGTGCCCTACAAACCTCACGTCCGCCCCGGCTTTTCGGTATGTGTCAGCTTCCAGGGGAAACACTGAAGCAATCGTTGTTCCCAGCCTCGCAAGGGCCTTAGCGCGCCCCTTGCGCCATGCCCATGCAGTGGGAGGGAAAAGGTAAACTCCGGGGATGCCTTTCTTTGCTGCCCGTTTTGCAAGCCTCATGTTGAATTCCGGGAAATCGATGAGAACAAGACAAGCAGGGGAAACCCGATCCAGTTCCGAGGTAGCCCGGTCCAATACTTTGCGGTGGAAAGAGAGATTCCGAAAGACCTCAGTGAATCCAATAGCAGAAAGGGCAGTAGGGTCTTTCAGGATCTCTACGCCCTTTTCCCTCATCTTGGGGCCGCCTACTCCCGAAAGCCGAACCCCCGGGCTTAACTGAAGCAACTTCTCCGCCAAATATGCGCCGTATACATCACCTGACGCTTCTCCGGCGCTTATCATTATGTTCAAAGGTTTCCACCTCTCCCACTGCAACAACGGGAATCCGTGATTCGTCGGCAAAAGCCAGAGCATCTTCTCTTCGGACAATAATAGTCCTCCCGGCTTCAATGGCAAGGGCCCGGGCACCTGCGGCAACCATCACGTCTATTGTGTCAGGCCCGACAGTCGGGATGTCAAACCGCTTGTCTTGATCCTGCCACGCCACTTTGACCACGACACACCCTCGGGACAGGCGCCCTGCTCTCTGAATAGCTTCATCAGTGCCTTCAGCAGCCTCTACCGCCACCACAGAGAGGTTTTTCACTATTACTGTCTGACCTATACCTGCTTCGGAAATGGCCTTAGCTTTCTTGAAGCCGAATGAAATATCCTCCCATTCAGCGGGCGAAGGTTCGAGCTGCCCGAGAACCCCTGCTTCGGGCACTGCATCGCCAAGATAATCCAGTTGATTTGCTACACTTATCCCTTCCCGTGCCAGATTTCGTACGAAGGCGGTAAGAAGGGATACATCAGCCCGATCCGCCTCAGAGTGCGCAATTCTCTCAATCGCTTCCTCAACACATGGCCTGTATGTGTCTTTTCTCCAGACCTTCCCAATCATTGCGACTTCGCTTATACCTTCGTCTCTGAGAATCTCAACAACGCAAGCCATATCATCCAAATCAACCATGTGAATCCTGCTTGCTATATCGACAACTTCCGGGTCCATTTGCTCTGACACGGATATTACGACAACTTCCAGGCCTCTTTGAGACGCGTTGCGCGCCATGACAGCAGGAAGTTCACCTTCACCTGCTATGAGCCCAAGTTTTCTCAAAGGGACTTTCCTCCGATAATGCCTCTGGTCGTGCCCTTTAGAAAATCTATGAACACCTCAATTTCAGTTGACCCTGACAATTCGCTTTCAATTCTTCCGATGGCTCTTGCCAAAGTGAGACCGGAATCGTAAAGGATTCTATAAGCTCGTTTCATAGATTCGCGGACCTCCCGGGGTGTCCCGTGTCTTCGCATACCGACTACGTTAACTCCTATGACACGGGCGGGATTACCGTCTACCAACATGTATGGAGGCACATCCCGCGCCACCTTGGCCATTCCGCCGATCATTGCCATCTTGCCTATTTTGACGAACTGATGGACACCTGCAAGGCCGCCGATTATCGCATAATCGTCAACTACACAGTGGCCTGCAAGAGCTGCCCCGCCTGTGATGGTGACATTGCTCCCTATGATGCAGTCGTGGGCTATGTGTCCGTATGACATTATGTAGTTGTCGTTGCCTATGCGCGTTTCGCCCCTACCTTCGGCAGTTCCCCTGCTTACAGTTACAAACTCGCGAAATACGTTGTTATCTCCGATTATGAGAGACGTTTTCTCCCCGTTATACTTGAGATCCTGAGGCTCGACACCTATCATGGCCCCTGATGAAAAGCTACAGTTCCGTCCGATAGTAGTAGGCCCGTCGATCACGACATGACTGCTTAGTTTAGTCAAGTCTCCGATTACAACGCTTTCACCTATTACACAGTACGGGCCTACGGTAACATTGGGCCCGATGACTGCGCCCGGGTGAATGACTGCCGTAGCATGAATCTTTCTCACGCGAAAGCTTCGAGTCTCAGTGGCTTTCATTTACGCGCCTCCCAACGGGATGATCCCATTTGTTCACTCATCTACTGCTCTCTCCTATCTGTAAGGGCAAACGTCAGCTCTGCATCTGCTACTAACTTGCCCTCAACATAAGCAGAACACCCAATTCTCCCTAAGTTGCCGCGCATCCGGATTAGTTCAGTCTCAATTCTCAGCGTGTCCCCTGGAACCACCGGATGTCTGAACCTTGCCCTGTCCACTGCGGCAAGAAGCGCAATTTTGCCTTTGACTTCAGGGTAATTCAAAGCAGCGTACGCCCCTACCTGAGCCATAGACTCAATAATCAACACCCCGGGCATTATTGGATTACCCGGGAAATGCCCCTGGAAAAACGGCTCATTATAACTGACGTTCTTGATGCCGACAACACGCTTTCCTGGTTCTATTTCAGTAATCCTGTCCACCAAAAGAAATGGGTACCTATGAGGCAGCACCTTTTGGATTTCTTCGATGCCAATTATCACGTCAGTCCATACCCCTTTCTTTGACTTCCCAGTCACAGGCAATAAGCCTTGCAAGTCTCTGGTTCATGGCATGCCCGGAGCCTATACCAATAAAATGTCCTCTCGGCCGTCCCAGTATAGCAATATCCCCCAGTAGGTCCAGGACTTTGTGGCGGCATGCCTCATCCCGAAACCTGGCAGGGCCGACGTATCCGTTCTCCCCGACAATTACTGCCTCCCGGCAAGTGGCGCCAAGGGCAAGCCCTTGTTCTCGGATGGTCTCGAGCTCCCACTGGAACCCTATGGTCCTGGCAGGAGCTATCTCTTCTCTGAATGTTTTCGGGGTCACTTCAATATCGAAATACTCAGAACCTAAATACCCTGATTCCCGATTGGGGCCTTTGCGAAAGAATAAGAAAGTCACCCGGGTTCCTTCGTACGGTAAAGCTATCAGGTGCCTGTCACCTTCAGAAGTCCACACAGGACGGACAACGCTTACTTCACATCGTGGCACATTGAGGTCTCGGAGGCCTGCTTCCTGTAGAAGGTGCACATAAGTAAGTGCGCTCCCGTCTCCGAGAGGCAACTCCTCCCCTTCTAACCTTACTATGATATTGTCTACGCCTGACCAGAGAATTGCTGCCATAATGTGCTCTACGGTGCGAACAGCAATTCCGTTACATTCTAAGTCAGTGGCTCGCCTTGAACTCCCGATGTTTCCCGGAACAGCCGGTACGGTCTGAGGCCCTGAGGGGCCCCACCTCTCGAAGCAGACTCCCAGAAGAGGCGAAGCAGGCAACAACGTAACCCGGGCCGGCTTACCGGTGTGGAGCCCCGGCCCTTCGTAGGATACAGGTTTGGATATGGTAGTTTGCCAGTTCGACCCTGTGTTACTCAATGCCCGGAATTTACCTCTGATTCTACTTCTTGTCCGGTTAATCCTTAAGTATTTCTACGTTGCTCCGGTTTTCCCTTCACAACCCTCGACACACTCGGACTCTCTGGTTTCCGGTTGCGGCCCGAAGCCGGGGCCGGAGGCTTATGAATCGAGTAGGCAACTGTACTTCCTGCCCAGCTCAGATTCGGGGTTATTAAACACCCGGGCAGGCACGCCTTGTTCTGCTATTTTACCTTGATTCATGAGAATAAGCCAGTCTGCGGCACGAAGCGCGAATTTCATCTCATGGGTGACTATGACCATGGCAGTCTCACCTGTCTTGACCAGGCTTTCCATAACATCAAGCACTTCCCGGACAAGGATAGGGTCGAGAGAAGCTGTAGGCTCGTCCCAAAGCATCAAAGCTGGCCGGGGCGCCAAAGCCCTGGCTATCGCTACGCGCTGACACTCACCGCCTGACAACTCGCAAGGCCTCCTATGGACCACATTCCCTGTAAGTCCTACGCGTGCTAAGGCATTAAGAGCCCTGCGTTCAGCATCATCACGGGTTATATCAGCGGCTAGCAGAGGAAGAGCCACGTTTTCTAAGGCTGTGAGCCTTTGAATAAGGTTGGAGCGCTGAAAAACGAAACCTATACGCCTGCGGACATCCAAGAGGCCGGAATAGGGCAGGTTGGTCACGTCCTCCCCTGTCACGATGATCTTTCCCGAGTCAGGGTTTATTAACCTGACAATGCATCTTAGGAGGGTGGATTTACCGCATCCGGAAGGGCCTGTGACCACGACTGTATCCCCGGGCATAACTCGAAGGTCAACCCCTGACAAGGCCTGGCTTTTTCCATAGCTCTTCGTAAGGCTCATAACCTCAAGAACCGGAAGCACGGCAATTCCTCCCTCCTTTTCGCCGGAGCATAGTCTTCGGCCTGTTCATGAAGGTCAGCAGGCCGGGTCTTGAGGAAGGCGCCACAATTTCACGCATGATCTGCGTGTATGTCAGGCCCATGGCTATCCCGGCAGTCACCTCGTCACCGGGCAGAGGGCTGATCTTGCCGGATTGACTTGCCACTGCAAGGCCTATCAAGGCCCCAACTGCAGCCACATGCCAGAGATTAACATAGGGAATTCTCGCCCCTGTAACGGCAAACTGCACAGTAAGGATTACTGCGCCGACAGCCATGGCATAAGCCTCACCTAAGCCGCGCTTCGCAAATCCTCTCATTGCGCTTACAATAGCAGCATGATCCAGAATAAGCGCAAGGAAGGTCACGATAACCGAGACAATGGCTGCCACTGAGGCCCGCGCCTCGCGGAGAACCCTGTACACCTCACTCCTTACACCGGGTTCCAACAACCCGGCGGGACTTGCATATACGCTGACCTCTTTCCCAAACATCTCCTTTGCCAAAGCTTTTGACTTGTCCGGATCCGTCCCGGCATCCACAAGAATTTGGAGACTGTCACCTGGGATTACTTCACCCCCTATGTACCGGTCAATGAGGCGAATGGACCTTCCTACTTCGTCGTCACGGAGATCCGGCAACGATTCCTTTACGTTTTGAATTTGGGCGATTATCGCCTCGGTGTCGATTGCTTTAACGGCTTCAAGGTTCTTTGCAGCCTCACTGACAGCATCCTCCATACCGGGAATGTCCATTGCCTGGGCCTGGATAAGTACGCTGTTGGTGGCATCCATCATCTCTGACATAACTTGGCCTGCTTGGCCTGTGGATAACACTGCTCGAATCCCTGACATCCTTTGAAAGAGACTCCGAAGGGTTGATTTCCATTCTGCCAACTGTGAGGTAATAGGACTTGCATTCTCCACGAAGTCATCGATTGCCTTCGCCCTTTCCATGGCTTCAATGCCTACCAGGTCCAGAAGATATCTGACCATGTACATTTTCTCTTGAAGCTCAGGGGACATTTCACCGTATGATTCCACTTCTTCCCGGAACTCATCTTCTCTTGACGACAATATGGCAGCCACCTGTTTTGCCTGGGCTTCGAAGGTATCCATTTCCCGGACGGCGGATTCCAATGAATCCACAATACTCATAGCGTCATTTATCGCTTTCTCGATGGCGGCTGCCTCCCGCCAACCGCAAGTCCCGTCCTGACTCGTCCCCAGAGACTCCATTGCGCCTTCCAAAGCCCTCTGGACACCGATTAGACTGCTTACCGTCTCATCATACATGCCCAATATGTCCAAGGTATTGACTGCAGCCTGGTACGCATTGCCCCTGAACTCCTCCAGCTCACAGAGGAGACGGATGCTTTCATCTGCAGCGTACCCGATTTTCTTGCTCTCACTCACTACAGTAGCGGTTCCGATGTGGTCTTTCACCTTGTTATCGCGATCAGTTGAGAACACCCGGAGTTCAGATTCTTGGATTTCGTCTGTATCTCCCTGGATTACCATGCCTTGAGCCGTGTTCCCCTTGACCTGATCGACAAGGGCCAACAGGCCTTCTCCCGACTCCTCCGGGTCGTCTTCAAACGTAGACGGGGTTTGTGTGGGAGATGGCGTACCGCCTGGCAACAGTAGGACGGTATCACCTGCCCTAAGCGGGGTATCACCGGTAATGGAAATGTTTGCATAAGCCGCGTAATGCCGGAGGAACCTTTTCATCTCAGCTAACGTAGCCGAGAGATCAGCTAGATCCGAATTCCCGCCGCGGCGCGTGATATCCCGGGCATAGCCGGCTCCCGCCCCTTTAGTCAACTTGTCTACATAGGCTTCGCCTGAGGACACTCTGTCCTCCATCTCACGCCCGATAGGGAACCTGACTTCAATTACCCGGTAGCGCTCCACTAAGGAGGTTAGGGCGTCTGATACCTGCCTTATGTCAGCGTCACGCTCAAGCACGACCGCAATCCTGCCTCCGTCACGAAAGCAGAACCTGACCCCCTTAATCTCTTCAGCCTGGTTTAGGAGAAAGTAGAACGCGCCTGACTCGATTCCGGTTAAGGTGAGCCTGGGCTCGATAATGAATGTCACCCCGCTCGCTCCGGGGACTTCACCTAAGAGTTTTGCAAGGTTCTCAAGGCCCGGCCTGCTCCGAAGCCGGTCCGGGAGCGCCACAAAGAAGTTGCTCTTCCCGAAAACCACAGGGCCTTCTTTTATGCGCGCCCCTTTGAAGCCGGATGAGATGACTTTCCGGATCTCAACCCTTGCCGCATCGCAAGACTCTTGGCGCACATGAAGAATAAGGTCGTATTCACCAAGGTCACCCAGGACCCCTGTAACCTGCCTGGCAAGGTATGCATTGACCGCGTAGGCCACACCGCTTGTCACAGAGGCGCCCAGAAGCACGGTAAGGGCTATTACAACAAGGAGGTCCCGCCAGAGCCCCTCCTTCAACAACTCCCGCACACAGCCGCCTCCCGCATCCTGTTTCGAAACAGCCTGGACAGGCCGCCACAGGCACAGTTGCTATGACACCATGCCAATTATAGCATAATCCCTGCTAGAGGTGGCTATGCAAATCCTGCCTCCACTGCTTGCCTTTGTGTCTTAGCCCGTTTCTCTTACGCAGCCCGGCATATTCTCGAAGGCGCGAGCCGGATGAACGGGGAGATCTCGGATTCTAGTCCCGGGAGTCGTCGCTATCTTCATCTATGTCAAACTCAAAGACGACTTCCGTCTCTGCTTCCATGTAGTCCCTGTCTGTCCTAAAGATCAACTTACCGCACTTTATGTTCTCACCGTTCTTGCTTTCCGCTGTCACGTTTCCACTTAGTACCACAGCTTTTTCACTTTCTGCATACGTAGCCTGATCAGCCCTGGCATAAGATGAACCTCGCGTAACCTCGACATTGCCTTCTGCTTTGAATCCTCTGGTTTTCGTGGAAAGCTCCATCTTGTCACAGACAACCGTGATCGTATCTGTTTCCCGTTCCGAAGGGCTGCCTGACCCCTCTCCCGCCCTGGTTTCCTCCTTGGTAAGGACAACACCGCCTTCTGCAACAACCCTCTTCTCATTTATGTACGCGGTAAAGATTTCGCCTGTAAGGAGCACGTCAGGTTGGGAAAGCTTCACGTTCCCGGTGAGAATGGCAATTCTTCGTTCTTTCACTTCAGCCCGCTCCGCCGTGAGCTCAACATCACCATAAGAGATTCTCACGTTGCCCTCAAATACTGTGACATCAGCGTCCAGGTCGACAGTGACTTTGTTTGAAGCAGTCACAGTCACCTTCTCTTTGGCCCCGCCGGCCGCAAATGCCAAAGGCACTATAAGAGCAAGAAGCGCAGGTATGAGAATTACCCTTATTCCCCTCCTCATTGCCCTGGAACTCAATATCGACGTTACACGCATGAAAATTCCCCTCACTTGCCCCGGTATTGCCCAAAAAATCAATTATCCTCGATCTCTATCTCCAGTATCGTCTCTCCGATTGCCTCAAGGATATTATCACCCGGAGCGTACTCTGCTCTGGCGCACTTAAGGATGGCGCCCGGACCTTGCCTGATACAGACATCACCTTCTAAGATTACCTTGTCATAACCCTTCTCCCAGACAAGGGTGTCAGCAGACAGGCTATCACCTGAAGCCGACTGAAACGTGACGTTTTCCAGGTTAAGGCTGTCAGTTGTGATGTTAACCCGAGCCCGCTCCGCGGAAAAATACATCCAATCCTTACCTTCGTCATAGAAGATTCCGTCGTGGATGCCTGCAAGTTCAACCCAATCATCTTCATCAGGTATCAATGCCTTGTCAGTCCTGAATTCCCAACGCTTCCTGCCTTCCGATCTACCGACAAAATGGGTGGACTCTGCGGTGATTCCGGGTTGTTTGTCAAGTGGTGCATCCCGGCTTGATGAATCACGAGACTCACTTGCATTCTCGTCGACGGTGCGCCGCGGAAGGATTGTCACAGCCACCACCAAACAGGCGATACCAAGAATCGCTATTGTCACCGGTATGATAAGCTTTCTTGGCATCACCTTCACCTCCTGAATTCGGTTTCTCTAAGAACGATTGTATCAGATCTTTCCCTTATCCGAATAGCCTTGGGCATGTTTACCCAGGTTCTTAGAATCCCCTTGCCTCACAGGCAGTTATGGTAATCATGCTCATCGCTCCTATGTGCTCTATGTATGTGTCTCCGGAGATTAGGACTTACGAACCGAAGCCGGACAAAGCGCTATCGCATTGAGCCGTCGAATTTGAGTTCAGCAAGGTTACGGAAAAATTACGGCGGTAATAAGGAGGAATCAGACAAATCAAGTAGAATAGATAAGGCACATATGAGTCGTCAGACATCATAATGTCTGTTCCAACCCGACGAAACCATAAACGCACTGTAACGCTAGGAAGTTGATGGATAAATGCCGAGACCTGGTAAATCCCTTCATGTAAGAGCCGGATTGAAAGCCTCTTTCAAATATTTGGCATTGATACTGATCATTGTATGGTCACTATTCCCGGTGTACTGGATGCTCAATAATTCGTTCAAGAATCGTGTAGAGCAGTTCTCCGCAGTACCCACATTCTTCCCGCACCGGATAACCCTTGAGAATTACAGGACTCTCTTTAGCAATCTGGAGTTCAGTAATGTAATAGCAAACAGCCTTACGGTGTCAATAACCTCTACGCTTATTGCTGTAGTTATCGGGTCCTTAGCCGCGTACAGCCTGTCGAGGTTCGCATTCCGCGGTAAGCGTATTCTAATGATATGGATTTTGCTTACCAGGATTTTTCCGCCTGTTACCTTTGTAATACCTATCTACAGCATTATGAGAAGTGCAGGATTGATGAATACAAGAACTGCACTCATTTTGGCGTACATCGCTTTCAATTTGCCCTTTGCCATCTGGATGCTGGTGAATTTCTTCAACGAGATTCCTCTGGAAATTGAGGAGAGTTCAATGGTGGACGGCGCCACGCTCTATCAGACATTTTCCAGAATTGTGCTCCCGCTGGTACTGCCGGGATTAGCTGCTACCGCCATTTTCACATTCATAACGGCATGGAACGAATTCATGTATGCCATGATTTTCATACAGTCCCCGAAACTCGCAACCGTCCCTGTTGCACTGTCAGGCCTGATAACCGAGTACTTGGTGTTGTGGGGCCCCATGAGTGCAGGAGGGATAATGTCTGTTATACCGATACTTGTCTTTGTGGTTCTGATGCAAGACTACCTAATCAAAGGCCTCACCCTTGGAGCGGTCAAGGGTTGAGAGAGTTATTAAAAGGGAGATGAGTAAATGTTAAGGAAGAAGTTTGGTTTGTCCTTGCTCGCTGTGGTTGTGTTGATGGCTTTTGTGCTGACGGGGTATGACGCGGGTGCAGCCACGGCAAAACCGGGAGATGTAACCCTAACCCTTGCGGCGAGAGCAGGAGCCATGGGAGACGCCTTGACTCAATCAGCCAAAAGATATGAGGAACTAACAGGCAAAAAAGTCCAGGTTATATGCATGCCATATGCAGAACTCAAAGAGACTGCGGTACTGGATGTGAGGAATAACGCAGGAGCCTATGACTTAGTCATGTTGGACGACCCGTGGATGCCTGAATTCTCCCAAGGCAAACTCCTGGCAAATCTTGATGCTTACTTCAAAGACGGCCTCGATGACGATTTCATTGAAAATTGTGTGGCATTATGCAGAGATCCGTATGGTAAAGGGTCATTATTCGCTCTTCCGGCAATAGGCAATGTTACGATGTTCTACTACAGACACGACCTTCTGAACAAATACAGTCTGTCTCCTCCGAAAACATGGGACGAAGTAATCAAGATAGCGGAAATCATAACGAAAGATGAACCTGATACATACGGCTATGTAGTCAGAGGCCAGCGAGGAAACCCGATAGTCGCTGACTATCTGCCGATTTTCTGGGCGTACGGCGGAGAAGTGCTGGATGACAATATGAAGCCTGCTGTAAACAGTGAAGTAGGAATAAAGGCAATGGAAACCTACTTGAAATTGAAGGAGCTCAGCCCAAAAGGGTGCGAGACTTTTGACAGCGACCAGATTGCCACCGCACTGACGCAGGGCCAGATAGCTATGACTATTGCATGGCCGTCCTGGGTATCCCAGGTAGACAATCCCGAGAGTTCCAAGGTGGTCGGGAAGATTGAATTCCTGGCAGTGCCGGGACAGGCTAAAGACTCCGCTGCAATGATTGGCAACTGGTTGATGGGCGTTCCGGTAACATCAAGGAATAAGGATGAAGCAGTAGAATTCGCAAGATGGATCATCAGCAAGGAAACGCAAAAGGAAATGGCATTGATGGGCGGAGGAGCCCCTACAAGAAAGAGCCTTTACAACGATCCTGATTTGACGACAAAATATCGTCACTATCCGGCACAGTTGTCCGCTCTTGTGCATTCCGTGGCTCGCCCGAGAACTCCTTATTGGAGTCAGATTGAAGACGTATGGGGACTTTACTTGTCACAGATACTGGTCGGACAGATTGATATCCGCGAAGGTCTTGACAGGGCTAACAAGGAGATAGAGAAAATACTGAAATAACGACAACGGTTGGCCTTCCCCTGCTTCAAATGGCAGGGGAAGGCCGGCAAAAGGTGATATTATGCGAAAAGCCGAGAGACTCACTTATCTATTTGTTTTACCTGCAGTAGTCGTTTTTGCGCTATTGACTGTGTATCCATTGATATATGCCATAGTCACCGGTTTCTACAGAATAGATTTCATACGCGCCAGGACCGTGTTTTACGGCCTTCAAAACTACGCTGAAATCCTCACTGACGATACCTTTTGGGTTGCAGTCAAAAACACATTAAGGTTTGTTGTGTTAGCCGTAGTTTTCGAGACTCTCCTCGGCACGGTATTTGCCCTGTTTTTCAATTCAGGGTTCCGGTTTATGAGGCTTTACAGGACGATAGTCCTTGTGCCTATGCTTTTACCGCCGATAACCGTAGCTTTAACATGGAAAATGATGTACGACTACAACTTCGGCATATTCAATTTCCTATTGAAAACCATTGGATTATCACCTGTGGAGTGGTTAAGTTCCACTACTTGGGCGTTACGCTCAGTAGTTTTGACAGACATATGGCAATGGACGCCTTTCGTGTTTCTTGTGATACTGGCAAGCCTTCAGTCCATACCGCAGGAAATATATGAGAGCACGCAAGTAGAAGGTGCAGATTACGTCCAGACCCTGAAGTATATCACTCTGCCGCTTCTACGGCCTGCCCTTGCTTTGGTGCTGCTACTACGGACGATTGATACTTTCAGAGTCTTCGACAAGATGTATGCGTTAACCGGAGGAGGGCCGGGCAATGCCACGGAAACCATAACTTATTACATCTATCGATATGGTTTTAGGTACTTCCAAACCGGTTATGCAGCAGCAGCTTCAATCATAATGGTTGTTATGGTCTTGATATTCTCAATCCCCTACATAAAACAAGTTATCGGAACAGCAGATTTTCAGCGCAGCGTCAATTGAGGAAGGGACTTCACTAGAAGAGGACTCCTTCTTCCCCAATCCCCATTTTCACGGAATCATGAGGGAATGCCTTGATTCTGTATTCGAGCCATACCTGCTTCTCAGTGTAACTGTAGGAAAGTCTGAGTTCACGGCAATGCATATCTCGGGTGACTGCCACATCTCCTCGGAGAACGCTCGGGGCCTTAGACTTTGAGGCGCCTCCGTATACCAGTGTCCACTCCAGCCCCCAGGCGTCAGATGCCCTGAGCGCCACGTGGCTTTCCACCCTATCCAAAGCCTCTTGGACAAAGTTGTATCTTGCCCCTATTTTGACAAGACATCTGTCTGATGCAGCAACCTCCAACTTCCCAATTGCATCCCGCATCTGCCTGGACTGTGGATCATAGGCAGCAGAAGCTTCCACTGCCCAAGCTTTCCCCTGGGAAAGCCTGGCTTTCCCTGTAACAGTCCGGTAAATCTTCGTGTAAAAATCATACCCGCAATCCATTGACGCAGTAAATATCCCTTTAGAGAGAGTCAGTCTCCCGGTCATGAGTCCTTTTCTGTCCTTCTTATCAAACGCGAAAGGAGTCTCCCCAAACACACCGCAATAATCATATCTGCCGGAAATGATAACTGCATTATCCAAACCCCGGGTCTCCAAGGCCAAAGCACCTTGAAGCACATACCTGGAATCGCCTGTAGTATAGCTGTCAAAGCCGCAACCTGCAGATAAAGTGGCCTTTGTTGTATTCCCCAGACGATACACCTCTTCGACTCCGTCGATCCCTATATGCACCTTGCTCCCGCGAATTATGGGATCACCAAACCATAGGGAAGTCCTCTCCGCGTACCTGCCGAAGGCTACATTCCATCTAAGCCTTAGCGGAAACGCGCCCAATTTGAGCGGATGCCCTTCGAGGACAATTTCCGGCGCTCGTCCTATGGCTTCATAAGGAAGCGGATCCACTTCACCTTCTTCTTCCTTCTCCCGCCTTTCCACAGGCTTCACATACTGCTCGGCAACGGCCCGCAAAGATACGTGTTTGAAATTCTTTGACGCGTTAAAACGATAATTGAAATATTCATCGTCTTTCCGCGATCCGTTCTCAGCTCTACGCCGGAAGAACCTGAAGTCCCCTGACAGAGATAAGCCGCCCGGGGCTTTCCATCCCCCTGTCAGCATCACCTGCGTCTGATCAGACCGGGATAATCCTGTGATGTGAGCTCTCTCCAAAAGGAGATCAGCGGATCTCCTGTCATCGGTGTATCTAACCCTTGCTTTGCCTGAGATCTGCGTATTGATAACTCCTGTAAGAGAGAGATTATCAGAATACTTGAGGCCCAAAGAGCATGTAGCCCCTGAGGCCACGGGTAATTCGTAGGTGAGTTCGAGCCTGGAGTCGACGTGATCCGTGACCCTGTTTATCAGCTCGTATATGTATAGAGAGCCTGCCCCTAAGGTTCCGAAATCATAAAGGTGTTTTACGCCCAGGCCCGGGCCTAACCTGCTGAAATAGTCCAGATACAAGAAACCGCGGAATGTGGGATTTCTGTAGTAGTTGTAGGTGGTTTTGATAAACCAGCCTTCTTGGGCGCCATAGCCTACTTGGGGCATGTCGAACCTGTTCTCTTCTTTGAGGGGAATGACAAGGTACGGCCAGCGGAAAATGCACAGCCTGCCTTCCCAGTAAGACAACTGCCAAAGCTCCATCCTGTCGCCTACATGTATTTGTATTTCTCCTGCCTCAACCCGGTAATGAGGGGTCTCCAGGCCGCAAGTGGTGAAGCTTCCGCCTTCTATACGTATCCTTCCGGGTTCGGCGTGGAATTCGGCACCGGTTATGTACATAGGGCCTTCCATGCGATCACCCTGTACAGTCGCATGTCCCGATTGCAGAACCCCACGCTTCGATGTTAAGTCGTATGTGAGACTCCCGCCGCGCGCCACATCCTCCCCGTCATGGAACTCCACATCTCCTGAAGCTGCAAGCTCGCCTGAGACAGCATCTATCTCCAAAAGATGGCAGAGGATCATTATGTCCTTGTACTTGAGAATTACATTGCCTTCAGCCCGGACGAATCTCTTCTCCAGATCAACGCTGAGCACGTCACCTGTTAACTGTGCAGGGCTTCCGGAATCTGATGCAAAACCACGGGGCGATAGAAAGACGGACGAGAGACAAATGAAAGCTATAGCGAGCAATGCGGGCTGCATGACACTCATTCGCCCGTTGAAAGCCTTCCTACCCATCTCTACAGCCTGCCGCCGCGTGGAGCGTGCTCGCTACGGACAATAAGCGCCGCTCCGACCAGGAAGAAGACTATGTTTCCCGTCCATGCCGCGACAAGCGGGGGTAAGACATTAGAACACCCCAGAGAACGAAGGACCGACGAAAGCGCATAGTAGAAGAAAGCGATACAACCCCCTGACACTACGCCGACAAACCTACCTGCCTTAGGACTTGCTGTGCTCGCGGCAATCGGCGCCCCGATTAAGACAAATATGAATGAGGCAAAGGGGAGCGCGAGTTTCAACTGGTAATCTACTATGAGTGCTGCTACATTGATGCCGCCCGCCTGAAACAGATCAATGTATGATTTTAACTCCTTCCTACTCATCTCACTGGGGGTCTTCTGCCCGTCGAAAAAGGACTCGAATCTCTGATCCATCCGCAAATTCATTTCCCGGAATTTGGCTTCATAGACGACGTATCCTTCAGAATCCAAGTCATGCACCACACCGTCAGAGAGCGTCCATAGGACTCCTTTTGCGCTTCCGCCCTTCGCAGTGATGATCCTGGGAAGCCCCTCCTTTCGGACTTCGTAGACCATGACATCGCGCAATTCGCCGGAAACCGCATTTACCTTCCGTATATAAAAGAACCTGTCCCCGGTGCCTCTGAAGAACACATTCTCTTCTGCTGTCGGGAGGGCCTCCTGAAGGACTATCCGCCTGATTGTGTTCTCAAACTCATGGTTGGCCCAGGGAACTAAACGCTCGTTGAAGGCAAATGCGGTGATACTTGCCACAAGACCGACGAAGAGAAGGGGTAGTACGATTCTGAAAGCCCTGACTCCACCTGTACGGAGGGCGGCAAGCTCACTGTCCTTTCCCAGGCGCATCAGGGATAATAGGGCGCCGCAAAGCGTAGCTACAGGAATAGACTGGGCTATGGCATCGGGAAGCTTGTAAAGAAGTAATCTTGCAACTGTGCTTGTAGCGACTTTCTTCACAATTATCAATTCCGCGAGCCAAAACAATTGGCTCGCGAGGATTATCAGTATAAATCCGCCTATACATCCAAGAAACGGCAGGACAAACTCTTTTGATATGTAGCGGTCGATGATTTTCAGAACTTAACCGTCACTCCTATCTGATGAGTGCCTCCGAGACCGGAGTGCCCGGGAACCGTGGCAACGTCCAGGTAAGCATAATCCACAGTATACTTTCC
>MTKW01003272.1_pt1 | contig 39000 bp, 38 predicted proteins | sample 1042761 | NCBI WGS metagenome assembly MTKW01 (sample SAMN06205366, study PRJNA360243) | anaerobic digester metagenome | biome: Wastewater treatment plant; feature: Anaerobic digester sludge; material: sludge; isolation source: anaerobic digester fed with sludge from wastewater treatment plant ... | reverse complement strand
GGCACACTTTTTAAGTATTCAATACTAGTGTTTAAATCTAAGAGTGGATCACTACCAGTCTTATAACTGCTTAAAACTTCTTTTCTAACTTCTAAAAAATATTCAAGCGACCATTTTTCATCTTTTACCATTTTATCTATTCCTTTTTAAGTATTTCTTTTTTTAATAACTCTAATGCTTTCTTTTTATCAACTTGGCTTAGTAAGCCAATTGCTGATAGTAGATAGCCTTTATCAATTAATATTTTTGGGTTAACCGGTCTTAATTCGTGCGGTTTATCTTTTCTTGTAAGAACTGATTTTAATATTTCTTTATTATTAGAATTATTAACGATAACACCACCAGTGCCGATTAAATACCTAGTATCAGTTAAGTCTTTACCTGTTTGGTAATAGACTAATCCTCCATGTGTGTAAGCTTCTTCAATTGTTCCTACGTGCCTACTAAAAGCGATGGATGCACAAAGTGAAGCAAAGTGTTCTTCAATAAGACTATCATTTTTATTTTCAGGTAAATAAAAGACATTATCATTTCTTTTATCAATTTCTAAGGTTAAATCAAATTTGTTATTTAGTAAGTCTTTATCATATTCACTTAAGTTGCTTAAAAGACCTTTAATTGAATAACGCATTCCTAAATCGCCTTCGACTGTTCTTTTCAGTAGTGGTTCTTCAAGACCAATTAAAGCGGTGTCTGGTCTTTTAGGATGTCCATAACCAACCGAGTAAATATCGGTTGTTGCTCCGCCAATATCAACGATAACTACAGGTTCATCCATATTAGAAAGTAGTGAAGCAACATTAATAACACTAACAGGGGTAGGAATAATTGGGGCATCTAAATATTTGCTTAGATTACCAATTCCTTTTGAATCAACGATTTTTTCAATAAAGATTTTTTGAATTAAGTTTTTAGCAGATAAAACATTTAGTTTGTTAAGTTTAGGCATAACATTTTCTGCTATATAAAACTCAATTTTATTATTAGATAATATATTGCCAACTTCATCAATCGCTTTATTATTACCTGCATAAACAATAGGAACATTTAGATTTAATCTAGCGAGTATTTTACTGTTTTCAATAACAGTTTTTTTATCGCCACCATCAATGCCTCCTGCAAGTAGAATAATATCAATGTCATTTTCTTTTAGTTTTTTCACATCGCTATCAGTTAAAATTCCTGAAAAAACCAACTCAACTTTCGCACCGCTACCTAAACAAACGCGTTTAGCGGCTTCGGTCGTAAGTTCAGTAACAAGGCCGATTGCGGCCATCTTTAGTCCACCTGCTGCACTACTGCAAGCATAGGCTTTTTCGTAGTTTACTACTTCGCCAATATTTTTTCTTAAGAGTTTTAAGGCGTTATGAAAACCAGTAGTGACATCGGTTTCTACAGTTGTAGGAGATGAGGCTCTGCCTACGATTGTTAGTTTATCAAAATCAATTAATGTTAGTTTTGTAAAAGTGGAACCTAAATCAATAAATAAACAGTTACTCATCGATAGGCCCTAAATCCTCTTCTATAAAAGGTAAAACTTTATCGATTGTAAAACCTGGTGGAAAGACACGGTCAAACCCCATCTTTTTGAACCTTTTTTCAACATCAAAAAAGTCTTGCTCACCAACGACAATATTACCGCCAACATATAACAAGACTTTGTCTAAACCAGCTTCGATGCACTTTTCTTTAAAGCCACGGCAATCGATTTCACCGTGTCCGTATAAACTTGAAACCATTATTAAATCTGCAGCAGATTCAATTGCAGCATTAATAAAATCTTCTTGAGGTGAGAGGACACCGATATTAACAACATTATAACCATGGTTTTTTAATGTGTATTCAATAACTCTATTGCCAACTGCATGAACATCTGCACCTATAACACCAATAACAATAGTTTTCAATTTTTCTTCCTCCAATTAATATTATGTATTTTTCACTTTAATAATAAGATAATAAGCCAAAAAAAGCAACAGCAAAGACAAAAATTGAAAGTTTTACATAAATTCCTTAACAAAGCGATAAATAAATATTTTCAAAGAAAAGCGATAACGCTTACAATAAATAAAAAATTAAAGTCGCTTATTTTTGACTTTTCAACAGTAAAATGTTAATATAAAAGTGGTATTGATATTAATAAAAAAGAGGCAATTTAAGATGTTAAAAGTGGGAGAAAAGGTCAAAGATTTTACTTTAAAAAACAAAAGAGGTGAAGATGTTAAGCTGAGCGAAGTAGCGAAAAAGCACACAGTCATCTTTTTTTATCCCAAAAATAACACGATTGGTTGTACGAAAGAGGCATGCTCATTTAATGAGTTAAAAAATGAGTATGATGAGGAAGAGATTGCCTTAATCGGTATTAGTACTGATAGTAGTTCAAGTCATATGAATTTTAGTAGACAATATTCACTTGATTTGATACTTTTAAGTGATGCTGATAAAAAAGTTAGCAAGTATTTTAATGTTATAAATTATGAAACAAAAACAGAAAGAGCGAAAAGAGTTACCTTTATTTTAGATAGTGATTTAAAGGTTATTTATCGTTATGATAAGGTTAAACCTGCTACACATGGCTATGATGTTTTAAAAAGAATTAAAGAAAGAAATTTTAAAGCATGAGGAGTATTCAAATGAGACTGATAACTGAAACTGTAATTAAAGAAACGATTAAAGAATTATTACTCCAAACTAATGTAAAGTTGAGCGATTCTTTTCTTTGTAAGTTAAAAGAAGCATTAAAGGAAGAAAAGAGTGAGTTAGGCAAAAATGTAATTAAACAAATTATTAAAAATAATGAGATTGCAAGTTCTGACAAAGTGCCGTTATGTCAAGATACAGGGATGGTTGTCGTGTTTGTTGAGTTAGGCAATAAAGTCTATATTGATGGTGACATCTATAAAGCGATTAATGAAGGAGTAAAGGAAGCGTACACGGAAGGATATTTAAGAAAGAGTGTTGTCAAGCATCCTTTAGACAGAGTTAATACAAACGATAATACACCAGCAATAACACATATAAAAATCACGCAAGGAGATAAACTTAAACTGACTGTTGCAGCCAAAGGTGGCGGCAGCGAAAATATGAGTTTAGTTAAAATGCTGACACCGGCAGATGGTGTGGAAGGAATTAAGAAGTTAGTACTTGAGACTATTTTTAATGCTGGTGGGAAGCCTTGTCCGCCTTTAACTATTGGAATCGGTATTGGCGGCAATTTAGAAAAAAGTGCGCTTTTAGCGAAAGAAGCACTAATGAGAGAAATTGATGATATTAATCCTGATCCGATTTTAAAGAAATTAGAAGAAGAATTATTAGAAGAAATTAATAAGTTAGGCGTAGGACCGATGGGTTTTGGTGGAACGATTACAGCTTTAGGTGTAAAAATCAAAACTTATCCGACACATATCGCAAGCCTACCAGTGGCGATTAATATTCAGTGTCACGCTAATCGTCATATTTCAAAGGAGATTTAAGGATGAAACTAAGAACACCACTTGATGAAAAGGTAATTAAAAGTTTAAAAGCAGGTGATATGCTTTATTTATCAGGGACCATTTATACTGGCCGTGATGCAGCACATCAAAAGTTAGTAGACTTATTAAAAGAAGGAAAAGAGTTACCAGTAAACTTAAAAGGGCAAACAATTTATTATGTTGGTCCTGCACCAAAAAAACCAGGCAGAGTTATCGGTTCTGCTGGACCAACATCAAGTTATAGAATGGATCCTTACGCTAAAACGATGATGAGTTACGGTTTAAAGGTGATGATTGGTAAAGGTTCAAGAAGCGATAAATTTATTAAAGAAATGCTTGATGAGGGTGGAGTTTATCTTCAAGCAATCGGTGGCCTTGGTGCGCTTTTAGCAGAGAAAATAAAATCGGCAGAAGTTGTCGCTTTTCCTGAGTTAGGTGCTGAAGCTATTTATAAACTAGAAGTTGAAGACTTTCCTGTTGTCGTTACATATGATGCGCACGGGGGTAATTTAATTAAAGAAGGAATAGAAAAGTATAGGAGGGTGATTTTATGAAAGTCTATACTAAAAGAGGAGATAGGGGAGAAACTGATCTTTTTCATGAAAGAGTTAAAAAAAGCGATTTAAAAATGGACGTCGTAGGAACTCTCGATGAATTAATCGCTGTTTTAAGTTTTGCAAACGCAGCAAATACTAATGAAGAAATCAAAGAGATTCTTACAGACATAAGAGAAGATTTATCACTAATCGTACCAACATTATTTGGCAAAAAAGAACCAACTCTTACTAATGAAAATGTTAGTGAGTTAGAAATACTCATTGATACATATAGTTTAGAGTTAGAGCCACTAAAGTCATTTGTCTATTTTGAAAATAACACAAAAAGTTCAGCGATTAATGTAGCTAGGGTTGTTACTAGAAGACTAGAAAGACATCTAGTAAAAGTTAATGAAATAGAACCTTTAAATGAAGCGTGTCTTAGTTATATAAATAGATTAAGTGATTTGTTGTTTGTATTAGCTCGTTATATAGAAGAAAAAGATTAAAGGCTTGTTAGACTCTTTATAATACCTAAAAAAGCGTTTACAAAAACAAAAAAGTTTGTTATAATAATTTAAAAGTAAGACTTAAATTATAGGTGGTTTTCAATATGAAAAACGCATTACTTAAAAAGTCAATATTCGTTATCACAGTAATACTAACAATTGTTGGTGTTTCTCTTTTTGCATATTGGATGAGTGACATTTTAGCACCAGATGATGTAGAGGAAGACATTGTTGTTGTAATCGGTGTTGGTGCTGCTACTGGTACAAACTTAAAAGTTAAAGAAGCAGTTCAAGAGTTAGGTTTAACATTTGTACCAGCAACAAGAATACCAGATAAACTAATCGTATATTTTAAAATAATATTATCTGGTGTTGAAAAAGGTAGTATTTTCATATATAAGTTAATTAATAGGCCTGTTAGAAATGCTGATGCAACAGTGCCGATGCCAATCTTTTTTCTATGAAAAATTAGTACGATGATAAAAAAGAAAAGGTTAGCAACAATGTAACCATAACCATATTTGATGGATAAAGTGTTGGCAACTCCTTGGCCGAAAATTGTAATAGAGTCTGAACCGCAGTTTGCGATAACTATTAAGGAATTACCTAGGCCTAAAATAGTTATGCCTAGTAGTAATATTATCCAATTTATGTAGTTGTTTTTTATGTAATTCACTTTATCACCTATTCTTATTGCACCTATATTATAAGCATTTAATTTTAATATTACAATCTTTTTACAAAAGAAAACAAAAGCGTATAAAAATGGTGTGATTTGTGCTATAATATCAAGTGTGAGGACACATTTATTTTAAATAATAGTTATTGAAAATAATATAAAAAAGAGGTTTGACAATGGACTTAAAGAAATTGATTAATGAAAGAGTGACACATACACGACTTGGCGATGGTAAAATTGTTAGCATCACCAAAAACAACGTTAGTGTAAAGTTTGCTAAGGGAGAAGTTCAATTTTTTTCGTTTCCTAATACTTTTAAAAATAATATAATTAGATTTATTGATATTGACCACGATGAAGTTTTAAAAGAAATTGAAGAAGCTGAGAAAGCCCCTATTGAACCTGTTAAACCTGTTGAGGTTAAAAAGGCAGAGCCTAAGCCTGCCCCTAAACCAAAATCGGTAGAGAAAAAGGAAGAGCCGAAACCAATAGAAAAGGTAGAAAAACCTAAGCCTGTTGAAAAGGTTGTAGAGAAAAAAGAAGAGACTCCACAAGAAGAGTCTGTTTTAGCGACTTTTCAAAAAGATGAGGCAGAAGTTTATTTTGATACTACAATAACAGCCAAAGAAGATTATCAAACATTTTTAGAAGAGTTTAAGGAGTACTGGGAAGAAAGAAAACTGCTTTCTTATTTAGTTGTTAAGTATGCAACTAATAAAACAGTCTATAAAACTTTAAAAGCAGATGCGATAAGAATTATTACTAAATCATTAGAAAGAGATGTTACAGACTTAGAAAGGGGATTAGTGACAATTTTCATTTCAATGATTGCTCATAAAGAGTATGATGGCACTATTTGGCCGTATATTGTTCAAGAATTAGAAGAAATATATACTAAAGATGATCAATTACAAATTAATAGAGCAATTAGAACACTTATTGTTGATAATAATTTAGGTGGCGAAGTTAGTGTTTTAATTCATGCTGGTATTTTTGTTAAGTATTATAAAGATTATTACACATTTATGTATGATATTTATAAAGCAAACTTCGAACAAACAATTTTAAATACACCGGTAGAAGAAATCTTAGTTGATACTTTTGTTGGAATTAAGCCAGATTTAATTAAAGAAGAAAGTGATATGTTTTATTTAAAGTTAACTGATACAACATATTATTTAGCTAAATATACTAAACAAGCATTAATTATAAGTCCAGAAGAAATGGCGAAAGTAACTAAACCATTTTTAAAGCATATTGATTTATGGTATCACGAAAATAAATATGATAAGAGCGAACCTGATTTTCATCGTTCTTTAAAGTTATGGTTAGAAATTGAAGCAAATAAAATTACGAAAATTATCGTTAATAGAAATGCTTATATAAGTGAACCTATTTTTAGATTTAATGTTAATACTATGGGAGTATATTTAACATATAAGACAATTAATGTTGTTGGTATTCCTATATTAGATTATCGAAAGTTAGAAGTTCAAGTAGTTGAAGGTAAAAATAAAACAACTTTAGCACTTGATGCAGATTATCGAATTTATCAACGAATTGGTTATTATTCACTAAAAATCCGCGAACAATTAGTTGAAAATCCGCTTGCGAAAGCTAAATTAATTGTTACATATGATAAGAAAGTGATTTATCAAAGTGATGAGAATATTAATAAAGATATGTATATCTTCACTGATAATGGCGAAGAGTTATTATCAACTAAAAATTATACAGGCAATGCCTATATAATTCATAAACCAAAAGAGAAGTTCTTAAATGCGAAAGAATATCCTTTCGTTACTCATAAAGTTTCATTTTTGCGAATTGATGAATCTAACACATTAAAACTTAACGATAAAGAAATTGAACCGACTAGATCATTAAACATGGGTTTAAACGGTAGAAAGATTTCGATGATTAATTGTAAGGTTAACAAGAGAGTCTATGATATTTATCGCACGATTGATAGTTTCGTTTTTGAGTCGAATTTACGAGCAAGAGAGATGATTTTAACCATCAACAAACAGTTTAAGAGTTTAAGCGAAATAGTTGTTCAAGACAACAGAACAAACGAAGATTTTAAGTTTGAAATTGATTTAACGAAGTTGAACTTACCAAGCGATATTTATAATTTAGAAATTAGAGACTTAAAAAACAACATAATTGATTCAGCTGATTTTGTTTATGACGAAAGTATCGCAGTTCATACAAGAGATAAAGCAGAAGATTTAGTTTATGATATTACTTTATCTTCAGCCTTTAATGTTCCACAAAAAGAAAGAAAAGACTTTGATTTAAGAGTTGAAAGTGAACTTAAATATGTCTTTCAACACAGCAGTAAGATGGTTGAATATATCGTTCCATTAAATAAGCCTAGATACAAGTATAAATTAAATAGTCACTGGCAATTATTGGATGATATTGAGTTTATCAGCAATGAACTTTATGTTACTAGTGAAGTTGTTAGAGTTGATGTTTCATTAAAGACAGAAGTGTTTAGCTTAAAAGAAAAATCAACAAATATTGGCTATACAGTCTATGATTTATCAGTCTTAAAAAATAGAAAAGTTAACCCAAATGAGAACGCTAAAATTGTCTTCGTGTTAGCTAATGATGAGAGAATTCAACATAATCTCTATGTTGGTCCAGTAATTGTCGGCAAGCCAAAGACTAAATATACTAAAGAAGACAATTTAATGGTTGAATTTGACATTAAATGTTTTGATAAAGACAAGTGGATTTTAGAGATAACAGATCCGTTTAAAGGTAAAAAACAAGTTGATTTACCAACCAATAAAGCGATTATTACTGACTTTATCCCATTTAAAGAATACACTTTAACAATTAAAGATAAACAAAATATTCTTTATGGTGTTAAGATGGCTGACTTTTATGAAGAAAAATTCACATTTGCAGATACATTGGCGTTATCTGGTAAAACATATAAACTTGATAGTTGCGCTTATTTAAATAAAGCAGGCGAAGAAGTTGATATGGAATTAAATGGTTTAGCAATTCATTTTAAACGCAGAGTTACCGATGAACAAGAAATTGCCTTTACAACTTTAAATATTAAAAAAGTTATTTATGAGTGTGAGTTCCAACAAATTATTAGAAACAATGTTATAAGACCATTTAACTATAAAGAAAAAATCTATTGTGAGATTATTACTCCGCGCAGTGAAAGTCCAGCAATGTTAAAGATGGAAGATGTAGAAGGTAATAGTGTGTGCATAGACCCAGCGAAAAATACAATCAAAAATAGATTTAGAAAGAAAGACACGCCAGCATTATACTTAGTAGTTGATGTTATTAAGAATAGAATCAAATAACATCATTAAAGAACTAGGATGATTTTTAATGATTGAAGTTCAAAATAGTAGTAATAGCGAAACTACAATTAAAAAATATAAGATTGCCTATAAAGAGTGGCTTAAAAAAGATTATATATTAGAAACATTAATGGTAGTGGGTTATTTTGTAGGTTTTTATATTCTTTTAACTGTTTTCTTTTACAAAAAAGATTTTTATAGAATACTATCTTCTTATATTTTAATAGTTATTTTAATATTAGTAATATATAGGATAGTTAAGCCAATTAGTAATTATTATAAAACAATCAAAACATTAAAAAACCAATATCGTTCTGTTGAAGAAATAGTACTTTATATCTTTACAAGTGAAAGATTAGATTGTCCTATAACAACTAATAATATAACCATTAATAAATATAAATATTCTGAGATGAAAAGCATTAAATACAGCAAAAGAAATGATGCGATTATCTTTATGGGCAAAGATAAGAATTTTATCGTTGTATTATTAGAAGGTTATAGTGATAGTGAAAAAACAGAGATTTTTTCATTAATAGAGAAGTTAAAAATAGTGAGGTAGTATCACTATAAGAAAGGAGTATATATGCAAGAGACAAAATTAACAATCGCAGTGATGATTGATTATGATAACTTTAATAATGAAAATTATTTAGAAGTTTTATTTGAAGAATTAAAAGACTTAGGCGATGTTATTGTAAAAGAAGCTTACTATTCTAATTTTAGTGATAATAAATTAGAAGCTAAAGCAATTAAGCACGGTTTTAATCCTGTTATGGCAGTATCTCATTCAAAGAGTCAAAATGCCGTTGATATAAAGATGATTATTAGCATTATGGATTTACTTGAAAAAGAATATATAAATTGTTATTGTATTGCGTCTAATGACTTAGATTTTGCGCCAATCATCGAAAGGCTTAAAAAGGAAAATAAGGTTGTGTTTGGGGCGGGTAATCAAACGACAAACGCTGATTATAAGAAAAAGTTTGACCGCTTTATAAACGTTGATCAAATTTACAATGCTCGTCAAAAGAGCGCATCAGAAAAAGAAGTTAAAAAAGTTGTTAATATCGTTAAAAAGATAATTTCAGCTAATGAGTCTGATGAAGATGGTTATGTATTACTATCAACAATTGTGAACCAATTATATAAAGAGATGCCAGACTTTAACCCAAAAGTTTATGGAGCAAAAACCAACAAAACCTCAAGTTTCTTCATGAAAGAATTAAATGAGTACTTTCTTACGAAAATGGAAGGTACGATAGTTTCAATTAAATCAAAAAACAAGTAAACAAAAAAGCAATCAGTTCATGATTGCTTTTAAGAAGAAGAGATAAAATAAAAAAGAAAAGACAATTCTTTTAAGAATTTGTCTCACTTTCAATAATGTTATGTTCTTTGTATAAAATAATGTAGTCTCTGATGTACATTATTAATGAGAAAATCATTGCCGCAATAGCTAATATGGTCGTCGTGTAAGATATTGATGTTGGAATGGTAGAATTAATGCCCCAAAGTAAATGTGTTAATAACATTATATAAACAACGACAGCAGATAATTTACCATGCCATCTCGAACCTTCAATTCGTTTTGTGTGTTTGTAAAAGATTGCACCTAAAGCGAGCACAATGCTCTCTTTAAGCGCTAAAACAACGAAGACGATTAACATATATGGAAAACGAATCATTAAAGCGGCTAAGATTGCTGCCTGCATTAGTTTATCAGCGGTTGGATCTAAGATTTTCCCAAGGCGGCTAATTTGGTTAAAGGTTCTTGCAATATAACCATCAATCACATCGCTCACACCTAAAGCAATGATTAAAATGGTTGCATATAAGTACTCTTCTTTAGCAATGTATAACCACAAAAAAACAGGTATTAACAAAATCCTGATAGTTGATAAAATATTAGGAATAGTAAATATTCTATTTAATAGGTCTTTTTGTTTGTTTTCTTCCATCAAAACAAGCCTCATTCCTTGGCAAATCACTTAATAATAATATAATCTAAAAAGGTGAGAAAGTCAAGAAATCTATAAACATGAACAATGTAAAAAAAGCGTCAATAAAATAAAAGTTTAATAGATTCTTATATTAACAATAATAAAAGGGGTTCATATGAACAAACATAAGAGTAAAACAATCGTACCAGAAAATTATCAGTCAAAATTATCAATTTATGAGACTCAAACAGCGATTGGCTTTATTAAAAACAGATTTCAGTATTATTTACAAACGCTTCTTAATTTAAAGCGTGTTTCTGCACCGCTTTTTGTTTTGTCTGCTTCAGGTTTAAATGATTGGTTAAACGGAGATGAACCTGTTAGTTTTATGATTCCTTATTTAAATGAAAGAGCGGAGATTGTTCATTCGCTTGCAAAGTGGAAAAGAAAAGCGTTAAGTGACTTTGATTTTCATCCAGGTAATGGATTATATACCGATATGAACGCTATTAGAAAGGAAGAAACATTAACTAACCTTCACTCAATTTATGTAGATCAGTGGGACTGGGAAAGAGTAATTACAGAAGAAGATAGAACATTAGACTATTTAAAAGAAGTTGTGAGAACGATTGTTAAAGCGATTCATCTTACAAGCAAAGATATTAATAAAAAGTATAAAAAGATTAAATATACAGCACCAGAAGATGTCTATTTTATTAGTACGGAAGAACTGCTTAAAAAATATCCGAATAAACCTTTAAAAGAAAAAGAATATTTAATTGCTAAAAAACATGGTGTTGTTTTTACATATCAAATAGGCTGGCCTTTAAGCAATGGTAAGCCACACGATAAAAGAGCCGCAGACTATGATGATTGGAATTTAAATGGTGATATTATTTACTATCACGAAACGTTAGACTGTGCGATAGAGTTAAGTAGTATGGGAATTAGAGTTGATAGTAAAAGCCTTTATGAACAATTAAAACACCGTGATAGATTGGCTGATTTAAGTTATCCATACCATAAGATGGTTTATGAAAACGAACTCCCTTTAAGTATTGGTGGTGGAATCGGTCAAAGTAGACTTTGTATGCTCCTATTAGAAAAAGCTCACATTGGCGAGGTTCAATCATCAGTTTGGGATCAAGATACAATAGATGCTTGTAAGGGAAAAATAAATTTAATCTAAAGTTGGAGGATGCTAAAGTGTTAAAAGAAAAAGAGATAATTAATTATATAATTACAAGATTAGCTAATTTAGGCTACTTTTACCAAGACGAAGATAATAATTTGTTAAAAGAAAGAGAACTCAGTGAATACATTGATGAAGAAATATTTGTTGAGTCGCTTTTAAGATTTAATGATGTTAGCGAGCCTATTATAAAAGAAGCTCTAACAAAAATTAAAAATCTCAACACTTTAAGTTTACTTAAAAGAAACGAAGAATTTCATGAACTTTTAATGAATGGTATTTTAATTAAAACGAATAAAAATGAAAAAAGAGTTAGAATAGTAAACTTTGATAATCCTTTTAAAAATAGTTTTGAAATAATTAAAGATTTTAAAGTTAATAATACTATTTTTGATATAGTCATATTTGTAAATGGATTTCCATTTATTATAGTAGAAGTTAAAGATAAATTAAAAGATGCATATAATGAAATTAGTAGTTATCAAAATGATATACCAAACTTCTTTTCATACAATGCATTTTCTTTATTGACTGATGGAAAAAATGCTTTAATAGGCACTGTTATGGCAAGTTTTGCTAGTTATAAAGAGTGGAGGATGGATTTAGATCTTAATCCTTTAGAAGTTTTATTAACTGAGTTTTTCAAAAAAGAAAGGCTGATGGACTATATTAAAAATAGCATTTTCTTTAAAGAAAAAGAGGCAGAAAAACCGGTCAAACTTGTTGGCGAATCTTATCAGTATTTTGGAGTGTTAAGAGTTTTAGATTTAATTAATAAATATAGAATTATCGAAAACATTAAGCATAAAATGAGAGATGGTAAGGTTGGACTAGTTTTAGAAAAAGAAGGCAGCAAAGCCCTTTTTATGGCAATGCTTGCAAAAAGATTAATCGGTAATGAGATATTTAATAAACCATCTATTGTCGTTTTAACTAAGGATGATGAACTATATAAAAGTTTTTATAATTTAAGAAGTTACCTTCAAGTAAAGTCTGTTAAGAGTTCAATAGTAAAAGAAGATGGACTTTTCTTTATGGAAACCTTTAGCGATCTTACAATAAATGAAAGATGTAATATTATCGTTATGGTTGATGAAGATTCAGTTAAAGGGAACTTGAATAAAGATAAATTACCTAATGCAACTTATATTGGTTTTACTATAAGGCTTGATGAAAATTTAGAAAAAGAATTAACCGATAAATATGGAAGAATTATTAAGTTTTTCTAAATGTAGTTAATAATAGTTTTATCCTTTAATAGTGGCTTATTAGATGTTTTTATAGTATAATTTTAGATAGGGAGGGATATTTATGAAAATAGATCCTATTTATAAAACATTAATGGAAAGTTTTGGAATCGCATCCCAAGAACAATACATTAAAGAAATAGTTTTAAAAGAAATGAAAAAATATAAAAACTATGAAATAATTACCGATAATTTAGGTAGTGTTTTTGCTTATAAGAAAAGTAAAAATAAAAACGCAAAAACATTAGTTATTGCCGGACACATGGATGAAACTGGATTAATGGTAAAAGATATTATGAGTAACGGTGGGATTAAAGTAATTCCAATTGGTGGACTTTTGCCTGAGGTATTTATTTCGCAAATTATGTATGTACAGACAGAAGATAAACAAATTCCTGGCATAATTGGTGCAGTACCACCACATATTAGTAAAGACACAAAAATGGATTTTGAGGATTTAATTTTAGATGTTGGTTTAGAAAGTAAAGAAAAAGTTTTAGAAGCGGGAATTGAAATCGGGCAAATGATTTTACCGAAAACACCATTTATGTTAACAGTTGATAATAAAAAAGTAATTGCGAAAGCTGTTGATAATCGCTGGGGGACTGGTATGGCACTTGAATTAATGCGCGATTTACATGATGTTGAGTTAGATTATAATATCGCAATCGGTGCGACAGTTCAAGAAGAAGTTGGGCTTCGTGGCGCTATGACAAGTTCATTTAAATTAGAACCTGATATGTTTATCGCATTAGATGCAAGCCCTTTAAATGATTTAAGAGATGCATCAGCTAGTGGTAAGATGGGGGAAGGTTTTTTAGTTAGATTATATGACCCAAGAAATATAATGAAGCCGAGTTTATTTAAATATATTAAAGATGTCGCAAAGAAAAATAATATTAAACATCAAGTATATTTTTCCAAAGGTGGAACGGATGCTGCAGCAGCACTAATTAGTAGATGTGGTGTGGTTGCGACAACAATCGGTCTACCTACAAGGTACATTCACTCAACTGCCTCAATGTTTAATTTAGAAGATCACTTCAGTGCTCATAAAATGTTAAGAGCTTTAATTAAAGACTTAACGAGTGAAAAAATCAAAGAACTACAAGAAAATTAATAAATTAAAATAAAAAAACTTAAGGGACCCATATGGGCCTAAAAAGGAGAAAAGATGAATAAGAAAAAGATTTATAACATGACGCTTTTTGCGGTGTTTGCGAGTATTATTATGTTATTAGGTTTAGTACCTAATATTGGGTATATAACATTTATACCTGGAATTGCAAGTCTAACAATAATCCATATACCTGTTTTGATTGGCATTATGTTTTTACCGTTAGGTTATGCACTTGGATTAGGTTTTACTTTTGGACTTACAAGTTTAATTGCGGCCTATGTTTATGGGAAAACTGCTTTTGATTTTGCTTTTCAAAATCCGATAATAGCGATAGTCCCAAGAGTATTATTTTCTTTAGCAGCTTATTATATCTTTCATGGATTTAAAGTTTTATTCAGCAAGATTAAAAACGGGAAAACATATAGTTTTATCGTAGTAACTGTTGTTACAGCATTATTTTTATATTTTACAAGTGTTGGTTTAACTAAAGTAACTGGTTGGGATATCCGTTTTATTTATATAGGTGCATTTATATTATTAATTGGTTTAATGATTTTATATTATTATTTCTTAAGCCAAGATAAGTATCAAAACCTAACTTATATCCCTTCAGTCTTTATTACGGCAAGCTTGGTGCACTCAATGATAGTTTTAACATTAGTAGCTTTAATGAAGCCACTTGCCTATGGAGAAGGAACAGATATTTTAGGAGTTATTTTAACAGTTATGTCAACGAACGCTCTATTTGAAGCGTTAATAGCGGTTTTAATCGGTTCACCCATTGTGGTTGCCCTTTTTAGTTTAAGAGAAAGCGAGGAAAGAGAAGATGACATTATTATTTGATGTAGGTAATACAGAAATAAAACTCGCTGTAGCGAAAGATAAAAAGATCTTAAATAAGTACCGTTTCAAAACTAAACTTAATTTAAGTGATTATGAACTATATTTAAGTTTTTATAATATAGTTAAAGATTTAAAAATTAAGCATATGGTTATTGCAAGTGTTGTTCCTGAGGTTACTTATATATTAAGAGAAATTGCTAAGAAACATCTTTTTGTTGAACCATTAGTGCTTGAATCAGGCACGAAGACAGGTTTAAAAATAATTGCTGATAACCCAAAAGAAACAGGTGCAGATTTAGTTGCTTGTTCAGTGGGAGCGAGTGCACTTTATGAGAAAAGTTTGGTTATTGATTTAGGCACTGCAATTAAATATTTATATGTTAAAAACAACACTTTATGTGGAGTAATAATCGCGCCAGGAATGGAAATAAGTTTAGCTGCACTCACAAAAAACACCGCTTTGCTACCGAAGATAGACTTAAAAATTCCTAAGAAAATTTTAGGTAATGATACAGTTAGTTGCATGCAGTCTGGCGTTTTATATGGGACCGCAAGTCAAATAGACTGTATGGTTGAAAGAATTAAAAAAGAAGTCAAAGAAGACTTTGAAGTAATAGTCACAGGCGGATTTGCGGAACTATTATTACCGATACTTGAAGTGAAAGTAGATTATAGACCGAATTTGATTTTTGAAGGTTTATTAGAAATATTAGAAAGAAATAAACAATTAATTTAGGGGGAAAATATGGCACACAAAAAAGCTTATAACCTTTGGTTAAATGAAAAAAATCTTGATGCAGGATTAAAAGAAGAATTAAAAAACTTAAGTGAAGAAGAAATCTTAGAAGCTTTTTATAAAGATATTGAGTTTGGGACAGCTGGCGCAAGAGGTATTATGGGCCCTGGTACAAATAGAATGAATATCTATACAGTTAAAAAGATGAGTTTAGGTTTCGCAAGATATATTAAAAAGACGGCTAAAACTAGCAATTATAGTGTAGCGATTAGTTATGATAACCGTAACAACTCGCAACTATTTGCCTATACTGCAGCACGCGTTCTTGCAAGTGAAGGAATTAAAACCTTTATTACGAAAAACTTAAGACCGACACCATTTTTATCATATATGGTTAGACACTTTGCGTGTGATGGTGGAATTATGATTACTGCTAGTCATAACCCAAGAGAATATAACGGCTTTAAAGTTTATGATTCGCATGGTGGACAGTTAGTTCCTGATGATGCAGCAAAATTAGTTGTTGAAGTTAATAAGATTAAAGATTATTTTAACATTCAAGAATATAATAGCGATAAATATATTAATGAAGTTGATTATGATTTAGATTATGCGTACTTACAACTTGTTAAAGAAATTCAACTAACAAACTTAGAAGAAAAGCCATTAAAGTTTGTTTATTCACCACTACATGGAACGGGTGGAAAAATGATTAAAGAATTATTAGAAGAGTTAGGATATAACATTATTCCTGTAGAAAAAGAAATGGTTCCTGATGGTAATTTTACCCATGTCAAGTCAAGTAACCCTGAAGAGCCAAGTGCTTATATTAACTCATTAGCTTTAGCGAAAAAAGAAAATGCTGATTTAGTTTTAGTTACAGATCCTGATGCTGATAGATTAGGGATTGTTGTTAAACATAAGGATGAATATATCCCATTAAATGGTAACCAAACAGCAGCACTTGAACTTTATTATATTTTAAATAGAAGAAAAGAATTAAAGACTTTAGATAAAGAAGGAATTGTTTATTCATCGAATGTTACAACTCCGCTTATCATTGATATTGCTAATCATTTTGGTGTTGAAGTTAAAGAAGTTTTAACAGGCTTTAAATTTATTGCTGAAGGGATTAGAAGCACTGATAGAAGTTATATCTTTGGAGCTGAAGAGTCATATGGTTCTTTAATTAGTCCTTTTGTTAGAGATAAAGATGCTGTTCAAGCAGTTTTACTATTAGTTGAGATGGCAACTTATTATAATACTTTAGGTTTAACGCTATATGATGTTTTACTAAAAGTTTATAAAGAGTTTGGTACTTACGCTGAGAAAACTTTATCAATTACTTATGAAGGTATTGCTGGTCAAAACCAAATCAAGAAGATTATGGAAACATTCAGAAAAGATTATTTAGAAGTAAAAGGTGAAAGTTTAAAAGTTGCTGAAGACTATGAAAACTTAACTATTTATAAAGATGGCAAGTTAACAAAACTTGACTTTGAAAGGTCAAATGTTTTAAGATTTATTTATAAATCTAATAATAGAGTTATTTTAAGACCTAGTGGCACAGAACCAAAACTTAAAGTATACTTATATGTAAAAGATGAAACATTAGAAAAAGCTTCTAAAAAATTAGAAGAGATTGAAAAAAATGTTTTAGCGCAAATAAAGGAAGTATAAAAGATGTATAAAGGAAGAAGAAAAAAAGTATTTAAAAGTTTAGAAGATAACTCAATGCTCCTTTTATATTCCGGAGTAGCACCAAAAAGAACCGCTGATCAACTTTATCCTTATGAAGTTAATCGTAACTTTTATTATTTAACAGGAATTGATCAAGCAGATAGTTATTTATTAATGCTAAAAGGAAATAAAAAAGAAGAAGCAATTCTTTTTCTTGAGCCTTTAAATCCTTTAAAAGCTAAATGGGATGGGCCAACTTTAAGTTTTGAAGGTTCAAAAGAGTTAAGTCAAGTTGATAATGTTTTAAATAATGATCAAGTTAGAAACTATATCGCTCGGTTATTAAGTCCAACAAGAGCTGCTAGTTTTGGCACGCTTAAGCATTTTTACTTTGATTTAGAAAGAATGAACGTTAACGAAATTCCTTCGGTTGGTGAAAAGTTCGCAAATGATTTTCAACAACTTTATCCGCATTTGGTAATTAAAAATATTAATCCGATTATTAATGAAATGAGAAGTATAAAAGATGCTAGTGAAGTAGATTTAGTTAAAGAAGCGATAGATATTACTAATAAAGGAATATTAGGCATTTTAGAAAATTTACAGCCTGGCTTAAAAGAAAATCAACTAGAAGCTTATTATGACTTCGTTTTAAATTGGCATGGTGTTAAGCCATCCTTTAAAACAATTATAGGTTCAGGTGTTAATGGGACTATCCTTCACTATAGCGATAATAACTCTTTAATGGAAGACGGAGACTTAGTTTTACTTGATTTAGGTGTTGAGTTTAGAAAGTATTGTAGTGATATTTCTAGAACATTTCCTGTTAATGGTAAGTTTACTCCACGCCAGAAAGAAATTTATGAAATAGTCTTACACACAAATAAAGAAGTAATTAAGTTTTTAAAACCAGGAGTTACTACTGAAGAGTTTAATAATTTAGCGAAAAAACTTCTTGCGGAAGGCTTAATGAAAATTGGTAAGATTCAAGATGAAAGTGAATTAAGCAAATATTATTATCATTCAATTGGTCACTTTTTAGGTTTAGATGTTCATGATGTTGGTAATTATACAGAACCATTTAAAGCTGGTCAAATTTTAACAGTAGAACCTGGACTATATTTAGAAGATGAAAAGATAGGAATTAGAATTGAAGATAATATCTTACTTACTAAAAATGGAAACATTAACTTAAGTGAAAAGATTCCAAAAGAAATAGAAGACATTGAAAGAATAATGGCTGAAAAATAAAAAGAGAGTAAATAAAAGTAAAATAAAAACTACTTTGTATCATTAAATAGAGGTGATGATATGAAAAAGTGGTTTTTATTTTTATTAGTGCTGTTATGTATGACAGTAAATAATAGTACATTAAAGGCTGATAGTGATTATAAGGCATATCAAGAGATTGAACTTGAAAGTGGTAAGTTTTTAAGTGAGTACACAGAAAAAGAGTTTAAAGAATACTATAAGAAAGTAAATAAAAGAAGGTTTTTTGGTTGGCGTGTTTACGAAGTACATAAAGATAAAAAGGTTACTTATAAGACTGAAACACTTTTTTCTTACTATAATGATGGTACAACTCCAATTGAATATACTTATAAACGAACAAAAAAAGAATCGCACTCGCAAAGTTTATCATCAACAGGTTCAATCGGTATTGATGCAAGTGGGAGTGTTGCGAAATTTAAAGGAGGGCTGAGCTCATCTTTAAAGATAACAGAAACGGAAAAATATGATGCCAGCAATCAAGAAGAAACAACATATAAAGCATCGATTGATCCAGGCACGATGTTAACCTTATATATTGCTGGTGAAGGTAAAATAAGTAATGGTGTAGCGTGCAAATATGTTTTTTGGATTAGAAATAAACGTGGAGGTTATGAGGTCTTTACTATTACAACTCAATATTACAGGTTGGAGAAAATTAAAATATGATTAAAAAGATCTTTTTACCTTTTATTATTCTTTTAATATGCTTTTTATTAGTTATTAACTATTTATCATATAAAAGTCCAACAGAGACTAAACTAATTACTCAACAAAAAGCCTATAGTTTAAGTGGCGATACTAATTTAAAAATTTTAATGTACACGAACAGGAAAACAGCTTATCAAGAAAAGGAAGCATTTGATGTAGTCTTTTTATGCGACTTTGATGAAACCAAAAAGTTAAACTTAGAATTATTAAACATTAGTAAATCCAGCAAATATGAATATTTAAAAGAAAAATATCAAGAGTATCAATACACTTTTAAGTTACCGATCTTGAATGCTGATTTTTTTATTGAAGAGGCATATTTATATATTAGGCTTAAAAATGGTAATGAACAAAAATTTAAAGTTGGTTCGTTTGATTATTATTACATCGAAGAGCTATTAAACATCACTGAACTATTTGGGAAAAGATATGCTGATTTTCCAACTTTAGAGAGCGTAAGTATTAGGTTTAGTTTAACTGAAGATATTTATATCAATAATATTATTCTAACTAAAAACTTATTTACATATGTCGGCAAAACAGTTACTGATAATGAGTTAATCACGATTAATTTTGATAAGTTAGATAAGATAACTGATGAGTTAACGATTAAGATTGATTATCATATAAACGGAGAGCAATATGAAAGTATAACTCCTTATTTTATCTTTTATGAAACGTTTGAAAATCCACTTATCTATGGTGTGTTAAACAATGTCTACTTGCTTGATTGAAACAAAAAGCCTTTCTAAAAGATTTAAAGATTTAATAGTTATAGAAAACTTAAATATTAATATTATGAAAGGTAAAATATATCTTTTAACTGGCGAAAACGGAAGTGGCAAATCAACTTTTTTAAAATTGTTGGTTGGCCTATATAAGCCAACAAGAGGCGTTATAAAGAGAAGTTATCAGAACTTTTCTTATGTTCCTGAACTTTTAATCTATAAAGATAAAATAAAAGTATCTAAGTATTTAAATCGTGTCACTAAACTTTTAAATGTCAAAAGAGATTTAGAAAAAGAAGAGTATTTTTTAATAGAAACAGACAAATGTTTAAACGAATTATCAAAAGGTAATCAAAAGAAGATTATGTTGTATCTGGCGTTTTTGAAAGATAATGAAATAGTCTTTTTAGATGAACCTTTTGATGGGCTTGATAAAGATATATTAAAAAGAGTTATTAACTATATTAATGATAATAGTGAAGTAACATATGTTATCTCCAGTCACAATAAAAAAGTTTTTGAACTATTAGAAGAAAAAGAAGTGATCAGTTTTGATTAAGTTTATTAAATATCATTTACTTTATTTATTTAATGATTTATGGCTACTATTAGCGATTATTATGTGTATCGTCAGCGGTTTTTTGTTTATCTATTTAGGTAATGGTTTTGATAGTTATTTATTAAGACTATTAGAAAGACAAAATTACTTAAAAGAATTTGAACATGAAGCCTTTTTGGTGTGCAATTTAATCTTATGTGTATGGGTAATAGGAGCGAGCAAAGAGATGTTTAACATTAATGATCCGCAAATAATGATTATTAATAAAAAGAAATATGTCACATCAAAAATAATTGCATACCTTCTTTATTATTCATTTATTAGTTTATTAATATATGGTATGTATCAAATTGTTGTATATTTTTTATATGGAGTTGTTAAGTATAATTATGATTTTATTATTCATCTTTTATTAAATGTTTCTTTAGTCCATTTAATGGTTGTTTGTTTTAGCGGTAAAAATAAAAACATTTTAGTAACGATAATATTTATTGTTATATATTTAATAGTTAACACAATCTTACAAGCAGAGTTTTACTTAAAAGGCATTTTAGATTTTTTTATTCCTTATCTAAGTCTTAAACATCCAAAGATGGGATATATCCATAATCTATTAATGATGATGCTTTTATACATTACAGCGAGTTATAAGCATATTAGTTATTATGAATAATTGTAAATATTTATAAATAATTAAATAAAAGTAATTATTTTGTTGACAAGCACATCTTTTTTTATTATAATACTAACGGTAAATAAATAAGTGAAAAGAAGAAGTATCCACTTCTCGCCTGATTGACACGGTCTTTAGGCAAAAAGCACAACCTCAAATTGTAACTTTTTAAGTGGATATTATTGTATCCGCTTTTTCTTTTCATAAGTCTAGTTATTATCACTTGGGAGGTGAAAATCATTAATAGACGAANNTGATCAACAAAAGAGAAAGCGTGAAATGAAAAAGAATCAAAAGACTATTCAAGTCAAAGAAGTAAGGTTGTCGCCTGTTATTGAGGAGCATGATTTAAACACGAAGTTTAGACAAGCGAAAAGATTTATTGAATCTGGCGATAAGGTTAAGATTACATTGAGGTTTAGAGGTCGTATGATTACTCATTCTGACCAAGGTTTTGCTGTGGTAAATGAATTTATTGAAAGATTCGGAGACACGATTAAAGTTGATTCAAAACCTAAGTTAGAAGGTAGAGTAATTAATGCGCTCATAGTACCAAATACTAAGAAGAAATAGATAGGAGAGATGAAAATGCCAAAGCATAAAACACATAGTGGTTTAAAGAAAAGAATTAAAGTTACTGGCTCAGGTAAATTAAGACGTCACCGCGCTTATAAAGGACACTTAGCAGCTAGTAAAACAACAAAACAAAACAGACAATTAAGGAAAGAAACAAGCGTATCAGCAAGTGATGAAAAGAGAATGAAGTCGCTTATTTCTAATATGAGATAGGGGGGAAATCAAAATGGCAAAAGTTAAAAGTAGTGTTGCTTCAAGAAAAAGAAGAAAAAAGATTTTAAAATTAGCAAAAGGTTATTTTGGTAGTAAAAGAACTCTCTTCAGAACAGCTAACGAACAAGTAATGCGTTCTTTAAGATATTCATATATTGGTCGTAAGCAAAGAAAAAGAAACTTCCGTAAATTATGGATTCAAAGAATTAATGCTGCATGTCGTTTAAATGAAACTAAATACTCACAATTTATTTATGGTTTAAATTTAGCAGACGTTGAAATTAACAGAAAAATGTTAGCAGATATTGCTGTTAATGACCCACAAGGTTTTGCTACTTTAGTGGAAGTTAGTAACGAAGCAATTAAAGCTTATCCAAATGGTAAAGCATCTAAACCAGCTAAGGTTGAAAAAGTTAAAGAAGTAGTTAAACCAGCTCCAAAAGCTGCACCAAAAGTAGAAAAGAAAGTTGAAGAGAAACCAGCAGCACCTAAAAAAGAAACTAAAGTTGACTTAGATGGTTTAACAGTGGCTGAACTTAAAGAAATGGCTAAAGATAAAGGTTTAACTGGCTATAGCGCTTTAAAGAAGGCTGAATTAATTACAGCACTTAAAGAAGTTTTATAAGAATTTAAAACACAACGATTAAAGTTGTGTTTTTCTTTTTAAATGTAGATATATTAAAAAACAAAATGTTTTTTACTGTCTTTATTAGACAAATCCTAAGAACTAAACTATAATTAAAGTATGAAAAGAAGATTTATAATAGCTTTGACAATATTGATAGCACTTATGGCGGCATACGCAATATTAAGGATAGTGCTACCCCCAAGTACTTATGCATTAATAGATTTATTAAGCCTTTTTGTTGTGATATTTGATGTTATTTATCTATGGTTTGGCATACCAAGATTGATAGTTTATATTATTTATGCTGCTTTTATGTTGCCAGCATTATATTTTTTCCCGGAGAAATATCATATTTTATTAATCTTCCTTTTTACAATTATTATCGTTTTAAATCCGCTTGCTGGGTTTGAACATATGATGATTAAAAATTTAAAAGATAAGTATACGAAAGTTCTTGATTATGTTCCACGCGGAAGATATAAAACATATTACCAATATAAAGATGAAATGAAAAGCCATTATCATTTACCGCAATTTCAAAAGTTTTATACTAAACGTTCTTATAGAATGCTTAGTACGATTTCAATTTTGATACTGTTCTTTTCACTCATCTTTTTATTATTGACAAGTTCAAGCGATATCGTCATAGGCGAAGGTTGGAATTCGCGTAGTTTTATTACGCTTTATTTAGCAATTTTATTTACAATTGCATTAATTATTTTGTACAAAAAAGGATTTGTAAGTACATCAAGAGTGTTTAAAATAGGTATATTCCCACTTGGAATAGTTATTTTATCAGTGTTATCTTATAACATTGTAGTGAAGATTCTTTTAGTTATCGGTCTTTCTCTTGGATTTATTGCGGTTATAATTAGTGAAACAATTAGATATCATTTAAGAGTTGTTTATTCTAGTTATCATTATTATGATCCACAAGAAGATGAACATGTTTGGGCCAATGCTTTATATGAGCAGTTTGCGAAAAGCGAAGGAATAAGAGAAATGAAGTTAATTGAGTTTAAAATGCCTGAAGAACTATTTCATAAACAATTTAAAACATTATTAGTCTTTACTAATTTTTATAAGACAATTATTACGGCGTACACAATAAAAAGAGGAACAGTCAATTTATATATTGAATACTATAAAGAAAAAACGATTGATAGAGTTAAGAAAAGAATTGAAAAGATTTATAATGTTGAGATAACTAGTGAAGCGATTGTTACTGAGAAAGAGTATGAAGAAAAGTTTTTACAAAACCACGAATATATAATCGCTAAAACAATTAAGTTATCAAACCTATTAATAGAATTAGATATAGAAGCACCTGTTATTGTTAGCGTGTTTATGCGCTTTAATAATGTTGAAGCAGCACAGCCTTTAGCTAAACAATATAAAACACAACTTTTAGAAAATGAAACAGACTATTGCTTGGTTGAAAGTTCAATTACTGTTGAAAATCTTGATTATTTAATTGAAACCAATTTAAGAAATTTACTTCTTGAAATGTTGATTAACGGTGGAACATTTGAGCGAGTTATGGTATATTATTAACGATGGTTTTAAAACTGGAGGAATTATATGATTAAAAAAGCAGTTATACCTGCAGCAGGATTTGGAACAAGGTTTTTACCAGCTACAAAAACAGTTCCAAAGGAATTATTTCCAATTATTGATACACCAACATTACAATTAATAGTTGAAGAAGCATTAAGTGCTGGAATTGAAGAAATACTAATTATTACTTCAGCATCAAAAAACGCAATCATTGATCACTTTGATAGAAACGCAGACTTAGAGCGTTTTTTAAAAGAAAAAAACAAACCAGTTGAATTAAAGATTGTTGAAGATGTTGGCAATTTAGCTGATATTCACTTCATTCGTCAAAAAGAACAAAAAGGATTAGGTCATGCAATCTTACATGCTGAAACTTTTGTCGGAAATGAACCGTTTGCGGTATTGTTAGGGGATGATTTGTTTAAAGGTGCTAAACCAGCAATTAAAGAGTTGATGGAAGTATATGATAAGTATGGTGGATCAGTTGTTGGAACTTTAGAAGTATCAGCAAGTGAAACGAAAAAATATGGGATAGTTGAGCCAGAAAAAGCGATGGACGCAAATGTATTTAAATTAAAAGGCGTTGTTGAAAAACCTGATCCAAGCGTAGCGCCATCATTAAGTGCTATTTCTGGTAGATATATATTATCTCCGACCATCTTTTCAATTTTAAGAACTCAAAAGCCAGGTGTTGGCGGTGAGATTCAATTAACTGATGCTATCTTAACTTTATTAAAAGAAGAACCTGTATATTCTTGTGATATTATCGCAAAAAGATATGATATAGGTTCGAGAGTTGGTTATTTAGAAGCGATTATTGATTTTGGTTTGGATCGTGAAGATTTAAAAAATCAATATAAGGCTGTAATTATCAAAAAAGCGGAAGAGTTACTACGCAAGTAAAGGCAGCAAAGTTTGAGTATATATATTATCTATGTTATAATATATATACCCAGAAAGTCTGGTAGATCCCAACGCACAGAAAAGGAAATCGAGGTTTTGTCGGGTTCGAATATCCACTCGTTGGAGCTCACGAAGCAAAGCAAAAAATTACCACCATTAATTTTTTGATCGTACTCACTTTCTGGGGCTATTTATGTAAAATGAAATAGTAAACAAAATAACAAGGCAAAAATAAAAGGTAAAATTGTGCTATTACGCACAATTTTATTGCTTTTTAGGTATATTTTTTATATTATATTAGTAGGTGGTATAATGTTAGGCCAATATAAAAAAGCAATGTATGGAACAAAAGAAGTTGAATGTTTTTGCCCATATAGTTTAAATGAATTACATATCACAGCTGACGCAAATTATGAAGTTGATCAATTAGTTGAAGAAATTCATAAACTTTTTCCACTGCCTACACCATCAAATCTTTTCTTTTATGATTTAATTCAAGATAAAGAAATGATTGATTCTTTAAATTTAGAAGGGTCTGAATATACACTTGCTGATTTACATGCACCTAGTAAGTTTGATTTATTTAATCAAGAATTATTAGAATTAAAAGATATATTTAGTAAGGCTCCGATACAACTAGAAAAAATGGGTTATTCTAATTACTATTTAAAGGCTCTACATCAGAGTCTTTACTCTAAACATAAAAAATATACACCAGGTGAATTTAGAAAAAACATTACATTCATTGGTGGAATAAACATTGAACAGGCAATTTTTATTAGTTCGCCAAAAGATCATTTAGAAGCGAATATGGTTGAGATGGATTTATTTATGTTAAGAGAGGATATAAGTCCGTTTGTAAGAAGTGCCTATTTGTATTATCAAATAATAGTTAACAGACCATTTTTAATTGGTAATGAAATTATTGCAAGAACTATTAGTCAGTTATACTTGCGCGAGTTTGCGAGCCTAAAGCATTATATTCCTTTATCAAAGTATTTAAGAAGAATTGATAGAAGACGCGATGAAGCGATGAGAAAAAGCAATATTAACATTTTCCTTGTTGCGTTCTTAAAAGCGTTAAAAGCGGCGATTATTGATGCTAGAGAGATGATTTTAGCTTTTAACAAATTAAAAGTTTCGCAAAAGAGAAAAGTAGATAAATCAGACCATACAATTTACCAAAAAAGACGCTTGCATGAAGTATTACATCAATCGTTTAAAACGATATATGTAGCAAGCGAGCCACTTGAAAAACGCTTTGATGTTCAAAGAAAGACAATTATTAAGAGATATAGATTCTTAAAAGAATTAGGCATTATAAAAACAAGAGAAACCTATTTTGAAAAACTTTATTACAATGAAGGAATGTTAAAGATTATTGATGGATAAAAAGATAATTTATTTAACAGGCGGAGAATTTAATCAAAGAAAAATAATTAGTTATAGTAATAAAACTAGACCAACATCGCAAAAAGTTAGATTGGCGGTCTTCAATATGCTTTTTAAGATTGATGGTGTGGTTTTGGATTTGTTTGCAGGTTCAGGAGCGTATGCCTTTGAAGCATTATCAAGAGGTGCAAGTTTCGCATATATTAATGATGTTGATAATTTATCCGTCAAAGCAATTAAAGAAAACGCAAAAAACTTAAATGTTTTAAATAGAGTAGAGATAACTAAATTAGATTACTTAAAAGCCCTTGAATATTATAAAGAAAAGGGTATTTTCTTTGATTTAGTTTTTATTGATCCACCCTATGATTTTAGTGACGAAGATTTATTAGTCATCATTGAAACATTAAATAAAACGCAAAAAAAAGGCCTACGAGTTGTTCTTGAAAGAACAAGCTCATCAAGCCTTTTAAATGTAAAATCTTTAGAATTAACTTCCAATAAGAAGTATGGTAATAAAAATGTTTTTATTTACCAAAAAATGTAAAATTTAGCAGCAATTATCTTTCAGAAATTGCTCCAGTTGGACAAACTTCTTCGCACGCACCGCAGTCAATGCAGGAATCTTCATCAATTACGTAGATATCTCCTTCTGAAATACAATCAACTGGACATACTTCTACACAAGAACCGCATGCTATACAACTATCACTAATCCATCTTGGCATATTATCACCTCACAATTAATTGTAAACTAAAATGATAAAAATGTAAAGAGATAAATGTAGAAATAGTTGATAAATATAAAGAAATACGCTAAAATAGTCCGTGAAAGGTGATAAAATATGATGGATATTAAAATATGGCAATTTGTCTTAATTTTAATCGGAGTTTTACTTGCTGGCGGAATCATTGGATTTTTTATTGCTAGAACTTGGTTTAAAAACTATTTAGATAAAAATCCACCTGTTACTGAACAAATGGTCAGAGAAATGATGAGACAGATGGGAAGAACACCTTCTGAAAGACAGGTTAGACAAGTTATGGCAACTATGACGCCACCAGATAAGAACAAAGATAAAAAGAAGCAAAAAAAAGAGAAAGAAGCAAAGGCTAAAGCAAAATAATTAAAGCGATTTAATCGCTTTTCTTATTAAATGTGTATATATAAATAATATTTACATTTACATGTAATTTTGATATAATGTCTTATAGATTGAAAAGGAGAGTGTGTTAATTGGCCCCCTTGCCCAAGAGTATTTTGAGTTTTACAAGAGTTTTAGCAGCAGTAGAAGCTGATTTAGAATTGTGGGTTTATATTATGCTAACATTAATAGTTGTAGTGCTTTTATTTTTTTCTGCGATCTTTAGTGCGACAGAAACGGCATTATCAACAGTTAGCTCTATTAGAATAAGAAAGTTAGCCGAAGAGAATAAAAGAGGCGCTAAAAAAGCATTAATTTTAATTGAAAATTACGATAGACTAATAACAACCATCTTAATAGGAAACAACTTAGTAAACATTGGTGCTTCAACAGTAGCAGCGTTTATTTTTACGCATTTAATACTTAATCCAAGTGTCGCTAGTATTGTTTCAACAGCAGTAATGACGCTTCTTGTTGTAACGTTTAGTGAGATTATACCAAAGATTTATGCGAAAGCTAATGCAACTAAGTTAGCGTTGAGAGTTTCAGGATTAATGTGGTTCTTTTATAAGATTTTTTATCCAATCGCAATTATATATACTAAAATAACGCAGCGTGCCGGTAAAAAGACTGAACATGGAGAACACACAGTTACAGGTGATGAGTTAGAAAGCATTATTGAAACAATGGAAGATCAAGGAGTGTTTGATGAAGATCACGCTGATATTATCCATGGAGCAGTTTCGTTAGGAAATAAAAAAGTAGCTGAGATTATGACTCCGCGTGTCGATGTAGTGGCTGTTGGTATTGATCATACACCAAGAGAAATATTAGATGTCTTCTTAGAAACGCAATTTTCAAGATTACCAGTTTATGATACCGATAAAGATAATATAGTTGGTGTTTTACAAGTAAAAGACTTCTTGATTGCGATGATTCAAACAGAAAATCATAAAGACATAAATCTTTTAGACCTTTTAGTTGAACCATTATATGTTAGTAAACAAACTAAAGTTGATGATTTAATTAAAGTTATGCAAGATGAGAAAAAACACTTCGCAATCGTTTCTGATGAATATGGTGGAACAAGCGGAGTAGTGACGATGGAAGATGCATTGGAAGAGTTAGTTGGTGAAATATACGACGAATACGACGATGATGAAAAAGATCCGTTTTTAATTAAAGAATCAGAAAACACTTATTATTTATCTGCAGATTTAGAACTTGATGAACTTTATGACACATTAGATTTAGGTTCACCACAGGAAGATAGATATTTAACAGTTGGTAGTTATATTTACGAACTATGTGAAGGTTTACCGGAAGAAAGCCAAACAATTACTGTTACCTCCGCTAAAACAACCTTCGTAGATAATGAGTTTATTGACAAAAAATACTTACTAACATTTGAGTTAGTCAAAGTTGAAAACAGAAGAATACGGGAATTAAAGTTAACTGTTTTAGATATTACTGATGTAGATGAAGAAGAAATAGAAAAGTTAAATAACGAAAATGACAATCAATAAAGCGAGCAGCGATGCTCGCTTTTTAAATCAAAATAAAAAACTCAACCATTTTAGGTTGAGAGTTTTTATGTTAACTATAAATTTTCGTTAGTTTCATTATTTTCTTCGGGTTGTTTTTTCTTTTTGAATTCTAACTTTCTTTCTGTTCCGGCAATTAATCTCTTATAGTTTGGAATATGTCTAATAACAATAAGAAGAATTAATGCCCAGTACATAACTAAAACGAAGGTTTGTTCGACAATGATACCTTGGATTAAAAACTGAATGGTCGCACCTACGCCAACAACCAAACAACCGAATGTAGAACCTAATGAAGCATATTTAGTAATGAAAACTACAATAAAGTAAATAATTAGTGCTAATACGCCGATAATCGGTGTTAATGCAAAAACAACGCCTAATGATGTTGCAACAGCTTTGCCACCTTCAAATTTTAAGAAGATTGAGAATGTATGACCTAAAATAGCTGCAACACCAAATAAAATAGCATAATCAAATGTTCTATCAAACATTGTTAAATATACTTCAAAACCATCAATGGAGGCTGGAAATACATATTTGGCAAGAATAACTGGGATAGCGCCTTTGATAGCATCAAAGAATAATGTTAGCAATCCTAACTTAACTCCCATCACTCTAAAAGCGTTAGAAGCACCGATATTTTTACTGCCGTGTTCTTTTAGATTGATTTTTAAAAATATTTTACCTATAATTAAACCACTCGGTATAGAACCGAGCAAATATGCGAACAAAAATAAACCTATTTTTAAGAGAATTAACCCCATATTACCACCTCATCAACTAAATAATAGCCGAAATGGTTATAAATTGCAATTTAAATTAGGTAATATTGTGAAAAATGATATATTCTTGTTGAGTTGAGGCGTTATTTTTGGTATAATTTTAAAGGAACGGAGATTGATTTAATGAGTAATTATACTGAACAATCCATTTTAATCTTAGAGGGTCTTGATGCGATTAAAAAGCGCCCTGGTATGTATATTGGTTCAACTGATCAAAGAGGGCTCCACCATTTAGTATGGGAGATACTTGATAATGCAATAGATGAGGCCTTGTCAGGGTTTGGAAATGAGATAGTAGTTACAATTCAAAATGATAATAGTATAGAGATTAGAGACTATGGTAGAGGTTTACCTTATAAGATGCATGAAAGCGGTAGACCAACTACGGAAGTTATTTTTACGACTTTACATTCCGGCGGTAAGTTTTCCTCTGATTCAGGTTATAAAGTTTCTGGTGGTTTACATGGTGTTGGTGCAGCGGTCGTTAACGCATTAAGTCAATTTTTAGAAGTGACTATTTACCGTGATGGATTAATTCATCAACAAAAGTTTATTGATGGAGGTAAGATAGTTGAACCACTTAAACAGATTGGTGAAACTAAAAAGACTGGGACTAGTGTTTTGTTTAAACCAAACCCAAACATCTTTACAACAACGCTCTTTAATTATGATACTATTAAAGAAAGAATGCGTGAAAATGCCTTTTTAATTAAAAACTTAAAAATGGTATTAAAGGATGAAAGAACAGGTCAAAAGGATTCTTTTGTTTATGAAAAAGGGATTGAAGAATACGTTGAATATTTAAATCAAGACAAAAAGACTTACCATGATATAAAAAACATTGAAGGTGTTTATGAGCTAGATAAGAAGACGAAAATTGAAGTTGAAATAGCTTTACAATTTACAGGTTCATATACAGAAAACATTATTTCTTTTGTTAATAATGTTAGAACTAAAGATGGTGGAACCCATGAAACAGGCTTTAAAAGTGGCTTGACAAGAGCGCTTAACGACTATGCAAGAAAGTATAATATCTTAAAAGAAAAAGATGAAAACATTGAAGGTGTAGATATTAGAGAAGGCGTTACAGCTGTAATAAGTTTAAGAATACCGGAAAGAATCTTAGAGTTTGAAGGCCAAACAAAAGGTAAACTTGGAACACCAGAAGCGAGAAACGCAACGGAAAATATTTTCCATGAAAAGTTTACATATTATTTAGAAGAAAACGCTGAGTTTGCAAGTTCTTTAATTCAAAGAGCAATGAACGCTAGTAAAGCTCGTTTAGCGGCAAGGAAAGCTAGAGAAGAAGCAAGAAGCAAGAAAACAAAACGTAATAATGAGGTTAGTTTAACAGGCAAACTTACACCTGCAACTGGCAAAGATAAAGCCAAAAATGAACTTTTCTTAGTGGAAGGAGATTCTGCTGGTGGTTCTGCTAAGCAAGGTAGAGATAGAGAGTTCCAAGCGATATTACCTTTAAAAGGTAAGGTTATCAATAGCGAAAGAACATCTGTCGAACAACTTCTTAAAAACGAAGAAATTAATACAATTATTCACACTATCGGTGCTGATTTTGGTGCTGATTTTGATGTAAAAAAATCAAACTATGGCAAAGTGATAATTTTAACGGATGCGGATGATGATGGTGCGCATATTCAGACACTATTATTAACGTTCTTTTTCCGCTACATGAAACCATTAATTGAAGAAAACATGTTGTATATTGCGCAACCGCCTTTATATAGAATTAGTGTTAAAAAAGGTAGAGAAGTAACTAATCATTATGCGTGGAATGATGATGAATTAAATGAAATAACTAAAAATAACAATAACGTAAGAATTCAAAGATTTAAAGGTCTGGGTGAGATGAACTTTGATCAGTTAAGCGAAACAACAATGGATCCTAAAACAAGAACATTAATTAGAGTAACGATTGAAGATGAGGCTGTTGCTGAAAAGAACGTTAGTATTTTAATGGGCAAAGAGGTTGAACCTAGACGTGAATGGATTGAGCAAAACGTTGATTTTGTCGCAAAAGATGATTACCAAATTGAGGGTGACAACTTATGAGCAAAAAAAGAAACAAATTAGATGAATTTATTGAATCAAAAGTTATAGAAGAAAACTTAGAAGATATATTAGGCGATAGATTTGGTAGATACTCAAAATATATTATTCAAGAACGCGCTTTACCAGATGTAAGAGATGGCTTAAAGCCGGTTCAAAGAAGAATTTTATATGCAATGTATAAGATGGGTATGACTAGCAGTGCGCCTTATAAAAAATCTGCAAGAATTGCTGGCGAAGTCATGGGTAAATATCACCCACACGGTGACTCATCTATTTATGATGCAATGGTAAGAATGAGCCAAGAATGGAAACAAGGCGTATGCTTAATTGATATGCACGGAAATAATGGTTCAATCGATGGCGACTCTGCTGCAGCAATGCGTTATACTGAAGCGCGTTTAACTAAAGAAGCTGAAGCACTATTAGAAGATATTGATAAAAGAACAGTTCTTTTCATTCCTAATTTTGATGATGAAGAATTAGAACCAACTGTTTTACCAGCTAAATTTCCTAATTTACTAGTTAATGGTGCGAGCGGAATCTCTGCTGGTTATGCAACAAAAATTCCACCTCACAACTTAAAAGAGGTTCTTTTAGCGACTATTAGAAGGATTGACAAGCCAACTATGACAGTTGATGAAGTAATTGAAATAATGCCTGGGCCAGATTTTCCAACAGGTGGTATCGTTCAAGGAAAAGAAGGCATTAAAGAAGCTTTTTTAACTGGTAAAGGTAGAGTAATTGTTAGAAGTAAAACTGAAATAGAATCAATTAGCAAAGATACAAATAGAATAGTTATTACTGAGATTCCTTATGAAGTTAATAAAGGTGATTTAGTTAAAGCTATTGATAATATTAGACTTAGTAGAAAATTAGAAGATATCGCTGAAGTAAGAGATGAAACAGATAAAGATGGTTTAAGAATTGCAATTGATTTAAAAAGAGATGCTAATGTAGAAAACTGTTTAAACTACTTGCTTAAAAATACAGAAATGCAAATTAGTTTTAACTATAATATGATTGCGATTAACCAACAAAGACCTGTTTTAATGGGCGTTTTGGATATCTTAGATAGTTATATTAATCACCAAAAAGAAGTTATTACTAATAGAAGTAACTTTATTTTGAATAAGGCAGAAAAAAGATTACATATCGTTTTTGGGCTAATTAAGATGGTTAGTATTTTAGATGATGTAATTAGAACAATTAGAGCATCTAAAAACAAACAAAACTCAAAAGAAAATTTAATGAAAAAATTTGAGTTTACTGAACTGCAAGCTGAAGCGATAGTAACTTTACAATTATATAGATTAAGTTCAACAGACATTAACGCTCTTATTAAAGAACAAAAAGATCTTGAAAAACAAATCGAAGAATTAAAAGAAATCTTATCAAGTGAAAGAATGCTACTTAACTTAATCAAAAAAGAATTAAGAGCAGTTATTAGAAATATTGGAACAGATCGCAAGACTGAAATTGAAGAAGAAATTGAACAATTGAAGATTGATAAATTAGAGTTGATTAGCGAAGAAGAGGTTAGAGTTGCGGTTACAAAAGATGGCTATATTAAGCGCTCAAGTTTAAGAAGTTTTAAAGCTAGTCAAACAATTGGTCTAAAAGAAAATGATGCATTAATGTTTGATGCTGATGTGAGCACTCACGATGTCTTACTAATGTTTACAACAAGAGGTAATTATATTTATAAACCGGTTTTTGAACTTGAAGATTATCGCTGGGGAGATTTAGGAACTTATATTAATAATATTATTCCGATTGATAAAGATGAATATGTAATTAAAGTCTTTTGTATAAAAGATTTTGACGAAGATACTAATGTTTTAATGGCTACTAAAAAAGGTAAAATTAAACAATCGCCATTAAAAGAATATCAAGTCTCTAGATATTCAAGATTAATTAAAGGAATGAATATTAGTAAAAATGATGAATTGGCTAGTATTGATATCGGTACTAAAAACAATATCATCGTTCTTACAAAACGTGGTCAAGGTTTAAGAATGCTGCAGGAGGAAGTGCCAATCTATGGCGTTCAAACCTCAGGCGTTAACGCTTTAAAATTAGATAAAAAAGACGAACTTGCAACAGCTTTATATGCGAAAAGCGATGATGAACTATTAATTATCTCGCAAAGAGGTCATATAAGAAGAGAAAAAGTTGATTATTTTCCGCTTTCAGGTAGACTTCGCGCTACAACAACTTTATGGGAAGATAGATCAAGAAATCCACACTACGTTATGGATGCTGCAAGACTTTCAAAGGAACAGAAAAAAGAAAATGCTAGAGTCTTAGTTGCTGCTAAGAAAGGTTATTTAGATACTTTTGTTAAAGATTTAAAACCTTCAGTAGCGGAATACGGAAGACCTTATTTAAGCAACAATAAGTATTCAAAAACACTCTTTATTAATCTTGAACAGGTCCCTGAGGAACCTGACTATGAGTTAATTGAATCTTTAAAAAGGCTTGAAAAAGAAAGAATCAAAAGAGAAAAAGAGCGAGAACTAGCACTTTTACGAGCAGAAAATGAAGAAGATTCAGTTAGTGAAGAGGATGAAACTATAGATGATATAATTGAAGATGAAAACATTGATTTTGATGAAGATGAAATAGAGGAAGAAAAGCCTATTGAAAAAGAGGTTGTTTCTGCCACTGAAACAGTTAAAAAGGCGCCAGAAAAGGTAGCGTCAGTTAAAAAAGAACCGAAAATGAAAATTAAAAAATTATCTTTGTTTGATGATTGGGAGGAATAAACAATGATTAAAGTAATTATAAATAACGAGGAATATAGTTATCCAAAAGGGACAACTTTAGAAGAAATTAAAAATGATAGAAATATTATTGCTTATGCAGCGTTAGTTAATAATAGATTAAGAGAATTAACATTTAAATTGAAATTTAATGCAACATTAGACTTTTTAGATTTAACTAACAAAGAGGTGTCAAGAATATATGAAGCAAGTTTAAGATATGTCATTTTAATGGCAATTAAAAACTTATACCCATCAGCTAAAGTTATATATAACTATTCAATCTCAAGATCTATATTAGCGGAAATTCACGATTTAAATTTACCGCTTTCTAACCATATGTTAGATAAAATCACTAAGGAAGTTCAAAGGTTGATAAGTTTAGATTTGCCGATTAAAAGGCTGAGAGTGCCGATTGATGAAGCGATAAAAAACTATGAAGAAGCTGGTCATTACGATAAAATTGACATTTTAAAATATCGTGAAGAAAAATATGTTAATAACTATATTTGTGAAGGTTATCAAAACTATATGTTTAGTTATATGGTACCTTCAACAGGTTATTTAAATAAGTTTAAATTAAGATTATATCACCCAGGATTTATGATTCAGTATCCTAGAAGTGATGCAGACGGTAATATACCTCCATTTGATGACGCACCAATCTTTACTAAAACTATTAAAGAGGCAGCAAAATGGAGCAGAATTATTGATGGCGATACAATCGCAAGAATTAACCGTTATGTAGAAGATGATTTACAAGTTGAGTTTGTAAATATGTGCGAAAACAAGCATAACCGTCAATTAGCTGAATTAGGCAGATTAATTTCAGGCAATATTGAAGATATTAAACTGATTGCGATTGCTGGACCTTCTTCAAGTGGTAAAACAACTTTCTCAAAAAGATTAAAAATCGAACTCTTAAGTAGAGGTATTAAACCATATATGATTTCGATTGATGATTATTATCGACCACGTGCCGAAGCGCCGCTTGATGAAGATGGAAAACCAGATTTAGAACACATTGAAGCGATTGATATTGATTTATTTAACGAACATTTAACTAAATTAATTAGTAATGAAGAAGTTCAACTACCAGTCTTTAACTTTAATACAGGTTTCAGAGAATGGGGAGAAAAGATTAAGTTAGATAAAGATACACCAATTATTATTGAAGGAATTCACGCGTTAAACGATAGATTAACTCCAGGGATTCCAATCAACCAAAAATATAAGATTTTTATCGCACCACAAACACAATTACACATCGATAATCACAACCCAATTAGTTTTACAGATTTAAGGTTGCTTAGAAGAATGGTTAGAGATCAAGAGTTTAGAAACTCAAGTGCTGAAGACACATTAGCTATGTGGGAAAGTGTTCGTGCGGGTGAGTTTAGATGGATTTATCCATTCCAGGAGCAAGCTGATTATGTGTTTAATAGTGAGTTAACATATGAGTTTTTAGTATTAAAGAAACACGCTTATAAGAGTTTAAGAAGTATTGATCGTGAATCAGAATACTTTATTACAGCTAATAAACTCTTAAAATTCTTAAAATATTTCTTAGAAATAGATGATGAAGTTGTTCCAAACAACTCAATTTTAAGGGAGTTTATCGGCAAAAGCGTCTTTTAAAAGAAAGGGTGAGTTAGATGAAGTGTTTAACAAACATGGATAGAATTCAAATAACAAACACTTTAATGATGAAACTTTTCAAACTTTATGAAAACAAAGGGAGAGCCTCTTATTATAAAGAGTTTTTTGAACGTGATGATGAAGTGATGGCCAAACAGACAATTGAAGATGATACAATTGCATTAGGCGAAATATTTGAGTTAAACATCACGCCTACGCGCTTAAGACTGCTTGCGGACTTCAAAAAGGATTATGTTCCAAAGAATAATGATGAGAAGTTTTTATTAAATATTAAAGAAGCGTTGATGAAAATTCAAGAGTCAGCTAAAGAGTTTGTTTTAAACGCAAACGAAGCAATAGACCTTTCAACTATTCTATATAGAGGTGTTGGTGATGTTAAACTTCGCAAACAAGCCACTAGATCTAGATCAATAGTTAAAACATTTGAAGACCATTCAAGTAGAGAACAATTAGAAAAACTAATTGAACAGTATCATTCAGTAAGAAAAAGCAATAAATATGAATATTTAGTAATTGTGGCTAACTTTTATGTAGATTTCATCAAGATAGAGCCGTTTAATAAATATAATGAAAAAATTGGATTGATACTTATATATACAATGTTAGCTAAAGAATTCCAAGTTTTCCGTTATGAAAGTTTCTTTAAAGTGTTTAAAGAATATAAAGAAAGGTTTGGAACAGCATTAAGCCAAGCGAATTATGATTGGGAAAATGGTCTTAGTCAAACTGACTCATTAATTAGAATATTTGTAAATGTTATTGAAGAATTGAATGACTTAGTTAGAATTAAAGAACATGCATACGAATTTGAATTAACTATGAATAAATCAAATAGTGTAGAATATATGATTTATCATGGGCCGAGCATTTTTAAGAAAAGTGATATTAGGGAACAATTGCCACTCATTAGTGAATCGACAATAAATAAGACTTTACAAGAGTTAAGGAAAAAAGGAATCATTAGACCTCTCGGAAAAGGTAGGAGCTCACAGTGGCAGAGGTTGNNGTGATTTGAAATTTTCGAATCACTTTTTTTATTTTAAAAAAAAGACACACATACCTATGGCAGCAGTAGTAGTAGCAGAAGAAAATAAGCAAATCTATAATAAAATCATTTTAAAGTGTTGGACGGAGATAAGTGCACCTAAACTTTACTCAAATTGCACCGAACAAAAGGAATAAAATTTAAACTATACAAAAAACAATTTAATGGCACATTTAATCAAACGAAACCAACTAAAACAAGGCTGATAAACTATATAAAACACAAATTACAACTATGTTGAAACTCAAGAAGGACAAGTTATAGATATTGTAATTAGTTCCTATAATGTATATTATGTAAACCAATTGATTGCGCCGAGCGTATGCGATAAATGTATAATTGTGGATTGTGTGTGGAAAGTTTTTGGTCTTAATTTAGGGTTCTTTGAGGTGGTGGTGTGTATTCTATAGGTTTTGAAGCATTTTAAAATTGCAAATTTTTATTAATTCTTCTTAAGATAATAATTTTTGAATATGCTATAATTAAATTGGAGGGGATCTAAATGGGTAAGACAATTTTAATAATTTTTACAGGTGGAACTATTACTATGAGTTCTGACGAAATGAAAACGAAAAGTATTTTACATGATAATCATTTAGAGTTATTAGAAAAGATTCGACCAAAGATTCCAGAGGCTGAATTTGAATTTATTTTATATTCTGTACTTCCAAGCCCTTCAATTACTCCTAATGACATGTTAGAAATTGGTAAGATTATTGATAGAGAATATAAAAACAAGAAAATTGACGGGGTTGTCATAACCCATGGAACGGATACTTTGGAAGAAACTGCCTATTTTTTAGACTTATATACTGATTTACCTATTCCGATTGTTCTTACAGGCTCAATGAGAAGCTTTGATGAGTTCGGTTACGATGGACTATCCAACTTAATCTCTGCTATTTTAGTCGCTTTAGATCCAAATTCTGCTGATAGAAGGGTTCTCGTTTGCTTAAATGATGAGATAAACTCTGCTGTTGAGGTTCAAAAAACACATACAATCGCCTTAGATACGTTTAAATCGCTAGAATTTGGCCCTTTAGGCATTGTTGATGAGCGTACTGTTCATTATTATCGTGAGGCTACTTATAAAAATGAAACGATTAAACCAACTTCTATCAATAAAAAAGTTGAGATTGTAAAAGTTGTTAGTGGTTCAGACGGTGAAATCATCGATTATTATATTGATAAAGGTGTTAATGGGCTTGTTATCGAAGCTTTAGGGCGTGGTAATGTTACAGTTGCTGTCGCAAATAAAATAAAAGATGCTATTGCCAACAACATTGCGGTTGTCATAACATCTAGGTGTCCGATGGGAATGGTTAAAGGTTCTTATTCATATGAAGGTGGCGGCCATCATCTTCGTAAACTTGGCACCTTAAGTGGTTCATCATTAACTAGCGAAAAGGCGCGTTTGAAGCTATTATTAGTCCTTTCAGCTAATTTAGATCCAAAAGACTACTTTTAAAACAATAAAAAAACACCTTG
>MTKW01009641.1_pt1 | contig 39160 bp, 27 predicted proteins | sample 1042761 | NCBI WGS metagenome assembly MTKW01 (sample SAMN06205366, study PRJNA360243) | anaerobic digester metagenome | biome: Wastewater treatment plant; feature: Anaerobic digester sludge; material: sludge; isolation source: anaerobic digester fed with sludge from wastewater treatment plant ... | reverse complement strand
AAGAATATAACCTTACAGCAAGAAAAGGGGAGATAGCTATTAGCTCGCCAGGTAAGATAAATGTGCAGGTCTATTCGCTTACAGGAGCAGCCATCTATAACAGCACACTATCCGCAGGAAGTCATACTATACCTGTGAAACAGGGTATATATATGGTAAAAGTAAATGGTGAAGTTGAGAAAGTGGTGGTGAGGTAGATAGAGCAAAGAGTAAAGACAAAAGAACAAAGACATAAAGATTTCGGGACAAAAGCGCAAACCATTCAAAATAAATTTGGTTTGCGTTTTTGCGCTTCTTCGTAAGAGAGCAAATTTGTTTTCGCCTTTTGTTTTTCTCTCAATTGCTTGTATTCATCAGCTATTTCAGCGGTAAATGAAGCATAGGTATCGGGATTGGTCAGCTGAACAACTATCTGCGTATTGACTGATGCATCTTTCGAATAGATTACCGGTCCGCTGTAATTGGGTGCAATTTTTACTGCCGTATGTATTTTGGAAGTGGTTGCTCCACCAATCAGCAAAGGTATTTTTAATCCGGCCTTTTCCATTTCGGAAGCCACTACGGTCATCTCCTCCAAAGAAGGTGTGATCAGACCGCTGACTGCCACAACGTCTACGTCTTCTTTAATGGCTGCTTCAATAAGTGTCTCGGCAGGAACCATTACCCCTAAATCAATGACTTCGTAGTTGTTGCACCTTAACACCACTGCTACGATGCTTTTTCCTATGTCGTGCACATCACCTTTTACGGTGGCAATCAGGACTTTCCCGGCATATGCGCTTTCCCCGGGTGTCTTTTCTGCTTCTATATAAGGTTGCAGAAAGGCTACGGCTCTTTTCATGGTGCGGGCGGTTTTTACCACTTGCGGCAGAAACATCTTACCTGCACCAAACAATTCACCCACTGTATTCATCCCGCTCATCAGGGGTCGCTCGATGATATCCAATGCCGTGTTGTACTGCTGAAGAGCTTCCGTTAAGTCTTCTTCCAAATAATCGCTGATGCCTTTGACAAGGGCGTATTCCAAACGACCCTGCAAATCACGCGTACGCCATTCGTCCTCTTTTTTACCTTTTGCACCCTCTCCAGAAGCTTCTGATTTTATTTTTTCTGCATAGGTTATCATGCGTTCTGTTGCATCCGGCCGGCGGTTCAATACGATGTCCTCAACATATTCCAACAGTTCTTTGGGAATTTCCTCATAAATCTGTAACATACCGGCATTCACAATCCCCATATCAAGACCAGCTCGGATCGCATGGTAGAGGAAAACCGAATGAATAGCCTCGCGCACAATATTGTTGCCGCGGAAGGAAAAAGACAGGTTGCTGATGCCACCACTGACCCGAGCAAAAGGTAAATTTGACTTTATCCAACGAATGGTTTCAATAAAATCAACAGCGTAATTATTATGTTCTTCCATGCCGGTGGCAATGGGTAATACATTCGGGTCGAAGATAATATCGCTGGGAGGGAAACCAGCCTTTTCGGTTAACAGCTTGTAAGAACGCTCGCAAATTTCAATCCTCCTTGCCAGAGTATCTGCCTGCCCGACTTCATCAAAAGCCATGACCACTACGGCTGCACCATAGGCACGGATTTTCTTGGCTTTCTCAATAAAATCCGATTCGCCCTCTTTCAGACTGATGGAGTTGACCACACATTTACCTTGTACGCATTTCAATCCGGCTTCTATTACTTCCCATTTGGAGGAATCAATCATGATCGGAACTTTGGATATTTCCGGTTCGGACACGACGTAGTTGAGGAATGTAGTCATTTCTTGCACGGCATCCAACATCGCATCATCCATGTTGATGTCTAAGATCTGGGCACCGTCTGATACCTGTTGGCGCGCAATGGATAAAGCTTCCTCGTATTTTTTCTCATTGATTAAACGCAAGAACTTCCTGGAACCGGCAACATTGCATCTTTCACCTATGTTTACAAACAACGAATCTTCTTTGATTGCCAGAAGCTCCAAGCCTGAAAGGTACAAGGTTCCTTCATCTTTTTGCTTGTCGTTCGGGGTGCGCAAATCAGCAAATTTTACCATTTGCGCAAAGGCAGCAATGTGTTCGGGGGTAGTTCCGCAGCAACCGCCAACGATATTCACCAAACCTTCGTCTATAAACTCCTGAACTTGTGCTGCCATGATTTCCGGACTTTCATCGTATTCGCCAAACTGATTGGGTAAGCCGGCATTGGGATAGATGCTGATGTAGTGCGGACTGTATTTGGCGATCTCTTGCAAATAGGGCTTTAAATCTTTGGCTCCGAAAGAGCAGTTCAATCCAATAGACAGAATATCTGCATGCTCAACGGAAGCAAGAAAGGCGCGTATGGTCTGTCCCGATAAAGTTCTGCCACTTTTATCCGTAACGGTTACAGATATCATCAACTCTACTTTTTTACCTGCTTCTTCCATGGCTTCATGGGCAGCAAAAATTGCAGCCTTGGCATTCAAGGTATCAAAAATAGTTTCAATCAAAAGTGCATCCACACCACCCTCAATCAAAGCGAGCATTTGTTCCTTGTAGGCAACCACCAATTGATCAAAGGTGATAGCCCTGAAAGCGGGATTGTTCACATCCGGAGAAAGCGAGGCAGTCTTGTTGGTCGGGCCGACAGACCCTGCTACAAATCTGGGTTTGTCAGGTGTCTTTGCCGTATATACATCTGCCGCCTTCCTTGCCAAACGCGCTGCTTCCAGGTTGATTTCCCTGACATGTGCCTGCATGCCGTAATCTTCCATGGAGACGGACTGGGCATTAAAGGTATTGGTTTCAATGATGTCGGCACCGGCTTCCAAATACTGACAATGAATGTTGTAGATTATCTCCGGCTGTGTCAGCACCAACAAATCATTATTTCCCTTTTGAGGAATGGCTGTTTCCGCAAATCGGCTCCCCCGACAATCAGCTTCCTTCAACTTATACTGCTGGATCATGGTACCCATGGCACCATCCAGGACCAATATGCGATGTTGAAGCAGGTGAATCATATTTTTTAAAGCAGAAGATTGAAGTGGACTGTTAGCCTGAGATTATATTTTCAGTAACTTTTTCCCCGTCATTTCTTTCGGTTGGGGTATATCCAAAATTTGACAAATTGAAGGTGCCACGTCGGCTAAGATGCCACTTTCCACCGAAGCATCCGGACGTTGGGTAACGTATATGAAGGGCACAGGGTTCAGCGAGTGGGCTGTGTTAGGTGAACCATCAGGGTTGAGTGCGTTGTCAGCATTCCCATGGTCGGCAATGATGATCACCTCATAATCATTGGCAACCGCTGCTTCTACTGCTTTCCCTACACATTCATCCACTGTTTTAACAGCCTTTACAATGGCTTCATACACGCCGGTATGTCCCACCATATCGCCGTTGGCGTAGTTCAGACAAATAAAATCGAATTTCTTTTTATTAAGTTCAGCTACTAAAGCATCAGTGATTCCGTAAGCCGACATTTCCGGTTGTAAATCGTATGTAGCCACTTTTGGAGAAGGGATCAATATTCGTTCTTCACCTTTAAATTCAGCTTCTCGTCCACCGGAAAAGAAAAAGGTTACATGCGGAAATTTTTCAGTCTCGGCAATGCGCAATTGCTTCATACCCAAATCTGAAAGATATTCTCCCAAGGTATTGTCAACATTGCTTTTTTCAAACAGGATATGCAAGCCCTTGAAAGAAGAATCATAAGGCGTCATGGTGTAGTATTCCAGAGGGATGGTCTTCGTGCCATAATCCGGCATATTTTCCTGGGTTAGCATGATGGTGAGTTCCTTTGCGCGGTCGTTGCGGAAGTTGAAGAATACGACTACATCGCCTTCTTCAATAGTAGCCAATGGCTTGTTGTTGCTATCCGTAATGACAATAGGTTTGATAAACTCATCGGTAACACCGTCGGCATAAGAAGCTTTCACGGCTTCAACCGCACTGGTATAGGGAGCACCTTCGCCATTTACCAATAAGTCGTATGCTAATTTCACCCTTTCCCATCTTCTATCACGGTCCATGGCGTAGTAACGACCAATCACCGAAGCAATTTTCCCGCTGGAGTTTCGCATGTGCTTTTCCAACTGTTCCAGATAGCCTGCACCACTTCTGGGGTCGGTGTCGCGGCCGTCCATAAAACAGTGTACATAAGCCTTATCGATACCATATACCTTAGCTATATCCAATAATTTAAAGAGATGATCCATGGAGGAATGTACCCCGCCATCGGAAACCAATCCCAGGAAATGCATCTTTTTATTATTCTTTTTGGCATACGTATAAGCATTGATGATGGCTTTATTTTTAAGTATGCTGTTATCGCGACAGGCAATATTGATTTTCACCAAATCCTGGTACACTACACGTCCTGCTCCTATATTCAGGTGTCCCACCTCTGAATTGCCCATCTGTCCATCAGGTAATCCCACATTTTCGCCGGAGGCATGCAGAAAAGAATTAGGATAAGTGGCAAGTAATTTATCCCAGTTAGGAGTTGGGGTAGAGGCTATTACATCACCTTTGGAGCCATCGCCGATTCCCCATCCATCGAGAATCATCAATAAAGTTTTTTTCTTCATATTGTTTTGAATTGTAATACTTAATCTGATTAAATAAAATTGTCAAATTAACTTTTCCCTCTTCATTTTTTTGTCTTGACACAAAAAAACGAAGCAAAAAAAAGTCAAGACTGCGCCCGCTTCGCTCGAAAAATTTACGCTCAAACAGCTAAATCGTCCAAACTCGCTCGTTCCTCGCTCAGACAAGGACGATTTTTAACGCTGTTTTCACTTATTTCTTGGCTCACCGGACGAGGTCCGGTTTCTCTCCAACGCATAGAAATTCTGCAAATTAATCAATTGCGTCTTATTAAATATTTTTGTCATGTACTCAGCAAATTAGCCTTATACTGAATTGAGGTGCAAATTTAATGGAAAAAATTGGATTTTGAGTAGGATGTGTTAGAAGTTGGTCAGATTGGTACGGATATTAAAAAGAGGGGTTTCTAAACGTTTTTAGATACCCCTCTGCTTGCAAAAGTAAAAAACAAATCTTTATTTAATCTCACCCTCACGAACAAAACTGCTTATCTTATTTTTAATCGCATATCCAGGAACATCTGAGCTTGTACCTGTGTCATAGTGATAAGTCCGATTAAACAACTGATTTTCCGTTTGAAAAGGTTTTTTAACGTGAATAACAAGATTCACTGAGTCAACTGATTCTGATTGTAAACTACTAATGTCAAAAGAAGCGACACCCCATCGTCTGTGGAATGCTTCATCGCCGTTTGCGTTATGTCTGAATTCCAAATGAATTTTGTTGTCATCATATACCTTGGCAGAATCATACACCAAATTGATATAATGTGGTATCGAAGCTAAATATGTGAAATATTCAAAATAAACATTCAAATATTTACTTCCAATCCAAATACTTACAGCATCAACCGGATCATTTCCAATACTGTCCTGAGTTTCAGGTGTAATTTGAAAAATTTCTTTGGTCAGTACCTTATATGCCTCAGTCACCCGAATATCGTAATCGTATACGCCGGTATCAGTTTTATCTGACAGGATATTGTAATAGATCAATAAGCGCTGTCCGTCATCAGGTTTGAAGTTTTGCGTATATCCCTCTTCAAGCCAAAGCAGTTTATTATCGTCTCTGCGCATAAAAAACTGATTTTTTGCCTGGGGATTTTCTACCGTTACCAAATCACCATGGAGCTGAAGTTCAGGCTCTTCGTCGTCTTTAAGACAACCGGTCGTCAATAGTCCGGCAAACACAAAAATCAATAGTTGTTTTAGAAAATTCGGCATAAATTATTATTTGGATCAAAGACAAACAGTAGATGAGATAGCCAACGGAAATGTTGCAAGGGAGAAATAACAACATGCCTAAATTAACGATTTTTTATGTTTATGTTTGTGTACTTTTGAGACACCGCCGCTTCAGCAGGAATAAAATATAATTGTGATATGCATTTTTGCCGTCATTATTGACTTCGGCTAAGTCAATTTACTTCTTCTCCAAAGTTTTTGATACAAAAAAGACGTGGGTTGTGTTGAAATAACAGACAGGCACAAAAAAGTTATTGTACTTGATTATAGAATGGTTGTGATGCTGTATCTGTTTCTGAAGCAAGGCGTTATGCCAAAAAAACAAAGCGAGACTTCTTGCAAAGTCTCGCCCTATAGGTAGGCATTAGTTCTCTTTAAGGCCGTAAAAAAGATTGTGTTGTTTAGTTAACACTTGCAAAGAAAGACTGAATTTAGATTCAAAACAAATCAAAAAACATGTTTTATAACAGTTTTAGCGACTTGATGTCCAAATTTTGTTCTTTCACCTAAAAAAATGCTAATAATAAAATTCTACAAAAAGCAGTATCTTTGTTCGGTGAATAATTTTGCAATGATAAGGAATATTTCTGTATTACTATACATCATCCTGATGTGTGCCTGTAAAAATTCAGCTCAATCTGCTGCTTCAAATGAATCGGCGATGGAAGTGCCCGTGTTTTCGTCTGATTTGGCTTATGGGTATATCCAAAAGCAGGTGGATTTTGGTCCCAGGGTGCCGAATACAGCCGCCCATCGTCATTGCGCCGATTATTTGGTGACTACCTTGCAGAGATTTGGTGCGACCGTTATCAGTCAAAAAGTAAAATTGACTGCTTTTAACGGAGATAAATTGGACGCTCACAATATTATTGCATCCTTTTCTCCCGAAAAAACAAATAGGATTTTACTTTTTGCGCATTGGGATACCCGCCCTTGGTCTGATCATGATCCTGATCCGAAAAATTTTTACCAGCCTGTATTGGGTGCAAATGACGGAGCCAGCGGGGTCGGTGTATTATTGGAAATAGCCCGCCAAATTAGTCTTGATCCTCCTCAGGTAGGTGTTGATATTATATTTTTTGATGCGGAGGATTATGGTGCACCGGAAAATCATCATACTTATGTGGCTGATTCCTGGTGTCTCGGATCTCAATATTGGGCAAGGAACCTCCATGCAAAACCTTACAATCCGAAATATGGGATCTTGTTGGATATGGTGGGAGCAAAGGATGCTAAATTTTACCGCGAACAGATATCTGAAAGCTATGCCCGTTTTTTAGTGGATAAAATCTGGAATACCGCCCAAAACCTGGGTTTTGATAAGTATTTCATCAATGCCGCAGGAGGCATCATCACCGATGATCATCTGTACGTCAATCAAATAGCCGGTATTCCCAGTGCCAATATTATTCAATATGATCCGCGTTCTGCTCATGGCTTTGGAGATTATTGGCATACAGTCAACGATGATATGAGCAATATTAGCAAAGAAACGTTGTTTGCAGTTGGTACAACCCTATTGCATGTAATTTATAATGAGTAGGATGATAGTATGATGAAACAGCCATTTGAGAAAATTTTCAAACACAAGGAAATGATTAATGGCGTGTTCCATGTGACTTTAGTGTAAAAAATAAACACATGAAATATAAGAAGATAGCCATAAAAATCGGGAGCAATGTCCTGACTAAAGCTGATGGTACCATCGACACTGATAGTTTGTCGAACCTGGTGGACCAGATCGCAGTACTTTATAAAAAAGGGATTGAGATTGTTTTGATCTCTTCCGGTGCGGTGGCTTCCGGTAGAAGTATATTAAATGTATCCAAAAAGATGGACGTGGTCGACCAGCGGCAACTCTTTTCGGCCGTTGGTCAGGCAAGGCTGATCAATCATTACTGGGATATGTTTAAGAAACATGGCATTACGGTCGGGCAGGTTTTGACGATGAAAGAAAATTTCAGCAGTCGCCGGCATTATTTAAACCAGCGCAATTGCATGCGGGTAATGCTTGATAATCAGGTACTCCCCATTGTGAACGAAAATGATACGGTGTCCATCTCGGAGTTGATGTTTACTGATAATGATGAATTGTCGGGCTTGATTGCCTCCATGATGGGTATGGAAGCGCTTATTATATTGAGCAATGTAGATGGTGTTTACAAAGGATCTCCTGATGATCCAGGGTCTGAAGTGATCAGAAAAATTCATAAAAAAGATAATATTGCAGAGTATATTCGGACCTCCAAATCGGCTTTTGGGCGGGGAGGCATGAACACCAAAGCTGCTATTGCCCGAAAAATTGCCGACGAAGGCATTGAGGTTTATATTGCCAACGGCAGACAAAAAAACATCCTGACTCGTTTGATGGATAAAAAAGAGGATGTGGTTTGCACCCATTTCATCGCTTCGAAGGATGCGGTCTCCTCTGTAAAAAAATGGATTGCGCACAGTGAGGATTTTGTAAAGGGAAAAATTTCTGTAAATGCCAATGCTGCAAAGGCTCTGATGGGAGATAAAGCCGTTAGTTTGCTTCCCGTGGGGGTGACTTCAATTGCGGGAGAATTTGAAAAAGATGATATTGTAAAAATTGTGGATGAGAAAGGAAAAAATTTAGGCATAGGCAAGGTGCAGTATAACAGTTCCAAAGCCCGTGAACTAATTGGATTGAAGAATCAAAAACCCATTGTTCATTATGATTATTTGTATTTGGAATGATCATCATGGTTACTTTCGATGTTCCGGGTATCAATCAAGATTCCCATGTGATTTTATAGGCTTCAAAGTTTTAAAATATAAATTATGAGTTGGAAATTAAATGCATTGCATGCTTCACGTACTTTAAATTTGGTGGATGATAGCACCATCAATGCAGTGTTAAATGAAATAGCGCAGGAAGCCATTGCGCAGTCTGAGCATATCCTGCATGAAAATGCAAAAGACCTGGCATTGATGGATCCGTCAAATCCCTTGTATGACCGGCTGCTTTTGACCAAAGAGCGCATAGAAGGCATTGCTTCCGACATACGTAATGTGGCAACCTTACCATCTCCGCTCGGAAAAGTTTTGATGGAAACCAAGCGCCCCAATGGCATGAGAATCTCCAAGGTCAGCGTACCCTTTGGAGTGATAGGCATCATCTATGAAGCCCGACCCAACGTTAGTTTCGACGTATTTTCTTTGTGTTTTAAATCCGGAAATGCCTGTGTGTTAAAAGGTGGTACCGATGCCCATCATTCCAATACAGCCATTGTTACATTGATACAATCTGTATTGAAAAAGCATGGTTTGGACCAGAATATTGTAACCTTATTGCCTGCCGGAAGAGAAGCCACAGCCGATTTGATGGACGCAGTTGGCTATGTAGATGTGATCATCCCACGTGGGGGAAAGGGATTGATAGATTATGTACGCAATCATTCCAAGATTCCTGTCATTGAAACCGGTGCAGGGATCTGTCATACCTATTTCGATGCGTATGCAGATATAGAAAAGGGCAAGTTTGTTATTTTTAATGCCAAGACAAGGAGAGTCAGCGTTTGCAATGCCTTGGATTGCCTGGTGATCCATCAGGATAGATTATCAGATCTTCCTGTCTTGTGTGAGCAGTTGGCTGAAGAGAAAGTCATTATTTACGCCGATGAACCGGCTTATCAGGTGTTGCGAGATAAATATCCCTTTTTGGAACGGGCACAAGCCTCAAGTTACGGCACCGAATTTTTAGATTATAAAATGTCCATAAAAACAGTTTCGTCCATTGAGGAGGCTATAGATCATATTTCATTGTACAGTTCCAAACACAGCGAATGCATCATCAGTGAAAATGAGCAAAATATCGCACTTTTTGATAAAATGGTGGATGCTGCTTGTGTTTATACCAATGTTTCAACAGCCTTTACGGATGGGGCACAATTCGGTTTGGGAGCCGAAATCGGTATCAGTACGCAGAAAATGCATGCCCGTGGTCCCATGGCATTGGAGGAACTTTGCTCTTACAAGTGGATCATCAAGGGAGAAGGGCAGGTACGACCGAAATAATGAAGCTTTTGTCGGTACTTTATAAGCACCTAATTGTTTTCGAGTTCCGGGGTGCGAGTTTTGAGTTCTGAGTTTTGAGTTTTGAGTCCGTGTTCTGTACTCTGTGCTCTGTGCTCCGTGTTCCGAGATGGTTGAATACTTGCTTTGATACAGCTCCATTTAAAATATTTTACAAAAATTTTGCACACGTAAAATAATTTGTTTTCCTTTGTGCCTGAGAATCATGCGTAAATCAGTCGCATAGGTTATAGCGGACTCCTCTCCTTTTAGGCGGCAGGCTTTGTTTTAACCCAACACTTTCGTTTATGCTGTTCTTAAAAGGTTTATTTTATTCATTTTTTTATTTTTTCTATGAACATTTACGTGGGTAACTTGAGTTACAGAGTCCGTGAAAATGATTTGCAAGGAGTTATGGCCGAATATGGTGAAGTAACTTCATGTAAAATAATCAGGGATCGTGAAACAAACAAATCGAAGGGTTATGCTTTCGTTGAAATGGATGATGCAGGAGCATTAAAAGCCATTGAAGAATTAAACGGAGCAGAATTGGATGGCCGTACCATGGTAGTTAAGGAGGCCAAACCTAAAGCTTAACACCCTGTCAGATCAGAAACTAAACTTCTGTTGTCTTCTTGATGACAGGAGTTTTTTTAATTATAACAATATCATCTGTCACATGAAGATTAAAGGTGCTTTCAGTCATTCCAAAACAGGTTCAAGAATTATTCAGCTAATAGGTGTCGCTTTGTTTTTTATGCTGATTTTTTCCTTGTTGTCAGTATGGATTACCAAGGGAGATTTTTCCGACATCAAATCCCTAAAGTTAGCTCAGTTTTTTCAGTCGTTGGGGATGTTTGTCATACCGCCCTTTATCTTAGCATACCTCTGGAGCAAAGAACCATTGGGCTATCTTCGGATAAACCGTAACCCTTCAGGGGAATATGTCCTGTTTGCCGTCATCGTCATGTTGGTTGCTATTCCCGCCATCAACTTATTAGGTGAGTTGAATCACGCGATTCCGTTTCCTGACTCCCTTTCTTCTCTGGAGAATTATTTAATTGACATGGAAAAAAGGGCGGAAGACTTAACAATCAGGATGTTGGATGTAAATAGTGTAGGTGGATTATTGGTAAATATCGGATTGATAGCCATTATACCGGCTGTTGGTGAAGAACTCTTTTTCAGGGGAATTATTCAGCAGGTATTACAAACAAATCTTAAATCACATGCGGCAGTTTGGATTACAGCCATCGTCTTCAGTACCATCCATTTTCAGTTTTTCGGCTTTATTCCCCGCATGCTGATGGGTGCTTTTTTGGGGTATTTGCTGGTGTGGACCAAAAACATGTGGGTTCCCATCATTGCACATTTCGCCAACAATGCCGTTGCCGTACTCTTTTATTATTTTAACGAAGAAGGAAGTACTTTTGATATTGATAATATCGGTAAGTCAGACACTTATCTGATTGGGATAATAAGTCTGATTGTAGTGTTGCTGTTGATATATTTATTCAGAAAGAGGCAAGCGGCTTCTGAAGCAATGGAATAGGCAGGGATATTCGTTAAAAATAATTATCATTCTTCATTTTTTTGTCTTGATACAAAAAAATGAAGCAAAAAAAATCAAGACTGCGCCCGCTTCGCTCGAAAAATTAGCGCTCAAACAGCTAAATCGTCCAAACTCACAACTTCGTTGCTCAGACAAGGACGATTCTTAACGCTGTTTCCACTTATTTTTCGGCTCACCGGACGAGGTCGGTTTGCGTTGTGCAACGGAACCCGGAACTCGAAAATCACTCCAATTTAATCAGCTTTTTGACAACCTGCACTTCATCATCGGTGGTAATTCGTAACAAATAAGGACCAGGGGATAATTGTTCATCGAGTAGAATGGTTGTTTGATTGCTTGGATTTCGCTTTGTGAAAATTGTCTGTCCCTGAAGGTTGATCAATTCTAAGATTTGAATAAGGTCGCCTGTTGAGCAATCAATTTTGAAAAATGTTTTAAACGGGTTGGGATGTATGTTTATTGACTGATGAGCAATTGCATGCTGTGTTCCGGATGATAAATCCCACATGGAAGGGAGTAATTTTATATAACTTGCGGGCAAGTCGGAATTGTATATTCTCAACTCATCGACAGTACCTAAAAAATTGTATTGTGTTTCCCGTTCATCTTTCCGCGCAATCGTGATGCTTTTGGAAGTTGTGCCTATTGCTCCGCTTAGAGGTTTGTAGGAGACCAAATCACCATTTTTGTACAATTCCAAAGAATAACCGGTATAAATGCCGACGTAATGTGTAAACTCCCCGGCTTGCAAGGGCGTTTCATCATCTACATCAACTATTTGATTGGAGGTTTTTAATGTCCACCGCATTCTCTTTTCAGGAGTAATGGACATTTTATAACGTTCTTCATAACTGCCGTGAGAAACAACATATTGTTCGTATCCCGGAAATTGCTCCGGTTTTATCCAGAACGACAAGGCTATTTGGCTCGTAAAATTTAAGGCATCATGATTTGGAACTTTGATGTACTGACTACTTGAAGAGAATGCATAGGCGTGATCGAGATTGCCTCTCGCATCCTTGGTGCTGTTGGCATTGTAAGATATGGCATGAAAGTCATCCCGGGCATAATTTCTTGTATCGCCATTGAAAGGATAATAGGCAAGGATGTTTGCGGGCAGCACTTCCAAATCTTTATCTTTTACCAATATCCGGTGGGAAGTCGTTGTGTCACCTAAATGATTACTGACCGTCAATTGAATGGTGTAAATTCCGGGGGTTACCGGTAAGGTCCAGGATGGGGAAAGGGTTTCTGCGTTTTCTAAACTTCCACCATCAACCGTCCAGTTAAAATCAGCAACTGCCGGCGTAATATCCGCATGAAGACTTACGATTTCACCACCAGAATAGGGTTCTGAGCCGAATAACACCAAGTCGTTGATCTTCGGAGGCACTTCTCCTTCGGACACAACTCTTACTGTGATATTCGGACTTAAAACTGTCGTTTGCTCATCGGTAACTTCACATCTTATATTATAGAGACCGGTTACATCAGGCGCCACCCATTCAAAAGAAGGTTCATGGGTTTCATGAACAATAGTCTCATCCTGATACCATTTGTAATGGGTGTTACCGGTTGGGTTTTCAGTCAAACAATGGAAAGACACTGCTTTGTCACATTCTACCAGCCTGGTGTTTGAAGTAAATGCTTTGATGCGAAGCGTATTGGCGTAATCATATGCATAATGATAATCTACTATCTCTCCTTCTGTGGTCTGATAAAAACGTCCGCTTGCTTGCAAATTTTTCGAGGAAGGTATGATGACTAATATTCTAGAGCTTCGGGGATCAATGCAGAACTCAATGAGTCCTGAAACTTCAGTTTTTATCAGGCTCTCATCTATGGCATCATAAATATTAAAGGTTCCGCCAGGCAAATGCAATTTTACAGTTTGATCTGTCGTCTCCGGATTGTAATACAGATAAGTCGGGAATATATTATCGCCCCTGAAATCGGTTTTGTTCAAATCTATTTGCAGAATACTTTCAACATTGGTTTTTTCAATCATCGAAGCTAAATATCCTACACTGGAACCACTGTAAAGGGATAAATTGGTGGAAGCCCATCCTCCTCTTACAGCATCACCGGTGGCATAGGGAGATTTACCGCTCGCCATCTCTTTCATGGACTCATAAGGAATGGAAAAATCGGTATTGTATTGTCTTGCCCAATTGATGCCGGATGGGTGCATGTGATCAATGGGGAGCGCATTGGGATAAAACAGCCGGCTTGCATTCGTCAGGTTCAGCATCCATTTCCCTATGGCATTTGCATAACGTTTATCGTATTTTACGAGAGGCACCAAAGCCGCTGCATGTTGAAATCCGTTCATGATAAATGCATAGTCGTTGCCGGCATCGTTGGCTTCCCCTATCAATCCGGAAACATCATATCCGTTCCAATTTCCTACGATTGCTCCCCAGCCGCGGAGAGTGCCTTTGCCGGAAGAAAAGGCCCAGTTCAGCATTTTTTCAATATTGTAATTGGTGCCCTCCACCGCATTCATGCGGGCAGCAGTAAGGATTCCATAAGGCAATTGTATTTCGTAAGATGGATTGGTCTCCCAACTTTGTAAAAAATCAAGGGCTAATTCAGCACCTTGCAAATATTTTATTTCCTGTGTTTCAATATAAGCCTGATAGAGCAACCAGGCAATGGAGCCGGCGGATTCAGGTTCGGGGACACTGCTTGCATTGGGCAATCCGCTTATCAAATTAAAAGCACGGTAATTCATAAAAGGTGCTGTCCATGGATGAAGTTTAGCTCCAAGCTTAAACAATACTTCAAGCTGGCGGTCGGCTATGGAAAGGAACTGAGTGCTAAAATCCGCATCCGCATCGGGATACAGAGCATACAGTTGATAGAAAAACACATTGGGCATAATTTCATACCACCAGTCATGTCCGGTACCGCTGCTATATCCGTTTAAGTAAATATGATGTCCGTTTTTAAGATTATAAAAATCCTTGACTTTGCTGACCCAATTTATTCCCAAATGATTTGTTTTATCCACACCAACGAGGGATGCTCCCACCATGGCAGGAAGGATATTAATTGCTTCTGCAACCCGTCCATGATTGGCCTGCCCCACATAAGTATCCATGCGGATGTGTTGCACGGAGCTGTAATTAGTCCCTGCAGCCATATTGATATTGGTAAGAGGAAGGTTCGTGCCCGTTTTGTTTGTATCAAACACGTAATTATCATAGTTCAATGTCACCTGTTTCCAATCACGGATCAGAAAAGGTGTTGGTTTGTAAGGCATTAAATTAATACGCGGTATTTCGATTTGTTGCGCCGCAACAGAAATAACGCCGCATAGGAATGAAATAAGGTATAGTGACAGTGTTTTTTTTAAAGTCATGGGGTTTCTCATCTAGAATGATAACTAAAAATATAAATGGGGTTTGGTTACACACTAAACCCCATTTACTCTCATAGATAACTAACTACCAATCAATTTTACGCACTTGCTTATTTCTCATCTTTGTATAACTTGGCAACTTGACCGTCGGTCAGGGCAATATTATACACTTTGAGTTCATCTATTGCTCCGTAGAATCCATCCCAGCCTTCGGGTGTTCTACCCCAATCCCAGTTCCATTCAGCGTCTGCTTCAGCATAAGTCGTACAAGCACCAATCAACAGGGGTAACGTGTTCTTATATTCCCAGGGAGCATTTCCTGTCAACCCCGGCTTTGTAGTATTATCCCATTCTTTTGTAAGCGCTCCGTTTACATAAAATACTAATTTTTTAGCCGTTAAATCCAAAGTAACAACCAAATGTGTCCATGTTTCGTTAGGAGCAGAAAAATCAGACTCATTATCGGCATCCACCCATCCATCCTCATTGGTATGTACGGTAAAGAAGGGTTTGTTCTGTTCTTGCAACTGGAATTTCCAGGAGTTCCAATAGTTGTATGAGATAATGTAGTTACCCGGTCTTGTCAGGTCAGGCTTAACCCAAACAGCAATAGAGAGTTTGCTACCCATCAAATCACTCGCTGTGTAATCGCTGATTTCCAGGTGAGATCCTTTCTCAAAATGTATTGCTTTACCTTTTTTCCCGGCAACAAAAGTTGGCAATGCTGTATCTTCACGAAAGATTTCAGCCGGTCCTCTTTTGAGTACTGCCGTCCATTTCTTTCCGTCGGTAGTCAGTGAAGTACCCTCCCCCTCATCAAAGCTTAATCCCATAATGAGGGCTTCTTTCGGAATTGCTCCGTAAGCAGCGGCTAAGAAAACTTCTTTTGCTCTTTCGAGTTGAACAACCAGATTATCCACTTGGGTTTGGCTGATTTTAACATTCTTCAATGCAGTTTTTGCAGTATTTAAAACGGCATTGAGTGCATCAATAGCTGTTTGCGGATAATCATCGGTGGTTGCATCATCCAACAAATCCTGACAGGAATCGATTAATGCGTTTAACTCTGTTGTATCAGCAGTTTCACCTTCATCAGTTTCACAGCCAACAAAAACAGCTGTAAACATGAAGAGTACAATACTTACAAGAAATGTAAATTTTAAATGATTTTTTTTCATGATTTCTAAAAATTAAATTGTTGATAATAGTTGATAATTGATAATTGTTTTAATTGTTTTTTTAATAGTTTGACATTATTGAAGTGCCTGATTGGTGTCTAATTCTGATTGTGGTATGGGGAAATAAAAACGAGGTTCTTCCCATTGGAAATCACTTCCCAAAGCTGCCTCGGCTGTTTCTTTCCCCCATCGCATAAGGTCGAAAAAACGATGAAATTCAAATCCTAATTCTTTCCTTCTTTCGTTACGAATAACTTCCCGCAGATTGGCCTGAGTAGCCGCGGTCGTTGCAGCCAATCCCGCACGCTGCCTGACTTTATCTACTTCTTTTGCTGCTTTGGTTATGGCATCTGCACCTCCGGCCTCATTGATAGCTTCTGCCTTCATCAACAGAACATCTGCATATCGGATGGCGTGGTAGGGGATGGTTGACTGACTTTTAGCCAATTCGGGAACCATATCTTCATTGTATTTTCTTACGAGGTAGCCTGTTGCTTCAGACCAGGAAGCTGAAAAAGTCCTGTTGTTAAACCATGGCTTGCCGTTTCTTCCTATTGAAGCATCCAGCCTCGGATCTTCTTTGTCATCAACTGTCCGTTCGGTAAAGGCATCAACGTAGCTTTGAGTGGGAGCGTTGAAATAGTATCCTCCCTCGATGGAAGGAGCAAACCAAACATTCAGGTGATTGCCGAGGGAAACTTCCGTATTGTTGAGATAACGTAAACCAAAAATTACTTCTACGCTGTCCTCTGCTCCGGACTGAAACAAGTCAGCATAGTTATCTAACAGTGCATATTGATTCAAGCCCTCCAGGGACTGAATACTTGTGAGGCATTCCGCATATTTTTTCTGATAGAGTTGTGCTTTTGCCAATAAGGCATAAGCAGCTCCTTTGGTTACGCGTCCTTTTTCTGCCGGATAGGCATCCGGCAGGGCTGCAACGGCATCTGTCAGATCTTGTTCTATCTGTGTGTAAATTTTGTTTTCATCACTCAACTCAATATAAATCGTTGCCGTTTTATTTTGCGGTTCGAGTTTGAGCGGTACTTTTCCGAAAATATTGACCAGGTTAAAATAACTGTACGCACGCAAGAATTTGGCTTCTCCAAGTAAACGATTTTTGAGTGCGTCGTCCATCTCAATGCCGGGGATATTCGTAATTGCATTGTTGGCACGCGAGATTGTTTCGTAGGTTGATTGCCAAAATGTATTCAAAACTCCGTTATCCGACTTTGCAGAAAAATCATTGATAGCGTTGATATCCGCTTGGTCACCTGCATTACCGCCTTTCACAGCATCATCGGATGCAACATCACCAAATATCCACAAAGTGTTTCCATACAAGGAATTGTAAATGGCATTTACAGACATGGTGGCATTTTCAGCAGAATTATAAAAGCTTTCAGTAGTATATTCTCCACGCAGATCGGTCGTGAGAAAATCTTCACACGACAGCATGGATAAAGCCGCTATAAAAATAATTGTTATATAGATTTTTGATTTCATAATGCCTGTTTTTAGAAGGTTAAGTTAATTCCAAATGTAAATGTCATGGCCACCGGATAGGTACCCCAATCAATGCCGTTGGCTAAATCGCCTTCGGCTGCGGAGTTGGTGCTGACCGTCATCTCAGGGTCTAATCCCGGGTATGCAGTAAGCGTAAACAAGTTGGTACCCGCCAGATAACAGCGTAAAGTTTCAATCCCAATCTTCTTTGTGTTAGGAATTGTATATCCTACTTGCAGGTTTTTCAGCCTGAAATAAGAGCCATCTTCAAGGAAACGGGATGAAGCCCTCACATTATTCGATTTTCCTGACCAGGAAGCCCTGGGCTGCGTATTGGATGTGCCTTCTCCCCTCCAGTGTTCCTTGTAATACCTTTCAGTTATATTAAATCCTCTGTAAAATCCTTCTATGTCAAAATTAACTTGCGAAAATATTTTCTGACCGAATGCTCCCTGGAAAAACATGGAGAGATCAAAATTCCTGTAGTTGCCCGTGAAGTTTAATCCCGTGGTAAACAAAGGAATCGCACTTCCCAGATAGGTGCGGTCATTTGCATCGATCACATTATCTTGATTCTGATCGACATATTTAACGTCACCGGGCTTGATATTATTACCCTGGTAAGCTGAAGTCAGCACTTCCAATTCATTCTGGAAGATGCCTTCCATTTCATACAAGAAGAACGAGCCTATCGGATACCCTTCGGCAGTACGTGTGGCATTTACACCGGTGTCCACCCTGCCGGCAAAGTAAGGAAAGTCAAGTTTCAGCACTTTATTATGCAAAAACCCGCCATTCAATGCGATGTTAAATCCTCCCTTATCGTAGTTCTTACGATAGAACAATTCCAAATCAACTCCCGTATTGAGGATATTTCCTGTACTGTTGATTTGAAAGGGAGATGCTCTTCCGATAGATGGAGGTAAGGATGCCGGCAAAAGCATATCGTTTGTGATCTTATAGTAATAGTCGAGGGTTACACCCAACGAACCCTTCATAAGTTCCAAATCAACACCGGCATTAAACTGGTTGCTGGTTTCCCATTTTAAGTCGAAATTTCCCAGTTGAGTCAGGGCATAACCGTTATAACTGTCTCCCCCGAAAGTATAGTAATAATTATACCCATACCGATCAGTGTAGGCATATAAAGGGATATTCTGATTGCCTATTGATCCGTAACCAACCCTGAGCTTCAGTTTATGTATCTCTTGAAGGTTATACATAAATTCTTCAGATTCAACATTCCATCCGCCTGAAACGGAAAAAAACGTACCCCATTTATTTCCTGCACTGAAGCGTGATGAGCCGTCGCGGCGCAAAATACCGGACAAATAATATTTGTGCTGATAGTTGTAGTTGACGTTCCCAAAAAAGGACACCAGGGTAGATTCCCAAACCGGCTGGCTGATGTTTGTCCTGCTGGAGCCCAATCCAAGATAAATGAAATTGGGATCGGTATTTAAAAACTCACTTTCAGACCCATACAAGCCGTTCCCTGAATTTTTGATTGCTTCCGCACCCAACATGGAGGTTATGTTGTGACTATCGTTGATTTCAATATCATGATTCAACGTACTGTTTATGCTCCAATTGAAATTTTCTACCCTCGATTCCGACAAGCTGTTAGTAGCATTAATACGGTTTGCTGAACCCCAGGTTTTGTTGTATTCATGAAAAGCAGTATTGTTGTAATCAATACCTGCCGTGGTTTTCAATGTAATATCGGCAGGAAATGAAATTAACATGTTTCCGGTGATCAACAAGGTTTTTGTTTTTTTGGTTCTGTCTGTATACTTTGTCAGACCGACCGGATTATAACCATCACCAAAGAAAGAATTATAAACTGAATTTCCGTAATATTCCGACGGCAAATCTATAAATTCACCCGAGTCATCGTAAACGGGAATAGCCGGATTGCGGAACAAAGCATAACGCACCACACTTCCGCCTTCACCGGCATAACCATCACCCGATGATGATACCAGGCGATTATTCGACATACCCCCGCTGACATTCAATCCTACTTTCAACCATTTTTTGACTTGGGAGTTGATGTTGGAACGCAGGTTTGTACGGGAGAAATGGGTGCCCTTGATGATACCATCCTGATCGTAAAAGGTTCCGGCAAGCATATATTGGGTTTTTTCATTGCCCCCGCTGATGGATATTTCATGTGATTGAAACGGAGCAGTTCGAAAAATTTCCTCCAGGTGATTTACATTGGGGAAATCCTTCACCCAGTCTCCCGCAATCAGGGTACGTTGCACGATGGAATTGAGATTGTCTGCCGCAGCAGCTTCGTTATACATGCTGATGTATTGTTCCGTAGTGGCCATTTTAGTTAAATGTCCGTGTTGTTGAAAACCCAATTGCGTGTTGTAATTGACTTTTGCATCGCCGGCCGCGCCACTCTTTGTAGTGATCAAAACCACCCCGTTCGTAGCACGCGATCCATAAATTGCTGCCGACGAGGCATCTTTCAATACCGACATGCTTTCTATTTCATTGGGAGATATGTTGTTCAACGCCCCTTCCACAGGTATTCCGTCAACAATATAAAGCGGATCGTTACTCAAACTGATAGAGTTTACGCCACGGATTCTAACGGAGATTGGCGCCCCGGGTGCGCCTGTTTGAGCTGCAACGTTTACTCCGGCAACACGCCCTTGTAAAGCCTGTTGCGTGGTGGCTACGGGAATTTTACTGATCTCCGTACTTTCAACCTTGCTGATTGCTCCCAATACATCCCGTTTCTTCTGCACTGTATACCCAACGACTACAACTTCTTCAATAATTTGGGCATCAGCTTCCAATGCAATATTCAAGAAAGCGTCATCAGTCAAAACAAGTGTTTGAGATTTATAGCCTACATAGGAAATCCGCACGCTTCCATTGACCGGGACTTCTATGCTGAAATCCCCATCAATTCCGGTTATTGTGCCGGCTTGTGTCTCCGGTACCAAAATATTCACTCCTATCAGCGCCTCGCCTGTTGATGCGTCTTTTACCACGCCCTTCACAGACATGAGGTTTTGCGCTCCGGCTGTCAGAGTGATACAAGTCAATAGAAATAAAATTATCGTCTTTTTCATTTTTTAGCCTTTAAGTTTTTATTGATATGCTATTATATGACCGTCCGCAATTAACCGGTTATTTTTGTGTTTGATCCGTGTGTCAGCAGGTAATTCAACAAGAACACAGGCTTGGTTCGCGGGCAGCTCGATCAGAGTGGATGTGTCAATCCCCTTTGCAACATAAGTTTTTGAGATGATGTCAAATACATCTGCTACTCCTTCGGGATGATACAAAATTTCTTTCGATTCCGAAAACGGATTGTAGTATAAATACACAGGATATGGTTTTTCTGCGTAAAAGTCAGTTGTATTACAGTTGATACGCAAAACCATAGGCACATTGGTAGTGTCGATCATGGCACCGAAAATTCCTATGGGAGAGGTGCTGTACAAGCTGAACATGCTCTCTTTCGGGTTATTGGGATTCCAATTGGGCCCATCACCCAAAGCCACGGGATGCACACCTTTAAGTTCCGGCTTCTGATACAGATCTTCATATCTCAACCCTTCATAGGCAACTACGGAGTTGGTGAGATTTTTCATTTCAGGAAGCCATTGATTGCCATCTTCAATTTCATCCGGGAAAAACAAACGACAAGCATTCACATTGTTCAGCATCCACTTTCCAATGGCCGAAGCAAACTGAGGTTCATATTTTACCAAAGGAACCAACGGCCAGGCTACTTTGATGCTGTTCATTAAAAATGCATAACCGCCACCGTCGGTGAGACTGCCCTGCAATCCGCTTACATCATAATCACCCCAGGTATCTGCAATAATTCCCCATCCGGTACGTCCGGCAGGACTTTCACAGCCTTCGAACACCCAGTTGATCATTTTTTCGATGTCATAATTGGTTTGCTCTTCTGCATTCAACCGGGCAGCAGTATAAATCCCCATTGGCAACAAAATTTCATAAAATCGACTTTCCTTTTGATTCTCCAAAGCATCAATGGCTGATTTAGCATGCTTGAGATAGCGTTCGTCCTTGTATTTCTGATAAGCTGAATACAGCACATAGGCATGTCCGCCTGCTGCATCCTGCTGCAAAGGAATGTGATCGATCATCCCTTTCATTTGATGATAATCGAAATACGAATAATCATAGTTTCCATTCAATACTGAATCTGCCCTTACAAATTGTTCTGCAATGCTCCGTTGGATATTATCCGAGTTTTCAACATCGGGGAAAACATCACAAACCGCGTAAAACAACACGTTTGGGAACACATCATACCACCAGTCACGACCATAACCGCCACCCAACAAGGCAACATCCGGATTCGTATTATTCATGACGATATTCCAACCATTGTCTGAGTTGAAATAGTTTTGGATCATCTTTACATAATTATATCCGTTTTGGTTGGTCTTGTCAATGCCTATCAACCCCGCTCCCAAAATGGCGGTCAGCGAATTTAAACTCTCGTGAAATTCTCCGTTGTTATTGTTTGGACCCTGACGACAATCGTTAACAGCGGTATAAAGTCCAAATGTAATTTGTGAAAGGTTACGCTGGCTGTTATCAAGCCATATCATGCTGCCGGCCGGCAAGTCAGGATTAAAATCAAACACATAATCATCATATTCTTTAGCCTTCTGCTTCCAATCTAAAATCTTGTAGGGTTTTGGAAATTCAGGCATTTGCTGAATACGTGGGATGGTTGTTTGAGTGACCGGCTCACCAAAATCAGCTTTCTTATTGCAGGAAAAGAAAACTGAAATGGTTGTAACTATTAATAATATGTATTTTAATTGTTGCATGTTTTAAATATTTATATCTCCCTTTCAAACAGGACACTAAGAATCAGATGCTTTAACCGTATATTTCGTGTCAATTTCTTTGATGATGTGCTGTGCCAAAGGCAAAGACAACAACTGAATGGTTCCAACGACGATAAGCGCATATTTCAAGGCAAATTCTTCTGAGATGAAATAGGCGAAAGCAATAAACAACAGCATGCCGAAAGCACGACCGACAAATAAACCTACTTCATGACTCATGATATAGGCGTATTCATTGCGATTTTCTATGGCTGAAACGGCATCAATGGTCTTCATCATCGTGGGGAAATACGCCAGATCGTGAAGAGGCTGGAAAATTACTTTGCAGAGCACGAACAGGATAACTCCGACAGCTGAGAACATCAAGCCGTTTAACACGGTACCTATAAAGAAAACAAATAAGCCAAATCCAAAAATGCGCATGCGATGATGCGGTTTACTAACCCTCCCCAATACATAGACCAAAATGGCAGTCAGTCCTCCTCCAATTCCCTGGATCAACCCGAGTGAACCTTCCTCACCTACTAATCGCATGACTAAGATGGCAGGAGCAGTAACCAAAAAACCCTGCACCATTCCTTTTAGTCCGGAAAGAGCAAGCAGTTTTTGCCAAAGCACGTGGAATTTAAAATAGATAAATTTCTTTTGAACAGGATTGGTGAAATTCCCTCTTGATAACACGATGGTTGCCAAAATAGCAATGACCAAAACCGCTATGGTGATCAATCTGTAACCGGAATTCACATCAAGTGTATGCCCAAAAATCACTTTTCCGTGAATGCTTGCCAGGAAAGCACCTACTATCAGGGGAACAACTATATTCCACAAGGAGAAGAAAAACGATTCAAGACCGAAGAAATAATTCCGGTTATCATCATTGGTTGAGTTGAGTGTTAACAGATAACGATTGGTCCAGAAAAATCCGGTAGAACCTCCTAGCAAGAAGCCGGCTACTCCTATTTCAAAGATGCCCAATTGTTGAACGAACATCATTGCCATCAATGCGATAGCTGAAAGTATAATACCGAAACTGTATAATAAATTAACTTTGATAAACTTGAGCAACCATCCGTTCAATACGGATGTACACACAATACCTATATACATAAACAATTGAAACATCGCCACATAAGAAGGACTTCCGGTGTTGCGCATGATATAAGCCCCGACGAAAATTTCTATGATCGGCAGAATAATCGCATACAACATGTTTGTTATAAGCAGCGTGCGTATATTGAGAGATTGCGATCTGAAAAAGGCAATTTCACCTGTAAGTTTCTTGCTCATTGCTATTATTTTAAAGAATTCAATATTGCAGTGATTGAAAACTCTGCACTGCAAATCACTTCATCACTTGCTCCATAAAAAAGTTTGATGGTGTCACCATCTACATAATGACCATTGGTAAATACGACATTTCCGAAGAAACCGGTCTTTTCGTAGGCCGCAACGGGCTCCATAATGGGCTCGGCACTTCTGGCAAGCACTTTTGAAGGGTCATTTAAGTCCAACAGCAAAGCACCCAGGCAATACCGATGATTATGGTCGGCTCCATGATAAATCTCCAACCAACCTTCTGATGTCTTGATTGGTGCTGCTCCCGCACCAACCCGGGCTGAGTCCCATTTGTCCTCGCGCGTTACAGCTATGCATTTATGATTCCCCCAATGTATCCTGTCGGGAGACTGAGCTATCCAGATATAATTACCTCCCAGTTCCGGACTGCTTGGACGATGCAAGGCGTAGTACATACCGTTTATCTTTTCTTCAAAAATTGCACAGTCCTTATTGTGTGGCGGGAAGATCATTCCTTTACGCTCGTAAGTTTTAAAATCCTTTGTGATGATCAATCCAACTCCGACGGCCACGGGCGAAACTTCCGTAAATGTAAGATAAAAACCATCTTCCATGGTAGAAACCCTGCAGTCTTCAATTCCGAAAGACTCCAAAAAACCTTTTCCAAAAATTGGAGGATATTCCGGGTCTTCATGAAACGTAACATCATCATCGCTGTAAACCAACCTTAGATAAGACAGGGTCGTAAGATAATTTTGTCCTTTATACTTGATAACACGCGGATCAGAGGCATCCAATTCCGGATCGTCTTTGTCGAAACTGAGCACTTCAATTTTACCGGCTTCATTATAGATAGGAAAGCTTATTTTCCCTTCTATCTGTTTGGGACGTTCCGCAACACGCAAAACCAACCAGGTTTTACCATGAAGTTTGAAAACACCGGGATTCAACAAACAGGTAATTTCCATGCCCGGAATAGCAGGCTTTAAATCTGCGGGTTTTAAAAGAGGATTTCTGTTTGAACGTTTAGCTATGTCCATAATTTTTAATTGATATTAGATACATTGGAACAAATGTACGGTTTTATAAAATAATCAAAGTATTGTATTTTTACAAAAGAGTATACTGGAATTACATTACAACAGAGCTTGGACTGATTATGACAATATGAGGGACTCAATGAGCAAATAGATGATTGAAAAACACTATATTTGCGTGTGGTAAAATGGTTGAAATTTTATAATTAAAACACATGAAAAAACACATTTTACTTTTTATACTTTTGAACGCTTTCTTTTCAGTTGAAGCGAAGTATTACGACCTGGTCAATATCACCAATAATGACGGCTTGTCCAACAGCTCCGTCACAACCATTTTTCAGAATTCGTCCGGACTCATGTGGTTTGGCACCTGGGATGGTCTGAATGCCTATAACGGAAGAGAATTTAAGGTGTATAAACCCGAACCGGGCAATTCACAAAGCATTTGTAATAACATTATCCGGGATATCATTGAAGAAGATAAAGAAACCCAATGGATAGCTACCGACTTGGGCATAAGCAGGATGGATCTTCAGAGAAAAACTTTTGAATGTTATTTTTCGGACGGGAAAGATCATACTGTTTATAACGAACACTCTTTTTTAATCGCAAAAAATAGTGCTAAACAAGTGTTTGCTGCTGTTTACGAGCAAGGTTTGTTTTTGTTCTCCAACGAAGAAAAGGACTTTAGGAAGTTAGAAGTAACCGATGATTTTCGTTATAAAAAGATTTTTTTCGACCTGGATGATAACCTTTGGGTATTTACGGAAGACAGAGGACTTTTCAAAATTGTTTTCAAAAAAGGGGAGATAGAACAAAACTATGTCCATGGCGTTGTTGAATTTCCGCATGTGAAAAATATACTTTCGGTCTTTTATAATAAAGACAATGAAATTTGGATACAAACAACTGATAACAAGTTATTGACATATCAAATTTCAGAAGGCTTATTGAAAAAACCGGGAGTCAATACTTCCCCTGTTGGCAGCATTCGCACCATTTTGTTTGCGGAAGATTATCAATTGTGGGGAACCGATCATGGTCTGTTTCGCTTTAATCTGAAAACGAAATCTTTGGAGCCTATTCTGAATAATGTATCTGTTCTTTCTTTGTATGCGGGTTCTCAGCAGATTATATGGGTAGGCACTGATATGCAGGGAGTATGGATGTTGACTCCTCCCCGTAAAAATTTCAGAACCTATGCTGCGGAAAATATTGAACATTTCGGAGAAAGCGCAGTCAGAACGTTTTTTATAGACAAAAAAGATCATCTTTGGGTGGGAACAAAAGGAAGCGGAATATATGTTTTCAATGAAACAGGAAATAACAAACAGTTGAAAACAGTACGCAGATTCACCACCAGGCAAGGGTTGTTAAGTAATTCTGTTTTTGCGATCGTCCCGGGAAGCGAAAAAGAATACTGGATTGGTACAGACGGGAGCGGCATTAACTATTACGATGTTCAGACACAGAAAATCAATAAACTTTTTATTCCCGACAGGTTGAAAAATCAAGTAAATCTGTCGGCAGTGTACTCAATATATGTACAAAATTGGAACACCATTTGGGTGGGAACGAGTGGCTACGGTATGTACAAGCTTGTTATTAACAAAGCGACACAACCGTATTCGATCAGTGCTTATAAGCAGTACGTCTATCGAAACGACGATCCAAACAGTTTGAGCAATAATATTGTTTATTCCATCATTCAGGATGATTCGCTTCATTTGTGGGTAGCTACGAGGGGAGGTGGAATAAACCGTTTCAATATTGATACTGAGGAATTTCAAACATATAGATTTTCTTTAGATAACAGAGGGTTCATCAGCAGTGACGACGTGTTGTGTCTGTATAAAGATCTGCAGGGAATGCTTTGGGCAGGAACCAGTATGGGTTTGAACAAATTAATCCGATTTGACGATGGTAAACCTGTTTTTATGCGCTTTACAGAGAATGAAGGAATGCCCAACAATACCATTCACGGGATTTTGGAGGATCAGGAAAACAACCTTTGGCTAAGTACCAATCAGGGCATTGCAAAGTTAATTCAAAATGAGGGAGATTACAGGATAGTGTCTTATTACAAGAAAGACGGATTGCAAAATAACGAGTTTTCTGACGGAGCTTTTTTCAAAAACAAAAAGACACAGGAGTTGTATTTTGGAGGGATCAGCGGCTTTAATATTTTTAGTCCTGTTGAAATCACCCATGGCGGCTATATGCCATCCTTGTACCTGGATGCTTTCCTGATAGACAATACCGAAGTTTTTATGGATGATTATTTGACACATTCGAAAAGCGGACACCGACTAGAGTTGTCTCATGAACATAAATCCTTTAGTTTCCGTTTTATTCCCATGGATTATCTGGCAGGCTCAAAATGCGAGTTAGCCTATATGCTACAGGGCTTTCAAGAAGATTGGGTGCAGCTTGGAACCTCAAACACCATTGTCTTTTCAAATCTGCCAACAGGTAATTACACTTTAAAAGTGAAGTGTAGCAATGCTGAAAAAATTTGGAGTGATGATTACATAACGATACCTATCAGAATGAATCCTCCCTGGTGGCAATCTGTGTATGCTTACTTGTCTTATGTTTTATTGTTCATCTTGTTTTTTCTGGGGGTTTTGCGCTTTATTAAGTATCAGATGAAAGTGAAGCAAGACATCCGGTTAAAAGAATTGGAAAAAGAAAAGGCTGAAGAAATTCATCAGGCCAAGCTTCGATTTTTCACCAATATCGCCCATGAGTTTTCTAATCTGTTGACTCTCATCTACGGTCCGTGTGAACAATTGCTTAAGACAAATGCAGATGATAATTTCAGTCAGAAATACATCAGCATCATCAAGTCTAATTCAGAGCGGATGCAAAGATTGATCAAACAACTGATTGATTTCAGAAGGGCTGAAACGGGATATTTGCGTACTTTCATTGAGAAAGTTGATATTACGGAGTTGGTGAGGTTTGTGTTGGATAACTTTTTAGAAGTGTTCGAACAGAAAAAGATTAAATTGGTGCAGAATTTTTCTCCTGCTAATATCAGTTGGAATACCGATAGAGACAGCCTGGAGAAAATCGTTTTCAATTTAATTTCCAATGCAGCCAAATACACCCCCGACGAGGAAAGCATTGAGATTGATGTTAAGATAAACGAAAACGATCATCAATTGCAGCTGAGGATCACCAATACGGGAATTGGCATCAAAGAGCCCGATCATCAACGAATATTTGACAGGTTTGAGGTACTGGATCGACTTGAAAAGCAAGTGGTAAAAGGACATACAAGTACGGGAATCGGACTTGCTTTATGTAAAAGTCTGACAGAGCTTTTACACGGAACCATCGGTTTGGAAAGCGATGGAGAGACATTTACTTCCTTTTTTGTTTCCCTGCCCAAGCAGGAGATTGATTCAACAGAACTACCTCAAGATGCTGAAGTCTCCTCAGAACAAGTACATCATAAGGTTTTCAAAACAAATCGTCCGGAGATTAAAAATGATATTTCTGTGATTCCTGATACGACAAAGAATGGACTGCTGTTGATTGTGGACGACGACCCGGATATTTGTGAGTTGCTGAAAGAATTTCTTATTGAGAAATATGAAATTGCCATTGCAGGAAATGGACAGGAAGCCATTGAACTGATGAAGTTACGCCTGCCTGTACTAATTATCTCAGATGTGATGATGCCTGTGATGGATGGTGTGGAGTTTTTAAAACTGATGAAAGCGCAAGAGTTAACGCGGCATATCCCTGTTATTTTGCTCTCAACGAAGGGTTCCATCGAAAGTCAAATAGAAGGATTGGAAACAGGGGCAGATGCTTATTTGAGCAAACCATTCCACCCCCGTCATCTTGAGGCTATGATTGAAAGACTGTTGCAACGGAACAAGACACTACTTGACTTTAGTGAGTCCCCTTATGCGGCAATTACTCAATTTGGAGGAAAAACAATTCATAAAGAAGATAAGGAACTCATTTTGAGAATCACTTCCATCATTTATGATAATATCGACAATGAATCCTTATCCGTTGATCTACTGGCTGATGAATTGGCGTTAAGCAGGATGCAGGTATATCGGAAAATTAAGGAAATAACAAACCAAACTCCTACGGAATATATGCGTTTTATTCGGTTGAAGCATGCAGAAAAATTATTGAAGACCACCAACAAGACCGTACTTGAAATCATGTATGCATGCGGTTTCAACAACAAAAGCTATTTCTACCGGGAATTTGCGAAGATGTTTAATGATACACCCAACGAGTACAGGAAAAAGCTCTGATCACTCATTCCTCTTTTGCACATTGTAATATATCTTCATCTGGTTGCCCAAGATTTTGGTAAACCCTTTTACGTCGTCGGCAGTCCAGGCTTTGTTCATTTCGCCATATTCGCCAAAGTCGGTTTTCATAAGGTCGTATGAACTCTCAACACCTACCAGGGTATAACCAAGTGGACGTAACTTGATGATAACGTCGCCGGTTACGTTTCGCTGTGAGCTTTCTAAAAATCGCTCGATATCGCGCATCACAGGCTCTAGGTACTGTGCCTCGTGCAAAAACATACCATACCAATTGCCCAATTGATCTTTCCAGTATTGCTGCCATTTGGTCAGGGTATGTTTTTCCAGCATTTTATGTGCATTGATGATCAACAAAGGTGCGGCAGCTTCGAAACCCACACGTCCTTTGATACCGATGATGGTATCGCCGATGTGCATGTCACGTCCGATACCGTATGGGTTGGCGATGGCTTCCAGCTTATTGATCAAATTGACTTTGTTCTTGTCTTTTTCCCCGTTGATGGCCGTGATCTCACCTTTCTCAAAGCTGATGGTGACGGTTTCCTCACCGGTTTTTACTACCTGACTTGGATAAGCTTCTTCCGGCAAAGTTTGCTCAGAATGCAAAGTTTCTTTCCCTCCTATGCTGGTGCCCCATAAACCTTTATTGATGGAGTATTCCATCTTTGTGAAATCGGCTTCAAAACCATGTTCTCTTAAGTAGTTGATCTCGTATTCACGTGTCAGCATCATATCTCGTGTAGGAGTCAGAATTTTAATCTCCGGTGCCAACACATCGAAGGTCAAATCGAAACGCACCTGGTCGTTGCCTGCTCCCGTACTGCCGTGCGCTACAAAATCAGCGTTAATTTTTTTGGCGTAATTAATAATGGCAATGGCCTGGAAAATGCGTTCAGAACTTACTGAAATAGGGTAAGTGCCATTGCGGAGCACATTCCCAAATATCATGTATTTGATGCTTTTTTCGTAATAATCTTGTGTGATATCCAAGGCCACATGTGATTTTACACCCAAACGATAAGCTTTGTCTTCAATGACTTTCAGTTCTTCTTCACTGAATCCGCCGGTATTTGCAACGGCAGTATGTACTTCATAATTCTTTTCTTTAGCTAAGTACATGGCGCAGAAAGATGTATCCAATCCGCCCGAAAATGCTAATAATACTTTTTGTTTCATTCTATCTAAACATTTAACTTCTCCATATTTCCTTAAAGGAAACTCCAGAGTTCATCAGTTATTTTTTATTTTTCTTTATCTTTTGCACTACTCCCAATCTCTTCTTCGCTGCCTTCTTGGGGGAGGCATTCGGATCATACAACATCCCCGTGCACAGGCAGTATCGTCGGTTGGTACGTTGCAATATGTCATAGTTCACACATCCTTTACATCCTTGCCAGAACGCTTCATCATCGGTGAGTTCGGCAAAGGTTACCGGACGATATCCCAATTCCGTATTGATTTTCATTACTGCCGCACTGGTCGTCAGGCCAATAATTTTTGCGCCGGGAAATTTTTTCTTTGATAACTCAAAAGCTTTGGCTTTGATGCGCTTGGCTACACCAAGTCCTCTGTATTCCTCCACGACTATCAACCCGGAGTTGGCAACAAATTGTTTATTTGCCCAACTTTCTATGTAGCAAAATCCGGCAAATTTATCACCGTCCAATGCAATGATGGCTTTGCCCTCTTTTTTTATTTTCTCAGCAATATATTCCGGTGAGCGACGGGCTATACCTGTACCACGTTTAGCTGCCGAGTCGGCAATGGTGTCTAATATTATACCTACATAGCCCAGGTGACTTTCATCAGCTATGGTCACAACAATATTGTCTTTTGGTTCCTGTTTCACAATCTACGCAAATTAACAAAAACAACTTTTATTTACCTTTTACCTTATTTTTCATCCACAAAAATCACCTGCATCAAAGAGGAAATCTGATCCCTTCTGACACCATCGCGGGGAATAATCAATATTGTGTCATCTCCTGCAATAGTGCCCAACACCTCTTCCGCTCCTCTGTTGTCAATATCCCAGGCTATAGCGGACGCGTATCCCGGCTTGGTCTTCATAACTGCAAGATTACCCGAAAATTCCAAACTCAGCACAGCACCGTGCGAACTTTCTTCGTTCAGGGTGCCTTGCGGACTGACAGTCTTGGTAGTGGAGGGCAATACGTACTTATAAGTTCCGTTTTCCAAAGGCGTTTTGGAGACTTTCAATTGCTTCAAATCGCGCGACAAGGTCGCTTGTGTAACGTACAAACCCCTTTCGTTCAACAAAGCGAGTAGTTCCTCTTGATTAGATACTACTGACGAACGGAGAATTTCCGTAATAACTTGCAAACGATTTCTTTTGTTTTTCATTTTGTAAATTTTATTGTAAAAAACCAGATAAATGTATAATTATTTATTAAGCACCGCAAATATACAGCTATTTTTTGTATATTCAATCAATTTATGAATAATATTTCATCTGTTTATTTATTATTTTAATTGGGGGCAGCCGAACTCATGACCACTCAAACGCTGTAGGTGTTTAAGAATTTAAGTTTAAGGAAACTCTTACAGAGTTTTATTACCATTCTCGACCTTACCACCCCGGATGAATCCGGGGGTTATTCACGTGTTTGTCCTACGGACAATTTCGATATTTTTACGCTGTTCTCACTTATTTTTTGGCTCACCAGGCAAGGTCTTCGGTCGCGCTACTCAATCATTCCCAAACCAACCACGCTTCCCCGCACCCCGGAACACGGAACCCGGAACACGCACCCCGCGAACACATAATCAATTTTTTCCTTTATCCATTTTTTCTATACAAATGCTTTTAAAAACACAGTTTTTTATGTAGATTTGCAAACTTAAATCAGCTGCACAGAAAAATGGAAAAAAAACAAATTAAAAAGGCATTAATATCTGTTTATCATAAAGATAATTTAGATACTATTATTCGGAAATTACATGACGAAGGAGTTGAGTTTATTTCTACCGGAGGCACACAGGCTTTCATCGAATCGTTGAACATTCCCTGCCAGGCGGTAGAAGATCTGACCGACTATCCATCCATCTTGGGCGGCAGGGTAAAAACCCTGCATCCGAAAGTATTTGGAGGCATCTTGTCAAGAAGACATTTACCGGAGGACAAGGAACAACTTGCGACTTATGAAATTCCTGAAATTGATTTGGTCATTGTGGACTTGTATCCCTTTCAGGCAACCGTTGCTGCCGGAGCCGGAGAAGCCAATATCATCGAAAAAATTGACATAGGCGGTATTTCGTTGATCCGTGCAGCTGCCAAAAACTACAAAGACGTTGTCATCATCGCTTCTCAACAGCAATATGAACCTTTCCTGAGTTTGATCACTGAAAACGGCGCAGAAACCACCATTGAAGAACGGCGTTGGTTTGCTAAAGAAGCCTTTGCTGTTTCCTCTGATTATGATGCGGCTATCTTTAACTATTTCGATGCTGCTGAAGATTCAGCTTTCCGGTACAGCGAAAATAACGCTAAGGTACTTCGATATGGAGAAAACCCGCATCAAAAGGGATTGTATTTCGGGGATTTTGACGAGATGTTTGAGCAATTACAAGGCAAGGAAGTCTCTTACAACAACCTGTTAGACATCGATGCAGCCATCAATCTGATCAATGATTTTGACGACATCACCTTTGCCATTTTAAAACATAACAATGCTTGCGGCATAGCATCCCGTCCGATTTTGGTGGACGCCTGGAATGCAGCTTTGGAAGCTGATCCTCTTTCCGCTTTTGGTGGTGTATTGATTACCAATGCTGTAGTCGATTTAGCCGCTGCTGAAGAAATTAATAAAATCTTTTTTGAAGTAATTATTGCCCCGGACTATGATTTGGATGCCCTGGAAGTTTTATCACAAAAGAAAAATCGCATTATTTTGATTCTGAAAAATCCAAAGCTGAAAAACAGACAATTTCGTTCTCTGCTGAATGGGGTTTTGATACAAGATAAAGACACACGCATTGAGACTGAGGAGGATTTAAAAGTAGTCACCGAAAAATCACCTTCCGGACAAGAAATTGAAGATTTGTTGTTTGCCAACAAAATAGTGAAACATACTAAATCCAACGCGATTGTATTGGCAAAGAACAAACAAATGTGCGCCAGCGGTGTCGGACAAACATCCCGCGTGGATGCTTTGAAGCAAGCCATCGACAAAGCACATTCTTTTGATTTCGATTTACAGGGAGCTGTAATGGCCTCAGATGCTTTCTTCCCTTTCCCCGACACAGTCACCATAGCCGCAGAAGCCGGCGTCACAGCCGTTATACAACCCGGTGGTTCCATCAAAGACCAGGACTCCATAGATGCTTGCAATGAAAGAGGCGTGGCTATGGTAACCACAGGATACAGACATTTCAAACATTAAATAAACTAAATAAAAAATTATATGGGATTTTTTTCATTCACCCAGGAGGTGGCGATGGATTTGGGTACGGCAAACACCCTCATCATTTATAATGATAAGATAGTCGTTGATGAACCATCCGTAGTGGCACTAGACAAGCGTACTGATAAATTGATTGCCTTTGGAGAAAAGGCAAGGTTGATGCAAGGCAAGGAAAACGAGGGGATACGCACAGTCCGCCCTTTACGGGATGGCGTAATTGCCGATTTCCATGCTGCTGAGCTATTGATACGCAGTATCATCAAGATGATTCCTTCTAAAAACTTTTTCTTTACGCCATCCTTGAAAATGGTAGTCAGCATTCCATCAGGAAGTACCGAAGTAGAAATTCGTGCGGTGCGTGACTCAGCCGAGCATGCCGGCGGACGCGAGGTTTATATGATTTATGAACCCATGGCAGCCGCTATTGGAATAGGCATTGACGTGGAATCACCTTCAGGATGCATGATTGTAGATATAGGTGGTGGAAGCACCGAAATTGCCGTAATTTCATTGGGTGGCATCGTATCGAATAAATCCATTCGCATCGCCGGAGATGACCTTACAGCTGATATCATTGAATACATGGGACGCATGCACAACCTCAAGGTGGGTGAAAGAACAGCGGAAACCATCAAAATTAAGGTGGGTTCAGCCTTGACTGATTTGGAAGATCCACCCGAAGATTATATTGTTCGCGGTCCCAATAGAATGACGGCTTTACCAATGGAAGTACCGGTTTCGTATCAGGAAATAGCACATTGCCTGGAAAAATCCATCTCTAAAATTGAAGCTGCCATTTTGAGTGCTCTGGAGCAAACACCACCGGAATTGTACTCAGACATCGTTGAAAGGGGCATTTATCTCGCCGGCGGCGGTGCCTTGCTGAGGGGTTTGTCAAAACGACTGACTGACAAGCTCAATATTCAGTTTCACATAGCTGAAGACCCTCTGAAAGCAGTTGCACGCGGGACAGGCATTGCTCTGAAGAATGTGGACAGATTCGGATTTCTGATCCGTTAAGCTGGCTGTCAACGGCGGTGAAGGTATAGACAGATTTTTATGGAAATAGATGAGAAAACTATTTGCCTTCTTGGCTAAATACAGTGTGCTGATATTATTCATTATCCTTGGAATAATATCTTTCGGTATGGTCGTCAATAATGACGGATATCAGCAAAGTGTTTTCTTTTCTTCCGGAAACACAGTCATAGCTTCTCTGTACAAAGTCAACAATTCAATATTTGAATACTTCTACCTGAAAAAGGCAAATGAAGGATTGGCAAAAGAAAATGTCAATCTGCAAAATGAATTGGCAAACCTCAAACTCAGGTTAGACACTATGACAACTCATCCGATTGATAATGCAGATGTACAAGCTTCGTCAATCGACCCCAACCTGGAAATCAACTACATCCTCGCCAAAGTCATCAATAATTCAACCAACAAACAGTTGAATTACATCACCCTGAACAAAGGAATACGGGATGGGGTCAGAAAAGATATGGGTGTTATCAACGAGGACGGAGTGGTCGGCGTAGTGTCGAATGTATCCGAAAAATTTGCGGTGGTGATTCCCGTTTTGAATCCCCGCATTCATATCAACGGAAAATTTACGAAGAATAACTACAATGGATTTGTAAACTGGGACGGAGTAGATTATCGCTTTGCGAAATTAAACGACATAGCCCGACATGTGATTTTCTCGAAAGGAGACAGCCTGGTAACCAGCGGCTATTCCCATTCTTTTCCTGAAGGCATTTTAATAGGTACTGTTGACGATTTCAATATTGAAGAAAGCGACGCTTTTTTTGATATTCGGGTAAAACTTGCCGTTAATTTCAGAACACTCTCGTACGTCAAGCTTATCGATTACCTGAATTATGAAGAAAGGTTGAATTTAGAAAGTGAGATGGAATGAAAATGGTGCTGCAGAACATAGTCAGTTTTATCGTGTTGGTCCTGGTACAAGTGCTTGTGCTGAACAACATCCATTTTATGGGATACATCAATCCTTACATTTACATACTTTTTATATTGCTTTTGCCGGTTCGTTTTTCACGCCATTTCACTTTAATACTTGCTTTTGTACTTGGATTGATCATTGATGCTTTTTCCAATACCTACGGCATGCACGCATTTTCAACTGTTCTGATTGCTTTCCTGCGACCTTTTGCCGTCAATTTGTTTGCTAATATTGAAGAAGACACCAATCCTACCCCCTCCTTCAACAGCTTTGGAATATTTGCCTTTTCCAAATATGTGATTTCTTTAGTCTTTATCCATCATGCAAGTTTTTTCCTATTGGAAGTTTTTAGTTTTACTGCATTTGGTCATACATTGTTGAGGATTGTGCTCAACACCTTGATTACGACTGTTATTTTATTGGGGATCTGTGCCGTAAAAAGGGAATAATATGCGAAACAACACATTTCAAGATAGAAGATGGGTTATTGCAGGAATCTTTTCTGTTGTCATACTGATATATATCATCCGACTTTTTTCCCTCCAGATCGTAGAAACAAAATATAAAATCGGCGCAGAAAGTAACGCATTACTGAGAAAAACGATTTATCCACCCCGGGGACTGATATATGACAGGAACAACACGCTCCTGGTGTATAACAGACCTGCCTACGACATTGCCATGATCCTCCGTGAAATAACGGATTTGGACACTTTGGAGTTTTGCAACACATTGAATATCACAAAAGATTATTTCTGCGAACGCATGAAAGACATCAAAGACAGGAAGAAAAATCCCGGATTTTCTGTCTATACACCTCAAATTTTTATGACCCAATTGTATGGAGACGAGATTGCCAACATGCAGCAGAATATTTACAGATATCCCGGGTTTTACATCCAAAATCGTACTTTAAGAGAATATACTTTCCCTTATGCAGCCCATGTTTTTGGGAGTATTGGAGAAGTGTCAAAAAGTGATATCGAACGAGACCCGTACTATCGCCAGGGAGACTATTCCGGTCGCGACGGAGTCGAATTTACCTATGAAAAGCATTTGAGGGGCGAAAAAGGAGTTGAGATATTGTTGCGTGACTCGAAAGGACGCATCCGTGGAAAGTACCGGGACGGAGATGCCGATGAAGAGCCTGTTGCAGGAAAGAATCTTACTTTAACGATCGATATTCAATTGCAAAAAATTGGCGAGGAACTGTTGAATGGGAAAATCGGCAGCATTGTAGCCATTGAACCACAAACCGGTGAGATTTTATCTATGGTAACAAATCCCGGATACGACCCATCGATATTGGTAGGACGTTCCCGCTCAAAAAATTATAACGAACTGGTCAATGACCCCACTAAACCTTTATTGAATCGCGCTACCCTGGCGCAATATTCACCCGGCTCCACATTCAAACCCATACAGGCTTTGATATGTCTTCAGTTGGGCGGAATTAACGAGCATACACGCTTCCCCTGCAATGGGGAAAGTTCCGTACCCATACGCTGCTCCCATTATCACGGTTCTCCGGTAAGCCTGCTGAATGCTATTGAACAAAGCTGTAATCCGTATTTTTGGCAAGCTTTCAGGGCCACCCTGGAAAAAGATGGTTACGGAGAAAAAAATTCATCCTTTAAAGAAAATTACCAGGCATGGATGGATGCACTCTACAGTTTTGGGTTCGGACATAAATTTGAAGACAGTGATCTGTTCGAGCATGTGAAAGGCAATATTCCCACTCAGAATTATTTCAATCGTTATTTTGGAGAAACCGGGTGGCGGGCTTTGACCATCAGATCCTTATCAATCGGACAAGGTGAAGTGTTGGCTACACCGCTTCAATTGGCCAACGTCATGGCAATCATAGCCAATCAGGGATATTATATCACCCCCCATCTCAATAAGAACGATACGATGTTGTTAAAAAAACATGTCACGGCAGTTGATTCAAGCCACTTCCCCATCGTTACGGAAGGAATGTGGCGGGTGTTTGAATACGGAACCGGCAGGTATTATAAAATACCGGGTTTGGATATGTGTGGTAAAACCGGCACCGTACAAAATAATTTCGGTAAAGACCACTCTTTGTTTGTCGGCTTTGCCCCGCGGGAAAATCCGGTGATCGCCATCGCAGTAGTAGTAGAAAATGCCGGTTTCGGAGCTACCTGGGCCGCCCCTATAGCCAGCCTGATGATGGAACAATACATACTTGGCAAAATCGACAGACACTATCTTTTCGACAGAATATCAACCTCAATACTTAATCCCGATGTTCAAAAGAGATAGCGTAACATATTCCATTGACTGGTTGGTACTCCTTCTGTACTTCACCCTGGTGATCATGGGCTGGTTCAATATATACGGAGCCAGCTACGATCTGGACCATGAAGGAAGCATGTTTAACTTTGATTTTAGGGCAGGCAAGCAGTTTATCTGGATCATCACAGCCTTTGTAATTGGCGGTGTTATTTTACTCTTAGACTACAGATTCTTCAATTATTTTGCCTACTATATTTATGCCTTGACCATACTTTTGCTGATAATTACCATCTTTATTGCACCCGAGATCAAAGGTTCCCGGTCCTGGTTGGTAATGGGTCCCATAAGTATTCAGCCTGCCGAATTAGCCAAGGTTTCAACTGCTTTAGTACTTGCCAAGTGGATGAGCCGTTATAATTTCAAGATGAAATCTCCGCGTGATTTTATTCCGTTGATTTTTTTCATCTTGCTACCCTTCGGGTTGATAGTATTACAAAGGGAAATAGGCTCGGCATTGGTGTTTTCGACATTCCTGTTGGTACTTTACAGAGAGGGAATGAGGGGAGAGATCCTATTAATGCTGTCACTGTTTATCGTGCTGTTTATTCTGGTATTAAAATACAGTGCCTCCCCCATAGCAAACGCCGAAGGGACCTGGGGCATGGTGTTGGCGATGGGCATCGTCCTGATCAGTCAGTTTGTATATACCTACTTTTTCACCCGCCACAAAAAAGAAGCATGGATATTAGCAGGAAGTGTGACCGCACTAAGTTTGATTTTCATCGTGCTAAACAAATGGTTTTTTACAGTTAATTTTGATTATGTTGCCATAGCAATAACCGCTGCCACTACACCTTACTGGTTGGTAGTTGAATTGATCAAACGCTACAAAAAATATCTGTTCCCGGCATTTATGACTTTAGTAGCCATCGGATTTTGCTTCACCTCCGATCAGATATTCAATCGGGTATTGGAGCCGCACCAACAGATACGGATCAAGATCCTGCTGAATATGGAAGAAGACCTGATGGGCGCCGGTTACAATGTGAATCAATCAAAAATAGCCATCGGATCAGGCGGTTTTTGGGGCAAAGGATTTTTGAATGGCACTCAAACGAAACTGAAATATGTACCGGAACAAGATACGGATTTTATCTTTTGCACCATCGGGGAAGAGCATGGTTTCGTCGGTTCCGTATTTGTTCTGATCCTTTATTGGTTGCTACTGATGCGTATCCTGGCCATAGCAGAAAGACAAAAAGAAGCCTTTCACCGCATTTATGCTTACGGTGTAGCCAGCTTGTTGTTTTTTCATGTCATGATCAATGTCGGGATGGTCTTAGGCGTAATGCCTGTTATCGGTATTCCATTGCCATTTCTCAGCTATGGCGGCTCCTCTTTATGGTCATTTACCATCTTGCTCTTTATCCTGTTGAGACTGGATGCTTCACGCCTGGAACGGAGGTAAAAAAAGAACTTATAATCTTTGAATACAACAATGATATTCTCTCTAAAAAAAC
>MTKW01001793.1_pt1 | contig 39160 bp, 33 predicted proteins | sample 1042761 | NCBI WGS metagenome assembly MTKW01 (sample SAMN06205366, study PRJNA360243) | anaerobic digester metagenome | biome: Wastewater treatment plant; feature: Anaerobic digester sludge; material: sludge; isolation source: anaerobic digester fed with sludge from wastewater treatment plant ... | reverse complement strand
GATATGTGTAGCTCCCTCGCGTAGGAGCGTGGATCGAAATAAGCGGTAATGAAGATTTTTGAAAATCTTATGCCTTGTCACCTCTAACATAGGAGCGTAGATTTAAATTGAACCTCATCTAAAGCAACAAAACGGGCAATCAAGTTAGATTGCCCGTTTATCATATAAAGCATAGTAAATTTAAGGTCTTTATTTTGTAGCCATATCGCTGCATATTTTATAGGTATCTTCAGCTATGATTTTTTCTTCATTGGCCTTTACCACCAGTATTTTAACTCTTGACGTATCTTTGCTGATTATGCTCTCATTATTTTTATTCTTTTGTGTATCCGGTTCGATTCCCATGTATTCCAGTCCCTGACATACCTTTTCTCTTATATAGAAGGCATTTTCGCCTACTCCGCCGGAGAATACCAAAAGATCGATACCATCCATAATGGCGCTATATGCGCCTACATATTTTTTAAATCTGTGACAGGCAGCATCTATGGCAAGGCTTGCTCTTTCGTTTCCATCATTGGCAGCTTCGAATATTTCTCTCATGTCGTTGCTTATGCCGGACAAGCCTTTCCAACCGCTCTTTTTATTTATCAGTTCATCTGCTTGTTCAATTGTCAGGCCTTCTTTTTTCATTAGGTAGAGGATGGCTGCCGCATCTATGTCTCCGGCCCTGGTGGATTGAATCAAACCTTCGTGAGGGGTGAATCCCGTGCTTACTTCGATTGATTTACCGTACTTCAAAGCGTTGGCAGTGGTGCCGCTTCCTAACATCAAGTTTACTATTTTGTAGTTTTTATGGGAATCATTCAGTATTCTGTCAACTTCTTCAGCCATGCTTCTAAAGGCTATGCCGTGAAATCCATATCTGCGTATTTTGTATTTCTCATAATATTCATATGGAATTCCATAAATGTATGTATATTTTGGCAAGGACATATGGAATCCGTTGTCAAAAACTGCAACTTGAGGTACATGGGGCAATAACTTTTGACATGCATAAATTCCGGCTAAATGATTGGGATTGTGAAGAGGAGCTAAATCTTTTATGCTTTCTATATAATTTATAACATTATTGTCAATTATTACGGAAAGGTTCTGCTTGTCTCCTCCCTGAACAACCCTGTGTCCGATGGCATTAATGTCATTTTTGCTTATGGTGGTATTGTTAAAAAGATTATTTAAAATTAGATTAATTCCTTCTTCGTGATTCTTAACAGGTTGGATTAGCTTTTCCTTGTTTAGGGAATTAACAAATATGGCATCATCATATCCGATTCTTTCTACTCTTCCCTGGACTAGAACATTGTATTTGGGCATTCGTGCTATTTGAAATTTAATGGAAGAGCTCCCGCAATTCAATATCAATACATACATGTTCTGCTACCTCACTTTTTAGTTTTTTTATTCTTGTATTATAACTTATGTTTTATTAACTATCAATTAGAAAAGTTAGGTTCAATGAAAAACCGGAAGGGAACCGTGGTATTATACAAATAATTGATTAAAAAAGCAACCAACCATTGAATAAAACAGCAAAACTTGCTATAATGTAAATATCGTTATATTTTTAAATATATAAGGAGATTTATATGATTAGGACCGGTATACTGACCATAAGCGACAAAGGCTACAGAAAGGAAAGGATTGACAAGACGGGACCTGCCATAAAAGAAGCTTTGGATAAAGACATTTATGAAGTTGAATGTTATAAAGTAATACCTGATGAGATGGATTTAATATGTCAAGAATTGATCCGGATGTGCGATGAGGAAAAGCTTGATTTAATTCTTACAAACGGAGGAACCGGTTTTGCCGAAAGAGATGTGACTCCTGAGGCAACTCTTAAGGTGGTACATAGACAAGCACCCGGAATACCTGAGGCCATGAGGCAAATGTCACTGCAAATAACACCCAAGGCAATGCTTTCAAGGGCTGTGGCCGGTATCAGAAACAGGACCTTAATCATAAATCTTCCGGGAAGTCCCAGGGGAGCGGTTGAAAATTTAAGCTTTGTGCTTCCTGCCCTTCCTCATGGCATTGAAATATTAAAGGGTACAGGCGGAGAATGCGCAAGAGGGGATGGGAACAATGATTGATAAAAGCGGCAGAAACATAGAATATTTAAGAGTATCCCTTACGGACAGGTGCAATTTACGCTGCCTTTACTGCATGCCTGAAAAGGGAATCGAGAAGAGAAGCCATTTTGATATACTCAGATTTGAAGAAGTGGAAAAAATCATCAGGGCATGCGCTAAATTAGGCATTAACAAGGTCAGGTTTACCGGTGGGGAGCCCCTGATTTTAAAGGGCATAGACGAGTTAATTAAAAACACTGCCTCAATACCGGGCATTGAGGACATTTCCATAACTACGAACGGGATACTTCTTGCCGATATGGCTGAGGGGTTAAAAAATGCAGGTTTAAAACGTGTCAATATAAGCATAGACAGCCTAAAACCGCAGAAGTATGACAAAATAACCCGATTGGGAGATATCGGGAAGGTTTTTAAGGCAGTTGAAAAGTGTTTGAGCCTGAACATGGTGCCGGTTAAATTAAACACTGTGCTGATGAGAGGGATTAACGATGATGAAATAGAAGATTTCATCGACCTTACCGTGGACAATCCCATTCAGGTAAGGTTTATCGAGCTTATGCCTATTGGGGAGGGAGTTAAATACTTTGACAGATGCAGCATGAAGGTTGAAGAAGTATTGGAAAGGTATCCTGAACTTATTCCCGTTGAGGATGACAGCAAGGTTGCATCGGTTTACAAGGTGGCGGGTGCAAAGGGGTCTGTGGGCCTTATAAGCCCCATTAGCTGCAAGTTCTGCAGCCTGTGTAACAGAATAAGGCTTACCGCAACGGGAACTATCAAACCCTGCCTCCATTCGGCCGAAGAAATCAATTTAAAACCCTATTTAAAGGATGAAGAAAAGCTGATTGAAGTTATTGAAGACACTGTTTATAATAAACCTGAGGAGCATCATTTGGAAAGGGACGGGAAAAGTGATACGGTCAGGATGATGTATCAAATAGGAGGTTAAGGATGGAATTAACTCACATTAATGACCAGGGCAGGGCCAGGATGGTTGATGTAAGCGAAAAAGAAGAAACATTGAGGGAAGCTGAGGCATACGGCTGCATTTACATGAAAGCCGAAACCCTTCAGAGAATTAAGGAAGGAAGCATCAAGAAGGGTGATGTGCTTTCCGTAGCCCAGGTAGCAGGAATTATGGGCTCGAAAAAAACCTCCGATATCATCCCCATGTGCCATCCCATAATGATTTCCGGCTGTGATATAAATTTTAACCTTAATTTCGATGAAAACAGAATTGAAATAACCGCAAGAGTTAAAAATAAAGGACAAACAGGCGTTGAAATGGAAGCCCTGACTGCAGTGGCACTTGCGGGACTCACCATTTACGATATGTGCAAAGCAATAGACAGAGAAATGGTAGTTTCGGATATTATGCTGATGAAAAAATCAGGCGGCAAGTCAGGAGTATTTGAAAGAGAAAAATAATCGGGAGGGTCAAATGGCAAGAGTATTAGCTGTCAATATGAGCGATACCAAGGGAGTTGTTAAAAAGCCTATTGAAAAGGGGTACTTTGAAGTTGACAAGGGCCTGGCGGGGGATGCTCATGCCGGTAACTGGTACAGGCAGGTAAGCTTGTTGGCTAAGGAAAGCTTTGATAAATTAGACAAGAGCAAATTGAAAGAAGACCTGTGTGTTGGTGCTTTTGCTGAGAATCTGACGACAGAAGGTATTGTTTTATATGAGCTTCCTGTCGGGACAAGGCTGAGAATAGGTGAAACCGAGATGGAAGTTACTCAAATAGGGAAAGAGTGCCATACAGGATGCGCCATAAGACACTTGGTCGGGGACTGTGTGATGCCAAGGGAAGGAATATTTGCAAAGGTTTTAAAGTCCGGCTGGATAAAACCGGGAGATGAGATTGAAATCTTAAAATAAGATGTAGAATTTGAAAGACCAATGTTTACAGCTGCAGAACAATGATAATCTGATAAGGATTTGGCAGAAAACCGTATGACAGAAAGTATGTCATACGGTTTTTTATGTTTATTTATTTAATATAAAATGGTATAATATTTTTATTAAACGGTGTATTTATGAATAAAATATTAAAAAGTATAAATTAGCGAAGCATATCGGGAGCGGTTATGGGTGAGATTTTATTAAGGGTTCAAAACTTAAGCAAATATTATCAAATGGGAGAAGTAACGGTCAAAGCCTTGGAGGATGTAAGCTTTGAGGTTGAAAAGGGCGAATTCATTGTTATTTTAGGGCCCAGCGGCTCAGGCAAAAGCACCCTCCTCAACATAATAGGGGGCATGGATACCCCGACAGGGGGCAGTGTTATTTTTAACGGTGAAATGGTTACAAATTTCACCGATAAAGAGCTCACCATGTACAGGAGGCATAAAATCGGCTTCGTTTTTCAGTTCTATAATCTCATGGCTACCCTTACGGCTAAGGAAAATGTGGAATTAGTTGCCGAAATAACCCAAGGTACTGCCGACATAGATGAAATCATGGAGGCAGTCGGACTTCATGACAGGATGGACCATTTTCCATCTCAGATGAGCGGGGGCGAGCAGCAAAGGGTTGCCATAGCAAGAGCCGTGGCTAAGAACCCGCAGATTCTGCTGTGTGATGAACCTACCGGTGCCCTTGATTTTGAAACGGGAATAAATATCTTGAAGGTTCTTAAGGATGTTAATGAGAAATACAAGAATACCGTAATGGTAATTACCCACAATGCTCCAATAGCCCAAATGGCTGACAGGGTAATTAGAATGCGAAGCGGCACCATAACCGAGATTATCAAAAATGAGTCCCCCCTCCCCCCCGAAAGGATTGTATGGTAATGAAAAAGCTGAATTTGAGACTGTTCAGAATGATCAAAAAAACAAAGGGGCAATATGTTGCTGTATTATCCATTATAATTACAGGTATTTTTATTTTCACCGCAGTCAGCAATTCGGCAGTGAATTTAAGAAATACCTTGGATGATTATTACGATACCACTAATTTTGCCGACATTTTTGTTACAGGGTCCGCTCTTCCCGAAAGGCTGGAAAGGGAATTGGAAGGCCTTGATAATATCAGGCAGGCGGATGTTAGGTTGTCCTTAGACACTAAATTAATTACCGATGATGACAATGAAAGAGTAAATGTGAGGGCAGTGTCTGTCGACGGCAAAGAAAACAAGATAAACGAGCTGTTTGTAAAAAAGGGCAGGAGAACCATAAAAGACAGAGAAATAATGGTTATAGACCAGTTTGCCCTTGCAAGGGGTCTTGATACCGGTGATGAAATAGACCTGAACATAAAGGGGAGAAAGCATAGGTTTATTATATCTGCAATCGTTTCGAGCCCTGAATATGTATACTTGATGGAAAATGAACAGGTCCTTTTGCCGGATTATGAAAACTTCGGAGTAGTCTTTATTGAGGAAGATTATCTTAGAAAAATATCTGCCGCCAGTGTTTTCAACGAGGTGGTCATAAGGGTAAAAAACTTTGATATACTTGATGAAACAAAGGATTATTTAGAGGATAGGCTGGAAAAATACGGGGTAATGCGGGTTATAGACAGGGATGAGCAATTGAGCAACAGTATGCTTAATGAAGAGATTAACGGTCTTGAGAAGGTATCCAAGTCCATTCCCGTTTTATTTCTGATTTTTGCAGGCATCATGCTGTCAGTCATGCTGTCCCGCACAGTCAAAAAGGATAGGACTTCAATCGGAGTTTTAAAAGCAGTCGGTTTTACGGATGAGGAGATAATCTCTCATTATTTGAAGTATGCTGCTTCAGTGGGAATAATAGGAGGTCTTACGGGAGCAATAATAGGGACCTTGGCCTCGGGAGCAATGACAAATCTATATCTGGAATACTTTAATATTCCCATGCTGACGGTCCAAGTGTATTATGAGAGGATTATAGTATCTGTAATCCTGTCATTGATATTTTGCTTAGCTTCGGGTTTTTGGGGAATCAGAAACATACTCAGAATAAACCCTGCCGAGTCAATGAGGCCTGAATCGCCAAAGCAAGGCAAGAGAATTATATTAGAAGATTTTAAATTTATCTGGAATAAGTTCACATATTCATGGAGGATGGTTTACAGAAACATCTTCAGAGAAAAGAAAAAATTCCTTTTTATCGGGGCAGCTGTTTCAATAACCTGCAGCCTCATGATCATGACCATGTGGATGAATGAGATTATGGAAGTAATGTTTGTAAGACATTATACAGAATTCATGAAAATGGATTACAACGTAGGTTTCAGGGGATTTCAGAATGAAAGAGTTTTAAATGAAATCAAAGAAAGTATCAGCTATAAAGACATGGAAGGAAGAATCGAGCTGCCCTTTGAAATCAGAAACAGCAGGCATTCTAAAATTGTCAATGTGATAGGGCTTGAAAAAAATACCCGCTTTTATGATTTTAAGGATTCAAAAGGTAACAAGCTTTCAGTTCCTGATGAAGGAATTTTGATTTCTTCAAATTTAGCAAAGGCTCTCAATGTATCCGAGGGTGACAGGATATTCCTTGAAAGCTTCATACCTGACAGGGATGGTGAATATGTAAGGGTAAAAGGTATAATTGAACAGAGTTTAGGAATAAACGGTTATATGAATATAAATTATTTAAACCAAAAATTCCTCGATAAAGGAATCATAAATGGTGTATATATCAATTCAAATGATAGGGTTAAAGCTAAATTAGCCGACATAAATAATATTATGTCAACCCAATCACAGGGGGATATGCAGGGAATTTTCGAAGAATTTACGGGACTTATAATGACCTTCATAGGAGTAATGATTATCTTTTCGGGCTTGTTGGGCTTTGTCATATTATACGCTATGACACTGATGAGCATTAATGAAAGAGCCCTGGAATTTTCATCCCTAAGAGTGATGGGTTTTACAAAAATTGAAATATTCAAGATGCTTATTAAGGAAAATACAGTCATGTCGGTTATCGGCATCATAGCAGGCATACCCCTGGGTAAGCTCTTGGTTGAATATGTAGGACTTACCTTGAATACGGATATATATACCATGCAGGGGATTGTTTCAACGAAAGGTATAATAACAGCGATTATCTTGACTATAATTTTTATTGTATCAGCTCAGCTCATGACCTATGTCAAGATTAAGAAATTAGATTTTATGCAGGCGCTTAAAAGTAGAATAACTTAAGTGGAGGGTACGATGAAGAAGAAAAAATATTTATTGGCACTATTAGCAATAATAGTATTATTCATAGCGGCTTCGTTATTTTTGAGGGAACAGGGAGACCAGCTTAAGACCTCACAGGTAAAATCAGGGAGCATCAAAAAAACCATAGAAGAAAGAGGAACAGTATTCTCAAAAAGAGTCAATACCTTCTACTCGGATATGAGCAGAAAAGTCGAAAGTCTTCATTATTCTGTGGGAGACAGGGTAATTAAGGGTGACGTAATTTTAACCTATGAAAACAACTATGATTTGGAAATCGATAGGATAAACAAGCAAATTGAAGCTATTATCGCTTCATACAATGAAATTGTAAAAGGGGCCGATTTTGAGGAAATTTCAAATTTAAAGCTTAACATAAGCACCATCGAGGCCAATTTGGCTTTCGCAAAAAGCAATTTTGAAAAAATTGAAACCTTATACAATAATAATGCCGTCAGTCAGCTAGAATACGATGAAGCAAAAAATAACCTGACGGTCCTTGAAAACCTCCTTCAGGAAGCTAACAACAACTACAACAAGGTAATCCAGGGAGTTTCATCGAATGTAAAAAAACAATATGAAGCTCAAATCGATGAAGCGGTGGTTCAAAAACAAATCTTGGAGAAGAATTTGGAGCAGTCTTCAATAAAGGCTGAATTTGACGGAGTGATAACGGAATTAAATGTTCATCAAGGGGGGATGACACGAACGGGGGTTCCCGTAGTTGAAATACAGGATGACTCAAATTTAGGCATTTATGTGGAAGTGCTTGCGGAAGATGCTCAAGAATTAATGAGAGGCATGGACTTTAATATAGTGGATGATGACGGCAAAGTGATTGAAACCATATTGATAAGCAGAATTTATCCAAAAGCCCAATCAAAGGTATCCGACCTTGGAGTTGAGCAAAAACGTGTGAGAGTTGAGGCTGATTTAAATGATATAAATTATAAGTTAGGTTCCGAGGTTGATATTGAAATAGTTTTGCAAGAGAAAAATAATGTTTTATTGGTTGACAAGGATGCTGTTTATGAAAAGGAGAATAAAAAATATGTGACCATAGTAGATGGGAATAAACAAACGGAAGTTGAAATAATTACCGGTCTTGAAGATGACACCCATGTGGAAGTGTTATCGGGACTTAATGAGAATGATATAGTATTAATGGAATAAAAGTATTGTCCACGGGGACGGTTCTCGGCGGACACTTGATGACAGCACCCCCGTCCCCTTGGCAGACGTCCCCTTGGCAGAGCGCAGCTCTGTCATCCTGAGTAAAGCGAAGGATCTCGTGAGATTCTTCACATGCGTTCAGAATGACGCTAATGGGATTCTTCGAGCTAAAAAACTCTCAGAATGACACTTCATGGGTTATTTATGGCAATGACAAAACTGTTATATAAATAATATATTTCGGATAAAAGGAAGGGGAAGACATATGATATACGATTTAATTATAGTAGGGGCAGGACCTTCGGGGATATTTACAGCCTTGGAGCTCAGTAAGGCCAGGCCGGATAAAAAAATATTGATTATTGAGCAGGGAAAGTCCATTGAAAAGAGAAACTGCCCCAAGGATAAAACCAAAATATGCATTAACTGCCAGCCTTATTGCAATATAACCACAGGTTTTTCGGGAGCAGGAGCCTTTTCTGACGGCAAACTATCCTTAAGCCCTGAGGTTGGGGGAGATTTACCAGAATTGATAGGATATGATTTCACCCAGGAGCTGATTGAATATACTGATGGGATTTATCTGGAGTTTGGAGCCGACAACAAGATTGAAGGCATCGAAGCCAAAGAAGAAATCAAAGAAATAAGAAGAAAGGCCATAGAAGCGGGACTTAAGTTGGTGGATTGTCCCATAAGGCACTTGGGTACCGAAAAGGCCCAAGAGATATATAAGAGAATTGAAGATTACATAATTGACAGAGGGGTTGAAATCAGGTTTAACACGGAAGCCGTTGATGTTTTGGTTGAAGGCGGCTCGGTCAAGGGTGTTATTGTGACCGATTCATCACAGAAAAGAAAGAGTGAAGAAATCTATGCCCACAAGGTTGTTATATCTGCCGGCAGAAAGGGAGCGGACTGGCTCAAGTCCATCTGTGTTAAGCATAATATAGCCCACAGGGCAGGAACGGTTGATATAGGCGTGAGGGTTGAAGTAAGAAACGAGGTAATGGAAAGGGTAAACAATGTTTTATATGAATCAAAACTGATAGGTTATCCCAAGCCCTATAAGGATAAGGTAAGAACCTTCTGCCAAAATCCGGGAGGATATGTGAGCCAGGAGAATTACGACAACAATCTTGCGGTTGTCAACGGCCATTCCTATAAAGACAGGAAAACAAGCAACACAAATTTGGCGATTTTAAGTTCCCATAATTTCAGGACCCCTTTTAACGAGCCCATCAAATACGGGGCTAAGGTGGCTGAGCTTCTAAACATGTTGGGGGGAGGCAAGATATTAGTTCAAAGATACGGTGACATCTTGGACGGCAAGCGAACATGGCAGCATGAATTGTCCAGGTCAAATGTTAAGCCTACCTTACCGGATGCGGTTGCCGGGGACTTGACTGCAGCCATGCCCTACAGGACCATGACCAATATTTTAAACTTCATAGAAGCATTAAATGTTGTTGTGCCCGGCTTTGCCGGAACGGAAACCCTTCTTTACGGGCCGGAAGTCAAATTTTACAGCAACAAGGTTGAAATCAGCACCGAATTTGAAACCAACATTAAAAATTTATACTGCTTAGGTGATGCCAGCGGCTGGACCAGGGGACTTATGATGTCTTCCCTCATGGGTGTTCGCATGGGACAAATATTGGGAGAAAAACCTTAATGATTGTCTTCAAATCAGGAATGAGTAACCGGTAGTGTTTTACTATAAAAACACTACCGGTTCTTTTCTTTCGGCAAAATTTATTTCTAATTCATATTTATGATGCAAATAGTTCTCATCATCATAATATTTTGCATTTACAGGGCAGGCTTTGATGCAGGCACCGCATTTAATGCAAATATTGTTAAGTTTTGAAACATCATTATAGTCAATTGAGCCCATAGGACAAACTGAAACACAGAGCTTGCAATCAGTACAGCCAATACCGGTTTTAGGTGTAACCTTCCTTATATCAACAGGGTTTCCATTTTTGTCTTTTGGTTTATAATAGTCTCTGTATTTCTTATTACCGGGCACAAGAGGTTCACTTTCTATTCCAGAAGACAGTTTAGTATATATTTGCTTTGCAAATACACTCAACTTTTCTAAATCCCTTTTATCCGGCCTGCCCTCAGCTAAAACCTTTGAAAAAGAATGCTCTCCTATGAAGGCTCCTGCTGCACAAATCTTAAAACCCCCGGTTCTCAATATGTCTGTTAATTCTACGAGGGCATCGTCATAATCTCTGTTACCGTAAAGGACGAGAGGAACAGCCTTTGCCCCATAACCTTGCATACTATTCAGATATTTCAATAAAACATTTGGTACCCTGCCTGCATAAACAGGGACAGCTGCAATCACTATATCCTTATCGGAAAAACGCAGGGATTCTATCCTTCCGGAAGGCAAGGTAAAATCTTTGCAGAAAATTGTTTTTTCATTGAAGTGCTTTGCTAATTCATATGCAAGTTTTTCCGCTGCCTTTTTCGTTGTACCTGTTGCACTGAAATATACGGCATTAATTTTATATTTAATAGTAAAACCCCCTTTAACTAAGTACACTTTAACATAAATAACACTATATTTCAAATAAAGTGTCATTATAACGCCCTTTAAAGCAATGATAAGGATTGTCCAAAAATATGGAATAAAAAATAGAATTGCCAATATATTATACCAATCTTAACAAAAAACCTGGGGAGGAAAATAATTTGGAATGGTATAACAAAGGCAAAAATGAGATTTTAAAGGAACTTAACACAAATCTAAGCATAGGTCTCAGTGAAAAGGAAGCCGAGAAGCGTATTGAAAGGTACGGCAAAAATGAACTGGAAGTCCAGGCTAAAAAGAGCATTCTGTCGAAACTTGCAGCCCAGTTTGCGGATTTTTTGATAATAATCCTTCTTGTGGCGGCCGGAGTATCGGCATTTGTAGGCGAGAAGGAAGATGCAATGATAATCTTGGCCATAGTAGTTATAAATGCCGCCCTCGGCATCTATCAGGAAGGAAAGGCAGAAAAGTCGGTAGAGGCCTTGCAAAAGCTGAGTGCGCCCAATGCCAAGGTTGTGAGGGACGGTAAGAAAAGAGTAATCCCTGCTGCAGATATTGTTCCCGGAGACGTGGTGGTTTTAGAAGCAGGGGACATAGTTCCCGCCGATTTAAGGCTTTTTGAAAGCTCAAATTTAAAGATTGAGGAAGCATCTTTGACGGGTGAATCAGTTCCTGTTGAAAAGGATGCAAAAGCAAAAATAGCAGGGCCTGTCGGAATAGGGGACAGGCATAATATGTGTTTTTCAAGCACTATAGTAACCTACGGCAGGGGCAAAGGAGTGGTAACTTCTACAGGCCCCAATACCGAAATCGGTAGTATCGCGGTAAAAATACAGACATACGGCGAGGAAGAAACCCCCCTGCAAATAAAATTAAATCAGCTGGGGAAGGTTTTAGGAACATTGACTATAGCTATTTGCATAATGGTGTTTATAGTTGGCATGCATCAAAAAAGACATGCCTTAACCATGCTTTTAACCTCCATAAGTTTAGCCGTTGCTGCGATACCTGAGGGGCTGCCGGCTATAGTCACAATCGTTTTGGCTATCGGAATGAATAGGATGGCGGGGAAAAATGCCATTGTCAAAAAACTATTGGCAGTTGAAACCTTAGGTGCAACATCGGTTATTTGTTCAGACAAGACCGGGACCCTGACTCAAAATGAAATGACGGTTGTAAAAGCATATGTGGATGGCAAGGTTTTGGATGTTGAAGGTACCGGCTATGAGCCGAAAGGAAATGTAAGGCATATGGGACGGATAATAGGAATAAACTCCCTTCCTGACTTGAGAAATTTAGTCTCCATAGCTACCTTGGCAAATGATGCCCGGCTTGATAATTCAACGGGTATATATAAAATTATGGGTGACCCCACGGAAGGAGCAATCCTGACCTTTGCCGGCAAGTTAGGCCAGACTTCCGACCACCTCAACATGATTTATCCGAGAATTGCCGAGTTTCCCTTTGATTCCGCAAGAAAGATGATGACCACCTTCCATTCGGATTTTATCGAAGGAAAGGTTGTTTCATTCACTAAGGGGGCCCCGGATATAGTTATAGCTAAATGCAGTAAAATCGCCCTCAACGGCAGAACTCTTGATTTCACTCAAGAATTAAAGGACAAGGTATTATCCGTAAATACAGAATTTGCCCGGTCAGCCCTCAGGGTTTTAGCTGCTGCCTACAAGGTATGGGACAGACTTCCCCAGCATCCCACCTTCGACCAGGTAGAAAGTGACATGGTATTTGTGGGATTAGTGGGAATGATAGACCCTCCGCGGCCTGAAGTTAAAAAATCCATAGCCCAGTGCAGGCAGGCAGGAATCGAAACGGTAATGATAACAGGTGATTATAAGGAAACTGCTTATGCCATTGCAAAGGAATTAGGTATAGCCGACAATGAAGACCAGGCGGTAACAGGCCAAGACCTCAATAAATATTCGGATGAAGAGTTAAGAGAACTTGTGGAGAAAACTAAGGTTTATGCCAGGGTATCCCCCGACCATAAGGTTAGAATAGTTACAGCATTAAAGGAGAACGGTCACATCACAGCCATGACCGGCGACGGGGTCAATGATGCCCTTGCCCTCAAAAAGGCCGACATAGGTGTTGCAATGGGGATAACGGGTACTGATGTGGCTAAAAACACTGCCGAAGTAATACTTACGGATGATAATTTTGCTACCATAGTGAATGCCGTGGAAGAAGGAAGAATAATATTCTCAAATATAAAGAAATTTGTATTCTTTTTATTAAGCTGCAACATAGGGGAAATTCTTCTTGTTTTTATAAGTATTATGCTGGGCTGGGAGGTTCCCCTTCTGCCCATACAGCTCTTATGGCTGAACCTTGTTACGGACAGCTTTCCTGCAATGGCATTGGGGGTTGAAAATGCAGAGCCGGGCATTATGGACCATCCGCCCAGGACCACAAAGGAAGCCATACTGGACAAAGAAATGCTCGGTGGAATTGTACTCCAGGCCTTTGCCATATCTTTTGCTTCTCTTTTGTCATACTATTGGGCTTTGAAAATGTATGGTACCGGAACCGGTCTGATTCATGCCAGGTCAGTGGTTTTTACCACCTTGATTCTGTCGGAGCTCTTAAGGGCATTTTCTTCAAGGTCACAAAACCATACCTTGTTCAGGATAGGTTTTTTCACCAACACAAGAATGATTCAGGCGGTATTTGCATCCTTCATGCTTACCTTCATTGTTTTATACATACCTGCCCTGAATGAAATATTTGATGTAGTTCCTCTCACCCTTCGGGACTGGCAGATCGTAACCGCATTTTCATTCATACCCCTCCTGGTTGGAGAGCTATACAAAGACTTGTTCAAAAGATGACAAGGGGACGGGGGTATTGTCATCAAGCATAGGCATCAAAAAGCACCTTGCCTAAAAGAAGGGTGAAATCCTGAATGTCATTTAAGTTTATCCCGCTGTAATTAAGGGAAAACATAATTTTATTATTATCACAGCCGATTATATTTATAAGGATGCGTGAATTTTGCGCATCTTTTATTATTTGCGCCTCATCTTTTTTGGTTTTGGCTTCACATACCATATGCAGGCCGGAATCAGAGCTTATAATCTCTATTTTATCCGTGAACAAGCTTTTTAAATTTGCTATTAATAAAGAATTTTTCTTTTTGTATATACGTTTGATTTTACGAAGGTGCTTAACCATATGCCCGTCCTTCATAAAATGTGCAAGCACTATTTGGTCAATTTTTGAAGTTGACTGGGTATACCGGTCTTTAATTTCATTGTATTTGGGCAGCAGTTTTTTCGGTATAACCATGAAACTTATTCTGAGCGATGGAAGCAGCATCTTTGAAAAGGAGCCCAAGTATACAACACAATCATTTTTGTCAAGGCCTTGAAGGCTGGGTATGGGCATGCCTCCGTACCTTATCATGGAATCATAATCATCCTCGATTATGATGCCGTTTTTTTTGTAAGCCCAATCCAGCAGTTCCATCCGCTTATTTACGGGCATGATGGTTCCAAGGGGATATTGATGAGAAGGGCTGATATATATCACCTTGGCATCACTTTTTCTGAGCCGGTCAATCGGAAAGTCGTTATCGGCAATTTCTATATGCCTTATGTTGAACATATAATCCTCAAAAACATATTCCGCCTTGTTATAACCCGGTTTTTCAAAAGCCACGGTATTATAGTCTTCCTTTATAATCCCTATGAGAATTCCCAACAAATACTGAATTCCCGCTCCTACAATAACCTGCTGGGAAGTAGTGTTGCCACCCCGCATTGTGTTTACGAAGTTTGCTATTTCATCCCTTAAGAATTTCTCACCTTGAGTTGAGCAGCTGGTATATATATTTGTGTCCCTATCGGTAATTACCTTGTTATATAACCTCTTCCAGGTTGAAACATCAAAGCTTTCTTTATCGACACCATCATTTAAATACACTATGTCATTACGGTATTCCACCGTACTCTTAGCTGCTACGGCATCAAAATTATATTCGCTTAAATCGCATACGAAATAACCTCTTTTCGGAAAGTTTTCTATGTAACCTTCCGCCACCAGCTGGCTGTAAGCATTTTCTATAGTTGTCTTGCTCAATTTCAACATGGAGGAAGCTTCCCTGATTGAAGGCAGCTTTGAATCAGGCTTTAACAAACCGGAGGTTATTTCAGTCTTAATGTATTCATACAATTGCATGTAGAGGGGCTTGTCGCTTTCCTTATCAAAAACAGGCGAAATAATCATAATAACTCCTTGTTTGAGGGATAGTTTCTTTTGCTGATATTTTAGCATATATTAAATATAAATGATATAATAATTTGTGGTATAATACCATTGTGGGACACTGGGTGGGACATTGGGGACGGTCCTCAGTGTCCCAAAGTGACAGGAAGGACCGTCCCTAGTGTCTCAGAGTGACAGGAAGGACCGTCCCCAGTGTCCCAGAGTGACAGGAAGGACGTCCCCAGTGTCCCAGAGTGACAGGAAGGACCGTCCTCAGTGTCCCAAAGTGACAGGAAGGACCGTCCCCAGTGTCTTAATATTATTAAGAAAGGAATTATTATGTATAAATTAAACCAAATAGAAGATTTTGTGTATTTGACCTTTCCGATTTTGGATGAATACGATGACCTGGTGCATTGCTTCACCACAAGAAAGGGGGGCGTCAGCAAAGGCCCTTACGAATCCCTCAACATAGGATATGATACGGGAGATGACGAAGAAAATGTAAGAAAAAATAATCTTATTTTATTTAATAAATTGAGTATTGATATTAAGGACATTGTAGAAACTGACCAAACTCATACCAATAATATTAAATATGTGGATGAGAGTTATAAGGGCAGGGCTATGAAGGATCCTGTCTATACAGATATAGACGGTATTTATACTGATAAGAAAAATCTTGCCTTGATGTCCTTTCATGCGGACTGCAATGCGGTGTTTTTTTACGACCCGGTGAAAAAACTGATAGGGCTGAGTCATGCAGGATGGAGGGGGACTATTACTGATATTGGGGGCAAAATGGTTAAGGCATTGATGGAAATGGGTAGCAATCCTTCCGATTTAAAGGCGGCCATAAGTCCTTCTCTATGCCAGGATTGTTTTGAAGTGGATAAGGATGTTGCCGACATGTTTATCTCTGCGGATTCGAATTATAAGGATTTCATGATCACAAGAGGAGACAAGTATCATTTTGATTTGTGGGGAATCAACAAATACAACATGATAAAAGCAGGGATGGATGAAAAGAACATTGAGATTGCAGGTTTGTGTACCAAGTGCCGCAATGATTTATTCTTTTCTCACAGGGGACAAAAAGGCAAAAGAGGCCTCATGGCAGGCGTAATAATGATGAAATAGGGGATCCTGCTCCAAACCTATAATTTATTTAATTATTTAAAGTCATATCCTCGGTACATGCTTAATATAATAATATATATAAGGCGTGAGGAGGGTATGGAAATTGGCTCATAAGAATAAGTTTTTTTTGGCATTGATTATTTTTATAGCAGTATGCCTGACGGCATGCGGCACCTTAGATATGATGGTGGGGCTTAAGGAAGAAAATAATCCGGATGTAACCGATTTGTCCGAACTTTCGGAATTTGAAATAGTTGAAGACACAATCGGAGAAGAAGCATATGAGGAAGTGATAGAAACTGCCGCAATACCTGAAGAAGAAGTTAAAATGACAAACATATTGGCCTATTATGAAGATGAATACGGCTTTGTGGTTCCGGTGAATACAAAGATACCCTGGGAAGAAGGAATTGCTAAAGCAACTCTCAGGAGTATGGTGGCAGGCAGCGAAACCGAAAAAAGAATAGCACAATCAGGCCTTCACGGGGTGATTCCCCAAGGTACCGAAATAAGAGGCATGTCCATAAAGGACGGGGTATGCAGGGTGGACTTCAGCAAAAATATATTAAATACTTCCTCCCTTAAACAGGAAGAAAATATGATTTCTGCCATTACATATGCTCTTACGGAATTTCCTACAATAGATAAGGTTGAATTGTTGGTGGATGGTCAGGCAATGACCTCTCTTCCCAACGGTTTTGCGATAAATATGGGATTTGAAAGAGAAAATATTAATTTGTACGGCTCGGCAGAAGGGGCCAATTATACCGTATATTACAAAGCACCCGATACTGAAGTTATGGGGCACTATGTGCCGTTAACATTTTCGGCGGCAAAAGTGGGTAACCCGGTGGAATTTGTCGTTGAGAAGTTATTCGAAGGACCTCCTGCAGATACGGTCTTAAGCAACAATATACCTGTCGGCATTAATTTGAAGGATGTTAAGGTTATCGGAGACAAGGCGGTAATTAATTTGGGGGTTGAAGCAGTTACACTGTCGGAACAGGACTTCAGGGATATGAACTCAATAGTTGTCCTGTGCTTAGAGCAATATGATATAGGAGATGTTGAATTCAACATTGAAGGGTTGACTTTTGAAGCGGCAGGATTGTATTTTGACGACAGTGGTGCAAGACCGGTGTTTAATGAATATTAAGGAAGATTGAGGAATGTCCCCAAATCATTGAGGATCAAATTAAAGAATAAGTAAATCCGGGGAGCCACCTCCCCGGATTTTCCATTTTCTATTTTTCGTAGTTTTCTTTTGCCTTTATTGCGAACTCAGGCGTCTGTATCACTGAATACGGAGCCCCTTCTTCAATTTCGCCTGCTAACTTCATGATGTCAATAAGTCTGTTGTAACCATCCTCACCAAGCACAAGGTCAGGATTCCAGGCATCTAAATCCTTGTAGGTTTGAACTATTTCAGCTAAGAATTCAACTTCCGAGTCTGCAAACTGGGGTAATATTACCTCAGCTACTTCCATGGCGTTATGTTCTGCTACCCAGACCATTGCTTCATATAAAGCGTTGCAGAATCCCTGAATTACTTCAGGATTTTTTTCAATATAGGTTTCCAATGCGCTGTAGCATGTGTAGGGGATGTATCCTGCCAGCCTTCCTACGGATTCAAGAACATATCCGTTTCCCTGAAGCTCAAATGTTGATGCTAAGGGCTCGAAAAGTGTGGTGTAATCCGCTTCGCCGGAGGCAAATGCCCCTGCCATCATATCAAACTGGACATCGGTCCTCACATCAACATCGACTCCGGGAGTCAATCCGTTTTGCTTTAATACATATTCCAATGCCATCAGGGGCATCCCGCCCTTTCTGCCTCCTAAGATGGTATGACCCTTTAATTTGTCGATTGTAAAGTTATCATCCTTTTCCCTTCCTACTATGAAGGACCCGTCCCTTTGGGTGAGTTGGGCAAAGTTCACCGCCAAGTCATCCCTTCCCTGAAGGTATACATAAACACTGGCTTCAGGTCCCATAAAGGCTATGTCCGCTTCACCGCTTACCAGGGCTGCCATACACTTGTCGGCACCTCCGCCGTTGGTAAGCTCAATTTGAATGCCCTGCTTTTCAAATAATCCCATCTCAAGGGCAACATACTGTGGAGTATAAAAAATTGAGTGAGTTACTTCTATCAGGCGAACTTTTTGATAATCCGCAGGCTTTTGGCTGCATCCCACAAACAGGGCCGTTGTGATTAAAAGCACAACAATAAGTAGAGAAATAAATCTTTTCATTAAAATCCTCCCTAAAATAGTCTTAGAAATATACTATTCATTTTGATATTAAAGGGTTACATAAGACTTGATTTAAACTTAACAAAATTAGTAGAAATTTAGCAAACAATGTGGTATATTAGAAATGTATGTTAGGAAAATGTATAACCTAATAAAAAAACACAAATTATGCAAGAGACGGAGAATGAGATGGCTATACCTTTTACGGAATTTTTGAATCAGATTGTTCATAACCCCGTGTTGTTGGTAACAACAATTCTCACCTTGGCGGTTATTCTGGTCAATGGATGGACTGACGCACCCAATGCCATTGCCACATGTATTTCTACTCGTTCCATATCTGCGCGTTCGGCGATTCTAATGGCTGCAATATTTAATTTTTTAGGTGTTTTTGTCATGACCATGATTAATGCAAATGTAGCCCAGACAATCTACAACATGGTTGACTTTGGAGGCAATTCAAAGGATGCCTTGGTTGCCTTGTGCGCATCCTTGTTTGCAATCGTAACATGGGCAACTGCAGCATGGTGGTTTGGAATACCCACCAGTGAGAGCCATGCATTGATTGCCGGAATTTCGGGTGCTGCAATTGCTTTGCACAACGGCTTATCCGGTATAAACGGAAGCGAATGGGTAAAGGTATTATACGGATTAGCATTATCAACCTTCTTGGGTTTTATATCAGGGTGGATGACTGTGAAGCTTGTTGAGTTGATTTTCAGGTCCGTGAACAGGAGAAAGGCAAACGAGTTTTTCAAACATGCACAGGTTCTAAGCGGTGCAGCTATGGCCTTTATGCACGGTGCTCAAGACGGGCAGAAGTTTATGGGTGTTTTTATGCTTGGAATATTTTTAGCAAATGGACAAGCAGGTGTTACAAATTTTCAAATTCCTTTGTGGATGATGCTCTTATGCTCCTTAATAATGGGGATTGGAACATCCATCGGAGGATACAGAATAATCAAATCGGTTGGAATGGATATGTGCAGACTTGAAAAATACCAGGGTTTTTCGGCTGATATGGCTGCTGCCACATGCTTGTTCATTTCTTCAATGACAGGAATACCCGTAAGCACTACTCACACCAAGACCACGGCGATTATGGGCGTGGGGGCGGCAAGAAGATTATCTTCGGTAAATTGGGGTATAGTAAAGGAAATGGTTATGACATGGATTTTGACCTTTCCGGGATGCGGAATAATTGGATATTTGATGGCAAAACTATTTATTATTATATTTGTTTGAGGTGAAAAATGGCTAGAAGAAATGAATTTGATTATTTTGACGGTTTTGTAAGATTAGCCGAATACAGTTTAAAGGCTGCAAAACTCTTGGATGAGACATTCAAGAATTTTAACAAGGAAACTCTTCAAAAAAACATGGTAACCATGCATGAAATAGAACACTCGGCCGATTTAGAGGCCCATGAAATAACTAAAAGGCTTGCAAAAGAGTTCATAACGCCCATTGAGCGCGAAGATATTCTGCTCCTGGTTCATAAGATTGACGATATTACAGATTGTATCGAGGATGTTCTCCTTCATATGTACATGTATAATGTAAGGGTTATCAAGGAAGATGCAATAAAGTTTTTGGAATTGATATTAGCCGCCTGCGAAGAGTTAATCGCAGCCTTCAAAGAATTTAAGAATTTTAGAAAATCAAAGGAAATCAGGAACAAAATTATATATGTCAACAAATTGGAAGAAGAAGGGGACAACTTGTACACAGAAATTGTGAGGAAGCTCCATCTAACATCTTTGGATGCCATAGAGATTATGACATGGACCATAGCCTATAACCGGCTTGAATCGTGCAGTGATGCCTGCGAAGAAGCCGTTAATGTTATAGAAAGTATCATGATGAAAAACATGTAGGAAAATATTGTTAAAAAATTCTCGATTTTTCATAAAAAGGTCTTGCAATGATAGAGAAAGATTGTTAAAATATATCACAGGAGGCGCTTATGGGGAAAAATGAAAAAATCTCACCGGCAGTAATAAGAAGGCTGCCCAAATACTACAGGTATTTGGGGGAACTTAGCAAAGTCGGAGTTAATAAGATTTCATCAAGAGAACTAAGTGATATGACAGGATTCTCTGCTTCGCAGATAAGACAGGATTTAAATAATTTTGGGGGATTCGGACAGCAGGGATTCGGTTATGATGTAGAAAATTTGCGTAACGAAATTGGAAAGATACTTGGTCTGGATAAGAAGTACAAAATTATAATTGTAGGTGCTGGAAATATTGGTCAGGCTATTGCAAATTATACAGGCTTTTATGAAGCCGACTATGAAGTGGTGGCCTTGTTTGACAAAAATCCGAAGCTTATCGGATTGTCTATCAGGAATGCCTTGATAATGGATTCTGACGATTTGGAAGATTTTCTCGAAAAAGAGCATATTGATATAGCTGTTATCTGCACCCCCAAGAGTGTATGCCAGCAGGTTGCGGAACAATTAGTCCGTTGCGGCATAAGGGCTATTTGGAATTTTGCCCCGAAGGATTTAAAAATGCCTGAAGAGGTATATGTGGAAAATGTCCATTTGAATGAAAGTTTATTTTCTCTGACATATTATTACAACAAGATGAAAAAGGAAAGTGAATAGCACAATAACAAGGCAAGATGTATAGTGCAGGCATGGTCAAAATTTGGACTGTGCCATTTTTTTGTCAATCTTAATAGTATTGTTGAAACATGTCTTTTTTTCTGATAGAATACAAGTAATTGAAAGAACTTAGAATTTTTCCGGTATTGGTTTGCATACTGCTATAGGAGGAATAAACGTGAAAGACGATATAGAAACCTTAGGAAAAGAACCGGTCAGCATTGGAGAAGGAATATACTGGGTAGGCTATTCCGACCCATACAGGGGGCTTCATTGTAATCCTTATCTTATAATTGGGGGAGATGAAGCTGTTTTAATTGACGGGGGTAACCGTGATGATTTCAGTACCGTCATGCTGAAGATTTTAAGAACGGGTCTGAAGCCTTCACAGATAACAAGACTTATATATCAACACTATGACCCGGACCTCTGCGGGAGCTTACCCCAATTAGAGTCAATCATTAACAACGATATGCTTAGAATCATATCACATGAAGAGAACAATGTCTTCATCAATTACTATTCGGATAAGACGGAAAAACTTGATTTTCGCGAGCTGGGCTGCCATTTTGATTTCGCTGACGGCAGGCGGCTGGAATTTTATCTCATACCCTATTGCCACCAGCCGGGCAGCTTCGTTACATATGATGCGAAAACAAAGACGCTTTTCTCCAGCGACTTGTTCGGAAGCTTTGACTTCCAATGGACCTTGAAGCTAAAATTGGATGATGCCTGCAGGGAATGCCGTGATTTGAATGAGTGTCCTCTGAAATTAGAGAAATGTCCCATCAAAGGAATCATAGAGTTTCATCAAAGAATCATGACATCAGCCAGAGCCCTTCAAAATGCCCTGGATACAGTGGAAAAACTTGATATTGTCCAGATAGCTTCCCAGCATGGCAGCATTATATCTTCAAAAGAGGACGTTAAAGCCGTTATCAGGCATTTACGCTCTGTCAAAAACATAGGTATTGATTATGTCTTGTCGGAGGAATCCGTATGAACAAGAGAGATTTACAGCTCCAGGACATTTTATCAAAAGACCTGCCTTCCGATGAAGAAATTAAAGTCTATGCCTTAGAAGGCTTCGCAAAGGAGATTGATTACCACAATCAGACGGAACTATTGACCAAGTTGATTTTGGACCATTCAGCCATAGCGGAGCAGCTTGAACACTTGAACAGGGAATTGAGGCACAATCAGGAAGTCCTTGCTGAAGCGCAGGAAATTGCCATGTTAGGCCGGTGGGACATTAATCCCTTCTTGGGAACCATGATTTGGTCAGAATCCATGTATGCCATACTTGAAGTTGACAGCTCAAGGCCTGCCTCCTTAGATTTGTATTATTCATTTGTTCATCCTGAGGACCTGGATAGGGTGACTGCCATGTTCAAGGAGATGTTCCTTGCTCAAAAACCTTGGACAACCAGGTACCGCCTGCTGATGAAAAGCGGGCAGGTTAAATGGGTGCATCAAAGATTTTATTCCAAGTTTAACGATAAGGGTGTTTTGACTCATTTATACGGGACGATTCAAGATATAACCGAAATGAAAAAGGTGGAAGACGAGCTCGAAAAATACAGCAAGGACCTGGAGAAGTTGGTGGAAGAAAAAGTTAAGGAAATTTCATCTTCTCAATTGGCGACGATTTATGCCTTGATTAAGTTATCGGAATCAAGAGACGACGATACCGGCGCCCATATCGAGCGGACAGCCTCCTTCTGCCGCCTGCTTGCCGAAAAAGCACGTTCCGTCCCGGAGTATGGGGATATTGTTACTGATTCTTTTATAGATACCATATATAAAGCCAGCCCCCTTCATGATATCGGCAAGGTGGGCATACCCGACAGCATCCTCTTAAAGCCTGATAAGCTTACGGATGATGAATTTGCCATCATGAAAACCCATGTCAGGATAGGTTATGAAACCTTGGTTGAAGTAGGACAGCAATACGATAAGAATGAATTTCTTAAAATGGGTATGGATATTGCTCAATACCATCACGAAAAATGGGATGGCACAGGTTACAACAAGGGTCTTAAGGGGACCGAGATACCCCTGTCTGCTCGGATTATGGCCCTGGCCGACGTCTATGACGCCCTCCGTTCCAAGCGGGTGTATAAAGATGCTTTTTCACACGAAAAAAGCATGGAGATAATCTATTCAAATAAAGGAAGCCACTTTGACCCGGTGCTTGTTGATTTATTTGTCCGATATCAAGAGGAGTTTAAATCTCTGTATGAATCCATAATTTAATTTTAACATTAAAATTGAGATAAATTCTTTTGATATGGGAATTAATATTTTTAATCCTTGAAATAATATCAATAGAGTGATAGAATAAGCATGTCCGTAAATATTGTTATTAAATTAGCAATATTTAAGATAAAAATCTTACAACAATATAATTATTGGAGGTATAGCAATGGCGAAAGAAGTTTTAAACCCATTGGAAAACGCTCAAATGCAAGTAAAAACTGCTTGTGACGCTTTAGGATTAGACCCTGCTGTTTATGAAATTTTAAAAGAACCTCAAAGAGTAATTGAAGTAAACATCCCCGTAAGAATGGATGACGGAACAATGAAATCCTTTAAAGGCTTCAGGGCTATGCACAATGATGCTGTAGGTCCCACAAAAGGCGGAGTAAGATTTCATCCCGGCGTATCATTAGAAGAAGTTAAAGCTCTTTCTATCTGGATGACATTTAAAGGCGGCGTAATGGGTCTTCCTTACGGCGGAGGTAAAGGTGGGGTTATTTGTGATCCATTGACATTATCCCAAGGAGAATTAGAGAGAATTTCAAGAGGCTATATTCAAAAGCTATATAAATACCTGGGTGAAAAAGAAGATGTACCGGCACCGGACGCAGGAACAAACGGACAGATTATGGCTTGGATGGTGGATGAATACAACAAGTTAACCGGAACATCGGCATTAGGAGTTATAACCGGAAAACCCGTAGCATGGGGCGGATCGGAAGGGAGAAACGAAGCAACAGGTTTCGGAGTAGCTGTTATAACCAGAGAAGCAGCCAAAAAATACGGAATAGATATTAAAAAATCAAAAGTAGCCATCCAGGGATTTGGAAACGTAGGCCGTTATACGGTTAAAAACGTACAAAGACAAGGAGCTAAAATAGTAGCCGTTGGTGAATGGGCGCCAAAAGTAGGTACATATGCCCTATACAACGAAGACGGATTAGACTTTGAAGATATGTTGGCTTACTTCAATGAGCACAGGAACTTAGTGGATTATCCGAAAGCAAAAATGATAAGCCTTGACGAATTCTGGCAATTAGATGTGGATATACTGATTCCTGCGGCTTTAGAAAACGCCATAACCAAAGAAGTAGCAGAAAAAATTAAGGCTAAATTAATCTGTGAGGCAGCTAACGGTCCTACAACTCCCGAAGCTGACCAGGTACTCAATGAAAGAGGAATTCCCGTAACTCCCGATATCTTAACAAATGCCGGAGGCGTGGTAGTTTCATACTTTGAGTGGGTACAAAACCTCCAAGGCTACTATTGGGGAGAAAAAGAAGTAGAAGAAAAACAAGAAATTAAAATGGTTAAAGCATTTAATGATGTTTGGGACCTTAAAGAAGAGCAGAAATGCACAATCAGACAGGCCGCTTACATGATTTCGGTTAAGAAAGTTGCCGAAGTAATGAAAATAAGAGGCTGGTATTAATAAGAGGAAGAGGGCAAAGTAAGTCCCAAAAGTAAAAGCAAGGCTGACAGCCTTGCTTTTTTTATTTGAATAAATTTATTTTTCCTTCATCATTTAAGTATTTGACCGTTAAGGCTACAACGGGACCTATCAGGAGGCCTGCAACCGAAAAGAGCCTCAATCCCGCATACATGGCAGTGATTGTTATTATAGGGTGCAGACCTATCTGATGACCGACGATTCTCGGTTCGATAACATGCCTCATAACGGTGACTGTAACGTATAAAATCAACAAACCAAATCCCAAAAAGTAGTTTTTAAGTATTAATTCAACAATAGCCCAAGGTATTATAACGCTCCCGGTTCCCAACACCGGCAGGATGTCCAACACCGCCACAATGGCAGCAATGGGCAGGGCATATTTGATTCTCAATATTGACAAGCCTGCATACACTTCCATGAATGTTATCATCATGATAATCATATAGGATTTTACCATCTTCCACAAGGCAACTGTTATAAATACCCGTGCTTCTTCAAAGATTTCATTGAACTTATCAGGCATCTGCCTTCTGAAAAAGGCTGTTATATTGTCGTATTCCAAACTGATGAATACGGAAAGAACAATTGTGAATATTACGGCTATCATGTAGAGGGGAAAATTGGATATCAGCCTTGTAACGAATTGAACGAAGGATACTGATATATTTTTTATTAAACCCGCTATATAATTGATGCCGTTTGTAATTATCTGTGAAAGAGAGCTTGCAACATCAGGCGATAAGGTTTGTGCATTTGTGACAATCCAATCATTGAACTCATGAAGCAGGGGTTCTATCCTGGCAAAATACAATCTGGGTATTGTATAAATAAGATCCGTGATTTGAGTGATTAAAAAGGATGCAAGCAACCATATCACAAAGGCAACAAGCATATAGAACATTGCAATTACAAAAAGGGCTACACCTTTTCCTTTGCTTTTGACAAATCTGTTCACAAATCTTGTAACAGGCCTTAAGGCTAAGGCTATCAAAAAGCCCACTACAAAAGGCATGACCCAATGAACCACGTAAACAAAGATAAAGTAAAGAACTGCATATGCCGTTGCTATAAAAGCAACGTCCAAAATAAATTTTTTCTTTAAATCATCAGTCATCAAAGACCTCCACGGTGTGGCACAAGGGAGTATTCCTTGAGGTGCGCCCCCCTTGCCTTATTAACAATTATAGTATTATTAGATATTATTTGCAACAGATTTAAAAAATATAGCACAAATATACATAATTGGTAAAATACAGCTCAAAACTACCTTCATGTCATCATCTTTAAACGAATTGGAAAAATATCTATACTCTCCATTTTTTGTCAATAAATAGATTATCATAGTTAATTCTTTTGCATATTCTTGAGAGCAATGGTGCGAAAAAGCACCAAAATATATCAAAAAATGCAATTGTGCACCGGGGTTTTCATGGGCAAAAATAATAAAACGTTAGAATTAGAAGGTTTCGGGATTTCAAATATTTGGCACAAGACTTGCTTGGTATAGTGTGATAGTATTTTAACAAGCGCTTGTTTTACTAAATAACAAAACCTAAAAATTTTTTAAGGAGAAAAACTATGAACAAAAATGAAAACTTGTCTTTTATCGGAGCATTCAGCGTTGCTTCAGTTTGGTTCGGCGCCCACGTTGGAGGAGGCTTTGCAAGCGGAAGCCAAACCATGAGTTTCTTTATAAGATACGGTAAGTATGCAGTTTTATTCTCTATATTATCAATGGTAGTCGTTGCCTTAACTTACAGAGAAAACATGATAATGGCCAGACATTACGGGGCATATGATTACAACTCGTTAGGAAAGGCTTTGTATAAACCCTACGATAAGTTTATGTCCCCCATATATGATATTTGTTATATTTCAGCAGGCTTATTGGCGGTGAGTGCTTCTGTAGCCGGTGCTGCTGAATTGATTACACAAGTTGTGGGAGTGCCTTATATTATTTCGGTATTTTTAATTGGCGCATTGACATTAGTATTGAGCGTATTTGGCTCTGATTTGGTGAGCAGGGCTTCTTCCGTCATGAGTATTGTAATTGTTACATCATTCTTAATCATCTGCTTAAAAGGAATAACAGGAAATTCTGCAGTATTGGCTGAAAATTTACAAGCACCCATGGAAGAAGGAATGTTCTTAAAAGGTCTCATAAAAGCATTAAGCTATGCAGGTTTTCAATGTTTTGCATTCTTAGGCCTCTTAGGTGCAACTTCACTTACCAAAACTGATAAAGACTGTACCAACGTTACTGCAATCGGATTTGTACTTAATGCCGGAATGTTAGCTTTAACTGTATTGTTGATTCAATCTTTTATGCCTCAGGTTGCCGGCGAAACTTTACCCATCTTAGCTGCCAGCAAGGTTATGGGAGGAGGATTCTTAACGGTATTATATTCTATTGCTTTATTCAGTGCCTTTTTGTCAACCGCAGTAGCTGTAGTTTACGGAAACACGATGAGATTTACAAGATTGTTTAAGGAAAGAGGAATCGGCAAACAAGACGGCAAATTAATGCCTATCCTTGTAGGATTGGTTATAATAGCAATTTCCATGGCTGTGGCATCCGTTGGGTTAACTAAGATTATTGCTGTGGGATATTCGTATTTTGGATATATAGGCATATTCCTGGTAATTATTCCGTCCTTAACTTATTGCCGCATGAGAAACAAAAAACACGCAAAGGAAAAATTAGAGAACAATTAAGACACACAATAAGGACTAATATACGGCGACAAAACTACTACTTAGGCTCTTACCTGTTGCCGGTCTGTAGTTTTGTTGCTTTGGCTATTCAATATTTACAATAGGAGGAATGAAATGGAGATTACTAACGAAATGAGAGATTTGGGGGATTTGATAGAAAAGTATTTAAAAAATGAAGTTGACCCCCTGGTTGCAGAATATGACGCAAGAGGTGAATACCCGGAGAAGATATACAATGAATTAATAGATATGGGTTTGAATTTACTGGCAGTTCCCACAGAGTACGATGGCTTAATGGTTGACCATAAGACCGAAACCTATATAGCTGAAATCTTAGGAAGACATGACTGTGGAATCGGATCAGCCATCGGTGTAACCAATTCAGCTTGTACCACAATGAATTACTTCGGCACCGAAGACCAGAAAAAGGATTTTTTCGGAATATTGACATCCGGAAAATTAGCAGGTTTTTGCTTAACAGAGCCAAATGCCGGCTCGGATTCAGCTTCCGTAAAAACTACGGCTGTATTGGACGGAGACGAATATGTGCTGAACGGTACAAAGTGCTTCATTACAAACGGAGGAATAGCAGGAGTTTACATTGTATTTGCATCCACGGATTTATCAAAGGGCACAAAAGGACTATCTGCATTTTATGTGGAAAGTGACCGTAAAGGTCTTACAATCGGCAAACACGAAGATAAGATGGGTATCAGGCTATCCAACACTACCCAGGTTATTTTTGAGGATTGCAGGATTCCAAAGGACCACCTGCTCGGTGAAGAAGGCAAGGGCTTTATATATGCCATGAAAACATTGGGGATTTCCCGCAACTTTGTGGGGGGATTGGCAGTGGGACTGGCCCAGAGAGCTATCGACGAATGCAAAGAATACGTAAAGAACCGTGTTCAGTTCGGTAAACCCATTGCTTACAAGCAAGGAATCCAGTTTATGCTTGCCGATATGCAGACCCAGACTGCAGCTGCTCGTACCTTAGCATATCATGCTGCTGATTTGATTGATAAAAAGGGGGATTATGAAATCTATGCGTCCATGAGCAAGCTTTTTGCATCTGACGTTGCAATGAAAGTTACGACTGACGGGGTGCAAATACTCGGCGGTTACGGGTACATGAAGGAATATCCCATGGAAAAACTGATGAGGGATGCAAAGATTCTTCAAATATACGAAGGTACCAATCAAATACAAAGAGTCGTAATTTCAAACAATATGTTATTTAAATAAGAATATGGAGGGCTAAATGAATATTTTAGTTTGCATAAAACAAGTTCCCGACACAACGGAGATAAAAATAAATCCTGAGACAAACACCCTGATGCGGGAGGGAGTGCCCAGCATAGTCAATACTTTTGATGCATATGCCTTAGAGCTTGGCGTCAGGTTAAAAGAAAAACACGGGGGCAAGGTTACGGTCATGTCCATGGGTCCCGACCAGGCAAAGGCAGCATTGAAGGAATGCTTGTCGGTTGGTGCGGATGAAGCTTATTTGTTGAGTGACAGGGCTTTCGGCGGGTCCGATACTTTAGCTACCAGCTTTATTTTAGCAAGCTTTGCTAGTCACTTGGAGAAGGAAAAGGGAAAATTTGACCTGATCTTGTGCGGTAAGCAGGCAATAGACGGGGATACCGGCCAAGTCGGTCCGGAAATGGCAGAGCACCTCGGCCTGGCTCAAGTGACTTATGCTGCAGACATCAGGGTTGAAGACGGTAAAACATTGGTAAAAAGGGAAAACGACCAGGGCTATGACTGGATAGAAGTAAAATCGCCCGCTGTTATAACGGTTACAAAATCAGATTTTGAGCCCAGATATGCTACTTTAAAAAGCAAAATTGCCGCAAACAAGGCTGAGATCCATGTATTGAATTCGCAATCCATAAGCATTGATACGGAAAAATGCGGATTAAAGGGGTCACCGACAAAAGTAAAGAATTCCTACACACCTAAAAAAGAAAAAAACGGAATAATCATAGATGAAGAAACCCCATCAGCTTCGGTTCAGAAATTGATGAAGCTTATAACGGATAAAAAGGTTATATAAAGGAGAAGTATATGAGCGCAAATATAAAAAACAAAAATGTGTGGGTTTTTATCGAAACCGAATACGGAAAAGAAAAGAAGGTAGGTTTTGAACTCCTTAAACCGGGAAGAGAAATAGCAGATGCAGTGAAGCAAGAGTTAGTTGCTATAGTGTTGGGCAAGGATGTAAAAAATGTTGCTGCAAAAGCAATCGCATATGGTGCAGACAAGGTAATATTAGTTGACGATCCAATTTTTGAAAGGTATTCAACGGATGCCGTAACAGACACCTTAATGGATTTAATCCATAAGTATAATCCCGATACAATCTTAATCGGGGCTACAATAAACGGCCGCGACTTCGGTCCCAGGGTAGCCTGCAGGTTAAAAACCGGTCTTACGGCAGATTGCACATCAATATCTTACAATGAAGAAACCGGCAATGTGAAATGGACAAGGCCGGCATTTGGCGGAAACTTAATGGCTGATATAGAGTGTCCCAACACCAGGCCCCAGATGGGTACTGTTCGTCCCGGAGTTTATAAGCTGCCTTTATTCGATGAAGATAAGAAGGGTGAAATAATAGAAGAGGAATGTAAAGTAAGCCAAAGCGGTATAAGAACAAAAATAATAGAAACCATCAGGGAAGTGACAGAAAACATAAACTTGGAAGAAGCAGAAATCATAGTTTCAGGCGGCCGCGGTCTTGGCAAGGCTGAAAACTTTTCATATATAAGAGACTTGGCCAAGGCCTTAGGCGGGGCGGTTGGTTCATCAAGGGCTGCCGTTGACAGCGGGTGGATTCCTCATGCCCACCAGGTGGGCCAGACGGGGAAGACCGTTGCACCGAAGGTTTATATTGCATGCGGCATATCAGGTGCCATCCAGCATTTGGCCGGAATGTCAGGCTCAGATACGATTATTGCCATAAACAAGGATAAGAATGCACCCATATTTGAAGTTGCACACTATGGAATAGTCGGAGACTTATTTGAAGTAATTCCTGAGTTTATAAAGGAAATAGAAAAATACAAAAACAGTTAAAAAACTTAGACAACAATACTTTAATCAAGGAGGAAATGAAATGAATAAAGATCCTTACAATTTGTTATCCGGAGTAAAAATAATAGAATTAACAACATATGTGGCTGCTCCTTCAGCCGGCCGTATATTGGCAGACTGGGGCGCAGATATAATAAAGGTTGAGTCAGTCCCCAGGGGAGATACAACCCGGTTTGCAGCCCCCTTGCCGGGAATGAAAAAAATTACCTATGATTTTCACAATGCCAACAAAAGAAGTATAGCCTTAGATTTAAAAACTGAAGAAGGCCAGGAAATCATGGCTAAACTCCTGGAAAAAGCTGATGTTTTCATAACAAATACGAGAGCCAAGTCCTTAAAAAAATTAGGAATGGATTATGAAACCCTGTCTGCCAAGTATCCGAGACTGATTCACGCACATTTAACGGGATTTGGAGAAGCAGGTCCCTTGGCTGACAACCCGGGCTTTGACAATGTTTCTTATTGGGCCTTGAGCGGGGCCATGATTGCTGCCATGGAAAAAGATACGGCCCCCATAATTCCCCCCAGCACCTTCGGAGACCACTCAACGGCATGTACCTTGGCAGGAGCGATTTGTGCAGCCTTGTACAAGCAGCTTAATACCGGCGAAGGCAGCAAAATTGTGGTATCACTTTACGGACAAGCCCTATACAGCATGACGGAGCCCTTTATTTCAATTCAATGCAGCGATTTGGACAAGTATCCCAAGAGCAGGCTGGAAACCACTCCTTTGAGCAACACCTACGAATGCAAGGATAAAAACTGGATTATGGTAAGCTGCCATGAATATGACCGTTACTGGCCCGGCTTTATGAAAGTTATAGAAAGGGAAGATTTAATTGATAATCCCGAATATAACACTTTCGATAAAGGTTTTGAAAACTGCAGGGAAGTAATTCAAATTTTAAGCGACGGATTTAAAAAGTTAACAAGGGAAGAAGCATCAAAACGATTGACAGAAAATGATATTCCTCATTCAATAATTGCCAATGTTAGAGAAGTTCTTGATTCTGTCCAGGCAAAAGAAAACTTATATTTCACTGAATTCACCCAGCCCAACGGCGAAAGATTTTTGGAAAGCGCCACACCGGCCAAGTTTGGCGGGGTAACCCTTCCAAAGAGAAAAAGAGCGCCTTTCTTAGGGGAGCAGAGCACTGAAATTTTAACTGATTTAGGCTACGATAAGGACCAAATCGAAAAGTTTAAAGAGGAAGGCATCATAATTGAAAAACACATTCATGCGGATCTTGAAAAATAACCATCGAAATTAGCAGGAAGGGGTTTGTTATGAGTTTACTTAATGTTACTCTTGCAGATGTCCTAAAAATGAACTCACAAAGATACCCTCAGGGTATAGCTTATATTTTTGAGGATATAAGCTATACCTGGAGGGAAGTTGATGAAATAACGGACATTATGGCAATAAAGCTGATTAATAATGATATAAGAAAGGGCATGCATGTCGGTATTTGGAGCATTAATTCCATAGAGCAGGTTTTAACCATCTTTGCAGTTATTAAAACCGGTGCAATTGCAACACTTTTTAACTACTCCTATAAGGATTTGGAAATCAGAAGTCTTTTGACCAATTCACATACAGAATACTTGCTTTACGGCGAATCGACAGGTTCAATAGATTATCGAGACATAATAGAAAGAAACCATAACAAGCTGCCTAAACTTAAATCTTTTGACAACTTGAAAAACTTATTCGAAGAAGCAAAAAACGAGTATGCTTGCAAGAAGCTTCAGACCCGTGAATCCACAGACAAGCTGAAAAAAGCCAAAGAAGCCATTGAGAGCGAAGATACTGCCTTTATATTGTTTACATCCGGAACCACCCACATGGCAAAAGGCGTTTTGCTATCCCATTACAATTTGCTGAATGATGCAATGATAATATCGGAAAGGATGAAATTCACAAAGGAAGATTCCATGCTTATTTCTATGCCCATATTTCATTGCTCAGGTTTGACATGCGGAGTCTTAATCGGATTAATGGTGGGAATGCCTTCCCTGATAATGAGAAAGTTCAATTCCGAAAGAGCAATGAAATATATAGAAAAATACAAGATCACCGTTTTTAACGTAGTGCCTTCCATGTTGTTTCTTTTAGTTAAGGACCCTTATTTCGGGAAGTATAATATTTCCTCATGGAAGTCCGGGATTGTTGCAGGTTCAGGCATGACCAGCGAAAAATACTTAGAGTTAGCCTCCAAACTACCCGGAACACACCTGCAGATAGGCTATGGGCAGACGGAAACTTCTCCTTTAATTACATTGACAAACCATGAAGATGATATAGACATAAGGTCAAAAACCTTAGGCAAGACCCTCCCCCATATAGAAGTAAGAATTTGGGATGAGAAAAACAAATCCGTATGCCCGCCCTATGTCAGGGGTGAAATCCAATGCAGGGGATTCTGCTGTATGAAGGGTTATTATAATTCGCCGGAAGAAAACAAAAAAAAGTTTACCGAAGACGGGTGGCTCAAGACTGATGACTGCGGTTATTGTGATGAGAATGGATATTTATATTTCGTCGACAGGATAAATAACATCATCATAAGAAACGGCGAAAACATCTCACCTGCCGAAATAGAATGCGTAATTAAAAAATACAGCGAAGATATCAGGGAAGCTCTTGTTGTCGGGGTTGAAGTCGACAGTGCCTTTCAGGAAGAAATAGTGGCATTTATAAAAACTGAAGGCGGAAAAGAAATGGATACCGGCAAGTTGAAAAGTTTTGTCGGTCAGAAGCTTGCAAACTATAAGGTACCGAAATGTATTGTTCATTTAAATGAAATTCCTTTAAACAGCATTGGGAAGATTGATTATAAACTAATAAAAAGAAAGGCTAAGGAAGTTTTAGGAGACTTAATATGAAAGACAGGTATTATTTGGGTGTCGATGTCGGTTCTGCATCCTCAAAGGCTGTGATTATAAATCATAACAAAGAAATAATAAGAACCAGCGTGGTTCAGATGGGAACAGGAACATCAGGGCCTAAAACAGCCATAGATAACGTATTTGCAGGTACGGGATTATCCTTTGGAGACATAAAAGCTGCCGTTGCCACCGGCTATGGCAGGAATTCATTAAAATTTGCCGACAAGCAAATCAGCGAAATCAGCTGCCATGCCAAGGGAGTTAACTATGAATTAAAAAATGCGAGAACGGTTTTGGATATCGGAGGACAAGACGTGAAAGCCATATCCATTAATGAATCAGGCAAGGTACTGAATTTTTACATGAATGACAAGTGCGCGGCGGGAACGGGCAGGTTCCTTGAAGTAATGGCCCGTATTTTGGGAGTAAAGATAGATGAACTTGAAAAATTGGATGAAAAAGCAAAAAACCCTGTAACTGTCAGCAGCACCTGCACTGTCTTCGCGGAATCCGAAGTTATATCTCTCTTGTCGCAAGAAACCAGGATAGAAGACATAAGCCGCGGAATTCATAATTCCATTGTCACCAGGGCCCTTGCCCTCTTATACAAAACTAATATGGAGGAAGACTTTACTTTAACGGGAGGAGTAGCACAAAACAAAGGTGTTATTCGTGCCTTGGAAAGGGCTTTAAACAAAAAAATTTATGTTGCCGAAAAACCACAGCTCATAGGCGCAATAGGAGCTGCCATATATGCTTATGAGGCTGAAGAAGAGAGGGGATAAAATGAGTATTATAAACGAAAACATGACTTCAAAGGAAATGCTTGGCATATTGGTTGAAAAAAACATGGAAGATGCCAGAAAGGCTAAAGCAAACGGAGAATTGGTATGCTGGTCCAGCTCCATAGCTCCCTGTGAGTTTACCGAAACAATGGGGATTTGCACCATATATCCGGAAAACTACGCTGCGGTTTTAGCTGCAAAAAAGCTTGCTCCCGAATTCCTTGAGCATGCGGAAAGAAAGGGATATGCCAACGACATTTGCGGTTATGCAAGAATCAACTTAGGCTACATGGACCTAAAGAAGGAATTGGATGAAATTGAGTTCCCGCTGCCGGACTTGGTACTGCTCTGCAACAACATCTGCGAAACCTTGCTCAAATGGTATGAAAACATAGCTTATGAGTTAAATATACCCCTGTTGATAGTAGATGTGCCATATAACCACGGCGATGAAGTTACGGAAGAAAATATAAAGTATGTAGAAGCACAATTGTATGATTTAATCCACCAATTGGAATTAATCTGCAACAAACCTTTTGATATGGATAAATTCCAGGAAGTTATGAAGATAGCTTCAGACAATGCGACTGCCTGGTATGAAGCAACAAGCCTTTGCTCTGCGGTACCGTCACCCTTGAGCGGGTTTGACATGTTTAATTACATGGCCCTGATAGTTTGCATGAGGGGCAAAAAGGAATGCGGGATTACCTTCAAAAAGTTAAAGGCAGAATTAGAAGAAAAAATAGCTAATGGAGAAGGAGGCTTGAAGGGAGTAGAAGAAAAGCACAGAATTATGTGGGACGGAATTGCCTGCTGGCCCTATTTATCACATACTTATAAGGTTCTTAAAAACAAGGGGGCAAATATGACAGGCTCCACATACCCGTCGGCCTGGGCCTTGGAATATACACCCGGCAACTTGTATGAAATGGCGAAAGTTTATACCGGCATGGGAAACAATTTATCCTTAAAGGGGCAGACAGATTTGAGGAAGGATATCATAAAAGAAACAAAATGCAACGGTGTTATCATGCATTTGAACCGCAGCTGTAAAATGTGCGATTTTCTCCAATATGAAATAGGAAAAGACCTGGAAGAAAGCTTGAATATTCCCATAACTACATTTGACGGAGACCAGGCAGACCCGAGAAACTATTCAAAAGCCCAGTACGAAACAAGAATAGAAGCCCTGGTTGAAATGATTGAACAAAGGTCCCGGTAACAGAAGCTAAAACACAGGAAGGTGAGATAATGGATATAAATAATATAATTGATTATTTAGTTAAATCAGCGGATTCTCCGGAAAAAACAATAAAAGAATCATGTGAAAAAAACAATAAAGAAGCTGTCGGTTGGGTAGCACCCTATGCACCCGAAGAAATAATCTATGCGGCAAACTGTATACCGGTAGGGATTTGGGGAGGCCAGGTTGAATTAACAAAGGCAAGAACATATCTTCCGGCATTTGCATGCTCAATTATGCAGTCCATAATGGAGTATGAAACAAGAGGAACCTATGACCTTTTAAAGGCTGTTCTAATTCCGGCGGTTTGTGATACCTTAAAATGCTTCGGCCAGAAATGGAAGGGAACCTGTGAAGCAATTCCCTTTGTATTCCCCCAAAACAGGGAAGCAAAGAGTGCGGAAGGATTCTTGGAAAGCGAGTATAAATATATTAAGAGCAGGTTAGAAGAGATATTAGGTATAACAATAACAGAAGAAGCACTTCAAGACAGCATTGTTCTATACAATGATTACCGTGCGGAAATGAGAAGGTTCGTAGAAATTGCATCAAATCGCACAGATATAATCACACCCCTAATCCGCCATAAAATAATAAAAGCATCATATTTTATGGATAAAAAGGATTATTTGGAATACATCAGGGAATTAAACAAAAAGCTTAGGTTGCTGCCGCCAAATAAGAGTAAAAACAAACGAATTGTAGTTACAGGAATAATGTTGGAACCGGACGGGGTTATTGATTATTTTGAAAAATACGGTATGGACATTGTGGGTGATGATTTAGCTCATGAATCCAGACAATTCAGAACAGATGCTCCTTTCTCGGGAAGCCCCCTCAACAGCTTGGCTAAGAGATGGACAAACCACAGCGCCTGCTCACTGGCCTTCGACCCATACAAAGAGCGGATTCAATATTTGGTGGATTTGGTAAACCACTATAAGGCTGACGGCCTTGTCATCGCCCTGATGAAATTCTGTGACCCTGAAGAGTATGATGTTCCTGTAATTATGGACAGGATGAAAAAAGAAAATATACCCTTACAGGTCATAGAAATTGACCAACAAGCCAAAAGTTTTGAGCAAATCAATACAAGACTCCAAAGTTTCGCAGAAAATCTTTAGCTTGTAAATCAGCTCAGGAATGTCATATCTTATCTTTGATAATTCCTGAGTTTATTTTAAATTTAGGAAAATATTTTTAGAAGAAGTAAAAATAGTTAGTTAATAATTTGACAATCTCAGGCCCTTGTGATATGATACAGTTATAGAGTATTGTTTTAATTATTGATTCAATATAATGTGACTGCAAAAGGGAGGCAAGATGAAAAAGGAATTAATAAGCGCAAATGATATTGTTAAATGCTTAAACAAAAGCAACGACGGTTTCATGATTAGTGATTCCAAGGGAGTGATTTTGTATGCTTCCGAAAGCTATTACAAAATGACAAAATTGGATGATAGTATTTTGGGACACAACATAGGGGAATACGAAAAAAAGGGCATTTTTGACAAATCATCATGCCTGTCCTGCATTAAATATAAAAGGACTTATACCCAGGTTCACAGTACCAAAAACGGAGTGGAAATAATAGCAGTTTCAAAACCCATATTTGATGAGGATGGCAGCTTAAAGTATGTAGTGACCAATGTCAGGGATATATCAAGTTATGTAAACATCAATAAAAAATTAGCGGAAGTGAATAATAATTTTTCATCTTATTCAGAGGAAAAAACATATGTAGGAGATGAAGGAATAATTGTTAATTCGCCTGAAATGATGCGTGTTATGGATTTGGCCAAATTAGTGAGCAGGACAAGCGTCAGCGTCATGATATTAGGCGAAACCGGTGTGGGAAAGGATGTTATAGCCAACTATATTCACAAAAACAGCAACAGAAAAAACGAAAGGTTCATTACCCTTAACTGCGGAGCCATCCCAAAAGAGCTGATGGAATCGGAATTGTTCGGCTATACACCCGGCAGCTTTACGGGAGGATTGAAGGAAGGAAAGAAGGGAATCCTTCATTACGCACAAAAGGGGACCTTGTTTTTAGATGAAATATGTGAATTACCCCTCCACCTGCAGGTGAAGCTCTTACGTGTCTTAGAGAACAATGTATACACACCCATAGGCAGCGCCGAAGAAATCCCCATAGATATCAGGATAATTTCTGCAACCAACCGGAATGTAAAAGATTTAATCAAAGAAAACAAATTCAGGGAAGACTTATATTATCGATTGGGAGTAGTTTTTATAAATATCCCCCCCTTGAGGGAAAGACAAGCAGACATTATACCTTTAGCCACCCACTTTCTTAAATACTATACAAGTAAATATGAAGTATATAAGAATATCGAAGTGGACACCTTGATTCAACTGCAAGAATATGATTGGCCCGGAAACGTAAGGGAACTCAGAAATACCATTGAAAAAATTGTTATTTTAAGTCAGGGGGATACCTTTGAAATTCCTGAAGACAACATGCAGGACAGCGAAAACATAATGAAATATAAACTGAAGGATTATATGGAGCAGGCTGAAAAAAGATACCTTCACAACGCCAGCAAACTATTCTCAAGCTCAAGGGAAATGGGTGAAGCCATAGGGGTAGACCACAGTACTGTCTTAAGAAAACTGAAGAAATACAATATATCATGACTTCTTAACGGACCTTTGAGTGACAATGCATTCAAAGGTCCGTATGTTTTGTAGCAACTTAAGTAAAATATGGCATATTTACATAATAGGAAACGTTTTATTGTTAAGAATTGTTCATTTATCAAAGAATAGCTTGCTTTTAATCTACAGGTTGTTATATTATTAACAAGACTATAAAACTGACACAAAGGAAAGGAAGTGTAGAAAATGTGCAAGGCAGATTATAAGGAAAGGATTAACGAAATAATTTCACGGCATAATAATGATAGCAAAAAAATTATCAGTATTATTCAGGAAGTTCAAAAAGAGTACAATTATTTGCCTGAAGAAGCATTGGTTTATATAGCTGATACTTTAGATATCAGCCATTCAAAGATTTATGGTATTGCTACCTTTTATGAAAACTTTTCATTAGAAAAAAAGGGGAAAAACATCATTAGAATATGTGATGGAACCGCATGTCATGTCAGAGATTCTATTCCCATACTAAAGGAAATCCATAAGGAGTTAAATTTAAGCGATAAGAAAATTACTACCGATGACTTGTTATTTACGGTAGAAACAGTATCATGTTTAGGTGCTTGCGGATTAGCACCGGTTATTACGATTAATGATGTTGTTTATCCTAAGGTGACACCTGAAGCAGTTGTTGAACTTCTTCAAAACATTAAGAAGGAGGCGATAGAATGATAAAAAATTACGATGACTTATTATCATTAGAATACTTATATAAAAAATCTTTGGACAAGCAAAGAAAGAAAGTACTTGTATGTGCGGGAACAGGCTGTGTTGCAGGCGGTTCTTTGGCAATCTACGAGAAAATCAAAGCTTTAGTAAAAGAAAACGGACTTTTGGTTGA
>MTKW01005000.1_pt1 | contig 39393 bp, 28 predicted proteins | sample 1042761 | NCBI WGS metagenome assembly MTKW01 (sample SAMN06205366, study PRJNA360243) | anaerobic digester metagenome | biome: Wastewater treatment plant; feature: Anaerobic digester sludge; material: sludge; isolation source: anaerobic digester fed with sludge from wastewater treatment plant ... | reverse complement strand
TTGCAAAAGTGAACACTGCTGTTTACGCAGAAGTGGAAGCAGCCACAAAACAAGTTGTTGACCAATTCGGAACATTGGATATCATTATCAATAATGCAGGAATTACCCGCGACAGCACCATTAAAAAAATGACTCCTGAAACCTGGCAACAGGTGATTGATGTGAACCTTACGGGTGTTTTCAATTGTTGTAAATGTGCATCAGAGGTGATGGTAGAAAAGGGATGGGGAAGAATCATCAATGCTTCGTCTGTGGTGGCACTTTACGGCAACTTTGGACAAACAAACTATGTGGCTACCAAAGCCGGATTGATAGGAATGACCAAAACTCTGGCTCGTGAACTCGGTCGTAAAGGGGTAACTGTAAATGCTGTTGCGCCCGGATTTATCGCTACCGAAATGGTTAAAAAAATGCCTGCCGAAGTACTGAAATCAATGGAAGATAAAGTGCCATTGAAACGCCTTGGTCAGCCGGAAGAAATTGCGGCAGCTTATCTTTTCCTTGCAAGTGACGATGCAAACTACATCAATGGAACTGTTTTGAGTGTTGACGGTGGAATGACTGTTTAAAATTAAGGTCTATGGCAACATCAGCACAAGTTATTGGAGCATCCATACTTTTTGCGGTTTATGTGGTGTTCGTACTCTACTTTGTAATCAAAGGTGCGCGTGGTACGAAAAATATCAATGACTACGCAGTCGGGAGTTTTACGTTTTCGCCTGTTTACGTGGCTTTGTCGTTGGCTGCTGCCATGACAAGCGCTGCTACTTTCGTGATAAACCCCGGATTGATAGCTACTTATGGTTTGAGTGCCTATATTTCGTACGGATTAGTGTTCCCGTTTGCATCATTGGCATCGCTGGTTATTCTGACCAAAAGTTTTAGAAAATACGGTCAATCTGTAAATGCACTAACCTTGTCGAGTTGGGTTGGAAACAAGTATAACAGTAAAGGTTACGCATTATTTGTTGCCTTCCTTACAGTTTTGCTGTTGACATTTATTGTGTTGATTTTAGTTGCTTTGGTAAAGGTAGCCGCACAAGCATTGAACGCCAATCAGATTGTGGTTCTTGCTGTTGTGGTTGTCTTTACATTTGGGTATATGATGTTTGGCGGTGCTAACTCCATGGTGTATACCAACGTGATTCAGGCTTCGCTGATGATTCTGGTAGCACTTATTTTAATTGGTTCAGGCTTTCAGTTTTTTAAAGATGGATTTTTCGGTTTCTTTGAAAAGTTAAAGATAATTGACCCGCAATTGGTGAAATTCCCGAACGAACAAAGTCCGCTCTTCCGTGATTTCTTTGAAATAGTTATTGCACAATTAGTTGTAGGAGCAGCTGTGGTAGCCCAGCCACACATCATTACCAAATCTTTGTTGTTGAAAAAAGAAAGCGATGTAAATAAATTCCTAACTGTTTCGGTTATTGTTCAATTTTTGTTTTATTCGGTGGTATTTGTAGGACTGTTTGCACGTTTGCTTTTTCCTGATCTAACATTGAATGGAGAGCACATCAATGTTGATAGTGTTATATCCAATTATGTAATTACTGTTTTCTCGGGTGGAGTAGGTTCATTGTTGGTTGGACTTTTGGTAATTCTTGGCTTGATCAGTGCCGGTTTTTCAACTATTGAAGGACTAATTCAATCATTAAGCACCACAATAACCACGGATATTATCAAACCGCTTTTTGGAAAATCGATAAAAAACGAAAATAGTTATATTACTATCAATCGGGTAGTAATAGCCGTAATGGCAGTGGTAGCTTTTCTGATGTCGAGAGAGCAGATCGTCAATCCCAACGTGAGCGTAGCTATTTTTGCTCAAAACGGAACATATTCCTATTTCTCGATATTGATTGTACCGTTGGTGTTTGGAATTTTCCTGAAAAACGCGAAAATGAAGTCAGCACTTTCAGGCTCAATAACTGCTCTTGTGGTCTATTTTATTGTGTATTACCTGCTACCTCATCTTTATAAGTCAGGTGTAGCCAGCTTTGGTTTTGCCAACCGTTATTTCGGTGATCAAGTGCAAAATCCGGGCATTGCAGCCGCTATCGCTATATTAGCAGCATTTGCAGTGGGACTCAGTGTTCATTTTCTCAGCAGAAATAAAGAGAAAGTACAGTGAGTATGAAGCACATAAAAGAACATTGTAACTACCCAATNNCAGTATAGTGATGCATGAAGTACGAAGATAAGCGTATAAAAGAACACTGTAACTACCCAATCGCAAATCTAAAATTGTAAATCTAAAATTTGAATATATTATGGCCAAATTCAAAGAAATTTATCAAAGTAAATTAATTCCATTGGAAAAAATGCCCGATCTGCTCCAAAGTGATACAGATGTGATTGTAGCGCAGTGTGCATCTGAACCACAAGGATGTATGTCGGTATTTCATTTGGCAAAAGAGCGTGTGAGAGATGTGAAAGTATTTTCTGTTCTTACTTTGAAACCCTATGAATTCTATATGAAACCGGAAATGAAAGGACATTTTGAACTTTGCAGTTGGTTTCATGCACCCGGTTCGCGCAAGGCATTGAAGGAAAAAACAGGAACCGTTACTTATGTTCCAAATATGCTCCACCGTGCCGCATCTGACAGGATGAAAGTGCGTCGTCCGCATATGTTTGTGGGCACCTGTACACCGCCCGATGAGAAAGGGTTTGTTTCGCTTTCGCTGGGAATAACGTATGAGAAAGATATTCTGGAAGCAGCGGAAATAACTGTATTGGAAGTTAACGACAAACTGCCGAGAACATTTGGTGATACGCACGTACACGTTTCGCAGGTAGATTATTTTGTGGAATATTCTCAAAACCCGCCTACAATACCGGAACCTCAGCCGGATGAAGTAGCAATGAAAATAGGGAAACATATCGCTGACCTAATAGAAGACGGTTCTACTATTCAACTGGGAATTGGTGAAATTCCAAATGCTGCTGCGCTGATGTTGAGAGACAAGAAAGATCTGGGTGTTCATACTGAAATGATGGTAGACAGTATGATGGAACTGTATGATATGGGTGTTATCACCAATCAAAAAAAGAGCATACATAAGGGAAAGTTTATCTGCACGTTTGCTATGGGAAGTGATAGACTTTATCAGTGGCTAGACAATAATCCGGCAGTAGAATTCTTGCGTGGTGCCTATGTGAATGATCCGTGTCTGATTCGTCAAAATTCGAAAATGGTTTCCATCAATACTTGTATGGCGATTGATTTTACCGGTCAGGTGGCAAGTGAAGGTGTCGGCACACGACAATATTCCGGAACCGGTGGGCAGAGTGATACCGCTGTTGGAGCTATTGATGGTCTGGATGGAAAAGGAAAATCCATTATTGCCTGCCGTTCGACTGCCAAGGGCGGAACAATTTCTACCATTGTTCCTGTGCTGGCTCCCGGAACGGGAGTTACGCTTCATCGAAGTGATACAGATTACATTGTAACCGAATACGGAAGTGTAAGATTGACCGGTCGTACCGTTCGTGAACGTACCGAACTACTGATTTCTATTGCTCATCCGGATTTCAGAGAAGAGTTGAGAAAGCAGGCAGAAGAGATTGGGTATTTGTAATGCCGGATGTCGGATGACCGATGTAGGATGTCCGATGATGAGTGACTGATGTGAAGGAAATAATTAAATTGTAAATTGTAAATCTAAAATTGTAAATTAAATATGGTGTTACCAATAAAAATAGTTGCTACCGGACTCTATGCCCCGGGTGAACCAATAGGAAATGAAGAATTGAAGCAGTTGGCAGGGATTGAGTTTAATCATGAAAAAATTGAAGAAAAAATCGGGATCAAGCAACGTCACATTGCCCATCTTAGAAATCTGCAGGAAACTACGGCAGATTTTGTGACCAAATCAGCAGAAGATGCCTTGAAAAATGGCGGCTTATCAGCCGACGACATCAGTCTGTTTGTCGTGGCAACCGATACTCCCGAATACGTTACTCCTGCAACAGCTATTATTCAGCAAGGGCGATTACAGAAGGGTGAAAAATGGAGTATGTCTTTTGATGTTTCAGCATCATGTGCAAGCTTCACAATGGCTTTTGATGCGGCTTCCCGGATTCTTGCAAACAATCCGAAAATTAAATATGCACTTGTAACCGGAGTGTATAATATGCCTGCATTTATCCGTCCGGGTGATAAGTTCTCTTATCCGCTTTTTGCCGATGGAGCAGCTTCTTTTATTCTTTCAAAAGATGATACCGGCAAATCTGCTTATATTGGCAATCAAATGTTGACCGACGGAACTCAGTTTGATTATATTGGTATCTATGCAGGTGGTTCTAAAATGCCGGTAACCAAAGAAGTTTTAGAAGAAGAAAAAAACGGTCTTCTAAGTCTTAAGCCCATGCCGGGCGACCGAAATGTACGGCTTTGGCCTATGGTAGTAGAGAAACTTCTTACCGAATACAGTGTGAAAGCTGACGAGATTGATCATTATATTTTTACACAAATCAATCGCTCAGTGATCATACAAGTAATGGAAGCCATCAATCAGCCTATAGAAAAGGCAATGATGATAATGGACAAATACGGCTATACAGGCTCTGGTTGTGTGCCAATGGCACTACACGAAGGAGTTAAATCGGGCAAGATCAAGCGTGGAGACAAAGTGCTTTTCATGGCATCAGGTGCAGGTTTGTCTGTGGGGAGTAATTTGGTGGTTTATTAGTAGTTAGTAGTTAGTAGTTGGTAGTTGGTAGATAGTAGATAGGAAGTTAAAGAAGTTAAAGAAGTTAGGGAAGTTACGAGTTCCGGGGTCTAATTCATTCTTCGTTCATCACTCTTTGTTTGTCTTTGTTCTTTGTTCCTTGCTCTTTGCTCCTTGTTCTTCACTTTTCGTTCTTAGTTCTTTTAGTAAATTGTAAATAAAAAGATATGGTAAACGTAGGAATAGTTGGAACCGGAATTTATATGCCGGATACAAAAATGTCTGCTAAACAGATTTCAGAAGCTACAAAAGGCGTATGGAGTGAAGCAGCGGTAATAGAAAAATTGGGAATTGTAGAAAAAACAATTGCCGGTCCTGATGATGGCACGCAAGAAATGGGTGTACGTGCTGCGTTGGATTGTTTGAAAAACACGGATGTCGATCCAATGGAGATAGACCTGATCCTCTGTATTGGTGAAGAATGGAAAGAATATCCGCTCACCACATCAGGGATTTATATCCAGGAAAAAATCGGAGCCAATAATGCCTGGGCAATTGACATTCAGCAACGTTGCGGAACAACGGTAGCAGCCATGAAAATAGCCAAAGATATGATGATAGCCGACGAGAAGATGAAAACAATTATGATTGTAGGCGGTTATAGAAACGGAGATTTTATCGATTTTGAAGACAGTGCTGTTTCGTTTATGTTTAATCTGGGAGCCGGTGCCGGAGCGATGATCTTGAAACGCAATTACGGGAAAAACTTGGTTTTAGGCACGCACATCATCACAGATGGAACAATGGCGCGCGATGCAGGTGTGCTTTATGGTGGAACGAAAAACCCGATTACAGCAGAAAACGCTCACCTGGCTTATAAATCGCTGAAAGTCTTTAATGTAGAGCACATGAAAGACCGGTTAAATGAAGTTTCAATGAAAAACTGGTTTCATTGCATTGATAAGGCATTCGAGAAATCGGGAATTCAGAAAAGTGAACTCGGTTTCCTTTGTTGTCTCCATTTTAAGCGCAGTATGTTTGGCTATATGCTGACTGAACTTGGATTGACCTGGGAGCAGAGCATTTATCTCGAAAATTACGGACACATTGGTCAAATAGATCAAATTCTGTTACTCCATTTAGCACAGGAACGCAATTTATTGAAACCCGGAACGGTAGTTTCCATGATAGCAGCCGGAATAGGATATGCCTGGGGAGCTAATGTTATCCGATGGGGATAAGGATTAGTCGGACGTATATTTTTTGTTTTTAATTAATTGTATATCAATGCTATATGTTATGATAACATGAATACCATATGAAAGTCAACCCTATTATTTTTAATATGCTTTTTTTTTCAATCACTAATTATTGTCTAATTTTGTATTAAATATTAATTATTAATTTTTTGAAATTATGAAAAAACTATTTTTTATTTTAATTGCAGTAGCAACTGTGTTTTCTGCATGTGAAAAAAGTGAGGTAGAAGATGTTTACAATCCGGCAGAAGACGGAATTGTAGGGAATTGGTTGTCAGCAGGTACTGACGTATCTCCATTGTTGACAACATATTTTGCGGTGGACAGTATCACAGCTGACTTTAAAAGTAATAATACATATGCTGTGACATCTTATGCCAAAGGTGTACCAACCAATTATGTAGGTACTTTCGTTCAGACAAAGTCCGGAACAGGAGCTATCTGGACAATCAAATTGAATCAATCTACTCCAACAGCTGTAACCAGCGATGGCATTTTTGAAATAACCAAAGTTGGAGAAGATTACACCATGAAGTATGAAGTTGTTCAGACAGAACCAGACATAGGTGCAACGCCTCCAACCGCAAGTGCAGGTTTTGGAAGTAGTAGCGGTGGTGCTTTGGGACAGACTAACGTTCAGAAATTTGTAAAAAGGTAAGATTGTGTTGTTTGTTCAAAAAGGTCAGGAAAAATAAAGGTTTTACCCTGACGACGGTGTTTCATAAGCGCCCAACTGCTGCGTTACTTTCGATATTCGGGCTCAGTCACATACTTCAGTATGCTCCTTCACCCTCAATCTCAGCGCCTTGCATTTGGACTCTTCTGAAACACCTTATTTTTTGCTTGAATATTTACTTTTGAGATAGTCCGAAATAAGTTATCTAAGTTATCATTATTTCGTGTTTTTTAAATGAAAAATATTATAAAATGAAGAAAATATCATTGCTTCTTTTTTCAGTTCTTATTTCTTTTTCTATTTTGGCACAATTGCCAACCAATCAGTATTTTACAAAAGAAATACCTGAAAAAGCAAATAAAGAATTTCAGTTTCTTGGTTTTTTTATTAATCAGGCGGTTACATCCAATATTTATCCTGAGAATGACTTCCTGAAAGGTCAGACGGTGGGACGTTTATTTGGAGGAAACACTACTACTACGTCCAACGAGCGAATGAGTGCTTATGTGGAGCAACGCCTTATCCCGTTTTTCATTTACAAACCAAATCTTTTCAACGGCAAGGCAATATTGAGAGCGGCATTCGAACTTGACTGGACGTGGGGTGATGTGGCTTACGGTGTGGGCGGTAACTTTGGTGGAGGTTTTTCGGCAGACCAGGTCAACCTGCAAACACAAAACCTGGAAGTGGAGCTTAATCCCGCAAAAGGTTATTATATCAACCTGGGCTTACAACGGATTTTCGATACTCCTTACAATCCTTATACTACATTATTTGATAAAATGACGCAGACGGGTTATCGGCTGGCGTACTTTGGGACAGACGGTGTTGGAGTTTCATTTCGCAAAGACTGGGATTTTTCACGAATAAAGGCAGGTTATTATAAATTGTATGAAAACTACGTTCATCTGATTGACGATGTAACATTGATGGAATTGAACGGTGAAAAAGATGTGAGTCGTGCCTGGAAAGTAGGAGGTTCAGCATATTATCTGCGTGACCGTGGAAATGGTGCAGGCGGTGTTTCCATTCTCGGACAAGGATTCAATAGCCTTCTGGCAAGCCACAACGGAACATTCCGCTTCAACTATGGTGCAGCACCTTATCGTGCTGACGTGGCATGGATAGGAACATTTTTCAGTAGAAATGCTGACACCTGGCTCGACCCGTGGACTGTAAGCGGGTTTGTGAACGTGAACCTGGGTAAAGCAGACACATTGCAAGTATTAACTGATAAATATACCAAAGCGACAGATATTTTCGGTTTTGCAGCGAACGGACGTGTTTCGTATCGTTACGGACAAACTCCTAATGACAACGTATCATTGGATCTGCTTTATACATCCGGCGATGCCAACGCATTGAAAGATGGGAAATACAGTGGTGTGATCACAGGAAATCAATGGGGAGCACCGGGTGCAATTTTTATTAGCTCGGGTTCTTATTTGCTGATGCCTCACGGCAATGTGGTAAACCGCTTTACACCGGCTGTAATGGATATTTCCAATATGGGATATGGATTGACTTATGCTAATTTAAGCGCATCAAAAGGCTTTATTCCCAACAAATTAAATGCAAAAACAGGAGTTTCTGCCGGAATAAGTAATGTTCAACCATCCGGTGGAGGAGCATTTATCGGCGCAGAAGTGAATGGAAATATTCAGTATAATTTCGGACCATACATGAGCCTGGAACTGCATGGAGCATACCTTTTACTGGGAAATTTTTACGACAGCAAGCAAGCTGCCTATGGAAGTCCTGTGAATGGCGGAATTGATGGTCGGCCGGTAAATCCATGGACAGCATTTTTGGTTTTCAAATGGTTGATGTTCTAAAATAGGGAAAGGAGAGACAAAGTATGAAAATTAAATTATTAAGCATAATCATTATGGCTATTGGTTTTGGAGCGTGCAGCACGCCTTATTCTGCTCTTAAAGATATTAGTTCCTTTGACGAGCTGGACTACAAATATCCGGTAAAAAAAGTTTATTTGCCTGAAAGTGAATTTACCATTGCATATACTGATGAAGGGAAAGGTGATAATACCATCATTCTTATTCACGGTTTGGGTAGCTATCTTCGTGCCTGGGAGAAAAACATAGGTGAATTAAGCAAAACAAACCGTGTAATAGCCATAGACCTTCCGGGCTACGGAAAATCAAGCAAGGAACCTCACAGTGGTATGATGACTTTTTATGCGGGAATTGTGAATGAACTTGTTAAAGAGTTGAAATTGAATAAAGTGGTTATTGCCGGTCACTCTATGGGCGGACAAATAGGCATGACAACTTATCTGCAATATCCTCAAATTGTAAAAGGACTTGTATTGGTGGCTCCTGCTGGTTTTGAACGTTTTACGAAAGGACAAAAACAATGGTTCCGCGACGTGATGACTGTTGACGGGGTGCGACTTACCACTCCCGAAGCCATTCAAAATAACCTGGCAAGTAACTTTTACCGCGTACCGAAAGATGCTGACTTCATGATTTCTGAACGAATGCAAATGCGATCAGCAGATGAATTTATCCCCTATTGTTATGCAGTGGTACAGTCTGTTTACGGAATGGTGGGTGAGCCTGTGATTGACTATCTGCAAGATATCAAAGTACCGACACTGATATTTTTCGGAGAAAAGGACAACCTTATCCCGAATCGTTATTTAAATCCGGGACCTACGGTGGATATTGCCAACTACGGGGCATCCAAAATTCCAAATAGTAAACTGGTAATGATTCCAAAAACGGGACATTTCCTGATGTTTGAAAAACCTGAAATATTTAACAGAGAGACAATAGATTTCTTAAAGGGGCTGAAATAGCAGGTTGGTTAATAATTGATGTGAAAAGCGTGTCATTTTTTTGACACGCTTTTTTTATATCTTTATAGCCTCGAAAATAATGTAAAATGCGTCCCAAACTTTCAATATTTACTGATTTTGCCAATACACTTTTTCCGCATGAATTAGAGTATCTGATGGCTGTACAAAATTTTTCCAAACCATTGAATCTAAAAATATTGGAACAAATTTACTCCAATAATACATCAAGTGGGAAACAACGGGAACCGTTTGATGAGAGTATTGATAAACGCACGTATTCCTACCTGAAAAAATGGATAACAGAAACCTTACTTAAAATTGATGTTGATTACTTTTTTGATTGGCTGATTGAGACTGAGAAAAAGATCTTGACTGACGTGATTGTCCCTTCGGATGAAGCGGTGATTTTAAGCAACATGAATAAGATGCACCCCACGAACTATAATTACATCCGATTTTACGAACTCTTACAATATTACCGTGATTACTTGATGGTACGGAGCCGTACAAAACACAATAAGGTGGTGACCGGTTTTCTGGAAGTTCATCATGAACAATATTTCAAACTGAAAAATCTGAATATTGAGCTTGATAATGTTACGGCAAGAATTGTAAAAAAAATAGAGTTCCATCCGGAAGAAAAAGGATATATCGAAAATTTTCTTTGGGAAATATTTTTTGATGAAACTTTGGACGGATATACGCGATATCGGGCGGTAGTAAGGCTTACCATTCATTATTACAACAATAGGGAGTTTGAAAAGCAAGCTATTGTATATCAGCACCTTGATAATTTTCTAAAAACGCCTGTATTCTACTCAAAACGTATTCTGTCAAACTATTACGCCAATCGTACCATGATGCATTCCAAACTTAATGAATTGGAAGAAGCGGAAAAATACGGTTACCTTTCCATACAAAACAAGAACAGTGACTACCTGTTTTATCTCATAAATTTGTGCGGAGTATTGTTGAAACAGGAAAAAAATAGTGAAGCTTTGAAGTTAATGCGTAAATCTATTCCTGAGTTGAAAAACACAAACAATAATTATTATAAAATTGGTTTTGCATCATTTTACATACTTACTTTCATTGCCAACAAACAAATTGAAAAAGCGGTGCATTTTGCTTCTCAATATTTTCAAACTTACCGGAAAGAAATATTTGAGCATCGTTGGCATTTGTACTTTACAACTTACCTGTTCGCACTAATTAATGCCGAAAAATACGATAAAGTAATTTCAATCTGCAAGCGCTACAATCTCTTGCTCAGAGAAAAACAACGTGTTGACCTGCCTGATTATTTGCCTATCATAGAAAACTATTACTACCTTTCTGAGTATATGGAGGGAAAAATAGATCAGGACAAATTAATTTCATCAATTGTTAAATCTGTAAAACCACTGATGAAAAGCACTTATCGTTCACGGCGAATGTCGGACATGATTGATGAGTTGGGAGAATTTCTACATGATGAAATGATGAAGGTGAAGGCGGAATTATTGAGGTAAATAGGAGAAAGGCATTGTCAAATTGTTCAATATATCCCCCGAATACATTTCTATCCTGCATAAGGGCAAAAAAAATGAAAATTAGGGGAAAATTTCCCCTAATTTCCTTTAATTTCCTCTAATTTTTAAGTTATTCATAAACAAATGGCTATAGTTAAAGACAATTGTTGAGTTTTTGCGTACTCATACCCTCACATCGACCCCACTCACGTTTAATTTTTCCCAATCTTTTGCTTATTTTTGTGGCTATTAAAATTTAATTGAATGGGAAAAGTAAGAGTAAGGTTTGCGCCGAGTCCGACCGGACCGCTACACATTGGCGGCGTAAGGACGGCATTGTACAATTATTTGTTTGCCAAAAAACACGGTGGCGATTTTTTGTTGCGCATTGAAGATACCGATTCAACCCGTTTTGTACCCGGGGCTGAGGAGTATATTGTAGAGGCTTTGCAATGGCTTGGAATTCAGGTGGACGAAGGCATTGGGGTTGACTCAACAGGGCCGCATGCCCCCTACCGCCAAAGTGAGCGTAAGGTTATTTACAAGCAATATGTAGATCAATTGTTGCAAGCAGGATTGGCTTATATAGCTTTTGATACGCCTGCCGAACTGGAAGCAAAAAGAACCGAAATCTCCAACTTTCAATATGATGCGTCCACGCGGATGCAGATGAATAACTCACTCACACTTTCTGCAGACGAGGTGCAAAAACGTATTGATAGTGAAACCCAGTACGTTGTGCGCATCAAAATTGAGCCACACCAGGAGATTGAGGTCGATGATTTGGTGCGCGGAAAAGTAGTGATCAATTCATCGGTTCTTGATGATAAGGTTTTGTATAAATCAGCAGATGGTTTGCCCACCTATCACATGGCCAATGTGGTAGATGATTATCTCATGGAAATTTCACATGTCATTCGCGGTGAGGAATGGTTGCCCTCCTCGCCTTTGCATGTTTTATTATACCGCTATTTAGGATGGTCGGATAAGATGCCGCAATTTGCACATTTACCTTTGTTACTAAAGCCCGATGGCAATGGCAAATTGAGCAAGCGCGATGGCGATAGATTGGGTTTCCCGGTTTTTCCCTTAGACTGGAAAGATGAAAAAACAGGAACCATATCTTCGGGCTACAGAGAAGCCGGCTATTTTCCTGAAGCCTTGGTGAATTTCCTGGCTTTGTTGGGATGGAATCCGGGTACGGAGCAGGAGATTTTTACCATGGATGAATTGATTGATTTGTTTTCTTTGGAGCGTGTGAGTAAAAGCGGAGCCAAATTCGATTATGAAAAAGGGAAATGGTTCAATCATCAATATGTCCAATTAAAGTCTGTGGAAGAAATCGCTGATTTATTTTATCCGGTGTTGGTTGAACACAATATTAGTGCAGACAAGCAAAAGGTAAAAAAAGTGGTGCAAATGGTACGAGAAAGGGTGAATTTCGTACATGAATTGTGGGAGCAGGCTTCTTTCTTTTTTGTAGCACCAACTGCATATGCTGAAGCTGCTATCAAAAAACGCTGGAAGACTCAATCTGCTGGGCAGATGCAGGAATTAGTGTCAGTATTAGAGACTATAAATGATTTCTCATCAGAAAACACAGAAGAGATTGTAAAAGCGTGGATAGCGTCCAAAGAGTATGGCATGGGAGCAGTCATGAATGCTTTCCGCATCTGTCTGGTCGGCGACTCTAAAGGTCCGCATCTTTTTGATATAACCGGGATTATTGGCAAGGAAGAAACGATCAAGAGATTAAAAAGGGCAGTGAAGGTTCTGGGGTAGCGGGTTCCGAGGTGCGTGGCCGTAATTTTTTAGGTTTTGCCTAACGGTACATATGGTTTATTAAATATGAAAAAAGTACTGATTATCACATATTATTGGGTGCCATCGGGTGGTTCGGGTGTGCAGCGTTGGGTGAAATTTGTGAAGTACTTTCGCGACTTTGGCTGGGAACCCATTATTTTTGCCCCTGAAAATGCTGATTATCCGGTAATTGATGATAGTTTCAAAACGGATGTACCTGAAAATATAACTGTTGTTCGTCACCCGATTTTTGAACCTTACAAACTCTATCGTCGCTTTACAGGCAAAAAAAATAAGGTCATTCAAACCGGATTTGTATCTGACACGCACCGAAAATCACGGAAGGAACGTTTGTCAGGCTGGCTTCGTGGTAATTTATTCATACCTGATCCGCGCATATGCTGGGTACGCAGTTCCCGAAAATTTTTAAAACGCTACTTGCGCAACAATCCGGTTGATTTGATCATTACGACCGGTCCGCCCCATTCGGTACATCTGATAGGTCGCAGCCTGAAAAAGATTTTCACTAATTTGCCGTGGATAGCTGATTTCAGGGACCCCTGGACTTCAGTTTATTATTACAAAGATTTGCAAACCGGTAAAATTGCCGATGCATTGCATCACCGGATGGAAAAATCCATCATTGAAAAGGCTGATATGGTCCTGGTTGTTTCAAATCGTATGAAACAAGAATATCAGTCGTTTAAACACCGGAGCATAGAGGTAATTCCTAATGGATTTGATGAAGAGGATTTTCAAGAAACAGAAACTTCAGACGACACAGATCCTCATTTCGTAATCACACATACGGGCTTGTTGACGGCCGGGCAAAATCCCAACATACTCTGGAAAATTTTGCGTGAATTATCTAAGGAATACACCGAATTCAAGCAAGATTTAAAAATCCGGTTGGTTGGTAATGCGGATGCTTCCGTTTTAGAAAGCATTCGATTGAATTCGCTTCAGGATAATGTGGAGATAATTCCTTACGTGCCCCATAGTGAAGCCATACAGTTTCAGCAAAAATCGACGATTTTGTTGCTTTGTTTGATAGAAAATCCGGACACAAAATGCATAGTGACCGGCAAATTGTTTGAATACATGCAATCCGGACGCCCTATTGTTTCCATTGGATACCCGGATGGCGATGCTGCTAAAATCATAGCGCAAACCCGAACGGGAGATACCTTCGGTTTTTACGATGGGCAGTTACTGAAAAAGAGAATCCTCACTCACTACCAAGCTCATCAAGCGGGCACCTTGAATTTAGAAGCCGACAAGAAAACCATAGCACAGTATTCCCGAAAAAATTTAACGAAAAAACTGAGCCGGTTGATGGATCAATTTTTTACTTTTACCCAATAGGGTAAATGATCCGACAATTTTACCAGGTAATCTTTTGGAAAATCAGTAGTGCCCCTGTCGATGATGGTGGGTGCTTCTGATTGGTTGGGACAAACCAGTATTAAATCAAGTTGTCTGTCAGGATTGTTGCTTCTGAAAGTGTACTGTGTAGGGTCGCTGAGCAAGATGAAGTTATTGGCCTTGAACTTCAAAATAGCGGAATCTTCAGGTGTGACATTCAGGTCCCCGGCTAAGTAAACGGGTTTGGATACGGATTGTGCAAAAGATATAATGGTTTCTACCATCCTGTCTCTGTCCCGTTCGTCCAGACTGAAGTGGGTGGAGATAAAATAGAATGTCTTAAATTCCGCAACCATAAAAGCCCTTGCTTCTTTATCCTTTGAATCTTTCAAAGCTTTGAGTTCATAAGATGTAATGACGGGTTTCCCTAAACGGGAATTCCACAACATGCCTATGCCGTAAAATGGCAAAATATTATATCTTCTGCCTTTTAGACCGGTAGCTAAACTCAGTTGAAATAAATTGATGATACCCCTGACTTCCTGCAAAGAAACAACGTCCGGATTGCAAGATGCGATAACTTTGGCAAATTCGGGGATACGACTGTTTTGTGTGTTTGATTCAAAATCACGATACAGGTTGTAGGTCATGACAGTAAGCGTGCCGTCTGACTGCTGAGCGTGAATGTGGGGAAAACCAAGGAGAAAAATCAGGCCTATTAAGTAGATTCGTTTCATAATGATTGTCATTTGTTTTTTGTTGGTTTTACGTCGAATTATTCACTAATATCCCACAAAGAAAATAAAAAACATTGACAAAACAATTGTGACAGAAAACCCAGGTTGAAATTTGTCATTCGTTTCACGAAATATTTTTGTAAATTCGCCCCGAATTAAAAGTAAAATATCATCATGGAATTTAAGTATCAAGATCCATTTGAAATGGGGAAAGACAAAACTGAGTATTATTTGCTGACCAAAGATTATGTGAGCACGACTGAGTTTGAAGGCAAGGAAGTGTTGAAGGTGGAGCCGGAGGGCTTGACTTTATTGGCAAAGACCGCCATGCGGGACTGCAACTTCCTGTTGCGCACCGAACATCAGCAACAAGTTGCGAAAATTTTAGATGACCCGGAAGCCAGCGAAAATGATAAATATGTGGCTGTTACCATGCTGCGTAATGCAGAAATTGCTGCAAAAGGAGTATTGCCCTTCTGTCAGGATACCGGAACCGCTACTGTTTATGCCAGGAAAGGCCATTTGGTTTATACCGATGGAACGGATGAAAAAGTTTTGTCTAAAGGGATTTATCAGACTTATACGCAGGAGAATTTGCGATATTCGCAGAATGCTGCCTTGAATATGTATGATGAGGTAAATACCAAAACCAATTTGCCGGCCCAAATTGATTTGATGGCAGGCACAGGTCGCGAGTACGAGTTTTTATTCATTGCTAAGGGAGGTGGTTCTGCCAATAAATCTTATTTGTTTCAGGAGACCAAAGCCATTTTAAATCCTGAATCTCTGGAGAAATTCCTGACTGAAAAGATGCAGACTTTGGGCACGGCTGCTTGTCCGCCTTACCACCTGGCATTTGTAATCGGTGGCACTTCTGCGGATGCTTGCATGAAGACTGTCAAGTTGGCTTCTACCAAATATTATGATAATTTGCCTACCACAGGCAATGAATTGGGACGTGCTTTCCGTGATGTGGAAATGGAAGAAAAGATATTAAAAGCCACGCAAAAATATGGGATGGGTGCGCAGTTTGGCGGTAAGTATTATGCACACGATGTGCGTGTGGTACGTCTGTCTCGCCACGGTGCTTCCGTATTTGTGGGGATGGCAGTATCCTGTTCAGCCGACCGTAATATCAAAGCTAAAATCAACAAAGAAGGTATTTGGGTAGAGAAGCTGGAAGATAATCCCGGTAAATACATCCCGGAAGCATACCGCCAGAGCGGTGAAGGTGATGCCGTACAAATTGACTTGAACCGTCCGATGCCGGAGATTCTCTCAACCTTATCAAAATATCCGGTAGCAACAAGATTGTCACTCAACGGCACCATAGTCGTGGGCCGCGATATTGCCCATGCCAAGTTGAAGGAATTGTTGGACGCAGGTAAAGAGTTGCCCCAATACATAAAAGATCATCCGATTTATTATGCCGGTCCGGCTAAAACTCCGAAAGGCATGCCGTCCGGTTCTTTCGGTCCGACTACCGCAGGGCGCATGGACTCTTATGTAGGCTTGTTCCAGTCACATGGTGGCAGCATGGTTATGATTGCCAAAGGAAACCGAAGTGATCAGGTAACGGAATCCTGCAAAAAGCATGGTGGCTTCTACTTAGGTTCTATCGGTGGTCCGGCTGCTATCCTGGCCGAGCAAAACATCAAAAAAGTGGAATGTCTCGATTATCCTGAGTTGGGTATGGAAGCAATCTGGAAGATAGAGGTGGAAAATTTCCCTGCCTTTATTTTGGTGGATGACAAGGGGAATGATTTTTTCAAACAGATAAAGATTGCGACCCATTAAGATGGAATGCTTTTAAAATAATAATTCAATAAAAATCCCCGGCATAAAACGTATGACCGGGGATTTTTAATAACTGTGTTATTTGTCTAACAATGTCATTTACTTCAATTTCCCCAAAGCATCCTTAATCCGTGCAAATGCCTTTTTCAAGTTTTCTTCGGAAGTGGCATATGACATACGGATGCAGGTAGGAGCGCCGAAAGCTCCTCCGCCAACACAGGCAACATGACCAACTTCCAACAAGTACATGGCTAAATCACCGGAATTTTCAATTTTTCTGTCGTCGTAAGACTTGCCGATATAGGCTGCAGCATCGGGGAAAATATAGAATGCACCTTGTGGTTCGCTGACTTTAAACCCCGGAATTTCTGCTGTTAACTCCATAACCAGTTTTTTGCGGCGGGTAAAGGCTTCGCGGACTTTTACCACAAAACCTGCATCGTCGATATAGGCTGCTTCGGCTGCTTTTTGTGCTACGGAACAGGGACCTGAAGTATATTGTCCCTGCAGTTTATTGCAAGCTGCTGCTATCCATTTCGGCGCTGCTATCCAACCAATTCTCCAGCCGGTCATGGCATAGCATTTTGATACGCCGTTGACAACAATAACCCTGTCTCTGATATTTTCAAATTGGGCAATGCTCTCGTGTGAACCTACATAATTGATATGCTCATAAATTTCATCTGATAAAACATAAATATTTGGATATTTAGCCAATACATCAGCCAATGCTTTGAGTTCATCCCTGGAATATACGCTGCCGGTAGGATTGGAGGGGGAGCATAAAATAAGGACTTTTGTTTGGGGAGTGATGGCGGCTTCAAGTTGCGCCGGTGTTATTTTAAAATCCTGCTCAATGCCTGCTGAAACAATCACCGATTTACCATCCGCAATGGTTACCATTTCTGGATAACTTACCCAATAGGGAGCAGGGATGATCACTTCATCACCCTTGCCGACCAAGGCTAACAAAACGTTGCAAACCGACTGTTTGGCTCCGTTGGAGCAGACGATTTGGTCAGGCTTATACTCCAGATTGTTTTCCTTTTTTAATTTATTGCAGATGGCTTCCCGCAAGGACAGATATCCCGGAACAGGAGAATAAAAAGAATAGTTTTCGTCGATGGCTTTTTTTGCAGCATCTTTAACGTGGTCGGGCGTGTTGAAGTCAGTTTCTCCCACACTGAGGTTGATCACGTCAATACCCCGGGCTTTCAATTCATTGCTTTTTTGAGACATCGCAAGTGTCTCCGATGGAGAAAGCGCAGCCAAACGTGCAGATACACGGTTCATATTATCAATATTATTATAAATGTTTAAAAATCGGCGACAAATTTACACGTTTTTATTGAATAATCTCGCAAAGAGGCAAATAATATTGATGATTGATAATAATAAGTTGAATGTTGGTGCTGTTTATTTCTTGGTCCCTGTGGGAATCATGCTCATGGCACATCTGAAACCTACATCATTGGCTGATTGGTATCTATCAAGATATCTGCGGGAAGCAGGATGTAACCAATAGATCGGATCTTTCCAGGAGCCGCCTTTATATACACGGCTGTCGGCAGATTTATGATATTCCGGCAGAAAAGTATCCAATACATCCACGCTGTCAATTCTGTTTAGGTTGCCCCGGGTTATGTATTGGTCAAAAACCCACTCGTTTACGTTCCCTGCCATATTGTATAGGCCGAAATCGTTGGGGGCAAAAGAGCCGACAGGAACCGTGCGCGAAAAGACATTCGAATGGATGTCAGCGCCCGTTTTATTATAATGGGCTTTTTGTTGCTGCTGTTGTTGCTGATTGAGTTTACCCTGATATTTCGCTGCCCAGGGATAGGCTCTGATTTTACCTTCCGCATCGGTGCTTTTACGTGCGTAGGCTGCAAACTCCCACTCATCTTCTGAAGGTAAACGAAAATCGGGGAACATACCGGCGTAAGTTTTAGCTAAATTGTCTTGTTGTCCGGTAAAATACTTTTTAGAAGTAAACACCGCTTCTTCTACCGTCTCCAGGCTTGTCATCCGGGCGATGGCATCAAAGTCGGGTGCTTGTATAGCACCTGCCCGTATCAGACGTATTTCGTTGGCGCGGTCGCTTCTCCACGCACAATAAGCGGTTGCTTGTTCCCAGCTGACACAAACGATGGGATATTCATTGAATGAGGGATGAGTAAAATAATTCATCAGAAATGGTTCATTGTCACCCAATCCCTTTGTCCAGGCATTGATATCCGGCTTGGCGGCTTCTATTTTTTCGGGAGCTACCTGTGCATACACGGAAGTAAGCCAGTTTTGATATTCACGCCAGTCAATGTTTCTGACTTCAAATTGATCCATGTAAAAGCTGTTGACGGTGAGCGTTCTACGTGTATTAAGTTCGTTTGGACGAATTCTGCGATTAACGGTTTCATATTCATCCGCATCATCCACGGTAAAACTCCAACCCGGAATTTCTACCATCCCCGGAGGAGTCTGGGAAGAAAAACTTCCGGCGGAGCGGAAAGCATTTTTTTCTTTATAGTCGTAGGGCCATCCTGTAGTTGAGCTGGTGATGCTTCTGCTGTTACATGAAGAAAATGTAACTACCATGAATAAGATGGAAATACCGAATAAGTTGCGTAACATAGAGGTGAAGTGTTTAAATTTATGTCTAAATAAACGGTTATAAAGCGTATTTCGTATAATATTTTCTTAAATTTGCAGAGATTTGTTCAAAATATCCGACTTGTAACGAAATTGACATGGCTGAAAACATCATTTTGAATTATGGCGATGAAGCTATTTCGATTGTCAACAACAACTACATAACGGGTATTTTAAAATTAATTGTTTTTCTATGGAAGATTCGAACTTATTTCTAAACTTAAAAGGTAAATTGTACGATTTGCGTACCCCCATCGTGATGGGAATTGTCAATGTGACGCCCGACTCTTTTTTTTCGCTCAGCAGGTTTAAATCGGACCTGGTTTTATTGCAAAGGATAGAAAATTTTTTATCTGAAGGAGCAACTATCATAGATATAGGAGGTTGTTCGACACGTCCGGGATCTGACCAGGTGTCGATGGATGATGAAATGAGGCTTATATCCGAAACCCTGGAAGTTGTTTGTAAAAAATTTCCCGAAGCCGTAATTTCTATAGATACTTACCGTTCGCCGGTAGCCAGAATGGCAGTTCAGCGGTATGGAGTAGCGATGATTAACGACATCAGTGGAGGGAATATTGACCTGCAAATGTTTGAAACCGTTGCATCCTTGAAGGTGGCTTATGTATTGATGCACATGAGGGGAACGCCCAAAGACATGCAGGAATATACTGATTATCAGGACATGGTTGCAGAAATTATGCAATATCTGTCTAAAAAGATAGCACAGTTGCGCTTGCTGGGAGTGCATGATGTAGTGATTGATCCGGGATTTGGGTTTTCTAAAACTTTGGAACAAAACTACGAATTGATGAGAAAGCTCGATTATTTCAAGATGATCGATGCGCCCATGTTGGTAGGCATATCCAGAAAGTCAATGATTTATAAGCTGTTGGATGTTGTTCCGGAACAGGCATTGAACGGCACAACGGCTTTGAACATGCTGGCATTGATGGGAGGGGCTTCCATCCTGCGCGTGCATGACGTAAAAGAGGCCATGGAGGCGATCAGGATATTTCAGGCTTACAAAACAGCAGGGACCGCAAACTACAAATAAAGTAATGTCATGGACTTTCAAATGGGAATTAAAGATATAATCGACATAGTTCTTGTAGCGATTTTGCTGTATCAACTTTTTATATTGCTGAAAAAATCCGGTGCACTGAGTGTCTTTCTGGGTATCATCAGCTTCTTGATCATCTGGTATCTTGTGTCCAAGGTATTTAAGATGGAATTGATGGGCGGAATCTTTGACAGGGTGGTTAGTGTAGGTGCCTTTGCCTTGATTGTGCTCTTTCAGGAAGAAATACGCAAATTTTTTGCGCGTCTGGGGTCCAGAAGGCAATGGGCTTTTCATAAATTTTTGAAGAAAGTTTTTGGAAATGGAAAGAGTGATAATGAAAAAACAGACTATAATATTGTGCAGATTGTGTTGGCTTGTCGCAATATGTCCAAAATGTCCACCGGTGCACTTATCATCCTTGCCCGTAAGAGTAGCTTGGAGACGCAAATACAATCAGGAGAGCTTATCAATGCAACCATTAACTCACGCCTGATAGAAAATATATTCTTCAAGAACAGTCCGCTTCATGATGGTGCAATGATCATCCGTGATAACAGGATAGTTGCTGTCTCTTGCATCATACCTGTCTCCAAAAATCAAAGTATACCCAAACGCCTTGGCTTGAGGCACCGTTCAGCCTTGGGAATCACCGAACAGACAGATGCCATTGCAATTGTTGTTTCCGAAGAGTCCGGCAAAATATCTTACGCAATCAATGGTGAATTAACGCTCAATGTGAAACCGGAAGAGCTGGAAATGTTTTTGTCAAGCGCGATGATATAGGGGTACAGGGTCGCGGGTTCCGTGGTCGCGGGGTTAAAACGCTGTAGGGTACAAATCGACCTTGACCGATGAGCCGAAAAATAAGTGAGAACAGCGCTTAAAATCGTCCTTGTTTGAGCAACGAAGTTGCAGGTTTGGACGATTTAGCTGTTTGAGCGCTAATTTTTCAAGCGAAGCAGGCATAGTCTTGACTTTTTTTGCTTCGTTTTTTTGTAGGGATATTCGTTAAATTCAAATTTAAAAAATATGTTGGGGCTGTCTCAGAAGTAAATGTTCAAGCAAAAATTGTAAGGTGTCTTAGAAGTGTCTAAATGCAAGGCACTGAGATTGAGGGCGAAGGAGCATACTGAAGTATGTGACTGAGCCCGAATATCGAAAGTAACGCAGCAGTTGGGCACTTATGAGACACCGCCAATATATATTCTTGCCGTATCTTCAGTAGTTGACTACCCCCGTTTTGAGCCAAAATTTGTAAACACGAGGTAATATCCAAAAACAAAAAAGCCAACTATCTCAAAATGATTTAGTTGGCTTAATCTTATTAATTAACGAACATCCCTAACTTCTTTAACTTCTTTAACTTCCTGACTACTAACTACTATCTACCAGCTACTTAACTTCAATAATCAGTTCTTAGTTTTTCGTTCTTCGCTTTTCGTTAATTTTTACGCTTTCCCTGCACTACCCAACACATGTTTAGTTTTGTGCATGTACAGTTTCTTTAACTCTTCGCGGGCAGGACCTAAGTACTTGCGCGGGTCAAATTCAGCAGGATTGTTGGCGAGCACTTCGCGTACAGCGGCTGTCATTGCTAGTCTACCATCAGAGTCAATGTTAATTTTACACACAGCCGATTGAGCGGCGTGGCGTAATTGGTCTTCCGGAATACCGATGGAATCCTTCAAATTACCACCATATTTATTAATTGTCTTAACGTATTCCTGCGGAACTGAAGAAGAACCGTGTAAAACGATGGGGAATCCCGGAATTCGTTTTTCGATTTCTTCCAGGATGTCGAAACGCAGTGGAGGCGGAACAAGTACGCCATTTTCGTCGCGGGTACATTGCTCAGGAGTGAATTTGTTGGCTCCGTGTGAAGTTCCGATGGAGATGGCCAAAGAATCAACCCCGGTCCGGGTAACAAAGTCAACTACTTCTTCCGGACGAGTATAGGTGTGGTGTTCAGCAACTACATCGTCTTCAACACCCGCCAAAATACCCAATTCGCCTTCTACTGTCACATCGTGTTTATGTGCATATTCAACCACCTTTTTAGTCAAGGCAACATTTTCTTCATAAGGAAGATGTGAACCGTCAATCATAACTGAAGAAAATCCCATGTCAATACAGTCTTTGCAAAGTTCAAAGCTGTTACCGTGGTCTAAGTGCAACACGATAGGGATGGCATATCCCAATTCTTTGGCATATTCAACTGCTCCTTGTGCCATGTAGCGTAACAAGGTTTGGTTGGCATACTTACGGGCACCGCTCGATACTTGTAAAATAACCGGCGATCTGGTTTCTACACAGGCTGCAACAATTGCCTGTAACTGTTCCATGTTGTTGAAATTAAAAGCAGGAATGGCATATTTACCTTCGAAGGCTTTTTTGAATAATTCTCTGCTGTTAACTAAACCAAGTTCTTTGTAACTTACCATATATTTATTTTTTAATTGATTGATTAATTAATTCGACCACAAAAATAATCATTATTTATTTAATTCGGCTCTTATAAGTTGTTGATTGTTCATAAAAAATGCTTGTATCCGTTACTTTAATAAATCTGTGTGTATGAATTTTGCGTTAAAATTTATCAAAACACCTGGATTTTCCAAAAGGACAAACAGACCTGTACTTTCAGTCAAAACAACTTATTATCACTACAATCAATGTAGGAATCAAAAAAATATATTATATTTGCGGCTCGAAAAAATATATAGTTTTAATTAAAATACAAGAAATTCCATGCAAAATAAAGGTCTCGTTAGATTTTTACTGATTGTGCTGGCTTTGGTCAGTATGTTTTATCTTTCATTTTCCATCGTAACAGGTGTCTATGGTAAAAGAGCCAAAGAATATGCGGGTGGAGATATCATGAAAGAATATCAATATCTTGATTCCATTTCCGCTGAAAAAGTATATTTGGGTTATACTTTGAAAGAATGTCGGGAAAAAGAAATCAATTTGGGTCTTGACCTGAAGGGAGGGATGAACGTAACTTTGGAGGTAGCAGTTGTCGATATTCTGAAAGCTTTATCAGGCCATAACAACAGTCCTGATTTTGTTCAAGCCTTGCAAATGGCATCAGAGCGACAAAAGACAAGTAGTCAGATTGATTATTTAGATCTTTTCGTAACAGCTTTCAAAGAAATTAATCCTCAGGGACAGCTGGCTTCTATCTTCAGCACCATGGATTTGAAAGATAAAATCTCCTTAAAATCTACCAATGATGAGGTGGTTGCCGTTTTGAGAAGCGAAATTGACGATGCCATCAACAACTCATTTAATGTATTGCGCTCCCGTATCGACCGATTCGGTGTTGTGCAGCCAAATATTCAACGTGACAGAAATAATGTAGGACGTATCCTGGTCGAGCTACCGGGTGTAAAAGAACCGGAACGTGTGCGTAAACTGTTGCAAGGTTCGGCTAATCTTGAGTTCTGGGAAACTTATGATCTTGCTGAAATCGCAACAAATTTGATAGAGGTGGATAGGGTGTTGGCAAGCAAACGTCTGGAAGAAAGTCCGGAGCAAGAAGTTGCAGCCACTGTTGAAGCAGAAGAGGCGGTAGAACAAGCTGCTCCCATGAGTGAACAAGACAGTCTGCTCGCTGCATTGAAGCAAGATACGGAAAAATCTGTGGAAGCCGCAATAGATGAGGAACAATTAAAAAAGGAACATCCTCTGTTTGCCGTGTTGCAAGTCCCCGGCATAGAAACCGGCCAGTTTGGAAGGGGTCCGGTTGTAGGTTATGCACACTACAAAGACACTTCCACCATCAACAGTTACTTTACAGAAAGATATGTGAAGGAATTGTTGCCTCCTAACTTAGGTTTGTTCTGGACAGTAAAAGCCATCGATGAGCGCGAAAGCATCTATCAGTTGATTGCCATCAAAACCAATCGTGACAATCGTGCTCCTTTGGGCGGTGAAGTAGTTACCGATGCCCGTGCTGATTTTAGCGAGATGTCTGCTTATGCCAATGTGTCTATGAGCATGAATAACGAAGGAGCTAAGGTATGGGCGAGGATGACTAAAGAAAACATTGGAAAATCCATTGCCATTGTGTTGGATGGTTACGTATATTCATACCCTACTGTGAATACGGAAATTACAGGCGGACAGTCTCAGATTACCGGTAACTTTACGGTTGAAGAGGCAAAAGACCTTGCCAACGTGCTGAAGTCGGGTAAGATGCTTGCCCCTGCCCGCATTGTGCACGAAGACGTAGTGGGTCCTTCTTTGGGTCAGGAAGCCATCAACCGGGGTTTGATTTCTTTTGTGATCGCTTTTTTCATAGTGATGCTGTACATGATTTTCTATTACGGCCTTATTCCCGGTTTGATTGCAGACTTAGCACTGATTGCCAATATTTTCTTCCTTTTGGGAATATTAGCTTCCTTCTCTGCGGTGTTGACCTTGCCCGGTATTGCGGGTATTGTGCTGACCATGGGTATGGCAGTTGATGCGAACGTATTGATCTATGAACGAGCCAGGGAAGAGATGTCTGCCGGAAAATCGATGAAGCGGGCCATTAACGATGGATTCAAAGGAGCCATTTCAGCTATTATAGATGCTAACCTGACAACCTTGATCACCGGTATTGTGTTGTCCGTGTTTGGTACCGGACCTATCAGGGGTTTTGCCAATACTTTGATCATCGGTATCATCACTTCATTTATCTCGGCAGTATTCTTAACCCGCCTGATGTTGGATGCATATGCCAATAGCAAGAATGCTAAAGAATTGCCTTTTACGACAAAAATAACTGCTAGTTGGTTCCAGAATACTAACATTGATTTTGTTGGGAAAAGAAAATATGCTTACATCTTTTCAGGTATATTGATCCTCATCTCTGTTGTTTCTTTTGCAACCAGGGGATTTAGCCTGGGCATCGATTTCAGTGGGGGTAGAAATTATGTAGTGAGCTTCAAGGAGTCCGTGAAAACCCAGGATGTCCGCGATTTATTGTCAGATGCGTTTGACGGAGAACAGGTTCAGGTGATTACCATTGGATCGGATAATAAAGTGAGAATCTCTACAAAATATAAGATTGATGAAACGGCGGACGAGATTAACGATGAAATTGAATTGCGTCTGTATGAGAATTTACAACCATTGTTGGGTGATGATGTTTCACTGGAAGAATTTTCCGAATCCTATATTTTAAGCTCGGAAAAAGTAGGTCCCACGATTGCAGATGATATCAAGCGTGCGGCCGTGTGGGCGGTTTCTTTTGCCATTATTGCCATCGGTTTGTATATTCTGTTACGCTTCCGTTATGTTAATTATTCTGTAGGGGCCACCGCGGTATTGACTCATGATGCTCTGCTGACCCTGGGAATTTTCTCCTTGTTCTATGGAATTTTACCATTTTCCTTGGAGATTGACCAGTCATTTATTGCTGCTGTACTGACGGTAGTTGGGTATTCGGTGAACAGTACGGTGGTGATATTCGACCGTATCCGTGAAAACACAAAGCTATACCCGAAACGCGATAAAAAAACGGTTATTAATGACTCTATCAATGTGACGTTGAGCCGTAACTTCAGTACCTTTATGAGTACCGTAGTAGTATTGTTCATCATATTTGTATTTGGAGGTGAAACCATTAGAGGCTTTATTTTCGCGATGATGTTCGGTATCGTAATGGGAACTTATTCATCCATCTTCCTCGCCTCTCCGATAGCTTACGAATTTTATAAAAGGAAAGAAGCAAAAGAAGCATTAAAAGCGAAGAAATAAATTTCAGGTGATTCGATAAGAATAGTAAAGACCGATGTGCAGATCGTATATCGGTCTTTTATTATGTGGTTTTTTACCTTTTGCGTGCCTACATCTGCCATTTTTTCTTAATTTTACGCCCATAAAAGGAAAGATGAAATTTTTATTTGTTGTTTATGATAGCGGAAGAAGTAAAAAACCTGACCATACGTGAATGGTCAGAAGAGGACAGGCCTCGTGAAAAAATGCTGAAAAAAGGTGTGGCGGCATTGTCAGATGCGGAGCTGTTGGCTATATTGATAGCTTCAGGAAGTAAAAATGAGTCGGCTGTGGAATTGGCCCGAAGAATCATGGCTTCTTGCCACAACAACATCAATGAGTTGGCAAAGCTTTCGGTTTCCGATTTATGCAAAAACTTCAAGGGAATCGGTCAGGCCAAAGCCATTACCATCATGGCAGCTTTGGAAATTGGCAAAAGACGCAAGGCATCCGATGTTATCAAACGTAAAAAGATAACCGCCAGTGTTGATCTGTTCAATTTGTTTGAACCTTATATGTTAGATTTGCATCATGAGGAATTTTGGGTTGCTTTGTTGGATGGGGCGAATAAGGTGATAGAGGTCAGAAAGCTGACACAAGGCGGCAGCAATCAAACCATAGTGGATGTTCCCATGATTTTGAGGTCGGCGCTCGATGCAAAATCAGCTTGCATAGCTGTAGCGCACAATCACCCTTCCGGTCAAAAACATCCAAGTGGTGAAGACGACAGGGTAACCAGACGTGTCAAAGCAGGCTGTGAGGCAGTCGGTATCCGTTTCCTGGACCATATCATTGTTACAGGCGGCTCATATTACAGCTATTGTGATGAGGGGAGGATGTAGACGAGTTTGCGGGGTGCGAGGTCCGGGTTCCGAGTTCCGGGGTCGATTTCTTGCAGATTAACGCAGATTAAAGTTCGCAGATTTACGCGGATGTAAATTGGATGACGCGAAAACGACCTTGTCCGGTGAGCCGAAAAATAAGTGAGAACAGCGTTAAAAATCGTCCTTGTTTGAGCGAGGAACGAGCGAGTTTGGACGATTTAGCTGTTTGAGCGCTAATTTTTCGAGCGAAGCGGGCACAGTCTTGNNAATTCATTTTTTGATTTAAGCAAAAATTAATAACTACATACAATATGTTCAAACAAACAGGAATGAAAAATAATAATCAATATTTTACATCCTCTATCTTACAAATTCACCACGTAACCAAACAATTCTCCAACCACCTGGCATTGGACAAAGTCAGCGTGGATATTCCGGAAAATTCGATTTATGGTTTATTGGGACCAAATGGCGCCGGCAAAACGACATTAATCCGCATCATCAACTGTATCACTGCACCGGATAGCGGAGAAGTATTGCTGAATGGAAAGAAACTCAGCTCAGATGATGTCCGCCACATCGGTTACCTGCCGGAGGAACGAGGTTTATACAAAAAAATGAAAGTGGGCGAACAAGCTTTGTTCTTGGCTCAACTCAAAGGGATGACCAGGCATGATGCGTTGAAAGCGTTGAAATATTGGTTTGAAAAGTTTGAAATTCAATCCTGGTGGAATAAGAAAGTGGAGGAATTGTCCAAAGGAATGGCGCAAAAGGTACAATTTATCACTACTATTCTGCACCAACCCAAATTGTTGATATTCGATGAGCCTTTCAGCGGCTTCGATCCTGTCAACGTAGATTTGCTTAAAAGAGAGATAATCGGTTTAAGAGACAAGGGAGCAACCATCATCTTTTCTACCCATAATATGGCATCAGTAGAAGAATTGTGCGATCATATATCATTGATAGATAAGGCAAAAATTGTGTTGCAAGGGAGTGTTGGCTCTATCAGAGCTTCCCATGCAACCGGCACCTATCGTGTCATTGCGAAAAATAAACTGAATGAAGAGCCTTTCAGTGTGATTGAAAGAAAAGAAAATCATCATGGTTTTGAGTATGTATTAAAAGCGAATCCGGAAGAGACAAATAATTTGCTGCTCAGCAATATTATGGCGCAGTCGGAGGTATTTGCCTTCGAGGAAATTTTACCGACCATGAACGATGTTTTCATCCAAACTGTAACCTCAAAAACCCAACAGTCATGAGTAAGACCGCTTTGATAATTAAGAGAGAATACAAGACCCGGGTGATGAAACCGTCTTTCATCATCCTGACATTTCTGACGCCTATTCTTATTGCAGCACTGGTTTTAGTGCCGCTTTTGCTGGCGCAGATAAAAGACGATGCAGTCAAGAAGATCATTGTGATAGATAGAACGGGTTTATACACAAAGGCTTTTGAAGATAATGAAGAATATCAGTTTATATTTCTCAATCAAGACATTGAATTTTTTAAGGAAACGAAAATACAAGACAGTTATTCAGCGGTGCTTTATATACCTGAAGATTTGTCGGTTCATCCCAAGTCTGCTACAATATTTTCAGAAGAACAGGTTGGAATGGAGGTGAAATCGTATTTAGTGGGAATATTGAAGGATTATGTGGAAGAACAAAAGATAGCTGAACTAAACATACCTGATTTTAAAGAGCTTGTCGAGAACACAAAGGTTGACATTGATGTCAAAACAGTGCGGTGGGGCAAAGATGGCGAGGAGAAGATGGGGTCGGCGGAGTTGGCGTTGATCATCGGCATGATCTCGGCATTCATCATTTACATGTTTATTGTCGTGTATGGCGCACAAGTGATGTCGGGTGTTGTGCAGGAAAAAACCAGTCGCATCGTCGAAGTTATCATTTCGTCCGTAAAACCCTTTCAGTTGATGATGGGGAAGATAATCGGCATTGCCATGGTGGGCTTGACACAGTTTGCTTTGTGGGTGGTTTTGTCACTTGTTCTTGTTGCAGCAGGTACCAGCCTGATGGGAGGAGATGTGGACGTACAAGCCTATGAACAGAGCATGAATGTGGGTGTTCAGTCCGGCACTGTTGATGCCGGTGACACCGTGACTTCTGAAATACTGATGGCTTTGGCTAATTTTGACTTTGTGCAGACAGGTGTTTTGTTTGTCATATTCTTTTTAGGCGGCTATTTGCTTTATGCTTCTTTGTTTGCAGCCGTAGGATCCGCCGTTGATAATGAAACAGATACCCAGCAGTTTTCCTTGCCTTTGACTTTACCCATTATTTTTGCCATCTATGCTGCGATTTATAGCGCACAAAATCCGGATGGACCGCTCGCTTTCTGGTGCTCCATGATTCCATTTACATCCCCCATTGTGATGATGGTGCGCTTGCCTTTTGGGGTCCCATTCTGGCAACTCGCCCTGTCAATCGGCATTTTGATTTTATCCTTTGTCGGAAGTACCTGGATAGCAGGTAAAATTTACCGAACCGGCATTTTAATGTATGGGAAGAAAATCTCCTGGAAGGAAATGATGAAATGGGTGTTATATAAAGATTGAGAAATATGAAGCAACAAAAAAAGAAAATCAAATTGATATCTCCTTCCGGCACTGTTCATACGGATTATTTGGATTGGGCTTCGGAAGTGCTGACCCAATGGGGTTTTAAAGTCTCAGAGGGACAGTATGCCCGCGCAGTGCATGGGCGTTATGCCGGCTCAGAAAACCAGAGAATTCAAGATTTGCAGGATGCCATCAAGGACGATAGCCTCACCGCTATTTTGTGTTCCAGAGGGGGGTATGGTCTGGCACAAATCATTGATAAAATTGATTTCACACCTTTATTAAGATATCCGAAACTCATCATTGGCTTTAGCGACATTACAATTTTGCATGCTGCCTTATCCCGCATGAATATCCCTTCCGTACATGGCGTTATGGCCAAACAATTGGCTGAGTTTGATATTGAGGATGATTCTTTGTTAACTCTCAGAGACATACTAAATGGCCAGCTTCCTCATTATCATGTTGAGCCGGACACATTAAACAGAAATGGACAAGCGCGTGGAAAGCTTATAGGCGGTAATCTTTCCGTATTGATGGGCTTGAGAAATACCCCTTTTGAACCGGATTATCAAAATAATATTCTGTTTATAGAAGATATAGGTGAAGAAGCTTACCGTATCGACAGGATGATGCAAAATTTGAGGCTGGGCAATGTGTTTGAGAAAATTTCCGGATTGATAGTCGGGCATTTTACCAATTGTCCCGAAGACCCTTCGATGCATAAGACAGTCAAAGAAATTATTCTTGATGCTGTTGCGGATTATGAATTTCCCGTTTGTGCACATTTCCCTGCCGGACACGAACATCCGAATTTTTCGTTGGTGATGAATAAGGAGATGGACCTCCAGGTTACTAACGAAGGAACAACGATCAGTTTTAGTTAAAAACCTCTTGCAGTACGGTCAGGCAATTCAATCCGTAGAATTCCGGCATGTGTAGTTTGTAATACTCTACGATGCTGTTCAATAAATTGTTTCTGCTTTCACGACTCAATTTAAGTTGATCCATATCTTCGAAAGAAAGTTGGTTGAGTTGCAGAAACAGTTTTGTAATTTCCGGATTCATGATGTGTTCGTGCTGTGGCGGATACTGAACAAATGTGCCATTCAATAGATCAAAATAGACGGGATTTGCAAAATCTCCATTGGGTTTGATGCCGAGATGCCGGCAGAGGTGCATGGCAAAAACCAGGTGGAAATTGGCAATTCCTTCCTCTTTGTCGTTCAATATCAAAATTGACTGTCGCAGGAAATCAAAAAGTTCACTTTCAGGCTCGGGGTGTTTGAGGGTTTTGTACAACAGTTCGGCTATGAATAAGGCAATGGCATTTTTAATCGGATTGTGATGGGTGTTGATCAGATTCTCTTCAATACGTGCTTCTTTCATCTGTTGAACATCTTTACCCGGATGATGTGCAGCCGTGATCTCTATCAAAGAAAGAGGTAAAAAGCACGCAGCCTTAGCAGCAGATTTTTTCCCGTAGATGCCATAGACCATATATGCCATTCTTCCGTAATCACGTGTATAGACAGTAACTACGGAAGCTCTGTCGGAATATTTTACCGTACGTAAAACTATGCCCGTCGTTTTTGAAATCATGAAGAATATTAAAACAATCCTGTTATTTCACCATCATCATCAACGTCCATGTTGACTGCCGCAGGAACTTTGGGCAATCCCGGCATCAACATCATATTGCCGCAAACAATCACCAAAAAGCCGGCACCGGCTGAAAGATTGACGTCTGAAACAGTCAGTACCCAGTCCTTAGGCGCTCCAATCATACTGGGGTCGTCAGATAAAGACATTTGAGTTTTAGCGATACATACAGGCAGGTTGCCAAAACCTAATTCAACGAATCGATCTAATTTCCTTTTGATTTTTGCATTGATGACAATGTCTTTTGCGCCATATATCTGCGTAGCGATCGTACGGATTTTTTCTTCGATGGGCAAATCGATGCTGTATAGAAATTTCTTCTGTGGATTTTGGTGTTGCTCCACTATATGGATGGTTTTCTCTGCCAGTTCAATGGTTCCTGCTCCTCCTTTGGCATATGCTTCATGAGGGGCACATTCAACTTTCAATTCGGTACAAAGCTTTTCAATCATCTCAATTTCTTTGGGTGTGTCGAACGGGAACCTGTTGATGGCTACTACCACGGGTACGCCAAACTTTTTCATGTTCCGGATGTGCGCCTCTAAATTTTTTAAGCCCTTGGCGAATGCTTCCAAATTTTCTTCCTGAAGGGCTGATGCAGGCTTTTGAGGAACACCACCGTGGAATTTTATTGCCCTGCAGGTTGCTACAATAACGACAACTGATGGCCAGATGGGGTTGTTGCGGCAAACGATGTTGAAAAATTTCTCGGCGCCCAATTCTGTTCCGAAACCGCATTCAGTCACCACATAATCGGAAAGTTTAAGTGCAATTTTATCAGCTAAAATGCTGTTTGTGCCGTGTGCAATATTGGCAAAAGGACCGGCATGCACCAAAGCGGGCGTATTCTCGGTGGTTTGTACCAGATTAGGCATGATGGCATCGTTCAGGATAACTGCCATGGCTCTGTGGGCGTCTAAATCTTTGGCCCGGATCAATTGTTGGTCGTTGTTGTATGCCACCACAATCTCACCCAATCTTCTCTTTAAATCCGCACGGGATTCTGAAAGTGCCAGGATAGCCATGATTTCTGAAGCAGCTGTAATGACAAAACCGGTTTCCCTTGGAACACCATTAGCCGACCCACCCAGCCCCACAACGATATTTCGTAAAGCCCTGTCGTTCATATCCATGGTTCTCTTCCACAGGATGCGATTTAGATCAATATTAAGCTCGTTCCCCTTGATGATGTGGTTGTCGATCATGGCAGCCAGCAGGTTGTGAGCCGTGGTAACGGCACTGAAATCACCATTAAATTGCAGGTTTATCAGTTCCATGGGAAGTACTTGTGAATATCCGCCGCCGGCAGCACCGCCTTTCATGCCGAAAACCGGACCCAGAGAGGGCTCGCGTATGGCTACAATGGCTTTCTTACCCAGGCGGTTCAAGGCTTGTCCCAATCCGATTGAAGTCAGCGTTTTACCTTCTCCGAAATTAGTGGGACTCATAGCAGTCACCAGAATTAATTTTCCGTCGGGTTGATCCTTGAGTCGTTCTAATATGCTTAATTTGATTTTTCCGGAATATTTACCGTATGATTCAAACTCATCTTCACGAATGCCGATCTTTTCAGCTATTTTGGCAATGGGTAGTAAAGATGTTTTTTTTGCTATTTCTTGATCTGTCAACATGGTGGTTTAAATTTTAATTGGGTGTTATAAAACCCAAATTTACATGATTATTTTTGAAATAGCAATGTTAAATGCATAAAAATAGCTTCAACTACGCGAACTCGCACCCCGCACCCAAGAGCATATAAATTCACAAAAAAAAAATTCTTTTAATATTGTTTTACATTCTGTTATTTTTCTATCTTTGTAACCTGTGATGCCCAAAGACTGAAAAATTGTTCAACTAAAATATTCAACTCTATGAAAAGAAATTTACTTGTAATCATTTTGTTGCTATTGACTAAAATATGGTCGATAGGACAGGAAGCCCCGGAGTGGGCAGTCGCCAATGAGACAGGTGAAGCCATAGTGGCAAAGAGTCTGTCCGATTTCAAAGTGAAACAATCCATCAAAGGTTCTTCTCTTGAAGAAGTCTTTTACGAAGGTTTTGAGGGTGAAGAATTTCCTCCTGCTGGATGGAAGATTATTGAAGGTGGCAGTCCGGACCGGACCTGGGAGAGATATGTGAGAGATTCCGTAACAAATCCTATAACGGGCAATGCGAGTGCCTGTATCAGGTATAGTTATAAGCAGTCGCACGACGACTGGTTAATTACTCCTCCTCTGGTACCCATACCCGGGCGTAGCGCCCTTTCATTTAGGGCAAGACAGGGGAGCTCACGTTATCAGGAGTATTTCAATGTCAAGCTTTCCACTACGGGAAACAACAAGGAAGATTTTACCGTTACACTTGCTGAAGAGGTTGCTCCGGCCGGTGAGGTACCTGAATATTTCACTTACGATTTAAGTGCCTATGAGGGTCAGACGGTCTATGTAGCCATCCACATGACTTCATTCAATAAGTTTATGCTGATTGTGGACGATTTTGCCATGACTCCCACCAACCTTGTGGTTAAAGGGGGCAATAAGGGCTACACTCAAATACCTCGTTGTTTGTTGGATAGCGTATTAGTTCTCTGGGCAGACGTTACAAACGCAGGGCAAGGGCTCTTGGAAGAAGTTGATGTGACCCACGCCATTAAAGACGCGAGCGACGAGGTGGTATTCAGTTCTACAACTGTTTTGCCCGACTTGGGTGCCGGCGAGAGGCAAATGATACTTGCATCTGCGTATTTTGATGCCACTACTTTGTCTGTTGGCGATTATACATATACGTACACTGCCGATTATGCTGCCGATCACGACCCGTCCGACAATACCGATGTGTTTAACTTTTCGGTAACGGATTACATTTACGCCCGTGATAACGGTGAATTTGAAAAAATTGGTGGTTTGAATGCACATTTTGCTAATTTGTTTACCATTCCAAAACCGGTAACGATAAGCGGTGTTGAATTCGTTTGGGCCGATTCGGCTTTTGCTGTCCATACCGATGCCGCTCCCTATCAATTGGCATTGTATAAGGTGCGTACCGATTTGAGCGTTGAACAGACCATCTTCACTACTAAGACATACGAGGCTTATCAATCGCATGCCGGTCAGACCGTTAATATTGCGGTTCGCCCTGTTGTTCTCGATCCCGGATCGTATGTTTTGCTCATCCGACAAACATCACCGTATATTATCAGTATAGCTCACGACAGGGCGGAGCACGGATATTTCATTTACGCCGACGACTCGGAAAATCCCACGCAATTTACCAAATGGGGGTTGGGTTGGGGTTTTGTCAGTCTGCGGATGGACTTTACTCCAAGAAGTGTCGTAAGCTTTAACGTGGCGGATGGAACAAATCCTGTAGGAGGTATTCCCATTGAAGGGGCTACCATAACAGCCATGCAGGGAGAAACTGTTATTGAGACAGTTGTAACCGATTCTTTGGGGAAAGCCGAAATATATGTCATTAACGGCAACTACACTTACACATTCTCGAAATCGGGATACCCGGGATTCACAGGTTCGTTTGCTGTTAATAATGCCGATCAAACGATCGATATAAACATAACTACCGGCATTGAAGAACTGGCAGCAAGCTCTGTACGACTGTATCCCAATCCGGTTGAAAATAAATTGGTAATAGAACGCGATAATGGTGATGAAACCGTTATTGAACTGTACAATGTCAGTGGAGCATTAATCGGTGTAACCAAAACCGAAAATGTAACAACTACTATTGATGTTGAAGCGTTAAGTCCGGGTTCTTATTTTATAAAGGTAACAGGAACTAACAACACTCCTGTAGTACGTAGATTTATTAAAAAATAACCCAATGCAGGGAGGATATATAAAAAGGGAGCTGTCTCAAAAATGATGTGAGCTCCGAAAGTTTTTTGTTCAACTTTTGGGTTCACATCAAAACGAGACGATTCTTTTTTTTAAGACTTCGTGCTCCATGAACTTGGAACCCATTACCATGGGTCCGAAATTCGTAACCCCGAAAAAGTAAAAAAGTTCTCAAAAGGTTTTGCAAAATGAAAAAACTGATGTATATTTGCAGCCGCAATTGAGTAAGCGGTTGTTTTTTGATTTATTGGCCCATTCGTCTATCGGCTAGGACATCAGGTTTTCATTCTGAAAAGAGGGGTTCGATTCCCCTATGGGCTACTGTGTTTTAAAGATTAAAAATTTTTTCAGATGGCAAATCATCAATCAGCACTTAAAAGAATACGTCAAATTCAGAAGCGTAAATTACATAACCGATATTATGCGAGAACAACTCGTAATGCTGTGCGTAAGTTGCGTGCAACTACAGATAAAGCGGTAGCTGCTGAGTTATTACCAAAAGTTAGTTCTATGTTGGATAAGCTGGCTAAGCGCAAAGTTATTCATAAGAACAAGGCGTCTAATCTGAAATCGAAACTGACACTGCACGTTAATAGATTAGATTAACTGTGTGGAGGATGATAAATAAAAACCCGCTGTCAAATTGATAGCGGGTTTTTATTTATGGGTCAATGAAAATTCATTATTTCTTTTTGTTACTTTGCAGTTGCCGGCTTTGGTTTTAATGCGCTTCCAACCAATTGGAACCTATGCCGCAATCTACCACCAATTGAACTTTTAGTGAGGCAGCTTTTTCCATCTCTTCGGTTACCATCTTACGGACATATTCCAACTCTTCTTTGGGAACGGAAAAATTCAATTCGTCGTGGACCTGCATAATCATCTGCGTTTTCAATTTTTCCCGGTCTATTCTGTTCTGAATGTTGACCATGGCTATTTTGATGATGTCGGCGGCAGAGCCCTGAATGGGAGCATTGATGGCATTTCGTTCTGCATACCCTCTGACTATGCTGTTTTGTGAATTGATATCACTCAAATACCTTCTTCTTCCGAAAATTGTTTCTACGTATCCATTGATTCTGGCTTGTTGGATGACATTATCCATGTAGTTCTTTACTCCTGAATAACTTTCGAAATAACCATCTATCAGTTTTTTAGCCTCGGCTCTTGGAATATTTAATCTTTCAGCTAATCCGAAAGTGGATATCCCGTAGATAATCCCGAAGTTGGCGGTTTTGGCTTTCCGTCTCATGTCAGCATCCACTTCTTCTATGGATATGTCGTAAATTTTCGCAGCAGTGGCAGCGTGGATGTCCAATCCTCTCCTGAATGCATCTGTCATGTACTCATCGCCGCTCAGGTGTGCCATGATTCGTAATTCAATTTGAGAATAATCCGCACTCAAAAATACTGACCGATCATCCGGAATGAAGGCTTTTCTGATTTCTTTGCCTTGTGCATCGCGAATGGGGATATTTTGCAGGTTGGGATTGGTTGAACTCAAGCGACCTGTTGCAGTAACAGTTTGATTAAAAGAAGTATGTATTTTACCTGTTTTCGGATTGATCATTTGTGGCAGGGCATCTATATAAGTGCTGAGTAGCTTTTTTAACCCTCTGAACTCCAATATCATTTCTACAATTGGATGTCTCGTTTTGATTTTTTCCAAAATATCCTCTGAGGTGGAATATTGACCCGTTTTTGTCTTTTTTGCTTTGTCGTCCAATTTCAGTCGGTCGAACAAGACTTCACCTACCTGTGCCGGCGACGATACGTTGAAATTTACCCCGGCGAGTTCCTGTATGGCTTGTTCCAGGCGATACATTTCTTCTGAAAGTATAACCGAGCTTTGCTTCAGGGCTTCTGCGTCAATCCTGACACCGTTTAATTCCATGGTTGCCAACACCTTCATCAGAGGCATTTCCATATTATAAAAAAGGTCATCTAAATGATTATCTTTGATTTCCTGTTCTAATGTTGCTTTCAGTTGAAAGGTAATATCAGCATCTTCTGCTGCATAATCTTTCAACAATTCTATCTCAACATCCTGTATTTTTTGCTGATTTTTACCTTTTGCACCTACCAAATCTTCATAGCGAATGGTGCGATATTTTAAGTAAACTTCAGCTAAAAAGTCCATGCTGTGGCGCAATTCCGGCTGCAGGAGATAATGCGCTATCATGGTATCAAAGATTTTCCCTTTCAGCTCAATGTCGTATTGGGCCAACATTAAAAGGTCAAATTTTACGTTTTGCCCTATTTTCTCAATGTGCTCTGATTGAAAAAAGACTTTGAATTCGTGCAAGACAGCGGCACGTTCATCCTTGTTGTTCGGCAGCGTCACATAATATGCCCTTCCTTTTTCATAGCAAAAAGATAAACCTATCATGTCGGCTGTAAAAACATCTACTCCGGTAGTTTCAGTGTCGAAGCAGACCGATTTTTGAAGAAACAATTGCGAAATGAGGTGTGCCCGTTTTGTTTTATCATCAATCAATATGTATTCGTGGGACGTATTGTGAATGGCATTCAGTCCTTTACTTACAGCCTCGGCAGCGATCAAATCAATAACAGGAGAGGATGTGGCGTGTTGAGATGCCCCGGCAATCGTTGCCTTTGTCTGAACTTGACTGTCTCCCCGATTGCTGTCCTGGTTGTTTTCCTGTTCTTCATTTCCGAACAGCGACATTTGTCCGTCTTCCCTTTTTGCAGGAGTAAATTGAACCCTTGCTATGGGTTGGTCAGGAGGCAGGGAGGTGAAAATGTCGCCAAATTTATTGGTGGATAAAGTTCTAAACTCCAATTCGTTGAATAAAGCTTTTAATTCAGTCTCGTTGATAGGCTCTACTTTTAAAGCATTTTCGTCGAAATCCACAGGTACATCTGTTTTGATTTCGGCTAAAAATTTAGAAAACAAAATTTGATCTTTATGTTCTTCGATTTTGTTTCTAAGTGCCCCTTTTACTTCGTCTGTGCGTGACAACAGGGCATCTATGCTCCCGAATTGTTGCAGTAGTTTGATGGCCGTCTTTTCTCCCACACCCGGGCAACCGGGTATATTATCCGAAGCATCACCCATCAATCCAAGCATGTCAATCACCTGATGATGACTCTCCAGTGAATATTTTTCTTTTATTTCCTTCGGACCCATAATTTCATAGCCGCCCTTGAATTTCGGTCTGTACATAAAAATATGCTCTGAAACCAATTGTCCGAAATCTTTGTCCGAAGTCAGCATGTACACAGTAAAGCCCTCTTTTTCAGCTTTTTTGGCTACGGTTCCTATCACATCATCCGCTTCATAGCCAAGAATTTCAAGAACGGGAATATTGTAGGCTGCAAGTATCTCTTTGATATGAGGTACGGCAATTTTAATGTCTTCGGGTGTTGATTCGCGTTGTGCCTTGTAGTCTTCATATGCTTTATGCCTGAACGTAGGTCCCGGTGGATCAAACACAACTGCTATATGTGTCGGATCTTCTCTCTTTAGAATATCTTCAAGCACGTTCACAAAGCCCAAAATTGCCGAAGTGTTCAATCCTTTGGAGTTAATCCTTGGTGCTTTGATAAATGCATAGTACGATCTGTAAATAAGTGCGTAGGCATCAATTAAAAAAAGTTTCTTCATAATCCCATCTCTTAAAATCAATTGTATGTTGTCTTTATACAGACCGTAAAAGTAATTAAAATAAAATCATTTTTTTGACACATACCCACATATCGCACAAATTTGCTTACTTTTGCAATTTACACAAAAAATTATTCGATGGACATTATTGATTCCATTAAAGCAACTATCAGTGCAGAACTTGAACTGTTTGACAAAACCTTTGTTGCGGCTTTGGAGACTGATAACCCTATCTTGGAAGGGGTTTACGAATATATTTATCAACGATCCGGCAAAAGGCTTCGTCCCACTTTGGCTATTTTATCAGCTAAGTTGATGAGTAGTGAAGTCAATATGTCAACCATACACGGTGCTATCGCATTGGAATTATTGCACACGGCAAGTTTGGTTCATGATGATGTCATCGACAATACTTTTGAGCGGCGTAACAGTCAGTCGGTCAACGCACGTTGGGGCAACAAAGTGGCGGTTTTGTCCGGAGATTACATGCTGGCTGCGGCTTTGGCCCAGGTGGCGCTTATTGGCAACATCAAGATGCTTCATCCCATTTCTTTTGTCGGACAACAATTAACCGATGGAGAATTGTTGCAGTTAAATATTTCGCAACAATCTAAAATTTCCGAAGCTGAGTATTTTCGGATTATACAGAGAAAAACTGCCTCTTTGTTTTCAGTCTGCATGGAGGTAGGAGCTTTGTCTGTACACGCCGATTCAGCAAGCATTGATC
>MTKW01011201.1_pt1 | contig 39540 bp, 47 predicted proteins | sample 1042761 | NCBI WGS metagenome assembly MTKW01 (sample SAMN06205366, study PRJNA360243) | anaerobic digester metagenome | biome: Wastewater treatment plant; feature: Anaerobic digester sludge; material: sludge; isolation source: anaerobic digester fed with sludge from wastewater treatment plant ... | reverse complement strand
CTCCAGCGCTGATGGTACTTGGGCGGAGACGTCCTGGGAGAGTAGGTCGTTGCGGGATTTTTTTATTTTTAAAAGTTATTTGATTAGATGAGAAATCTTTGGGTATCTATCTTCTATGTGGCGGTCATTGCATAATTTATTTCTAAAGTACGGATACTAAATGCTAGGCTATTGAACTATATTTCTATAGTTCAAATAAAAATGAGAGATGAGGAGGGGTTTATATGCAAAAATATGAATGCATGGCTTGTGGGTACATCTATGATCCTGAGTTAGGAGATCCGGATAATGGTGTAGAACCGGGAACAGCTTGGGAGGATGTTCCAGAGGATTGGGTATGTCCACTATGTGGTGTGCCAAAGGATATGTTTGAACCCATCGACTAAAGTACATAATAAGAAATACATCAAAAACCAGCCTTAGTGCTGGTTTTTTTAATCCTTTTGTAATAGAATATTAGAGAGAGTCATGTAAAATAGTATTGGAGGAATTCCCTATGATATTTTGTTCCAATTGCGGGAAGGCAAATGAGGAGTCTGCAAATTTTTGTCCAAATTGTGGTTCTGCCCTACACAAGAACCGTGATAGGAGGGAGGAGTATCCATCAAGCTCCCAGAACGACAATTACGATAGGCCATACAACTATGATGATCAGCCCCCCATAAGTGGCGGCCTAAAGGCATTATTCATCATTATTACCCTTATCTTTCCATTAGCCGGTATCATTATAGGGGTGATCTACCTAAATGATCCCCTGGAGGGGAAAAGATCCTTTGGTAAAAAGCTTTTAATCTTTTCCATTGTATGGACGATTCTAGCCTTCATTCTACCCATCATCGCCATTATACTATTTTCAGTGCCCTTTGGTCATCACTATATGTACTTTTAATATTTCACTTCATTAAACAAGAGTAGAATAAAGGAGAGTCACTATGGCGGCAAAGTATAAGGAAACCATTCGAAAAGATGTGAAGAACTGGAAAATGATCCTGATTATTATCAGTTTTATCCTTGGGATCAATTGGATTACCTATCTATTAAAGTTAATGGAGAATCAAAGGTTGGCAGGATACTTGAGTATTGGGGTCTTCCTTTTTATGATCGTGCTTAGCTTCAAGGTGGTCGACCGTCTTATCACAGAGTATCAATATGTTCTTTCCAAGGGAAGATTTATCACCAATAAATTTGTGGGTCGATCCACCAAGGAGGTATTGAATATTGATATAGCCAGTATTGAGTATATCATTTCCCAGGAGGCCTTAGCCAGGAATGAGGCACTCAAGAAAAAGCTTCGGATAAAACAAAATTTTACCCTGGTGAAATTGGATCGGGTAAAATACATGGTCTACTATAGGATGGAGAGGGGACGGTATGGTGGTTTTCTCTTTCAACCCCACAGGAAACTGCTGGAGATACTAAAAAATGAGATCGGCGAGGACCGGATGATCCAATAGCAAAAGTGCACCTTCTTACATTAGGGGATGATCCCTAATATAGGGGTGCACTTTAAATTTATACACTTTAAATCTATAGTAGGCTATCAATCTTAGAGGCAAATTCGTCCTTCCCTTGGGCGCCAACAATTCGATCTACCTCATTACCATTCTTAAAAAATAGTATGGATGGGATGCTCATAACCCTATACTTTTTGGCAAGATCCCTCTCCTCATCTACATTCAACTTTGCAATCTTTGCCCTGCCGTCATAGTCCTCAGCTAATTCATCCATGACGGGAGCAACCATCTTACATGGGCCGCACCAATCTGCCCAAAAATCCACCACAACAAGCTGTTCGGAATCTAGGACCTCTTGCTGAAAGTTTTCTGCATTTAAGATGACAATCTTATCACTAGCCATTTCATTTCTCCTTTCCTTCATCACTCGTTCTATTAGATACCCACAAAATTCTATTTATATCATAACATTATTCCCTAACTTTTTCTATGGATTCCTGAAATTCCTGTATCATTTCCCGGAAAAGGTCCCTCTTGCTAATGATATCCAAGGCGGTAAAAGCAGCGGCATGGCTTCCCCTAAGGATCACTTTTTTATCGGCAGGGGATGGTTGGCCCCTCCGAAGATGTTGGATATCCTCCTCCGGGGTTATGTCTAGGATGCCAATGATGGGGCTGGTACAGGGAATAAGATGGCTTAATCGACCTGCCAGGGGGGTTACAATATTCTCCCTAGCTCCGTGGATCTCAATGATGCCGGCTTCCTTGAGGTTATGACAAAAAAGCCGGTTTAAGGTGGAGTTATTGATAAATCCCGGAATGTTGCCACTACTCTCACAGGTTCGCTTCCCTACCTTCAATAGGAAACCCCCATGAATTTTCTCAAACCCACTTTCATTCAATGCGCTTTCCTGATCACAAGGATAGCAATAGATTACTATGCCACCCTCCAACTCCTCTATAACATTGGAGATTCCCAATACAGCACCGAGGGATATGGACTGAGCTAGGCTTAATTTCCATCTCCCTATCTCATTTTGGGATGGAGTAGGGTAACCACTGAAAAATCCCAGGGTGGGTCCCTTGCCCCCATGGATCTCCCCCTTGAGTAGGGATGGTTCAAGGGTAGTGGAGAATCCTTGTTCTTCCAGAAGTTTTTGAATTTCTTGTAATGGTTCCCCCACAAGATGGAAAAGGTTGGCACATAGGGAGAACAGTTCCTCCTTTATGTTATCTAAATAATTGATAATAGACTGCTTCATATGGCCCTCCTAAAAATATGCTTTCCGTTAGTATCTCCATATGGGTATCCATTATCCCATTGGATGGGTTAGAGAATTAGGGACAATGGAAAACAAGATTTTATTAATAATAGACAAATTGATTGGATAAAATACAGTAGGAGTATAAGTAGATTGAGGGTAGGCATCATAGAGAGGATAAGGATAGGGTGGGTGGTCAACAGTGAAAAAAATTAAGATGTGTATCCTGTGTGGGAATATGCGTATCCAAGGTTATAAAGTCCTTGAACAATGGGTCTGTGATCAATGTGAAAGCGATCTCTTGGATACAGATGTGGAACATCCATACTACCAATATTACATGGAGAGTGTAAAAAACATGTGGAAGAGCCATTACCTGATTCGAAGGGGTAGGGAAGGATTGTAAACAATATATAAATTGATGAAATATTTAAAATGTTTTGGAAACCAGGCAGGAATTATTCTTTTTATAAAGAATATAGATAGTATAGAATGTAACCAATTACATCACTAATTGGCTAATTATTTTCGTAATATTACATTATTTTTTTATAAAAAAATGTAACTGGTTACATCCCAATTAAAGGAAGTCACACCGTGGATGGGTGGGCTTACCCAAAAATTAAAAAGGAGGATTGTTCATGGCAGATTTAACGGACAAAAAAGCTTTAGACACTGAGCACTCGTTATCGGCAGTAGACGAAGCGAGTCGCCAAGGGTTTTTGGCAGTTTTGATGGTATTGGTAGGTTTCACATTCTTTTCACCCAGTATGACCGCTGGGGGTAACCTAGGGATCGGACTGAATATGAGGGACTTCTTCATAGCAATGACCTTAGGGAATGCCTTCCTAGGGGTATATACAGGGGCACTTGCCTACATCGGACAGAGAACCGGTTTGACCTTGGACCTATTGGCACGACATTCCTTTGGTGAGAAGGGTTCCTTTCTCTCCTCTGCATTGATTAGCTTTACCCAGATCGGTTGGTTCGGGGTTGGTGTGGCCATGTTTGCCATCCCTGTAGGAGAACTTTTAAACATTAACCAAATCCTATTAATCATCATTACAGGTGCATTGATGACATATACCGCCTACTATGGCTTCAAAGCACTTGCAGTACTAGGGACTATCGCAGTACCCTTAATCGCTATCCTGGGGGTTTACTCGGTAAACCATGGTATCAATCAGGTAAATGGTTTTACCAATGTATTCGCTGAGGTACCCACCCAGCCATTGACCATGGCAGCTGCCCTATCCATCGTAATCGGTAGTTTTATCAGTGGGGGGACGGCAACACCAAACTTTACCCGCTTCTCTAAGACCCAACATATTGCCGTATGGTCGGCAGTCATCGCCTTCTTCATAGGGAACAGTATTATGTTTGTATTCGGTGCTGTAGGGGGAGCGGTTACAGGGAAACCGGATATCTTTGATATCCTGATCGCCCAAGGATTGACCATCCCAGCCATCCTGGTACTTGGCTTGAATATCTGGACCACCAACAATAATGCTCTCTATACATCCGGGTTAGGTCTTGCCAATATTACCAAGATACCCAGTAAGCCCTTGGTATTGGTCGGTGGGGCTATCGGAACCATTGCGGCATTGTGGCTATATAACAATTTTGTCTCCTACCTCAGCCTTTTAGGCGGCATGATCCCACCCGTGGGTGTGGTGATCATCATTCATTTCTTTATGAACAAAGAGGCATACTTGAATAAGAGCATCAAAACAAAGCCGGTGAATATAGGTGCCATTATCGCCGTTGTAGCAGGTGCATTGGCAGGCATATTTTTGAAAGTAGGGATCCCACCGGTAAATTCACTATTGGTATCCGCTGTGGTTTACTTTATTTACGAGGTTGCCAATAAAAATAAAGGAATGGAGGCGTAAAGTGATGTTATTGGTGAAAAATGTATTTTTAGAAAATGGCCAAGAGAAGACCGACATCCTTGTTAAGGATGGAAAATTTGCAAAGATCGAACCTAATATTACACCGGAACCCAATATGGAAGTCATAGACTGTGATGGCTGTATGGTGCTTCCACAATTCATCGAATCCCATATCCATTTAGACTCCACCTTAACCGCCGGGGAACCCAATTGGAATATGTCGGGGACCCTATTTGAAGGGATCGCCCGCTGGGCGGAGCGGAAGGAAATGCTATCGGTGGAGGATGTAAAGACCCGTGCCCGAAACACCATCCGCAACCAGGCTATCAATGGGATAGGACATGTTCGTACCCATGTGGATGTGACCGATCCCAAATTGATTGCCATGACTGCTATGCTGGAATTAAGGGAGGAGTTAAAGGACGAGGTCAATATCCAGATTGTAGCATTCCCTCAAGAAGGGATCCTAAGCTTCCCCAATGGCAAGGAGTTAATGGAGAATGCAGCCAAGATGGGGTGCGATGTCATCGGCGCCATACCTCACTTTGAGTTTACCCGTGAATACGGGGTGGAGAGCTTAAACTTCGCCGTGGCATTGGCAGAAAAATATGATCTTTTGGTGGATGTGCATTGTGACGAGATCGATGATGAGCAATCCCGATTTGTAGAAACATTGGCCGCCCGTGCCTATGAATCCGGACTCAAAGATAAGGTAACAGCAAGCCATACCACCTCCATGCACTCCTTTAACAATGCCTACGCGTCCAAACTCTTTAGACTGTTAAAGATGAGTGAAATGAACTTTGTCGCCAACCCCTTGGTGAACATCCATCTTCAAGGAAGATTTGACACATATCCCAAGCGTAGGGGTGTAACGAGGGTTAAGGAAATGGTAGAAGCGGGAATCAATGTATCCTTCGGTCATGACGATGTGTTCGACCCATGGTATCCCTTGGGAGAAGGAAATATGAGGGATGCGGTCCATATGGGACTCCATGTCTGCCAAATGATGGGATACGAGGAGATCCTCAACTCCTATAAGTTTATTACCCATAATGCAGCGAGGACCCTGCATTTGGGAGACAGCTATTCCATCGAGGTTGGGAACCCAGCTAGCTTTATCGTGCTGAATTCAGACAACTTCTACAACGCATTGAACAACAAGAAGGAAGTGCTCTACAACTTTACCAGGGGTAATCTGATCGCCAAAACCAAGCCCGCTGAAAAGGAGGCACTTTTCTAGGATAGAGTTTTTAAAGCCACAAGCTCTGGGGTGGATCATGGAAATTGATTCACCCCAGAGTGTTGAAAGACTCTTGAGAATTGCCTTTCTGCTCAGGTAGCTTAGCTTTTTTTAAAAGAAATGAAAGGTAAAAGCGGCTCGCTAATTCGCCAAAAGTCAATTTCTCAAGGGTTTTATTTTACGGGCTAATTTTTCAAAGTCTCAGGTGGATCATGGAAATTGATTCACCCTTTTTTTATGCTTAGATGATATAATGAAGTTGAAATGGGTTACAAAGAGAGGTGAAAGGATGGCAAATATAAGAGAGGTCGCCAGGCAGGCAGGGGTCTCGGTAGCGACGGTTTCTAGGGTGCTGAATCATCCGGAAAGTGTTTCACCCTCTACCATGAAGCAGGTTCTGGAGACCATGAAGCGTTTGGATTATACCCCCAATGTCTTTGCCCGAAGCCTGGCGTTAAATCGATCCAGCTCCATCGGGTTGATTGTCCCCAATATACTTAATCCCCTCTACCCCCAAGTTGCAAAAGGGGTGGAGGATATCGCCCGCCAAAAAGGCTATAATATACTGCTGTGTAATACCGAGGAGGATCAGGAAAAGGAGCGGGGCTATCTAAATATGTTGCTGGAAAAGAGGGCGGGGGGACTGGTTCTAACATCCAGCCGGTTGGAAGAAAGTGACATAGAGAGGATTCGAAAATCAGGGGTACCCTTTGTCATGGTAGGGCGGAATATGGAGGAGGTAGATGCCAATATGGTATTCACCGACTACCAAATGGGAGGATATCAAATCACCCAACACCTCATTGAGATAGGACATCGCAGGATCGCCCATATTACCGGCAACCCCCATCATAGGGAAAGTTTGGAGAAACGCTTGGGCTATGAGAAGGCACTTAGGGAAGCCGGCATCCCCATTCTGGACCATTACCTGGTAGAGGGTAACAATGAAATGGAGAGCGGCTACCTAGGTGCCAAGAAACTGCTAAAAATGGAGGAAAGGCCCCATGCCATTTTTGCAGGCAATGATCTTATGGCCATAGGAGCCATGGAGGCCATTAAGGACAGTGGACTTAGTATCCCGGAGGACATTGGCGTGGTAGGGTTTGACGACATAAATATCGCAACCCTAATCCAACCTAGGCTTACAACTATATCCCAACCCGTCTATAAGATGGGCTTGATTGCGGCAAGACTCCTATTTGAGAACATCGAAAACAAAGAGGAGAACGATTTTTGTCAGAAGATATTTATACAGCCAAAGTTAATGGTGAGAAAATCCTGTGGTCATGAGGATCGAGTGCGAGAAATATTTAATTAGGGGAGTGGTACGATGGATTTATCAGTAAATTTTTTAGGAATACCATTAAAGAACCCCATCATTGTATCAGCAGGGCCTTTGACCAGCAACGGGGAGATGATGAAAAGGGCGGTCCATGCAGGTGCAGGTGCTGTTGTGACAAAAACCATTGCCAATGAGATACGCCCCAATGTAAGACCTCGACTACATATGTCCAAGGAGGGTCTAAATAATATTGAGCTCTACAGTGATTTTTCTCTGGAGGAGTGGGAACATGAGATCGCCTACGCCAAGAAGCATGGCGCCGTGGTCATAGCCAACATATTGGGGCATACACCCTCCGAGATCGCTTATATCGCCCATAAAGTGGAGAGATTCGGTGCTGATGCCATTGAGCTGGGGGTTTCCTGTCCCCATGGGGAGGGATTGGAAGGGGTTGCCTCTGAACCATCCGAGCTCTACCAATTTACCCATGCGGTTGCCAATCGAGTGCGCATTCCCATTATGGTTAAACTCTCCTCCAATGTGGCTAATATCATTAAATTGGCAAAGGCAGCTGAAAAAGCAGGTGCCTCCGCCATCAGTGGGATCGATACCGTCCGTTCCATAGCCGGAGTGGATATTGAGAAGGGTCAGGCACTCCTACCCACCTATGGAGGGCTTTCAGGGGATGCCATCCGCCCCATAGGCTTAGCAGCCATTGCTTCGGTTTCCCAAGCCACCACCATCCCTACCTGCGGGATTGGGGGGATCTCTAATTATCAACATGTTCTGGAATATATGATGCTTGGGTGCACGGCGGTCCAGATATGTACCTCCATCCTCATCAATGGATATGAACGGATCGGTGAAATACTGCGGGATTTGAAGGACTGGATGGATGGACATGGGTATCAAAGCTTTGAAGAGATTAGGGGGAAGGCATTGTCGTCACTAAAGTCCTTTGAGGAGATCAAGTTGGAACCCTATGTGGTTGGAATGAAGAGGGCTTGTAGGGAAAGCCAATGCCAGAAGTGTATCAGAGCATGTATATACCAAGCCATCCATTGGGGAGAGGATGGAATTAAGGTCAAACCCGAGAACTGCACAGGCTGTGGTCTATGCATCAGCCTTTGTCCCAATCAGATCTTTGAACTCAGTTGGGAGGAATAATAGATAAGGAGTTTAGAGGATGTCAATATTAAAGGGATTAGAAAGTATACTAGAGGAGAACTTGGTTCCACTCCACATGCCGGGACATAAGGGGAGGCCCCACCTTCCCAAGATCATGGAGGGGATCCATAAGATCGATATCACCGAGATTCCCGGAAGCGATAACCTCCACTATGCCCAAGGAATGATCATGGAAGCCCAAAAAAGGGCGGCGACTATTTTTGGTGCCCAAAGAACCTACTTCCTCGTCAATGGAACCACGGTGGGGATCCAAGCCATGATCCTCTCCCATTGTAAGCCGGGGGATCAACTATTGGTACCAAGGAATTGTCATCGTTCGGTTTGGAGTGCCCTTATCCTTGGGGATATCCAACCGGTCTACATCCCTCCCGAAACCCACCCTCAAACAGGGATTGGGCTCTCGGTATCCCCGGAATCGGTGGAGGAATGCCTAAGGAGGCACCCCCATGTAAAGGGCGCCCTTATCACCTATCCCACCTTCTATGGAACCTGTAGCGATATCCGAGCCATTGCGGACCTCCTCCATAGGGAGGGGAAGTACCTGCTGGTGGATGAGGCACACGGGGCACACTTTGCCTTCCATGGGGACCTACCCATGACAGCCTTAGAGGGGGGCGGGGATATGGTGGCTCAAAGTACCCATAAGCTTCTATCCTCCTTTACCCAATCCTCCATGCTCCATGTGGGTCATGGGGAATACTCTTTAGATCGATTGGAGCTGTTTCTCAGTATGCTACAAAGTTCCAGCCCCTCCTATCCCTTGATGGCGTCCTTGGAATTCGCCGCCTTGGAAGCCGAAAGGGAGGGGGCAAGGCGGTGGGATCAAATTCTAGAGTGGAATAGGCATGCCTATGAAAAAATTCGCGGTTTCACCCCTTTCCGGCCCTTGGGGAAGGACCTGTTGGGTCGGTATGGGGTGGTGGATTATGATGCTAGTCGCCTACTGGTGGATGTATCCCCATTGGGTCTTAGCGGGATCCAAGTGGATGGGATATTAAGAAGGGACTATGGGATCCAGGTAGAACTTTCCGATCACCACTACATCCTCGCCATGACCGGAATGGGAACAGTAGAAGAGGATATTCAAAGGTTTACAACTGCCCTTATAGACATATATAATCAGAACAAAGGATGTCCTAGGAAGATGCTTCCCTCCATACCCGGCATCCAAGGGGAGCCTGTCCTATCCCCCAGGGATGCCATGTATGCAGAGGAGGAGACCATCGACTTTTGCCGGTCAGCTGGAAGGATCAGCAAGGAGTTTATCATCCCCTACCCCCCCGGTATTCCCATGGTAGTTCCCGGGGAGATGCTGACTAAGGAAATCATTGATGGGGTGGAGGAGATGGTTTCCCAGGGTGGACAGATCATAGGCCCCCATGATCCTTCCTTGAAGGACATCGTTGTTGTAGCAGAGAAATGAGGGAAAGAGGGTCGGACATGAAGAAAGAGCGTAAAGGCAGATTAATCGTCATCGAAGGAGTGGACGGCAGTGGGAAGGAGACCCAGACCAAGGCATTGTATGAGCGATTGAAGGCGGATGGGGAGGATATTATAAAAATTTCCTACCCCAGGTATGATAAAGAATCCTCAGCTTTGGTTAAAATGTACCTAAGGGGTGATTTTGGATCGGATCCAGAGGCAATCAGCCCCTACATCGCATCCACTTTCTATGCTGTGGACAGATATGCCTCCTATAAGGAGGACTATGAGGAATTTTACAAGGAGGGGGGCATGGTACTTGTAGACCGCTATACCACCTCCAATATGGTGCACCAGGCCAGCAAGATCATGGATGCCCAGGAGCGGGAGAGGTTCCTGGAATGGCTATGGAACTATGAGTTCCAACTTTATGGTTTGCCTGTTCCGGACCTGGTCTTCTTTTTGGACATTCCCATGGAGATCAATCAAGGGCTGAGGGAAGGTCGATTGAACAAATCTACCGGAGAGGAGGAACAGGACATCCATGAACTGGATGGGGAGTACTTAAAAAAATCCTACGAGAATGCCCTGACCTTAGTGGATCGCTATGGTTGGCAACGAATATCCTGTCTCAGGGAGGGTAGGCTAAGGACCATTGAGGACATCCACGGGGAGATCTACAAGAAGGTCCGGAAATTTTTAGCAAGGTAGGTAGAAGCTTATAGAGAATCCTAGAGGGGTAAATAGAAAATAGAAACTTATCATGTAAGGAGGCGAGCTAAATGAAGATGGTCATTGCCATTGTGCAGAATGAGGACGCATATTTTTTGATTGAGGCGTTGATGGAGAATGAATTTAGTGTGACCAAGCTTGCGACCACAGGGGGATTTCTTAAGGTAGGGAATACCACCCTATTGATTGGGGTAGAGGAGGAGAAGGTAGATAGGGTGCTGGAGATCATAAAAGAGGTGGCGCAATCCAGGGAGCAGATCATTTCTACCACTTCACCATCGGACTATGGAACTGGCATGTATTCTACCTACCCGGTTAAAGTCCAGGTAGGGGGAGCCACCATTTTTGTTGTGGATGTGGAGCGTTTTGAAAAGATCTGATCTATTCCAAGGGATTATCGGCCAGCATAGGGTTGTTCAAGCTTTGACCAAAGCCATAGAAAGGGATCAGGTATCCCACAGCTATATTTTTTCCGGTCCCCGGGGGACCCAAAAGAGGGAGACGGCCATCGCCCTTGCTCAGGCATTGTTGACCCAGGGAGTCCGGGATGCCCATCCTATACTGCATAGGATCCGACAGGGGAATCACCCGGATCTTAAGGAGGTAAGACCTGAGGGTGCCAGTATTAGGATCCATCAGATCCGAAGTCTTATTCAGGATATCTCCATTCGCCCCCATGAGGGGAAGGTTAAGATCTACATCATCCATCGGGCACATGCCATGGGGAAGGAGGCCCAGAATGCCCTTCTTAAAACTCTGGAGGAACCTCCTGCCTATGGTCTTATTGTTCTGCTCACCCAGCAACTCTCCCAGCTCCTACCCACCATTCGATCTAGAAGTCAGCTGTTAAAATTTAATCCCCTCACCGAGGAGAGCATACAAGAATATCTTATGGAGAAATTTGCCTTAGATAGGACCAAGGCAAGGGATATCGCCTTGATGGCTAAGGGGAGTGTGGACAAGGCCATCCAGCTATGCCAAGGGGAGGATGCCCTTGAGGAGAGGGAAGAGCTTTTAAAGAGGCTGCTGAGGGTCATAAAGGGTGATGTGATGGCGGCGTTCTCCTTGGGAAATTATTTGAAGGAACATCGTGAAGATTTGGAGGATTGGCTGGATTTTATCATCCTATGGTATAGGGATGTTGCCCTTTACAAGGAGCTGGGGGATAGCCCATGGATTGTCCATCGGGAGTATATGGACCTGCTGGGGGAATTCTCCCACTATTTATCAGTCCGGCGAATTCATGATATAATAGAGGAGGTTACCCAAAGTAAGGTTGATTTGGAGCACCATGTCAATCTTCAATTGAACATGGAGACCATGCTACTAAAAATGCAGGAGGAGTCGCATCATGGTTAAAGTTGTGGGAATACGTTTTAAAAAAGCTGGTAAGATCTATTATTTCGATCCAGTGGATATAGAGGTGGAAGCAGGGGACTACGCTATTGTTGAGACGGTTAGGGGGGTTGAATACGGAGAAGTGGTCCTTGGTCCCAAAGAGGTATCAGAAGAGGAGATTATTGCCCCTATTAAGCCGGTTCTACGAAAGGCCACTCCGGAGGATCATCAGCATGCCCAGAAGAATCGGGAAAAGGAAAAGGAAGCATTACAGATCTGCCAGCAGAAGGTGGAGAAGCATCAATTGGATATGAAGCTCATCGATGTGGAATATACCTTTGATAATAATAAGGTGATCTTCTATTTTTCTGCCGAGGGACGGGTGGATTTTAGAGAGCTGGTAAAGGACCTGGCAGCGGTGTTCAAAACCAGAATCGAACTTCGGCAGATCGGCGTAAGGGATGAGGCAAAGATGCTGGGAGGGATTGGTCCCTGTGGGGTTACCCTCTGCTGCTCTACCTGGCTGGGTGATTTTGAACCGGTATCCATAAAAATGGCCAAGGAGCAAAACCTGTCCTTGAATCCCAATAAAATTTCAGGGATCTGTGGCAGGCTCCTATGCTGCTTGAAGTATGAGCAGGATGCCTATGAGGATGCCAAGGACCGCCTGCCCAATGAAGGGAAAAAGGTGGAAACCCCTGATGGTTTGGGGGAGATCCTAGAGGTAGACCTGCTTCAAGAAAGGGTCAAGGTTAAACTATTTGGGGAGGATGTTATGGTAAAGCACTTCCCTGCCAGCCAAGTAAAGGTCGTGGAGGACAGAAACTGTTGCAATGATACATCCAAGGATCACCAATGCTGCTGCGATCATGAGGGTTGTTGCGGAAATCATTAAAAAATTAATTAAATACTCTTCACAATTCCCCTTTTATATGTTTAAATAATAACAGAGCGTTTGATAGCCACAAAGGAGGTGAAAACGATGGCATATGTTATTACAGATGATTGTATCAGCTGTGGAGCTTGTGAGCCAGAGTGTCCAACTGGAGCCATCAGTGAGGGGGATGACAAATATGTAATAGATCCAGAAACATGTATCGATTGCGGTGCATGTGCGGATGTTTGCCCTGTAGACGCACCTCAACCTGAGTAAGGTAGGATATACTCGAGATATTATTTCTTACTTCAAAAAAGGACCCTCTTGGGTTCTTTTTTGCAAAGAAGGTTTTACATAGCATCATCCATCCCCAGTTAGGGGGAATTTACCCACAAAATGTGGATAAAACACAACATTTTGTGGGTAAATTACTAATTATCCACAAGATGTCTTACTAAGCGGTGATAAAATGGAGAAAAATATCCTATTACAAGGGGATGAAAGAGTGGATGATCTGCAATTGGAAGGACTAAGGATCATCCAACATCCCAAGAAGTTTTGTTTTGGAATAGATGCCGTACTATTGGCAGATTTTGCAGCCCGGGACTTGGATTACAACACCAAGGTATTGGACTTGGGAACGGGTACTGGGATCATTCCCTTGCTATTGTGGGGCAGAATCAAGGCACAGCACATAGTAGGCTTGGAGATCCAACAGGATATGGTGGATATGGCTCAGAGGAGTGTCAGGTTGAACCGACTGGAGGACTCCATCCAAATCCTGGAGGGGGATATCAAGAACCCGCCGGAAGGGATCCAAACTAATTTTTTTGATGCCGTTGTGACCAACCCCCCCTATATGGTGGATAAGGGAGGATTAAGGAATCCCAATGAGGGCAAGGCAATCGCCCGGCATGAGATCCTCTGCACCCTGGAGGATGTGATCCTTACCGCCAAAAGATACCTCAAACCAAGGGGCAGGCTCTATATGATCCATCGAAGCCATCGATTGGTGGACATTATAGTCGGGATGAGGGCAACCGGGCTGGAACCCAAAAAGATCCGCTTCATCCATTCCAGCCATGGAAAAGAGGGGAATCTGGTACTCATCCAAGGGCTAAAGGGAGGGAATCCTCAGCTTATCGTGGAACAGCCCCTCTACATATATAATGAACAGGGGGACTACTCCCAAGAGATCCACCGGATCTATCAAAGGGTGCCACCCCATTGTCATGGAGGCGAGGTTGAAGGCCATGGATAGGATAAAGGAGCAGGGCATGGTCTACTTTTGTGCTACGCCCATAGGAAACCTGGAGGACATCACCCTAAGGGTACTTCGTACCCTTAGGGAGGTGGACCTCATTGCGGCCGAGGACACTCGGCATACCATCAAGCTGTTAAATCACTACAATATTAAGACCCCCCTAACCAGCTACCACCAGCACAATGAGAGGGAGAAGGGGGACTACCTCATCCAATTGGTAAAGCAAGGGAAGAACATCGCCATCGTATCCGATGCAGGCATGCCCGGGATATCCGATCCGGGGGAGACGCTCATCAAACTTTGCATTCAAGAGGACCTTCCCTTTACCCTGCTTCCCGGTGCCAATGCAGCCTTAACCGGGCTGGTACTGTCGGGTTTACCCACAAGGGCCTTCGCCTTTGAAGGCTTCCTATCCAGGGAAAAAAGAGAGCGGGAGGCCCAGTGGGAAAGGCTAAGGGAGGAGAGTCGAACTATCCTGATATATGAGAGCCCCATGCGTGTCCTAACCACCCTAAAGGAGGCCCTGAAGGTCCTGGGGGATCGGCAGATCGCCCTGGCAAGGGAGCTGACTAAGCGCTACGAGGAGGTATGGAGGGGTGGCATTGGTCAGGCCATTGAGGAATTTCAGGACAGACAAGTCAAGGGGGAAGTGGTTCTGGTCATCCAGGGCTTATCCCGGGAGCAGCGGATGGAAGAGGAACGGCAAGCCTGGGAGAAGCTCACCATCGGCCAACATCTGGAGTACTACATGGGTCAAGGCTTAGACAAGAAGGAGGCAATGAAAAGGGTGGCGAAGGATCGGGGAATATCCAAGAGGGAGGTCTATCGGCACACCATAGAATAGCAATAAAAAGGGTTGGCATAGACCAACCTTTTTTAATACTATGGTTTTTTGTCGAAGAAGCCCATAATCTGTTCACTATAGGCGAGGAGCACAATAGAGGTAATGAACATGCTAAAACCATAAATAGGCTTCACAAAGATAAGTAGGAAGCTGATGATGGAAAGTATCTTAAACAGGATGATTTTTCTTTTATGGATAAAAGAGAGCAACTCATATAGCATGATCCTATCCCCCTAAGTATAACCTTACTAATAGTATAGACTATGGATATAGCTAAAATGTTTCATTTTTTATACAAAAATTTATAGTTCCTAAAAAGTTATGCTATAGTTACCCCTCTGGGGATAAATAAAACAAAACTCCAAAATTTTTGGAGTTTTGTATTATGGTTTTACTTCATTTCTTCAATACAATCTGGACATATATTCTTGCCCTTGAAGTTCATCGTGTCCTTGGCTTGTCCACAGAAAATGCATGCCGGCTCATATTTTTTTAACATGATATAACTGCCATCAACAAAGATCTCTAAGGCATCTTTTATATCAATATCAAGAGTGCGGCGTAGTTCAATAGGGATAACTACTCTACCTAGTTCATCCACTTTTCTGACGATACCTGTTGACTTCAAAAAAAAACCCCCTTTTTTACATCTTTCGACAAAATACATCCCTTAAATAATAACAGCATTTCCAATAAAAGTCAACAGGGAAAGGCCTCTGTTCCTTTTAAATGTGAACTTTTTGCCCTTTGTGGGTTTAATTGGAAGTAATACAGGGATAATGATAGAATGAAAGTAAGTAAAAATAACGGTGGGAGGGATTGGTTTGTCTATCCAACAATTAAGGGAAATGATCGTCAGTAGTGACAACATTGTATTCTTTGGTGGAGCGGGAACATCCACTGAGAGCAATATTCCGGATTTTAGGAGTGAGGAGGGGATCTATCGTACCAAAACCGATTATGGTCATCCACCCGAGGTCATGTTGAGCCGGAGCTTTTTTAATCGTCATACCGATCAATTCTATGACTTTTATAGGAATACCATGATCTATAAAGATGCACAGCCAAATCCGGCACACTATGCCCTGGCCAAGCTGGAGGAGGAGGGGAAACTAAGGGCGGTGATCACACAGAATATTGACGGTCTCCACCAAAAGGCTGGTAGTCAAGAGGTGTTGGAGCTCCATGGGTCGGTTTACCGCAACTACTGTATGGGATGTCATAAAAGTTTTAACTTGGACCATATCATGAAGGCCAAGGGAGTTCCCAAGTGTGATGATTGTGGGGTGACTGTCAGGCCGGATGTGGTCCTATATGAGGAAGGCTTGGACATGGATCTCTTAAGAAGGGCAGTAGACTATATCAAAGAGGCGGACCTATTGATAGTGGGAGGGACTTCCCTAGCTGTATATCCAGCGGCAGGCCTGGTGGAATACTATTCTGGGAATAAGCTGGTACTGATCAATAAGTCCAGTACCCCCTATGATGGCAGGGCGAACCTCATTATCAATGATAGTATAGGCAAGGTGTTAGGCCAGGCAACCAGGTAGGCTCCCAGTGTCTTTGAGCCTTATTTTAAGGTTATATCAAGACCACTTTTTTTCATCAGTTTAATCAGTGCGTATCCCACTACCCCGCCAATGGCACCCTGTATCAGGTTATAGGGGATATTGGTCAAGGGGGAGAGGGGATTGCCGTAGAGGATTACTTCATATCCATAGTAGCCGAGGGTCATGATGCATAAACCAAGAATGAATCCAAAGAGATACCTTTCTTTCATAAAGAGATATCCGGAAACTGCCCCCATAAGACCCTTAATGATCAGGGTGGGGAGCATATATTGTACGAAGCCTAGATAGAAATCCCCCAGCATGGAGCCCAAGCCCCCAGCAACAAAGCCAAGAACGGGTCCAAGCACATAGGAGGCGGTATAGATGGCGGCATCCCCTAGATTGATATAGCCACCTAATGGGGAGGGGATGGCAATGGCGATGGTAGCGATGAATACCAGGGCGATGAGTAATGAAGTATAGGTGACGAGTTTCATATTTCTTTGCATGGTGAACCTCCTTCGGTCATTAAATGTTTACCCTTAGTATAATACATATCTTGAACATATTAAAATATAGTATTCCATACATTTTAGGGTTGACAAAGATATAAAAAGGTATTAATATAAATTTGTAATCATTACAATGTGGAAGTGATTACATTTAAGGGGATGCTTTTTATGGACCAGAGGACAGAATTAATGGAAAAATTACTTTTAAAGGATATTAAACCTTCCTACCAGCGTCTAAGGATCTTTCAGTATCTTTTGAGTCATAGAACCCATCCTACTGTGGATGAGATCCACCATGCCTTGGTGGCTGAGATGCCTACACTATCCAAAACTACGGTGTATAATACCCTAAAGCTGTTGGTAGAGCGTGGCCTTGCCCAGCTGATCACCATTGAGGAGGTAGAGACCAGGTATGATGGGAATATAAGTTTTCATGGACACTTTAAATGCAGTGGTTGTCAAAGGATCTATGATTTTCCTATTACTCAGGACCAATTCTTTACCGATGCATTAGCTGGCTTTCAGATCCATGAGAAAAGCCTGTACTTCAAAGGCATCTGTAAGGATTGTATAAAGAATAAATCATTTCGTAAAAGGGAGGTATTTGAATGAAGGAACTAAAGGGTACAAAAACCGAGAAAAATTTATGGGAGGCGTTTGCAGGAGAGTCCCAGGCGGCAGCTAAGTATGGGTACTTTGCCAGTGTAGCAAAGAAGGAGGGCTATGAGCAGATCAGTGCCATCTTTAGCGAGACCCAAAAGAATGAGGTGGAGCATGCAAAGCTTTGGTTCAAATATTTAAACGGAATCGGCAAAACCCCAGAGAATTTGATCAGCGCAGCCGAGGGGGAGAACTATGAGTGGACTGAAATGTACAAGGAGTTCGCCAAAACAGCGAGGGAAGAGGGCTTTGATGAGATCGCCGAGCGGTTTGAAGGGGTTGCTTCCATCGAGAAGGCCCATGAGGAGCGCTATAGAAAACTTTTAGGTAGGGTAGAGACCAGAACGGTTTACATAAGTGACGATGCCATTGTATGGAAGTGTAGAAATTGCGGTCACCTTCATGTGGGGGAAAAGGCACCAAATGTTTGCCCCGTTTGTGACCATCCAAGGGCACATTTTGAAAGGTTGGCAGAGAACTATTAATAGGAAAGAAAGGGGTTTCCTCCATTGAAGGGATCGGTGATATACCGATCCCTCAGACTGTTAGGGGAGCATTTTCAATAAGCTCAGGGACTGGTGATATACCGGTCCTTTTTAATTTTGCTGGGTTTACGACAAGCTGCTGAGAATGGTCTTTTTGCTCAGATAGTTTGGCTGTTTTCTTAATAAATTTAGAGGAAATCCCTTAGAATTTTTTTGTGCAATGGGAAATTGTTAAATTTTTATTAAAAGTAATTGATTTACCTGGCAAAAAACTTGATAATAGGGATAGAATGATTGGTCAATCAAGTGGAGGATGGATACATAGAAAGGAGAATGGAAAATGAAGATCATCGTACTTCGAGAAGAGGATATGAACCAGGTATTTACCATGAAGGATGCCATCCAGGCGGATAAGGAGGCACTTGCCCTATATTCTAAGAATGAAGCCGTTATTCCTCTGAGAATAAATATCGATGTACCTAAGGAGGAGGGGCAAAGCCTCTATATGCCCGGCTATGCTCCGGGAGCCAGTGCCTTGGGTATCAAGATCATCTCGGTCTATCCCAAGAATTTAGATAGGGGATTGCCCTCGGTTCCGGCAACCATGGTGTTGATAAATGAAAAAACAGGGGAGGTTTGTGCCATAATGGACGGGACCCACCTAACTAGAATTCGAACAGGGGCGGTCTCAGGCGCAGCCACCGAACTTTTGGCAAGGAAGGATGCCAAGATTTTTGCCCTTTTTGGCACCGGAGGCCAGGCCGAATCCCAGCTGGAGGCGGTACTTGAAGTAAGAGACATTCAAGAGGTTCGGATCTTTGGGCGAAACAAGGAGCGTGCTCAGGATTTTGCCCAAAGGATGACCGAGAAATTCGGTGAAAAATATGGGGTCCGACTACTGGTGGCTCAAAGCCCAGAGGAAGCCATCCATAATGCGGATATCATTACTGCAGTTACCACTGCAAAAAAGCCGGTCTTTGATGGGAGACTAGTCAAGAAGGGTGCCCATATCAATGGGGTAGGTTCCTATACCCCGGACATGCAGGAGATCGATGAGTATACCCTGCTTAACGCAGATAAGGTCTATGTGGATACCAGGGATGGGGTCCTCAATGAGAGCGGGGACTTTATCATTCCAATGAGGGCGAATAAATGTACCCAGGAGATTGTAACCGGGGAGCTGGGGGAAGTCATTCTGGGGAAGGTACCCTCCAGGGAGAGGGGGGAGGAGATCACCTTCTTTAAGTCGGTGGGCAGCAGCGTGCTGGACATCGTCACTGCCCAAAGGATCTATGAAAAAGCGGTGGAAAAGGGCGTGGGACAAGAGATCGACCTTTAGTCCCAACCAATAAATAGGGACCAAGCGAACTTGCTTGGTCCCAAGCTAGTTAAAAGGTATTCTATCTTTCAGACTGTTGAAAAGCCCTTGAGAATTGCCTTTCTGCTCAGATAGCTTACCGCTTTTTGAAAGGAATTAAAGGCAAAAGCGGTTCGCTAATTCGCGAATAAGTCAATTCCTCAAGGGTTTCATTTAAAAATAGTTGTTTGTCCACCCCTAATATAGAAAACATCTAGGTTGATTGCATCCTAGATGTTTTTATCTATGTAAGATCCTCCTCGTCCAATAGTCCCAGCTCCATCAAGGCCTGGGTCAACAACTGTACCTCTTTATGCAGCTGGTTGAATTTATCCCTAATGGGACTTTGGCCATGGATGGCGATCATGCCCTTCTCATCGGACATGCGCTTGATGAACTCCTCCAGCTCTGAGATGGTGGAAATAGCTCGATTAATCTCTTCATCGATATTGGTCCGTTCATTTTTATGTTTGGTCATAGGCTACCCTCCTTAAATTCCAAACCCAATTATATCATAAATTATAGTATCCCACGATATAGATTAATTATAATAGCTAAAACATGGAGGTCAGTGATGATTAATTATATCTGGTACTTTATGATCGTCATTGGTGTCATCATCGGAGTTGCCAATGGGAATTTGGAGGCGGTTACCCAATCAGCCATGGACTCGGCGGCCTTAGCCGTCCAAATGATCATCGGTTTTGTCGGCATATGGGCACTTTGGTTAGGACTGATGAAAGTGGCTGAGGAGTCAGGAGCCATTAATATACTAACTAAGGTCCTTTCCCCCATCATTCGACGGATCTTTCCCGAGGTTCCCAGGGATCACCCTGCCATGGGGGCCATGCTTATGAATATGGCGGCAAACATGATGGGTTTAGGGAATGCGGCGACCCCTATGGGGCTGAAAGCAATGGAGGAACTTCAGAAGCTGAATCGGATAAAAACCCGGGCCAGCAATGCCATGTGCACCTTCCTGGTCATCAATACCTCCTCCATTACCCTGATCCCTACTACAGTAATTGCCCTAAGGTTATCCACCGGCTCCAAGAACCCCACCGAGATCATTGGCACTGCCATCATCGCCACCATCATATCCACTGTGGTGGGCATCCTGGTTAGCAAGCTTTTAGAAAAGGGGGAGGACCTATGATTATTTGGATCTCTTCCGCCATCATCCCGTTTTTTTTACTGACTATCCTCACCATGGGAATGGTCAAGGGGGTCAAGGTGTACGATTGCTTTATCCAGGGTGCCCAGGATGGGATCACTACTGCTCTTCGGGTATTCCCCTATCTGTTAACCATGCTGGTAGCCATCGGTGTATTCCGTGCCTCCGGTGCCCTGGATTACATTTTGGGGTTTCTGGGACCCATCCTTAGCCCTGTGGGCATCCCCAGGGAGGTTCTGCCCCTCGCACTGCTAAGACCCCTATCCGGATCTGGGGGCTTGGCAGTCCTGACCGATATACTGGAAAACTACCATCCGGATTCCTTCATCGGTCGGGTGGCGTCCACCATGATGGGGTCTGCCGAGACCATCTTCTACACCCTGGCGGTCTATTTCGGTTCGGTAGGTATTCGGGACCACCGCCATACCCTTTTAGCGGCCCTGATCGCCGATCTTTCGTCATTAATTGCCTCCGTGGTCATCTGCAGCTTAGTATTTGGACCCTAGGATGTGGTATAATAAAAGCGCAATTTAAGTAGACAGAATATATAGATATTTCATGAAGCCACAACTTATTGCCCCTTGTTTGTCACCATATTATCAGGAGAAAGGGCAATTCCGGAGGAGCGAATGAAAATATTTAAAGGAAGGTAGGATCCATGAAGAAAAAAGTCTGTATCATACATACCGGAGGGACCATTGGGATGGTCAAGACCAAACACGGCTATGCCCCCCAGAGGGGATACATTAAGAGGGCATTGGAGGAGATCAATGAGTTAAAGGCAGAGGGGATGCCGGACTACCATCTCATTGACTATGACCCCCTATTGGATTCCTCCAACATCTCGGTGAATGAATGGATTAAGATTGCCCAGGATATCGAGGAGAGGTATCATGATTACGACGGATTCGTCATACTACACGGTACCGACACCATGGCATATACTGCCTCCGCCCTGTCCTTTATGTTGGAGGGCATCAACAAGCCGATTATATTAACGGGTTCCCAGATCCCTCTTTGCGAGGTCCGAAATGATGGTAGGGATAATATCATTACGGCCATGATGATAGCAGGCAATTATCAAATCCCGGAGGTATGTCTATATTTTAGGAATAGGTTGCTGAGGGGAAATCGTGCCACTAAGATCTCTGCCGATGAACTGATCGCCTTTGACTCTCCCAACTATCCGCCTCTTGCCGAGGCAGGGGTCCGTATCAATATCTATGAGAATAATATCCGATCGGGAGCGGATGCCTTTCGGGTTACCAAATTTCAAAAACAGCAAATCGCAGTTCTAAAGGTGTTTCCGGGGATACAATTCGAGGTGTTCGAAAATATTATGTCCCCTAACCTAAAGGGCATCGTGATAGAAGCCTTTGGCGCCGGCAATATCCCGGAGAGTGGGGGGATATTGGAAAGGATATTGGAGAAGGCCATTGAAAATGAAATTGTCATCGTAGTGTGCACCCAATGTCTTAAGGGTACGGCGATGATCGGTCAGTATGAAAGCAGCCATAAATTCGTACAAGCAGGGGCGGTCAGTGGCTACGATATGACGGTGGAGGCGGCGGTTACCAAGCTATACTACCTATTTAGCTTAAACTATGACCTGGAGACCATAAAACAATTGATGGAGACCGATCTAAGGGGGGAATTGACCCGGAAGATTTAGAATTTCCTCCCTTGCATTTTTCATAAATTATGGTATATAATAAGCATAATTGTATAGTGAATTTTGTAAAGGTGATGAAGGGAAGACTGTAGGGTTGGATACATACAGAGAGCTGGGTTAGGTGAAAGCCAGTGGTAGTACATCCTATGGAAATGGTCCCGGAACTGCCTAATCGAGGGCAATTTGCATTAGGTTAGGACGGCGTTGTTTCCGTTATTCAGACAAGGTGATGTTGGTCATTCTTCACTTACTGAGGCTGTTGTCGCGAGGCAGCAGCGAAAAAGGGTGGTACGGCGAAAGGCAACTCTCGTCCCTTTGTTAGGGATTGAGGGTTTTTTTAATATAAGTTCATAGATGCTAGTTGCTAGACCAGGGAGTAGCGGCGACTAGTAACTAATAACTGATAAAGAAAGGAAGGGTTGCTATGGAAAGAAAAACCTTTTATATTACAACACCGATCTACTACCCCAGTGACAAATTGCACATAGGACACTCCTATACCACGGTGGCAGCGGATGCCATGGCTCGCTACAAGCGTATGAGGGGGTTCGATGTACGATTTTTGACTGGGACGGATGAGCATGGGCAAAAGATCCAAAGGGCTGCGGAGCAAGCAGGGACGAGCCCCAAAGCCTATGTGGATGAGATTGTAGCGGGGATTAAGAAACTATGGAAGATCCTGGATATATCCAACGATCGATTCATCCGAACCACCGATGAGCAGCACAAGGAGATCGTCCAAAAGATCTTTAAGAAGCTCTACGACCAAGGGGATATCTATAAGTCCTACTATGAGGGATGGTATTGTACCCCCTGTGAGTCCTTCTGGACCGAGGCTCAATTGGTGGAGGGCAAGTGCCCGGATTGCGACCGGCCGGTGGAGAGGACCAAGGAGGAGGCATACTTCTTTAAGATGTCCAAATACCAGGATCGGATCCTGGAGCATATCCAGAAGAATCCTGACTTCATACAGCCGGTAAGCATAAAAAATGAGATGGTCAACAACTTCCTAAAGCCGGGGTTAGAGGACCTATGCGTTTCCCGAACCTCCTTTAATTGGGGGGTTCCCGTTACCTTTGATGAGGGCCATGTGGTCTATGTGTGGATCGATGCCCTATCCAACTATATCACCGACTTAGGCTATCTCACCGACCACGACGAGGACTATAAAAAGTACTGGCCAGCCGATGTCCACTTGGTAGGGAAGGATATTGCCCGATTCCACACCATTATATGGCCGGCAATGCTTATGGCCTTGGATATTCCGCTGCCAAAGAAGGTCTTTGGCCATGGTTGGATCCTTCTCCAGGGGGGGAAGATGTCCAAGTCCAAGGGAAATGTAGTGGACCCTGTCATCCTAGCCGACAAGTATGGGGTGGATGCCATTCGCTACTATGTGCTTCGGGAGATGCCCTTTGGTTCGGATGGGGTGTACTCTGAGGATGCCCTAATCAGCAGGATCAACTCCGACCTTGCCAATGATCTGGGCAACCTCATCAGCAGGACGGTGGCAATGGCGGATAAGTACTTTAATGGGTCATTGCCCGGAAAGCAGGAGGCAGGGGATTTCGACGATGCTCTTATCCAGCTCGCCCTGGAAACCCCCTTAAAAGTGGAAGAATATATGGAGGACCTGCAATACAGCAATGCTTTGGTGGAGATATGGAGGTTGATCTCCAGGACCAATAAGTATATCGACGAGACCATGCCCTGGATCCTTGCCAAGGAGGAGGACAACCATCCCCGGTTAGCGGCAGTGCTGTACAATCTATTGGAGAGCATTCGATTTATATCCGTCCTTATCAGCCCCTTTATGCCCAATACCCCAAAATTGATCTGGGAGCAATTGGGCATCCAGGAAGGAGACCTTACCACTTGGGACAGCCTGAAGGAGTTTGGCAACTATCCCAGTGGGGCAAAGATACAAAAGGGGAAGGTGATCTTCCCCAGGATTGATCTGGAGAAGGAGGAAGGGGTCACCAAAGAACAGCCCAAGGCAAAGGAAGCCGAGAAAAAGCAGGAAGCAGGCAAAAAGGACGCTCCCGGGGAGATCACCATTGAGGACTTCGCCAAAATCGACCTAAGGACGGCGAAGGTACTACAAGCCGAAAGGGTGAAGGGTGCCGACAAACTCCTAAAGCTGCAGCTGGAGATGGGAGAGGAAACAAGACAGGTGGTGTCCGGTATCGCCCAATGGTATACACCCGAGGAGTTGGTGGGGAAAACCGTTGTTGTCGTTGCCAACCTAAAACCAGTGAAGCTTAGGGGAGAGGAATCCAATGGAATGATATTGGCGGCCTCCAAGGGAGACCGATTGACCCTGGTGACCCTTGAGGACGAGATGGACACAGGTACCCAGGTACGATGATGAAGAGAGACAGTTCTTCTGGATGATCCATCCCTTCGCAGGAGAAAGGATGTGAGGATATGTATTTTGATAGTCATGCCCATTTAGATCATGGGAAGTTTCATGGGGATCGGGAAGCATTGATCCAACAGGCGGAGGAGGAAGGGGTAAACCTTATACTCAACCCCGGTTCGGACCTGGCTTCCTCCAAGGACGCCCTTACCCTTGCAAAGGCCCATGACCCCATCTATGCCGCTGTGGGGGTTCATCCCCATGAAGCCAAGGAGGTGGACAGTCGCACCTTTAAGGAATTGGAGGAGTTGGCTAAGCATCCCAAGGTGGTTGCCATTGGGGAGATCGGATTGGACTACCACTATGACTTCTCCCCCCGGGACACCCAACGATTGGTCTTTGAGAGGCAGATCCTCCTTGCTAAAAAATTAAGCCTGCCCATTGTCATCCATTGCAGGGAGGCTCACGGGGATACCTATGAGCTACTGGCAGAGCATTATCCAACCGACCAGGGAGGGGTTATGCACAGTTTTAGCGGAAGCGCGGAGATGGCATGGAGATACATTAAGCTGGGTCTATACCTCTCCATATCCGGACCGGTGACCTTTAAGAATGCCAGAAAGACGGTGGAGGTGGTCAAGGAGATCCCCCTGGAACATCTCCTAATTGAAACCGACTGTCCCTATTTGACCCCGGTTCCCTTTCGGGGGAAGAGGAACCACCCCGCCTTGGTGAAGTATGTGGCACAAAAGATCGCAGAGATCAAGGGTATCACGGTGGAAGAAGTGGCAGAAAAAACCACTGAGAATGCCAAGAAACTATTTGGGATAGGCAGATAGAAGGTAGAGGTAGTGCTAGTTACTAGATATAGGGAACAGGAGCAGGGAACAGATCCCTAAATCTGTCACCAATGATCTCCTCCTTCATATACTATTATTGAGCTAGAGGAATGAATCTGGGTTACCTAGTTAGATAGAATCGTGAAGGAGGAGTTTTTGTGTCTAGAAGGAAAAAGAGAAGAGAGGAATATCCTGCAATGCCTGATATGGACTATCCCATGGCGCCGATTATGGACCCATGTCATAGACCGGGCATGGGGCCCATGATGGGACACAGGATGTATTGCTATTGCGTTCCCTGCCCCATGCAAGGTTTTGACCACGGCATGAATCCATATGGCGGTTTCATGGACTATCCTATGATGCCTGACATGGGATATGGTTATGGAATGAATGTGGATCCCTATATGGATGGATGGGATACCTATTATCAGGAGTATCCAATGATGAATATGGATGATGAGGAGGATTGCTAAATAAATACACTGGTAGAGCATTTAGAAGCCTACCAGTACCATAGGATNNTTTTTTCCACAAAGGCCATATCCTTAAGGGTTTTTTATTTTTATTCCATCGTTTAATTTTTTAAAAAACTGGAGATAATACAGAGGATGCTGGGGGATAAAAGGAAAAAAATGAGAGATTAAATTTGACATTGGATAAAAAATAGTGTACTATATCTGAGTTCTCCCAAAGAAGAAACAGGAGGTATCAAAATGGAAAATCATAGGCAGAAGGTAGGAGGACTTATGGGAAGATATAGGCGATCCATCCTTCTGATACTGCTATCTGTATTTGTACTAAGTGCAGGAGCAGGCTATTACCATTACAAAGAAAAGAGTATCACCATCGTCGATGGGGAGGAAGAGATAACTATTTCAACCAGGAGTAAAACTGTCCAAGAGGTACTGAGGGAGGAGAGAATCTCCTTAAAACCTGAGGACATCATAGAACCCGAACTGGAGGCATCCATCCAAGAGGATATGAGGATTACCATTAAAAGGGCAGCCCCAGTAAAGATCCTCGCAGATGGAAAGGAATATGAGTTAGTGACAGCGACAACCAGGGTAGGGGACATCCTTAAGGAAGTAGGTATCAGCCTCGGAAGCATAGATAAGGTTCTACCTGGAGAAGCAGAAGAGCTTCGAGGGGATAAAAGTATACAAGTGGTACGAGTAACCGAGGAATATATTACGGATGAAGAAAAGTTAGAATATGCCATCCAGAGAAAGCCCACAATGGACCTGGATAAAGGGATGACCAAGGTGGTCCAAAGGGGGGCAGAGGGTCTAAAGAGGAGTGAGGTTAAGATCACCTATGAGGATGGTCAAGAGGCAAAGAGGGAGACGGTAAGGGAAGAGGTGGTCATCCAACCCAAGGATCAAATCATCCAGGTAGGGATGAACGACACCATCACTACTTCCCGGGGCAGTACCCGATTTGAAAAGGCCATGGTGGTCACCGCCACCGCCTATTGCTCCGAGGATCCGGGAGTAACCAATCGGACCAGTGTAGGGGCACCCCTAAAAAAGGGTGTCATCGCAGTTGATCCAAGGGTCATCCCATACTACACAAAGCTCTATGTTCCGGGCTATGGATTTGGCCAGGCACTGGACACCGGTGGTGCCATCAAGGGGAACCGTATTGACCTTGCCATGGGGTCCAAGTCGGAAGCATTAAAATATGGAAGAAAAAATATAAAAATCTATTTATTAGGGAGATAACACGAAGGTAGCCCTGGCTGCCTTAGACTGTTGAGAACCCTTGAGAATTGCTTTTCTGCTCAGATAGCTTTGCCGCTTTCTAGAGAAAAGCCCTTGAGGTTCGTCTTTCTGCTCAGATAGCTTCGCTGTTTTTTTAAAAATATAGTGGTAAAAACAGCACGCTAATTCGCATATAAGACGAAACTTCAAGGGCTCTAGCTTGGTAAAAGTGGCACGCTAATCGGCAAATCAGTCAACTTCTCAAGGGTTTTATTTAGGAACAGTATTTTTTCAACAAGCTTAGGCAGCNNGCAGCGAATAATATGCTGGTACTTTTAAAGAATTTTGGTAGAATAGAGGGAAGGAGGCTGACCATGATTCGAGAAGTGATCGTAGTGGAAGGAAAGGATGACCAGGCGGCGGTAAAAAAAGCGGTGGATGCCGAGGTGATCATCACCAATGGGTTGGGCATCCAGGAAGAGACCATAGAGAGGATCGCCAATGCCCAGAGGAGGACTGGGGTCATTATCCTGACCGATCCGGATTTTCCCGGAGAAAAAATAAGAAAACTCATTTCCCAAAGGGTTCCCGGCTGCAAGCATGCCTACCTTCCTCGCAAGCATGGCCGAAAAGGGCAGGATATTGGGGTGGAGAACGCCCAGCCTGAGCATATCATCCAGGCACTTTCCAAGGTAAAAACCGAGGGTGAGGTAGGCGAAAACTTTACCATGGAGCATATGTTGGATGCCGGTCTGGTACTGGGGGATTGTGCAAGGCAGCGAAGGGAAAGAATGGGGGAACTGTTGGGGGTTGGCTATGGAAATGCCAAGCAATTCCTAAAACGGTTGAACCACTACGCTATTACCATGGCAGAATTTCAAGATGCCTTAAAGGAGATAGAAGGGAGCAATCCATAGGTGAAAAATTTAGCTTCCCCTAAGGTGGTAAGGGAGATCATCGAGAGATATGGTTTTCGATTTAATAAAAAACTAGGCCAAAATTTTTTGGTGGATCAAAACATTTTAAATAAGATTGTAGAAGGTGCCGGTATAAGCGATGAGGATCAGGTCTTGGAGGTAGGACCGGGTATCGGCACCTTGACAGCCGCCCTTGCTCGCAGGGCGAAACAGGTCATCGCTGTAGAGCTGGATGATCAGCTGATTCCCATTCTACGGGAGACCCTTGGGGACTACGACAATGTAGAGGTCGTCCACGGAGATATTTTAAAACTTTCCATCAAAGACTTATTGCAAAAACACTTTGGAAGTGGGACAATAAAGGTAGTTGCAAACCTACCATACTATGTGACTACACCTATCGTCATGATGTTTCTAGAGGAGGACCTTCCCCTAGATAGTCTTACCATCATGGTTCAGAGGGAGGTTGCCGAGCGCATGAAGGCATCTCCCGGGGGAAAGGATTATGGAGCATTAACTGTAGCTGTCCAGTACTATGCCAAGCCTGCGATCATTGCTACCGTTCCACCTACGGTCTTTATGCCCCCACCTAATGTAGATTCCGTTGTCATTCGATTAGAACTATTGGAAGAACCCAGCGTTCATGTAGAGGATAAACAATTATTCTTTCAGGTGGTACACGCCGCCTTTGGGAAGAGAAGAAAGACTCTATTAAACGCCCTTTCCGCCAGCAGTTTAGGTTTCCAGAAGGATACCCTTCTTGAGCTATTGAGTGCAGCCGGCATCGACGGAAGGCGGAGGGGAGAAACCTTATCCCTACAGGAATTCGCTGATATCACCAATGTACTAATCAAATATAAATCATAGAAACAGAGAGGGAGGTTTCATATGAGAGGATGGATCCTTTATGATGATTACAATGAAGGACTTAGGAAGGAGTACCATGAGATCCAACGCCTGCTAGAGGTTGGACAACAAAGGGGAATTGATCTTCGAGTGTTAAGTCCCAATCAATTTGACTTAATTGTAACCCAGGATGACCGGGATAGTGTTATTATTGACGGAGAGGTGGTTCCGTTACCGGATTTTTTCATGCCAAGATTGGGTGCTTCTACCACCTACTTTGCCCTTGCCGTCAGCCGCCACCTGGAGAGATTGGGCGTATATGCCATCAATACCTCCAGTAGTATAGAAGCCGTTAAGGACAAGTTATACACCCAACAGATTCTTGCTGCCAGCAATATGCCGGTGCCCAAGACCATGCTGGCAAAGTATCCTATTGATGTGGATTTAGTGGAAGAACAATTCGGTTTTCCCGTTATCGTAAAAACCCTTTCAGGGGCTCAGGGAACGGGCGTCTTCCTATCTGAGCGCAAGTCTAAATTTCGAGACCTTATGGACCTCATCAATGCGACCAATAGGGATGCCAATATCATCATTCAGGAATTCGTCGCCTCCAGTAGAGGAAGGGACCTGCGGGTATTCACCATCGGTGGACGGGCAGTGGCTTGCATGGAAAGAAAATCCCTTGACGGGAACTTTAAGGCAAATCTTTCCCAGGGGGGTATTGCAAGCAAGGTGGAGTTGACTCCCGAGATCGAATGGCTTGCCACCGAGACTGCAAGAATTTTAGAGCTGGAAATCGCCGGCATTGACTTGCTCTTTGATGGAGAACACTTTAAGATCTGTGAAGCAAACTCTGCACCCGGCTTTAAGGGCATAGAGGAATGCCATGACATCAGTATTCCCGATGCCATCTTTGACTTTATCCAAATTCGATTAGGAAAGTTTGAGTAGAAAGGTAGAAGGTAGAAGATTTTTTCTACCCTCTACCTTTTATATTTTTATACCTCTTATTCGTCCCTGTTCCCTTACCACTGTTCCCTGACCCTATAGGAATACCTCAGTTTCTGGTAACTAGTAGCTAGCATCTAGCAACTTATCATCTACACTTCAAAAGATTCTCCCGGTGCTACAACTCTTACCTCCGCACCCCTTACCTGTTTGGCAAAGTCCTCAGGATCGGCGGGGATGATGGGGAAGGTTTTATAATGCATGGGAATGACCATCCTGGGCTGAATCATTTCAACGGCTAGGAGGGCATCCTCGATATCCATGGTGAAATTTCCTCCGATGGGGAGAAGAGCCACATGGATGTCTTCCCTTTTCAAGAGATTCATCTCCATAGACAAACCGGTGTCCCCTGCATGGTAGATTTTTTTCCCTTCCAATTCAATGATAAATCCTCCGGCTAGCCCTCCTTCGATCAACCCCTGTTCGGTAGGGATTCCTGATCCATGTAGGGCTGGTGTCATTTTAACCCTTCCAAAGTCAAAATTCCTTCTACCGCCGATGTGCATGGCATGGGTACGGACGCCTTGCTCCGATAGATAGGTAGATATTTCAAAGTTGGTGATCACTAGGGAGTCCCATTTCTTTGCAATTTCAACGGTATCCCCTAGGTGGTCCCCATGACCGTGGGTGACAAAGATGTGGGAGATCTCCTTCAGATCCTCGGGGGTTTTGTTGGTATGGGGATTGCCGGTTAAGAATGGATCAATCATCCCCCTGAACCCCTCCGACTCCACAAGAAATGCAGAATGTCCAAAGTAAGTGATTTTCATAACCCTTCCTCCTTCATTTTATCCTACTTCCATTCTACCCTATTTTTATCCGGATTAAAAATATTCCACAAAAGGTTAAATAAACCTTCCCTTCTGTCGAATAAAGAATATATGGGTTCTCATGGTCATCTAGCCATCAAGTTCAGCAAGCGAGGAAGGGAGTGATGGGATGAGATTGGTTCCGATAAATTGTATAAGACCAGGAAGCTTCCTGTCCAAGGATATATATGACAGTGAGGGAAGGGTTCTGCTAGCGAAGGGTGTAGAATTGACCCCCCTAATTTTAAACAAGGTGAAGTATCATGGGATCATGTCCTTATATATCCAAGACGAATATAGTGAGAACGAAATTGAGGATATCATTCAGCCTCAGCTACGGCAGAAGGCCATTAGGGTCCTTAAGGATTATTTCAACTTTTCCCAGAGTACATTGAATCAAAAAGGTAAGGGGATTGTGAAGAAGCGGTATGAATATATCCAATCCATCCATCGGATTGCAGAGAATATCGTGGAGGAAATCTTGGCCCATAAAAACATTATGGTGAATCTAGTGGACATCAAATGTATGGATAACTATACCTATTCCCATTGNNATTCTAAACAAAGAGGAACGACTGACCAAGGATGAGTATAGGATTATACAACGACACTCCCAATTGGGATATGACTATTTAAAGGATCTCTATGAAATCAATTCACTGTCCAGGATCATTGTACTACAGCATCATGAGGCCATCAATGGTAAGGGGTACCCCAGTGGGTTAACTGGGGAACGAATACACCTATATGCCAAGATCGTAGCTATTGCCGATAACTATGATGCACTGACCTCTGATCGTCCCTATCGGCGGGGGCTTTCCCCCAATGAGGCCATTGAATACATCATGGCTTCGGGAGGGAGCCTTTTTGACTATGACCTGGTGAAAGAATTCATCAATAAGATCATACCCTACCCCATTGGCACCTTGGTGAGGTTAAGCAATGGATGTATCGCATCCGTCGAATCGGTTACCCCAGACCTTCCCCTCCGTCCTAAGGTAAGGATCGTTAGGGGAAATCATGAGTATAGGATAGATGATACCATTGATTTATTCCATAACTATAATATTGTAATTTTAGGTGAGCAGTATGAGCATCCCTTTGACGAGGATGGGGATAAGGCTTATGCATAGTGCTGATGGATTAAATTTTGCCTGGCGAAAGCACCTTTGATACCTGAGCTTGTTGAATGCCGTTCCTAAGTGAAACCCTTGAGGTTTTGTCTTATATGCGAATTAGCGAGCTGTTTTTTCCTCTATAATTTTTATAAAAACAGCGAAGCTATCTGAGCAGAAAGACGAACCTCAAGGGCTTCTTATCAGAAAGCGCAGAGCTATCTGAGGAAAAAGGCAATTCTCGAGGGTTTTTTAATAGTCTAAAGCGTCTAAGACGCTTTTTTCTTATGCCAAATCATGGTTATGGCGACCATATTATGGGTAGAATATTATAGGTATCGCTAAAAAAGGAGTTGTGATTTATGCGAGATGAGTTCATGGCAGGATGGATGGGCGAACAGGAGCTGATAGGAGCACCCAGCGTGATGGTTCTTTTTGGTGGGACGGGGGATTTGGCAAAGAGAAAGATCTATCCCGCCCTCTACCACCTAAACAGGAAGGGGTTGTTGCCTAAGAGTTTTTCAGTGATCGCCATTGGGAGAAGGCCTATGAATGATGGGACCTACCGGAAATATCTTCATTCCTTTATGGGGGAAGAATTGGGGATGACTATACGCCGGGAGGTCTGGGAAACGCTTAGCCCTAGGATCCACTACCTGCCCTTTCAATTTGAGGATCCCTCAGGCTACCAAAGGCTGCAGGAAGTCATCCAGGACCAGGAGGGTATCCTGCAAACCAAGAATAGGCTCTACTATCTGGCGGTGGCACCTGAATACTTTAGCATCATCGTAGGCCACTTAAAAAGGCTTGATATGGCAAACCCTGAGGGGGGATGGAAAAGGCTGGTCATCGAAAAACCCTTTGGAAGGGATCTCGCCTCAGCACGAAGGCTTAATGGTGCCATCATTGAGGTATTTCCGGAGAACAGCATCTATCGCATCGACCATTATTTAGGGAAACAGATGATCCAAAACATCATGGTCCTCCGTTTTACCAACACCCTATTTGAACCCCTGTGGAATGGTCAGTATATCGATAATGTCCAGATCTCCTCCAGCGAGGAGTTGGGGATCGAAACCAGAGGTACCTACTATGATAGGGCGGGTGCCCTTAGGGATATGGTACAAAACCATATGATGCAATTACTGACCTTGACCGCCATGGAGCCCCCGGTCAAGCTGGACTATTCATCCATTGTTTATGAAAAGCTAAGGGTACTACGGTCCCTCCAGGAGTATACCCATGAGACCATCAGCCATGATATTGTTAGGGGACAGTATACCCAGGGGACCATCAATGGGCAAAGGGTAAGGGGCTATCGGCAGGAGGAGGGGGTAGATCCGGATTCCAATACCGAGACCTTTGTGGCAATGAAGCTTGCCCTGGAGAACTACCGATGGGCAGGGGTGCCCTTCTACCTGCGAACAGGTAAGAGGATGCCCACCAAATCCACTGAAATCATCGTAGAATTTAAGAAGCCACCGGAGGTTCTGTTCTTTAAGGATTTTAAACTGCACCCCAACCTACTGGTCATACGGATCCAGCCTAAGGAGGGAGTATTCCTCCGATTCAATGCCAAAAAGCCGGGTATGGTAAATCAAATTATTCCGGTGGACATGGATTACTATCAAAATTGTGATATCTATGGTAATTGTCCAGATGCCTACGAGCGTTTGATCCTTGATGTCATGAGGGGGGACCCCACCCTTTTTGCCAGTTGGGATGAGGTGGAGTACTCCTGGAGGATTGTAGACAATATCGCCCTGGCATGGTGTAAGAATCCGGAGAGTAGGGTCATCCCCTACCCGGCGGGTCATTACGGACCTAAGGAGGCGGATGACCTGCTAGCAAGAGACCATAGAGAATGGTGGAATATTTGAGGAGGGAAACCATGAAGATCTATGATATTTCATTGCCCATTCACGAGGGGATGGTGGTCTATAAGAATAGGGAGGAAAAGAGGCCTAGGATTCAGGTGACCAGGGATTTTACCAATAGCAACGCCTATGAGTCGGTTATCACCATGGATCTTCACTCTGGAACCCATATGGATGCGCCCCTTCACATGATTGAGGGAGGGGAAGCCATTGACCAGCAGGATCTATACAGAACCATATCCCCCTGCAGGGTCTGGGACCTAACCCATGTGGAGGATTGTATCAGGAGGGAGGATGTGGAGAGACTGGACATCAAGCCGGGGGACTTTCCATTGTTTAAAACCCGAAACTCCTTCGATCAAGCCTTTAACTTTGACTTTATCTATCTGGAGAAGGGTGCCGCTGCCTATCTAAGGGACCAGGGCATTATAGGAGTCGGGATTGATTCCTTGGGCATCGAAAGGGCACAGCCCGACCATGAAACCCATCGAATATTAATGTCCTCCAAGATCGTCATCATTGAGGGCCTTATGTTGAGGGGCATCCAGGAGGGGGAATACCTATTGATCGCCCTTCCCCTGCGGATCCAAGGAGCCGAGGCATCACCGGTCAGGGCAGTGCTGGTGGAGGGGATAGACTTATAGGAATACTCAATCATCTAGTATCTAGCAACTAGTAACTATTACATAAAGGAGGTTATTACTTGAAGTATAATATACTTATCGGAGGCTATGCCGGCCAGGGGATGGATACCCTGGGCATACTATTGGAGAAGATTTTAAAAAGGAAGGGCTACCATGTCTTTTCCAATAAGGACTATATGTCTCGTATTCGGGGTGGTCATAACTTTACCCAGATCCGATTTGGTACCCAACCGGTTTGGGGTCATGATCCCAGGTTGGATGTGATCATTGCCCTGGATCAAAATACCATTGATATACATATGGAACGATTGGATGAAGGAGGCGTCCTTCTTTGTGATCAGGACATGGGATCCCCCGATAAAAGGGTCATCCAACTGCCCATGAAGGATATCGCCAAGGAAATCGGGAATCCTAGGGTTATGGGTTCGGTGGCCATAGGAGCCCTCATCAAAATCCTGGGCATATCCCTGGATAGGGTGGAGGAGGTCTTCGGGGAAAGATTTGAGAAGGAGACGATGGATTCCAACCTCCGAGCCTTCAAACAGGGCTATGGACAGGTGGAGAAACATTTTGAGGCCCAAGGGGCTGGGGAGGATAACCACATTCTTCTAAACACCAATCAGGCAATCGCCCTGGGTGCCCTGGCAGGGGGTGTCAGCTTTTATGCGGCATACCCCATGACGCCTAGTACCAGTATTATGACCTATTTGGCACAGAAGCAGAAGGATGCGGGGATATTGGTGGAGCAGGCGGAGGATGAGATCGCTGCGGTCAATATGGCCATCGGTGCCTCCTATGCAGGGGCGCGGGTCATGACCGCTACATCGGGAGGCGGATTCTCCCTGATGACAGAGGCATTGGGTTTAGCGGCCATCCAGGAGACCCCCCTGGTAGTGGTGAATATACAGCGTCCCGGTCCAGCAACTGGTCTCCCTACCCGAACCGAGCAATCGGATTTGAGCTTTGTCCTCACCGCATCCCACGGGGAGTTTGCCCGAATGGTGATCAGCGTACGAAATCCGGAGGATGCCTTCTATCAGACGGTGAGGGCATTGAATCTGGCGGATAAATACCAGACGGTGGTCATCCTATTAGGGGACCAATACCTGGCAGATGCCACCCGGACCACACCCCCCTTCGATTTTGACAGGGTGAGGATTGAGCGATACATCCATGATGGGAAGGGTTTACAACCGGGGGAGTATAAGAGGTATCAACCGGTGGAGGAGGGAGTATCCCCAAGGCTGATCCCGGGGAAAGTCCCTGGTCAGGTAGTGATAGCAAGCAGTGATGAGCATAACGAATATGGGCGCATCACCGAATCTGCTGAAGTCCGCGTCGCTATGATGGATAAGAGGATGAGCAAGCTTAAAGGGCTGAGGAGGGAGCTATTGGAACCCGACTATTTTGGTCCCCAACAACCCACCCATCTGCTGGTAGGCTGGGGTTCCCTCTATGGTCCTCTAAGGGAGGCGGTAGAGGTATTAGGGGCTCAAGGGGTATCCATCGGCGCCCTGGTCTTTGGAGACCTTTATCCCCTGCCTGAGGAAAGGCTTAGGAGGTATGCCAAGGGGGCGAAGAATATTATTAATGTGGAACAGAACTACACCGGCCAATTGGCAAAATTAATTCGCCAGGAAACCGGGATCCTCTGTAACCGAAGTATATTAAAATATGACGGAAGGCAGATGCACTATCGGGATATTATAGAAGAACTTCAAGGGGAGGTGCTCTAGATGGTTGAGGTGAATGTCAAACAATTTGACAGTACGGATGAGATCGCATGGTGTCCCGGCTGCGGTGACTTTTCCATCCTGGCCGCATTAAAACAGGCACTGGCAGAGCTGGGTTTAAAGCCCCATGAGGTATTGGTCACCTCCGGGATCGGCCAGGCAGGGAAGACCCCCTACTACATCCATGCCAACGCCTATAATGGGCTCCATGGCCGCGGCCTATCCGGTGCGGTGGCAGCAAAGATGGTGAATAGGGATCTGGTGGTCTGCCACCACTCAGGGGATGGGGATAGCTATGGGGAAGGAGGCAATCACTTGATCCATAATATCCGAAGGAATGTGGATATCGCCCATTTTGTCCATGACAACCAGATCTATGGTTTGACCAAGGGCCAGGCATCCCCCACCACCGAGCCAGGGCATAGGACCACCCTGCAAAGGGATGGGGTAAAGAATGACTCCCTCAACCCTATGGCTTTGGCGGTTAGCCTGGGCTGTAGCTTTGTGGCACGCAGTTTTTCGGGGGATAGGGACCACTTGGTATCCATCATGAAGCAGGCAATCACCCATCGGGGATATGCCCTGGTGGACATCTTCCAGCCCTGTGTCTCCTTTAACCATGTCAACACCTACCAATGGTATAAGGAGCGAGTGTATAAGCTGGATGAATCCTATGATCCTACCGATCGCATTGCCGCCTTTGAAAAGGCATTGGAATGGGGGGATCGAATCCCCATCGGGGTCATCTACAAGGAGGAGCGCCCGACCTTTATAGAGCGATTTCCCCACCTTGCCAAGGCTCCCTCCCTGGTGGATCGAAAGTGGACCCCAGAGGATGCCAAGGTCTTTTTGGAGGATTTTAGGTAGTTCAATAAAGGTCTCCCGGGGAATTTGTAAGAATTATACAAACCCTATGGGTGTCACCATTGATATAATAAAGATAAAGGAATAAAAAGGAGGGTGGAGACAATGAAAGCAGTTCATTTTACTTTACAGGAGGCAACCATTGCCAAGGTACATCGTGCCATGGAGGAAGGGGTGCTCACCTGTAGGCAACTGGTAGAGGGATACATAGCAAGGATGGATGCCTATGACAAAAAGGGACCATCCCTCAATGCTGTAATTAAGGTAAACCCCAAAGCATTGGAGATAGCGGATGAGTTGGATGAGAAATTTAAGAGAAGGGGCTTTATAGGACCCCTCCACGGTATCCCGGTCCTATTAAAGGACAATGTGGATACGGGGGATATGGAGACCACCGCNNCTAAAGGAGGCGGGTGCCATCATCCTTGCCAAGGTGAACCTCCATGAGTTCGCCGTATGGGGAGAAACCGTTAGCTCCATTCTTGGTGCCAGCGTCAACCCCTATGATCTAACCAGAACTCCAGGGGGCTCCAGTGGAGGAACGGGTGCAGGAATCGCTGCCAACTTTGGGCTAGTGGGCATAGGAACCGATACCATCAACTCCATACGCTCACCGGCTTCGGCATGCAGCCTTGTAGGTCTTCGACCTACCATCGGATTGGTGAGCAGGGATGGCGTCATTCCATACTCCTTAACCCAGGATACCGCCGGTCCCATCACCAGGACAGTGGAGGATGCCGTACGCGTACTGGATGTGATTGCCGGCTATGACCCAGCCGATCCTGCCACGGCATGGTCGGTGGGACGAAAACCATCATCCTATTTGGGCTATTTAAAAAGGGATGGCTTACAGGGTAAGAGGATCGGCATACTAAAGAGCTTCTTTGGCACCCAGCCCCAGCATCAGGAGGTCAATCAACGGGTGATGGAGGGTCTAAAGGAGATGGAGAAAAACGGTGCCGTGCTGGTGGATATTGAGGAGAATATTGATGCCGACTATCTGGTAAAAGAGGTGAGCGTACACCTCTATGATCTCAAGGAACATTTGGGNNCAGGCCCTAAGTCTGGATGTGGGCACACCTGAATACAATGAACGCCTGGTTAAGCGTGCAGCCCTTCGGGATCAAATCACATCCATCATGGCGGAGCTTCAACTGGATGCCATTGCCTACCCCCACCAAAAGATCCCTGTGGTGCCCTTGGGGGATAGTCAGATAGAAAGGAACGGTGTGATCGGTTCAGTAACTGGCTTCCCGGCTTGCTCCTTACCTGCAGGATTCACCAGCCCAACCCAAACCGCTCCCTTGGGTGTGCCGGTGGGTATTGAGATCCTCTGTAGGGAATTTGATGAGCCCACTCTTATCGAGATCGCCTATGGTTTTGAACAGGCAACCCACTACCGTAAACCGCCTGTAAGCACTCCGGAGCTGTAGATTAGGGTCAGGCTTGCGCGATTGCATTATTTGATGAGAAACCCTTGAGGTTCGTCTTTCTGCTCAGGTAGCTTCGCTGTTTATTAAATAAATTTTTAGAGGTAAAAACAGCTCGCTAATTCGCAGATAAGACAAAACCTCAAGGGCTTATCTTTATAAAAGTGGTTCGCTCATTCGTGAGTAAGTTTCAAAAAGATGATGAGAGTAGTCTCCCATCTTTTTTGTTATTTTAAAGGAGAATAAGGACTTACCTAGAATTTTATTCATAAAATATTTTTTGAAAGGAGAATACCATACCATGGGTCTATTTTGGGATTTAATGCAACAAAGCGCAATAAATGAACAGGCAGAAAAGAGTAAAGATTTAGAAGCTAGGGTAAGTTTTTTAGAGGGGGAGTTAAAAAGGACTCAGGAAACACTATACAAGACCTTGGTCATCTTGGAGAAATTGACCCAAAAGGATATCGATGGGGATGGAAGAATCGGTTAATCCCGCCTCCCGCCTTTAGTATATTTCCACAATATTTTTCAGAAGCAGGGTCATCTCATTCCCTGCTTCATCCATGAGCAGCAGCTCCCTATGGAGGGGATGGTAGCCTACCACCCTTCCCCTGATCCTTTGAAAGCGGCCATTTTGAAAATAGGTGACCTGTATCGGCCTCTTTTGTACCAGGGAGTGGGATAGGACCCTATTCATCTCCTCCAATTTCTGCTCATCCACCTCGGGCATTTCTACCTCCTTGGTTTTTTCGGCAAATCTTTCCAATGCCTCCCCATGTTCAGTGAGCATCATGGCGGTCCATTTTTTATTTCCGCGATCGCGAATACTCATCGATTATGACCTCCCAACTTATTCTTCTGCTTAAAGGTAATGGCACCCGGGGAAAGGCTCCGAGCCCGGAAAACGGTGGCGGGACCGAATCGATCATGAAGTTCATCCATGGTTTGGGCGAGGATCCTATCCCTTAGGAGGGCAGGACGGAAAAAGTCCAGCTGGAGTGCATCCTCCGATCTTAGATTGCATAGGGCGACGGATATCTTGCGGACCCATCCTTGGATGGGATATCTCTTTAGGATCTCCAGACATAGGCGGTAGATATCTAAAGTCAGGTTGGACCTATGTTCCATAGTAAGGGAGTGGGATAGGCCGCCGCCCCCCTGCGCCTTACTATAGCGGAGGCTTAA
>MTKW01003632.1_pt1 | contig 39659 bp, 45 predicted proteins | sample 1042761 | NCBI WGS metagenome assembly MTKW01 (sample SAMN06205366, study PRJNA360243) | anaerobic digester metagenome | biome: Wastewater treatment plant; feature: Anaerobic digester sludge; material: sludge; isolation source: anaerobic digester fed with sludge from wastewater treatment plant ... | reverse complement strand
GTATCTTCTTCTTGTATTTATCGTCAATGACATAGCTCTCATCCTTGTAGGCAAAGCATTTTTGCAATAAATCCCGCGGAATATTGTTAACTTGCCGTATATTATAAATCCCCGCCCGGGCATTTTCCAGTGCCCGGCCATCGAAATCGCTTGCCAATATGTACGCATGCGGCAACATCTTCAATTCATCAAGAATAATGGACAACGTATATGGCTCTTCCCCGTTTGAGCAGCCGGCACTCCATATGCGCAATTTTGTAAACCTCTGCTTAAGTTCGGGCAGAATATTATTTTTAATTTTATCATAGATGGCTGTATCACGGAAGAAACCCGAAGTATTGATGGTGATATAACTCATAAATTTATGCATAAAATCGATATCATTGGCTAATCTGATGTACAACTCATAGAAATCGGTNNTTTAACCAAATTAAATCTCCCTTACCGGAATAAAATTACGTATCCGTTTTATATTCATTCTTCAACTTCTGCACCCAGTTGATAATCTGCGCCGGCATGGCCGACAACTGTTCTATGGAATCACAATGACCGGTATTGATAACCGCCTCCGGCATACCCTTTACCACCGAGGTATGGGGGTCCTGGGCCATGACCACCACCGTTTCCTTTTTGTTGCTTTTCAGATATTGCACTCCTTTTTTACCATCGCGGCCCATGCCGGTTAAAATAACGGCAATTACAGGCACCGGCAGGCAAACAAGCGATTCCAGCATCACATCGATGGCCGGACGGACATGGTTGACCTTGGGGCTGCTATCGATGACGATCTTCTTGTCTATAACTTTGAGATGAAACCCTCCGGGAGCAATCAAAGCCTCTCCTTCCAGCAGGCGATCTCCTTCCTCCGCCTCCTTGACTTTAAGATTGGATATCCGGTCCAATCTTTTGGCCAGGGAAGCCGTGAAGCCCGCAGGCATATGTTGGGTAATGATGGTCGCCGCCGGAAAATCGGCGGGAAACTCCTTCAAAATATCCTCGAGGGCCCGGGGGCCGCCCGTGGAAGCGCCGATCGCTACCACGATATCGGCCTCTTGTTCACCGCTCGTTTTTTCCTCGGGAAGAACCCTGCGGAAAGGATGTTTTCTCAGCCCGGAATATAGCCGGGCACCAAAAGCACCTCTGATTTTATCCGGAAGGACCTTCCTCAATGCCTCAATTGTATCATCGGTGCCGGTCAGAGGCTTGGCCACAAAGTCAACCGCTCCATGGGCTAATGCCTCCATGGTTTTTTCACTGCCCCGCTGCGTATAGCTGCTGATAATAATTACCGGCAGGGGATCTTCGGCCATGATTATTTTTAGGGTAGAGATACCGTCTAGTTTTGGCATCTCCAGATCCATCGTCACTACATCCGGAGACAACCGCTTGATCTTTCTCAGTGCGTCTTCACCGTTATAAGCAGTGCCAACCAGCTCCATGTCGTTCTGTGCCTGCACAATATCCGAAATAATCCTGCGCATGAGAGCTGAATCGTCTACAACCAGAATGCGAATTCTCTTTGTGTTCATAGTATTCTCTCTTCTCGTCCTACAGTGGTAACGTATACCTTTCCTGTCTCCACCTCTATCTTCATTGTCCGGCCAAAGTTTCCTCCGGTATCTTCAGCTATGAGCGGGATAGAGTATTCCTTTAATTTTCGTTTGACCATCTCCACGTTCTTATCTCCAATTTTTATGGCGGTTTTATTCAGATCAAATAATTGGCTTCCCCCGGAAATTTTGGCTCTCAGTTTTTTCCGATCGGCCCCCTCCTGCTCCATCCTGTTGATCAGAGCGGGAATAGCTGTATCGGCATATTTGGCGGGATTGAACTCCGAGCCGTCCCTCTTGATAAAGTATTGGCTATCGTAAAGCAGAATATGGCCTAACCCTGCAACTTTGGCATGATAATCATACAGGGCGATCCCCACACAGGAGCCCAATCCAACCGTTATTAACATTCCCGAGCCTTTAAGCACAGCCAAATCCGCTATTTTAACTTTCAGGATTATCATCAGTTAAACTCCCATAGAATTGAAAATGCGTTCCATCGTTCCTTGGTATGGGAAGACAATAACGTTGCCCATGATATCTTCTTTTTCTGTAGATATCGATGTTACGGAGAGGATCAGGTAATCTTCAGCCATGCTTGTTTCGGCGAGGATCGTACCCAGTATGGCTCCCCCCATATCTAGCGCCAAGCTTGGCGGTGAAGGCAGGATAGTGATTCCCGTCAGGGCGGAAAGTGCATTTAAATAAGCACTGTTCACGATGTTACCTATTTCTATCAGTGCCGAACGTTCCATCTCCCCCATTTTCCCCGAGTGAGATTGTAATACTTTACGGGCCAGTATCTGTGCCGATTCTTCAGAGAGAGTCAGGATAATCATCAATCTGAAATCATCGCTCTGAGCCTCAAAAAAAATAGCCGCGATGGGCTTTTCTTCCTCAATAAAAGCAGTAATATCCTGCAGGGGAATGACCACCACTTCCGGCACATTCATGCTGATTTTTTCATCATTTATCATTTGTGATAAAGAAGTGGCCGCATTTCCAACACCGATATTGGCCAATTCCTTTAAAAAATCAAGCCGGGCCTCGCTTACCCTGGGTAATTGAACCACTTATGCTTCACCCCCTCTGATTTGAAACCTTGTTCAACGCCTCGATAATACGATCCGGCCTAAAAGGCTTGACGATAAAATCCATGGCCCCCGCATTAAGAGCCTCAATAACCACTGATTTCTGCCCCATTGCACTGACCACAATTATTTTTGCCGCCTCGTTTATTTTCATGATCTCTTTTATCGCCGTTATCCCATTCATGTTGGGCATGGTTATATCCATGGTTACCAGAGATGGCTTCAACTCCTTGTACATCTCCACGGCTTTTACCCCGTCTCCCGCCTCTCCGATAACTTTATAGCCGTTTCTCTCCAACACACTCCTCAATGTCATTCTCATAAAAGCAGTATCATCAATGATTAATACGGTTTTATCCAACTTCCACCCTCCTATCTTCTAACAGGCCGATTATATCTATAATTAGAGTTACACGTCCATCTCCTAAAACAGTCGCCCCCGTTATGCCCTTGATACCCTGAAGGTAATTGCCCAGCGATTTGATCACTATCTCCTGCTGGCCAATCAACTGCTCTACTATAAATCCGGCTTTTTTATCACCGACTTCGATTATCACTACCGGGTACTCGGGCATCTCTTTATAGCTTTCCGTATAAATATTGAGCAAGTTGCCGAGATCATAGAGAGATATCACCTCTCCGCGGATATCGATGACCCACTTCCTCTGTATGGATTTAATCTGGTGAGGCTTAATAAATACATTTTCGCGGATTGATTCGATAGGAATGGCAAAGACCTGCTCTCCCGTCTTGACCAGCAGCGCCTTGATAATCGCAAAGGTCAATGGGAAACGCAATATAAACTTGGTCCCCTTGTCCACTTCACTTTTTATCTCAATGGAGCCGCGCATTGATTCAATATTATTTTTTACTGCATCCATGCCCACTCCTCTGCCTGAAACCTGGGTAACCGTTGAAGAAGTACTGAAACCGCTGTAAAAAATCAGGTTCAGGATCTCCTGTTCCGTCATCCGCGACAGTTCCTCTTCATCGATGATCCCTTTTTTAAGGGCAGCCTCCTTGAGACTTTCAGGATTGATCCCCCTCCCATCATCTTCAACCATGATGACGACATAACTACTCTCATGAAATGCCTTCAATGTAATGTTCCCCGTCCCGTCTTTGCCTTTAGCCATTCTCTCCTCGATACTCTCAATGCCGTGGTCAATGGCATTGCGCAGAAGGTGTACCAGTGGATCGGGTAACTGGTTTATAATCGAACGATCCAGTTCTGTCTCCTCGCCGCTTATCTCGATCTGCACATCTTTCCCGCTTTTCCTGCTTATATCCCGCACCATACGGGGAAAACGTTCAAACACCTGCTTGATGGGCACCATCCTCAGCTTCATAGCCACATTCTGCAGATCCGTAATTATCCTCTCCATCTGTTCCAGCGAGTGATCAAGATCCTCCCGTAGCCCCGTCCCTCTCTCCAGCACACTATTTCTCGTAATCACCATCTCGCCAATCAAGTTAATCAGTTCATCCAGCTTCGCCGTCTCCACCCGCACCGTCTTCTCTATCAGTCTGGTCGGGGATACCGGTTTCGGTTTTGGAGATGCAATTTTTTCTTTATCAACAACGGGGGCAGTCTCTTCAACTTCAACCCCATCATCCTGGATGCCCCTGTCCTGATCAACATCTTCCTCCGTGGAAGGTGGCTTCATCTCTACCGCCTCCACTTTCTCCACATCGGCAATCTTCAACAGTTCCTCTTTAACCTTCTCCGTGGAAAGAGAAGGGCTGATGATGGCCACCTTGAAACTGTGATCAAATTCCTCCTCATCCAGATCCTCCATCGAGGGCTCCGTAGCCACGATCTCGCCAAAATCCTCCAGGGCACGGATTACCATGTATGAACGCACAGACTTCATCATCGTTTCCTGGTGCAAGATAACCCTGATCAAATAAGTAAATTCGCCCCTATTCCGGGCTGTACACAAAAATTCTTTTTCCTCATCGGTAAATTCAAATGTAAGGGGTGATTCCTCATCGCAAGTGGAAGTAACAGCGGCGATCAATTCGGCATCGTCGTCTTTCTGCAAATGCTGTTCTATCTTCTCGAGCAATTGCGTCGCCGCCGCCTTTTCCTTGTCTTCGGGAGCTTCCGGAACCATTATCAGCCCCTGAAAAACATCGACAGACTCGAACAGAAGATCGACCGTCTCCATGGTTACGGGAAGTTCCCCGGTCTTTAACTTTTCAAGATAAAACTCCAGACGATGAGATACCTGGGTAAGAAGATCATAACCCATCGTTCCGGCCATGCCCTTAAGACTGTGGATGATCCTGAACATCTCCTGCAGATTTTCAGGATTTTCCGGATCCTTCTCCATCTTTAACAGGCAGTCATTGAGAATTTGCAGATACTCATTTGCTTCGGATAGAAACAGTTCCCTGTACTCGTCCATGTGAACCCCTTTTAACTTATTGAGAATCTGCCTCCGGCAGAGTCAGATTTTCGAAGGCGATATGTTCTTCGGTAGTCAATATTTTATCAAGATTGAGGATTATGATCAGGCGTTCATCCATCTTACCTATCCCCTGGATCAGATCGGTGCGGGTTCCGGCTACATTTGCCGGTGGAAGCTGAATAGAATCCTGTGATAGACGGATAACTTCGGTAACCGCATCAACAATCAATCCCACCTCGTTATCCTCTATCTCCACAATAATAATTCTGCCGCTTTCATCCCTTTTATCATTACGGTCCAATCCAAACCTCTTACACAGATCGATAACCGGTATGATCTCGCCTCTTAGATTGATGACCCCCTCGATAAAATCAATGGAACGGGGAAGGGGGGTAATTCTGGCTATCTTCAATACTTCTCTCACTTGCTGTATATTAACGGCGAATTCTTCATTCTCCAAAATAAAGGCAACCAGTTGCACTTCATCAATAACATCTTTATCTTTGGTTTCCTCCATGCCACCCACCTCGCTTCTACTTTGTAGCGCTCTTCTGTGACATTTTGGGAAGTTTGGATTCAATAGAAGTGATTCTAACTCCCAACTTACCATCAACAATGACTATCTCGCCTTTGGCCACCATCTGGTCGTTGACCAGGACATCGACAGGTTCTTTGGCATATCGCCTTAAAGGCACAAGACTGCCTTTCCCGACCGTAAGCAGATCGCCCATCGGCAGATTATTCCTTCCCAAAACAACGGTCAGCTCAATCGGTATATCTTTGACCATCTCCAATTTTTGTATTCTTTCTTCGAGTGTAAGCGCTTTCCCCTCTTTGCCGGCCGGCTCCACATCTTCTTTGGACCACAGAATACGGTTGACTTCCTCGGACTTCCCGGGAACTGCTTCGGGCTCCGGATTAAGATCGTCAGCCGGTTGTTCTACAAAACTTTCAGTATCCCCATCCTCCGTTAACTCAGGTACCATATCCGGATCATCCTTCTCCGGAGTCAATAATATCTCGGATTCCTCACCGCCCCCCGGGGTTGTTTCTGCACCCGTGGCGGTATCCGTTGTTTCCTGTTCGGAGATTTCCATGCTCCGGTTCAAATCATCGAGCAAAACCTGGGCCATCTTCCGGGCCGCATCAAGAGGGATTATCTGAATAAGGGTACTGTCAATCAACTCCTCGATCTTAAAACTGAAAGTGATCTGTAACACCTTTCCTTCTATACCGGTCAAAGAAGGGGCCAGAACCTCCGTTTTTGATGGTACCAACCGTTCGATGATCGGAGGGTTGATCGCAATCACCTGATCAAACATCTCCGACATCGCCGTTACAGAAAACCCAATCATCTTGTTGATGGCTTCGCCAACTACGCTTTCCTGGATATTGTCCAGTATCAGCAGACCATCCTCCGGGGGGATATCATTCAAGAGGTTATTTAAGATCATGATATCGTTTTCCTTGAAAATAAATACGTTACCTTTCTCAAGCCCCTCAATATAACTCACATCCGCATAAACACAAGGAACAACACAACTACTCATGATATCGGCTACGGAAACCTCCTCCAGCTCGGGAGAGGAAATAAAAACTGTTTTATTCAACAAAGTTGCCAGAGCCGTGGAAGCAGAACCCATCGAGATATTCAAGCACCCCAAGATCGCATCCTTTTCAACATCGGTCAAAATCTCCATTATTTAGCTCACCCCAATCCCCAGATAAATTTACCGCCCTATAAACATGAATATAAAAATTAAATAAAATAATTCCATCACTTTATTCCATTTCGCGCAACTTTTCAATACGATCAACAGGTTTCACTATGGAAGTAATGCGGATACCAAAATACTCTCCCATAGAAAGAACCTCGCCTTTAGCAAAAGGCTTGCCGTTTACCAGCAGATCAACATTTTCATCCAGCATCCTGTTCAGGTCGATAACCACGCCCGTGGATAGATCCATTATCTCCCCGATGCTCATATTGGTATCGCCTATGCGCACGGAGATCTCCAAAGGAAAATCCAGAACCAGCTCCATCTTCTGCTCAACATCCTCATCCGTGGATGGGGCTTCTTTCAACAGGGCATCCAATTCTTCCGAGGAGAGCACATGATCTTTTTTTCTTAACATTAAAAAACAGTCCCCTTTCCTTCCACATAATCAGTGACCTGTATGGCAAGGTTATACCCTTCCACAAGACTGGGATGGCCCTGTAATACAAGCTGGTCTTCTATAAAAAGCTCCAGTGGTTCCCCCTCTTTCTTGTTCAGTTGCAAAACATCTCCCTCCTGTAATTGAAAAAAATCTTCCATGGTAATGGTTGTTTTGCCCAGGAGAGCTTTGATATCAACTTCAGCGTTGGTTAAATATCCTTCCATCTCCGAAGGACTTGGGCGATAAGAAGTCTTCTGATATTCGTTGAACCAGTGCTGGGCGGTAAGGTTGGAGATTACTTTCTCCAGCGTAATATACGGAAAGCAGAAATTAATCATACTTTTATTGTCATGTATCTGGATACTTAAAGTCACCAGCGCGATGGTCTCGCTGGAAGCGATCAGCTGGTTAAAATGAGGGTTGGTATCGATACTCTCTATCTTGGGAGATAGCGTAGCGATACCCTTCCATACATAGCTGAGATTCTCCAGTAACTTTTCATTGAGATGTCTCATAACCTCCAGTTCGATCTCCGTCAGCTCCCGGCTTTTGGCCACCGATTTGCCATCTCCCCCAAAGTTAAGATCGATCAGGGCGAAGGCGCAGGCAGGATTGACTTCCAACAAGGCAATGCCCATATCCGAGGACATGTTAAACAACGTAACCACCGTGGGAATAGAAAGAGATGAAATAAATTCCTCATAAGTAACCTGACTCACGGAAAGGACCTCTATCTTTACCGGCACCCGTAAATAAGCGGTCAGGAAGTTGCCGAGAATCCGCGCATAGTTATCGTGAATTACTTTCAGCGTCCTGATCTGCTCTTTGGTAAACTTGGTCGGCCTTCGAAAATCATAGGCTTTGACATCGGAAGCATCCAAAGTGGATTTATCTTCTTCGATATGGCCGGCCGATATTGCCGATATCAGGGAATCAATTTCCGACTGGGAAAGAATATTTTTACTCACTACTTCACCACCTTACCGGTTGTTGTAGATATAAACTTTAATCTTAACTCTTGACATACAGAGTTAGTGCCCATAATTCATCCGTGGTCATCAGGGCCCTTATGTTCGATTGCAAGGCACGTTGGGTGGTAATCAGGTGCACCATCTCTTCCGCAAGATCAACATTTGATCGTTCCAAATACTGCTGCCTGATCTTTCCGTACCCGACCTGACCCGGTACCCCGGCCAGTGCTCCCCCCGACTCTGCCGATTGGATATACTGCCCGTTACGATCGGCAATTAACCCGGCGGGATTGATAAACCGGTATAGTTGGATGTTCCCCAGCTCTATCGGCGCGGAATCTTTAACTACCCAGAAAGCCGTGCCTTCTTCAGTAATAACCAGCGTACCCAAATCATCATTCACATCCTGAAGCACTGCAGAAAGATTGAACGGAATATCCAGAAAATCGCCCTCTGCAGTTACGATATTGGCCGCTTCATCCAGGTAGAAAGAGCCGTTTCTGGTATATGCGACCGTATTATCGGGTCTGATTATTCTGAAAAACCCCTCTCCCTCTATCGCCAAATCGAGGGGACGGCTGCCCTGAGCCAGGGATCCCTGGGCAAAGGAGGTCGTCAGTGAAGATACCCTCACTCCCTTACCCCCCTGAGGGTCAAGCGCTCCGGCGCCCGGCGCCGCCGGAAGTCTGCGATCCTGCACGTTGCGATATAGAAGATCGCTGAATGAAGCATGGGCCGCTTTATAACCTGAGGTGTTTATATTGCTCATATTATCGGCAATCTGTTCCAGGGAGTATTGGAAAGCTCTCATACCGGTCAGATTATTACACAAAGACCTAAACATGGCGTTCACTCCTCTTCCTATTTGTAATTATAAAACATTCCCCACCCTACCACAAGTAACCGGCGCTTAACCGCTTACTTGATTTTACGCCGCCTTACCGGAGAGAGCCCAGTTCATTGGCCGCCTTGTCTAAAATACCGTCATAAGTAATCATCACTCTCTGTGCAGACTCAAAATTACGTTTTATCTCCATAAGTGAGACCATCTCCTTGATAAGATCCACGTTTGAATTTTCCAGGAAACGGTGAAACACCCTGACATTGAGCTCTGCATCGGTGTCCATCGGCTCAAAATAATTCTCACCGATTTTGGTATAGTTGGCTTCGGGATCAAAGGCAACCATCCTGAATTGATCTACCCTGTCGCCATCAACAAAAATAGAACCGTCTTCACTTACGAAGAGATCTCTATCCAGTATGACCGATCCGTCCTGGGCCAATCTGATAAATCCGTCTTCCCCCAATACCATATGCCCTTCGGCGTTGACCAGATAACCTTCTGCATTGAGGAAAAAATGGCCGTTACGGGTGTTCAATATCCGATCGCCTGCCTGTACCTGAAAAAAACCGTTACCCATCAACGCAAAATCAAGACTTCTTCCCGTCTGTTGTAAATTACCGTTTCTCATCAGAGTATAACTTTCAGCTATAGCTACATTATGGGGCATTGTCCCCACGGGCATCGACGTCCTCTCCTGCAATCTGCCGGTACGTGCACTGCCCTCGCCTCCCGGAACAATATTTCGTGCATATAGGAGCCATTCTGCAAAACTGGTCTGTATCCCATCATCTCTTTTGTACCCGGGGGTCTTCTGATTGGCAAGGTTGTTACCGATTAGCTCCATCCTTACCTGCTGCGTCAACATCGCTCCTTCCGCCATATAAAGACCTCGCATCTTCTCTCTCCTCCCTGTCTTTTAAAATTTAATCGCTGTATCCTGATAGAGCCTTCTTCCGCTCATAAATTAATAATTATTATAAATTTCCCGTTCGTTCAGTTTGTTTCTCAATGACAGGATCAGCTCCACCTCTCCCTGTCCAAGACCGGTATCCCTGGCAATATCATTCAGTTCCCGGCCTTTATCCCAGAGGCCCAGTACCTCTCCCTGTTTCTGTTTTTTTAGATTCACCCTCACATTCTCGCCGGCATCTCTCTCCGATTCGCTTTTATGTACCAATGAAGGTTTCTGGCGCAGCATCGCAGCTTCTGCAGGAAGATGCCCGGCCGAAAGATTATCCCCCATTTTCCGAATCTCCTCCTGAAGATTTTCCATCTCGATCTGCAAGCTTAAAATTGATTCTTTGTAATCCTCATCCGCTATCTCCCGGTCCATAATATTGCTGAAAGAATAAGCACCCTTGACCTGGCGTAACCAGAACCAACAAAATATCATGGCCGTAAAAAACCCCAACATGAAACCGGCGACCAGCATACTCATACCCCTTCCTGCGATGGGAATAATTACTTCATTTTTTCACCGAGCAACTTCCGGAGCCTCTGCAAGGCGCCGGCATGAATCTGTGACACCCTGACCGCAGATACGTTTAATAATCGGGCAATCTCCTTCTGCGACAGATCTTCATAATAATACAAAGATAATAGAATCTGTTCCCGATCGGTCAACTTCTTCAGGGACTGAGCAAGCAGAGCCACTCTCTCCTGTTTCTCCAGCTGATCATCCGGCCCATCATCCACCGCCACCAGCAGCTCTTCCAGTCTTAGCCCCTCATTCTCACCCTCGGCAAATAATACCCTCTCCATGGATACGATCGTCAGAAAATTATAATGAGTCCAGACCTGATCCACTTCGTTAACGGTCCACCCCAGTTCATGGGCAATCTCCTCCGAGGTAGGTTCCCGCTTGAGTTTCTGAGCAACCCTCTCGCCGGCCTCCTGAACCTGGCGATATTGCGTAAAGAAGGACCGGGGTGCCCAGCTGAGCTTCCTCAACTCATCGATCATCGCCCCTTTTATCCTCAAGGATGCAAACGTTTTGAAATCGACGCCCCGGGATGAATCAAAGCGTTCCATGGCCTCAAGCAACCCGATTATGCCACTGCCGATAAGATCGTTCTCATCCAACGTCGGAGGCAAGGCAATGGAAAGCTTGCCGGCTATCTTTCTAATCAAGGGAAGGTATTCGATGATCAGTTTTTCTTTTCCGGCATCGTCTCCTTTGTAACCATATTTCTTACCTCCGTAACCCAATTAAAGATCGCCTCTTTCTATAACCCCTCGATCCCTGTTGTTCGGCATCTTTCGCCCTTTAAATATCTCTTACCCGTTTCCTGGACTGATCGAATATAAACTTGATGATTATATCTCTGGTTTTTTCATCTATATCAAAGAAAGATAAGGCTACACGATATTTCTTCCAGGCCCCGACCTGAACGGGAAATGACCTGACCACCCTGCCTTTTACCCTGAGGCCGCCTTTTACATTCTGTAGATGCAGATTCATCAGGAGCTCGGTCCCGCCGGTCAGATATTTTGAACTGATAAATTGCAGCCCTCCACCGGAGATGTCGATGGTCACACCATGCCTGATATCATCCGTATCCTGGGCATCCATCTTCTCCTTGAAAGATTTTATATTGGTGAATACATCTTTCTCCTCCGGGATAGCGATAAGCTCGCTATCATGTTTGCGTTCTTCATCTTCCTCTTTCTCTTCTACCTCACGGATGATTTTGTACTCCAGCTCAAGATAACACGGTAAACGATAAAATTGGCGGCGTTGCTGTCTGCGTACCGAATCCGGGTAAGCCATCAGATAGAAAGGCGGATAACCCTTCTCCTGACGCAGAACCTTTAATATAAAATAATATAAGGCATCTTCGCTTTCAATATGGCATTCCCACAAAGTACCTGAACGCATGGTCAATTTGCCATATTTTGAGGTAGGCTGGCTGATAATGAGACCCGTCTTCTTTAAATCCCGTACCACTGCCTTGTAATGGGTTTGATCATCTTTATGATAAATTTTTATCTGGTCATTTATTTTAAGGAAGCTTAGCTTAGCCAAATAATTATCCTCCCTCCTATTTTATCAGACTGGTTAAGCGGCTTAGAAAACCCCGCACACCCTTGGGCTCTGTGATGGATTTATCTTGTTGTATAAAACGCTTGGCAATTTTGCCCACCGACTGGGACGCACCGCTTTTTGGAAAACCAAGCACAAACGGCCTGCATTCCTCTACCGATCGGGAGACAACCGGATCATACAGAATACCCCCCAGATAATTGAGCTCGGCATGGGGAAGGTAACGCCGCGAAACTCTTTCCAGACGATCAAATATCTCCTGCCCCTGATGGATATCACGGATAAGATTGACTACGACATTAACCCTGCGCTTGTAATTGTTTTCCGTAACCACCTTGATCATCCCGTAAGCATCGGTTAGCGCCGTCGGTTCAGGCGTGGTAATGATGATAAATTCATCGGCGGCGGCAATAAAACTTAACACATTACGGGAGATGCCGGCCCCGGTATCGATAAACATAAAGTTCCCTTCATATTCAAGCGCCCTGAAACGATCGATCAACCGGTTCCGGTTCTCATGATCAAGATTAGCCAGATTCATAAACCCCGATCCACCCGGAACTACTTTTAATTTTTGCGGACCGTAAACGATGATATCCTGAATTTCTTTGGTTCCGTTAATCACATCCGCCAGTGAATACCTGGGTATGGCATTTATCAATACATCAACATTTGCCAACCCCAAGTCGGCATCGATGATTACAACCTCGTAATTCCACTGGATCAACACCAGAGACAGATTGACCACCAGGTTGGTCTTGCCCACGCCCCCTTTCCCGCTGGAGACCGCCACTACCCGGCAGGGTTTCCGATCACCTGTGCCGGCCGCGGCAATCCCACTCTGACGTGATATCTGTCTTAAGCGTTCGGCCTGATCAGCCATTAATCTTCCCCCTTTAAATAAAGGGCCGGTATATCAACCTCTCTGGCAACCTGTAAATCATCCGGAACGTTTTGCCCGTCGGTAATATACACCAGCGGCAAGCCCGATACATATATCCCGTTGAGAATAGCTCCTGCAGCCTTCGTCTCATCCAGTTTGGTCACGATCAGACGATTAAACTTGAGCTGCCTGAAACTATCAACAATCTGCCGGATATCCTGCCATCTGGTCATGGCGCTGATAACCAGAAATATTTCCGCGGGCGAGAACGCATTCAGATAGGTAGCCAGTTCCTTTATCTGCATTGTATTACCCGTGCCTCTGCCGGCTGTATCCACCAGAATACGGTCACAGCCCTCAAGACGTTTCTTGGCTCCGTCCAGATCATCGGGAGCCATGACTACCTCCAGCGGCAGATCCACAATATCCGCATAAGTGCGCAGCTGTTCAACGGCACCGATACGATAATGATCAATGGTAATGAGCCCTACATTCTCATTCTGGTAAATCGAATACCGGGCCGCCACCTTGGCCAGCGTGGTGGTCTTTCCCACACCGGTAGGCCCGATAAATATCTGATGGCGGAACGCTTTCTCTTCCACACATTTTGTTTTTTGAGCAATCTTCTTCTGCAGGATCATCCCCAAAATCTCTTTGTTTAGCTTGACCTCTCCTTCCAGATTTGCTTTTACCTCCTCAAACAACTCAAAGATGAGGGATGGATCCAGATCATGATCTTCCAGCCTTTTTTTCCAATACAGGACACTCTCATCTTCCTGGCCGTCACTGAAAGCCTGTGCATTCTGCAAAACCAGCTTGTGCACCATGCCCTTTAATTCATTGAGCTCCTGATAGAGACGATTATTGGCGTTGAAACCGTACCTGCCCCCATTATTATCAGGGGGAGTGATAATCGGTTTACGGGAATCGAGAGCCGCCACGATCTCCATCTGCTTGGGCGAAAAGAACCCTTTGATCCCCGGCTGCCTTACTTTACGGGTATGCAGGATGATGGCTTCCGAACCCAGATCTTTTTTTATGATATGCATCCCTTCCTGAAGATCCCGGGCATAATATTTTCTAATTTTCAATGACAATCACCCCCACAGCTTCGACCTTGATCTCGGGTAGAATCTCGCTGATAGACAGAACCGGCAGATGAGGTATAAACCTCTCCAGCATCTGTCTTAGCGGGAACCTTATGCGCGGTGAAGTAAGGATCACCGGAGAAATCCCTCTATCCTTTAATTTCCCTGTCAAGTTGGTGATCCCCTCTATTATTTTCTGGGTTTTTAACGGATCAAGAACCGGAAAACTGCCCAGCGAAGTTACCTGTAAAGAATCGGCAATCTCCTTTTCCAGGACAGGATCAAGCGTAATCACTTTCAAGATACCCGTCCCCCCCGTATACATGTTGGTTATCGTCCGGGAAAGCCCCTGCCTTGCCGCTTCGGTAAGGACGGCCGGGTCTTTGGTTAGTTTGCCCTGATCGGCAAGCGTTTCCAGTATGGTAACCAGGTCGTGCAGAGGGATCTTCTCCCGGAGCAGATTCTGGAATACCTTCTGGATATCGCCCATGGACAACACCTCGGGAACCAGCTCCTCAATCACCGCAGGATTGCTCTCCTTGATCTTCTCCAGCATCTCTTTAACGGTCTGCCTGCTTACCAGTTCATAAGCATTATTCCTGATAATCTCGGTCAGATGAGTGATCATCACCGTAACGGAATCGACAACCGTGCACCCCATACTTTCGGCCCGCTCTTTAAGTTCCTCCGTAATCCAGAGGGCAGGAAGATTGAACGTCGGTTCATGGGTGACGATCCCTTCAAGTTCTTCAGGAATCTCTCCGTCCGGATTCAACGCCAGAAATAATCCCGGCCTGATTTCTCCACGACCAACCTCGTTGCCCTTGAGCTTGATGCGATATTCGTTGGGTTGAAGCTGCAGGTTGTCTCTGATCCGTATGGGCTGGATAATAAAGCCTAACTCCGACACAGACCTGCGCCGCGCAGCCGTAATCCGCTCCAGCAGATTCCCTCCGTTGTCTGCATCGGTTAGCGTGACCAGATTATAACCGATCTCAATCTCCATAACCTCCACTTTTATGATCGAGCTCATATCTTCAAGTTCGGGTGGAACGACCTCCGCTGCCTCTCTCATCTTCCGCTCTTCTTCCAGCAGAAGTTTCTGTTTGTTCTCCCTCAGCAGGGTAACCCCCAGCGCACCGCAAGCCGCCCCTAAAATCAGAAATGGCCAAGCCGGAAGACCGGGCACCAACCCCAGAAAGAGCAGGAGAACTGCGGCCACCAGAATTACTCTGGGAAATGAAAAGATCTGTTCCGACAGTTCCTCGCCGAATGACGCATCGGCCGTCGAACGTGCAACCAGCATCCCCGCAGAGGTGGATATCAGGAGCGCCGGTATCTGTGCCACCAGTCCGTCACCGACGGTCAGGATCGTATAAATATGCGTTGCTTCGCCAAAAGTCATCCCTTTCTGGAGCATCCCTATTGCCAATCCACCGATAATATTGATGAGCACGATTACCACGCCGGCGATCGCATCTCCACGGACAAACTTGCTGGCACCATCCATCGAACCGTAAAAATCGTTCTCTTTCTGAAGATCAATTCTCTTCTGACGGGCGGTCTCCTCATCGATCAAGCCGGCATTGAAGTCGGCATCGATACTCATCTGGCGCCCCGGCATCGCATCGAGTGAAAACCTGGCCGCCACCTCGGCAATCCGGCCCGCACCATTGGTAATAACGATAAACTGTACCAAGGTGATGATCAGAAAGATAATAAAACCTACCACATAGTTACCTCTGACCACAACCTCCCCGAATGCGGCAATGATTTTACCGGCTGCAGCATCCGTAAGGATAAGACGTGTCGATGATATATTGAGTGCCAACCTGAACAACGTGGTCATCAATAATACCGCCGGAAAAACATTCAGCTGGCGTACCTCGCTGGTAAAAAGTGTGATCAGCAATATGATCAGGGCAAAGGCGATATTGACGGTCAACAATATATCCAACATCGACGGTGAGATGGGGATGATAATGATGGCCACGATAAAGATAAACGCGACCGCCGCCAGGATGTCGGTGCTGTTTAAAAGCAGCCTCCAGGGAGAATTCCCCGCCCTCATATTTGGTGATTGCATCTATAAACCTCCCGTATAAACATTAAACGACTAAACGACCTGTTTTTCCTTGAGCCGGTAAACCGCGGCCAGAATCTCCGCCACCGCCTGGTACAGCTCCACCGGTATCTCCTGCCCGATCTCGGTCTGCCTCCAGATTATTTGGGCGACGGGCGGATTCTCCACAACCGGCACATCATTTTCTTCCGCAATCTCTCTGATCTTCTTCGCTACTATCTCCACGCCCTTGGCTACTAAAACCGGCGCATCGTTCTCTTCCTGATCATACTTGAGTGCCACCGCAATCCGGGTCGGGTTGGTGATCACCACATCAGCGGTAGGTACATCCTGCATCATCCGCTGACGCGCTATGGCCATCTGCTGCCTTCTTATCCTGCTCCTTACCAGCGGATCACCTTCCAGCTGTTTGCGTTCATCCTTTACTTCCCGACGGGTCATCTTCAGCTTCTTTTCATACTCATAACGCTGGTAAATAAAATCGATCACGGCAAGCGCTATATATACAAGCCCCACCGTCAGGCCAAGCATGGTCATCGTCTTCCATAAAATCGATGAGCTCACGTTGATATCCTGATTAATCAGAACCAGTAATTGCCGTAACCGGCCCTTTAAAAACACATACGTTACTCCGCCGATAATCGCGATCTTAAGAATAGTTTTTAAAAGATCAAACAGTGCCCTTCTTGAAAATATCTTCTTGGCTCCCTCAATAGGATTGATGTTTTCCAATTTGGGCTGGAGAGGTTCCGATGTAAACAGGAAGCCTGTCTGCAGCACACTCGCCGCAAACCCCACCACCACCGCTACCAGAAGGACCGGCCCGGTCAATCTAAAATAGTGTGTGGCAACTTCTCTGGAAACAAAAAATATATCCATCTCGCTTACCGGCTGTAAAAGCAGTGTTTCAAAGAACATGGAAAACATAACTCTAAAACCATCATAGATCATCCCGCCCAACAAGAACAGCAGGAACATGATCCCGAGGATACTGGCGGCGTTATTTATCTCCATGCTCCGGTTGACATGGCCTTTTTTCCGCGCATCGGCTCTCCGCTTATATGTAGGCTCCTCGGTCCTCTCCCCGTCCATCTCCGCAAACAGCTGTAAATCCCACCGCCGGAACTCATCGGTCATCTCATGACCACCCCTGCATCACTTTATAGAAAATACCCAGGAACCACTCCAACAACGATGGGAACAGCGTTCCCAAAAAAGGCAGGAGCAATGCAATAAGAATCATCGTCAGCAGAATCTTGAACGGAAGCGCCTCCATAAATATATGAACCTGTGGCACCGTCTTGGCCACCAGTCCTAACGCGATGTTGACCGTAAGTAAAATAAAGATAATCGGTGCGCTGATCTGAAAAGAGATCAACAGGACATCCGCTGATAGACGCACCACCCCTCCCGTCAATTCAGGAACAAACAGCCCTACCCCCAAAGGTATCAATCTGAAGCTTTCCGCCAGAGCCTTGAGCAACAGATGGTGTCCGTTTATGGTCAGGTAGAAGACCAGAGCGATTATCGAGTAAAACTGGCCTAGAACATTGACCTGATTCTCAAAGGTAGGGTCAAAAACCCTTGAAAACATTAGCCCGGCCTGTCTGGAAACCAGCTCTCCCGACATGGTAAAGATCGAAAAAAACAACATAATCAGAAAGCCCAGCGCCAGCCCGATCAGAACCTCGGAAATAAAGGCCATAGCCATGTTAATCATGCCGGGAGAATAAGTATTCAGATCCTCTCCCAGACTCATGAATAATAAAAAAGATATTATAATCGCAATCCATACCCGTAGCAACACCGGCACTCCCCTGTAGCGGAAAAAGGGGAACATAAAAACCATCGCCGCCATCCTGGCAAAAATCAGGAGAAATGCCGACCAAATCTCTATGTTTAATGGGTCGAAGGCCAAGATCATTACGCCCCTTTCTGCATCACACCCGGATCAGGCCCGCCTCCCGGCCACCTTACTTTGACTCCAGACTCCAGTGGGCATGATATAATATCTTACAAATGCCCCAGACCCTCTCCCCACAACCTCAGCGTAAAATCCACAATCGTATTCATCAACCATCCGCTAAATAGCATAATGGCCAGAAAAACCGAGATAATTTTAGGGATAAAAGCAAGCGTCGGTTCCGAAATTTGAGTTGTGGCTTGAAAGATACTGACCGTTAAACCAACGATAAGCCCAACGCCTACTACCGGCACAGCCATAAATAAAATTACCATGATCGCTTCCCGGCCAACCTGCAAGACAGATTCAGGAGTCATCTTGATTATTCACACCCTTAATATTATAAAAAGCTCTCCACCACTGATTTGGTAACGAGATGCCAGCCATCCACCAACAGGAACAGTAAAATTTTAAACGGCATGGAGATGACTACAGGCGGCAGCATCATCATCCCCATGGACATCAAGACGGTAGCTACCACCATATCGATTATCAAAAACGGCACATATATCCAGAACCCCATCTCAAATGCCGTTTTAAGCTCGCTAATTACAAAAGCAGGTACCAGAACGTGCAAGGGCACGTCATCTTCATCTGTGGGGGCGTCCATCTTGGAAATATCAACAAATAACGCCAGATCTTTTTCACGTGTATGAGAAAACATAAATTCCCGCACCGGAAGTGCCCCTTCCCTGAATGCCTCCTCCTGGGTTATCTCCCCTTCCAGATAGGGCTGGATGGCCTGCTCGTTTACCTCCCCAAATACAGGATACATGATGAAAAATGTTAAAAAAAGGGCCAAGCCGACAAGAACCTGGTTGGGAGGAATCTGTTGGGTGGCCAGCGCATTGCGTACAAAACCCATCACCACTACAATGCGGGTAAAAGACGTCATCAAGACGATAAAGGCCGGTGCCAAACTCAGGAGCGCCATAATCAGCAATAACTGTAAAATACCAACCAGCTCTCCCGGATCTTCTTCCTCATTCCCTCCTATACGAAACTCGACCTCCGGTATCTGCACGGGTTGGGCGCAGACATCATTGTCTCCCCAACCTGCAATAAAAAAGACAATAAGTGCTATTAACAGTACCGTTACTATATGGATTATTCTCTTGCCGCCAGATATCTGCAATCCCGGTTTACCTCCTAATAACCCGATTGTTACTTTTTATCTCTCTTAAAATTTTTGAATAATTCCGGGAAGGAGATCTTCTCAGTAGAATCATTGCTTAAAATACATTCATCCCTCGCTTCTTCAATAGCTTCCGAGGACAACTCCTTGATGAGGTTAACACTTCCCTGAGATGTCCCGATAAGGTAACAATTGCTTCCGATCTGCACCAGATACAAAACGCACCCTCTTCGGGAATCGAGTATCACCCTCTCCACAACCTTGATAACCCCTTGGTTAAACCTCCGGTTAAATATCCCCAAACCATACCGGAGCGTTATATAAGCCAACAGAATAACAACAAGAAAAGCGGAAATATTTCTTAAAAATATCTGAATAGTATCCCAGTCCATCTTGGCCCCTTCTACTTTTTCTTAGACATTTTCCCGGGGATCATGATCCAAAAAAGCCGTAATCCGTACGCCATAACGATCGTTGATAACCACAATTTCTCCATATGCAAAGGGGGCATCATTAACCAGCAAAGTCAGATTTTCATCCGCCAGACGATCAAGCTTCAACATCGACCCCTTATCGAGGTTGATAAAATCCCGGACCTTGACCGAGGTCTTGCCCAGCTCGCCGCTAACCTTTAATTTTACGGTATTAAAAACATCTATACCGTATCTCTCACCCTCTGCATGGTCTTCCGGAACAGGGGTAAACTCCACCTTTTCAACCAGATGTCTTGGACGGATACCGTTTTCGGGCATCCCCTCCCCTCTCGGAGTCTTTCCCGTGGATACATTCCCGTTATTTTTTTTGAGGTCATCCTTCTGACCGTAATCATTACCGGCAACCATCGCTGTTCCCCCTCTGACATTGCTACTGAATAATAAACTCACTAAAATAAAGCGTCTTGATCTCTCCCGTAATCAACATATCGTTCAGGGTCTCTATGATCTCCTCCCTGAGCGCCTCTTGACCGCCCGGTTCGTGCAGATCTTCAACTGATTTGTTCCGCAGCAGCTCTATGAGTTCCGACCTGATCTCGTTATTACGCTGACTAAGTTCTTTTTGCACCTTGCTATCATCACACCCCAGAATAATTTGCGTTCTCAGATAGCGCCGGCCGCCCGCATCAGTCAGATTAACCTGAAATTCCTGTAGAATCACTTCAAAGCGGGGTTTCACATCCTTGATCGGATCATTCAGAACACCATCAAGGCTGCCCCCGCGGGCAAGCAAGAAAAATCCGCCTACCAGAATAATTCCTATCAACAATACGATGACGATTATCAATACCAACTTTAAATTGCCTGTACTTTGTTGCTCACCTGTCATAAATGATTTCACCTGCCTCATTTTTTCAGAGATTAAAATATAGAAATCACAACGGTAACCCTACGGTTTTTAGCCCTGTTCGTTGGAGAATCATTGGGCACCAATGGTTGGTATTCGCCGTACCCGGTAGCGATAAACCTCTCCGGAGAAAGCCCCTGCTGATCCACCAGATAACGGGTAACGGCAACCGATCGTCCCACAGAAAGCTCCCAGTTGCTGGGAAATCTCTCGGTTCTGATGGGAAGATCGCAAGTATGTCCCTCAATAATAACCCGGTTGTCCAGGCCCTGAAATAAATCCGCAAGCTTATCCAGCACCATCCGTGCCTCCGGCTTTAAATCCGCCTGCCCGATCTCAAAAAATATCTTATCCGGCAACTCCATCACCACGCCCCTCTCCTCGATGCGCACCTCTACACCTTCATCCAGGGCGGCCTCATTTAAAAACTCCTCTACTTTCACCATGATCTCTTCCGCCTGCCTGACCTTCTCCAGCATAACCATTTCTTCGGCACTCAGGTTCTCCGGTATTTCACCCGGCTGAAGGTTGTCAATTTCTTCAAGATCCTCAAGCTCGGAAGTCTTCTCCAGAACGCCGGTATAACCCAGAAAAGAAAGTTGGATCGAATTCATTATTTTCTGAAAACGGCCAATATCGATCGCTGACATGGAATACAGGAGAACAAAAAAGGTCAGGAGAAGCGTAACCATATCTGAATAAGTTATCATCCAGTGATCGGTCTTGATTTGATTTTTTTTCTTCTTACGTCGATAATTATCAGACATTTAGCATCACTTCTTCTTCCTCTTCCATCACTTGCCGTCCCTGCTCTGCCTCTCTTTCCACCTCTTCTTTTTCTGCCGGGGAGAGATAGGCCTTGAGCTGTTCCTGCAACAAGCGCGGGTTAATACCGCTCTGTAAAGCCAACAGCGATTCTATAATCGCCTCCTTGCGCTTGATCTCCTGGCTGCTGTAAATCTCCAGCTTTGTGGCCATAGGTAGAAAAAGAAGGTTGGCGATCAATACACCGTAGAAAGTGGTCAGCAACGCCACCGCCATCCCGTAGCCGATAGCATCGGGATCATCCAGGTGAGCAAGCATCACGACCAGGCCGATAAGGGTGCCGAGCATACCGAAAGCCGGGGCATAGCCTCCCCATGCCTTATAGATATTCTGGCCAAGTTCATGGCGTGCCTCCGTGGATGCAATCTCCGTGCTGAGAATATGTCGGATATTTTCAGGCTCAAAACCATCGATAACCATCTGTAACCCGCCACGGAAAAAAGGATCATCGATATCATCGAGTTCATCCTCCAGCACCAGCAACCCTTCCCGACGAGCTTTCTGGGCCAGGTAGAAAAATTTTTCATTAAGGGAGATAACGTCCTCATCTTCCCGCCTGACAAATACCTGCTTGGTTACCTGATAAACAGCTTTAATATCCGAGAAGCGAAAACTGATCAGCACTGCCCCGAATGAACCGCCTACCGTGATAAAGACTCCGGCCAGATTCCAAAAAGTGCTGAGATCACCCTCCAGTTTTATCCCTATAAATACAAGGGAAAAACCCAATATCATTCCTACCACCGTCGTAATATCTACTTTTTTCATATGCACAGCACTCCATTCTTAAAGTACCACAGAGAGGGGAAGAGGGTCTCGATCTTCCCCTCTCTGATCATAAGTTATCGCTTCATGTTAAGTATCTCTATCAGAATCTCATCGGAAGAGGTAACCACCCTGGTATTAGCCTGGAATCCGCGGCTCGTGGTAATAAGCTCCGTAAATTCAAAAGCCAGGTCCACATTGGACATCTCCAGAGCAGATGACCGTATCACTCCCCTTCCGCTTTCACCGGCGAACCCGATCCGGGGATCACCGGAGTTTGCGGAGATGTTGTACAGATTGCCTCCCTCTTTCATCAACCCTTCCGGATTCACAAAAGAAGCCAGGGCAATGCGCCCCAAATCCCTGAGGACACCGTTGCTGTACACTCCGCTGATCACACCGTCCTTGCCCACATGGTAGGAGATCATCTCCCCGGCTCCATAACCGTCCTGACCGCGGACCAGAACATCGCTCAACCCGGCCAACTGGGTCAGATCCGCCATGCCTAATTCAACCCTCATGGGTGTGGCTCCCAGCGGATTGAACTCCAGATCAAGAATGTTGGATAAACCCAACAACAGATTCCCGCCGGTATTGAACTCGAGACTGCCCTGAACTCCATCATTATCCAGCGTAATAACACCCCCGGTCGCGGAGGCAATCTCCTGCCGGTAATTGATTTCCGCCAACCCGACCCTGGCCAGAGCCGAGGCGCCCGGATCATCGTTGATGGCATCCATGATCTCTTGATAAGTCGAGGTCACGTCTCCACCGGAATTGGTAGCCAACATTACCTGAATGTTGTTCCCGACGACGTTTATCTGCAGGGGCTGGCCGGGAGCACCCGGATCCACAAACTCGATGCCGACCGGGGCAGGAAGACTGTATGTCGGTGGCACGTTATCGTCCAGCCGGTAGCGCATCGGCGTAACCAAAAACCCCCTGTTACCCTCCAGCTCATTGTAGACCCCCATGCGGTAATCCCAGGTGTTTATGCCCGTCTTCTCAAATTCGTACTCGACGTCATAACGCCTGCCCAGAGAGTCATAGATATAATGATCAACCAGAGTAGATTCCCCGACTGCCAGACGGGTATCGAGATTACCGGTCAGCAGCGCACTAGAGGTAGCCTTGGCGATCATCTCCTCACCTAAAGGAATATGGATCGGGGTCAGTAGATCCGACTGATTGATATCGGCAACTTCACCGATCCAACCCAGAACATGAAGACCGTCAACATTTACCAGGTTTCCGCTGCCATCGCGGCCGAAGGAGCCGTCTCTGGTATAAAAAATGTTCTGTCCGTCACTGACCATGAAAAACCCGTTCCCTTCGATGGCCAGATCAGATGTCCGATCCGTGCTCTTGATCGGCCCCTGCTCGTGGTTTACAATGTTAGCCCCGACCCGGACACCCATCCCAATCTGCATGGGATTGGAACCACCACGATACAGGGTCGATGCCGTGGCCCCTTGCAAAGTCTGGTTAAACAGGTCTTCAAAACGCACCTGTGTATTCTTGTAAGCGAATGTATTTACATTGGCGATATTATGACCGATAGCATCCATCTTCAGTTGATGGCTTTTTAAACCCGTAATCGCAGTACTCATCGCTCGAATCATTTTAAAACCTCCTCAAATAACTTGGTTAACGTACCGGCGCGATCGTTCCGTTTCCATCATTCCACGGAACAGGCCTTCCTACAATGGAGGTCCGGGCCTATTTTACAATTATCGCGCTGTCAATGCCGGTAAAAATATGCTCCCGCGCTTCAACATCATCAATAGCCGTTACTATTGTTCTGTTCGCGACGCTGGCTACCAGGGCAATATCTCCATAGAGCAATAATGAAGAGCGGGCCCCTTTGCTTCCCGCTTTCTCCACCGCAGCGGATATCTCCTGCAAATCAGATTCTGCCAGTTTTATCTGGCGGTTTTCCATCCGTTCACGTGCATGGGCCGATATCCTGAGCCTGAATTTATCCTGCGCTCTCTCCAGTGTCTCCGTAAAAGAAGGAAGTATTTCGTTTTTACGTCCTGCAGATCGGCTTTTTTTATCGGTAGTTATGGATGCCGGTGATATCGGCTTGTCTGCTCCGATATTCCCGATATGTTCAACCATCCTGCTCGTCTCCTCCTTTCACGCTGACCACGGCGTAAAACGGATACTCCTTGCCGTTTACGGTGATGTACGGCTGCTGGAACCTAAAGTTTACGGAAGATACCACACCTTCCACGATCTGCTCGGATTCATCCTCTACAACGACTTCCCGGTTTAACAGGTTGAGAGCTTTAGCTTCATCGGAGGCCATCTTCTGAGCCTCCAATGCGTTCTGCATACTCGTAACCTGCTCCACCAGAGTAAACAACGTTAACTGGGTGATAAACTCCCCCATATCCTGCTGTTCGCTTAGAGGATCCTGGTAACGCAACTGCGTGATGAGCAGCTTGAGAAACAGATCTTTGTCAATATCCTGTTTCTTGGCTGTCTCCGCTGTTGTCTGATAATTATCCTGGGTATTGGAAACCCCGTACACATTGGTCATTTAAAACATCCTCCTTAAGCCCACAGTTCGAGAGATACACCCTCAACAGGAACCGACCATATTTCCGGAACCGCCTCCTCAACAATGCCGATACGGCTGCCGGCCCTTTCCGCCACACTTCTTCCATATGGCAAGCTCTGCCGGTAAGACAGATCTCTCTTCAAATCGTGTTCAGAGCAGAAAACATCTATCTTCTCCAAGGTCAGATTTACCTGTTGAAGCCGTTGTTTAATCTCTCCCATCCCATTTTCCAGCATGTCTTTTACTCTGCTCATCTCGGTTATTATCTCGGCGGTCATCTTTCCCTGATGAGAAAATACACGGATAACCACCTCTCCCAACGAAGGCGGATTTAAAGTCAGGCGCATCTCCGCGGGTATAGATTCATTTTCGCGAAAATAAGCCAGCCTTCCAAAAACCTGATCCACAACCTGTGCCCTCATACGTTCGAAGGAGTGTTGCGAAATCTCGGCCATCGTTGATGTAACACCCTTGTTCCCCGACAAATCCGTGGGGAACTTCAAGAAATCGAGCTGTAAATCGTGTTCCGGTTTGGAGGAAACAGATCGTTGTACCGAATCAGTCTTCTTGTCACCGGCGGAAATCAATGATTCCCTGAAAGCGCTATCTGCCTCTGACGCCGAACGTTCCGAACGTTCCACTCTCCCGTCAATGTTTTTCTCCGAAACAATTGGCGGTTCATCGAGCGCCGCAGATCCTTCTTTCCTTGCGGAACTCTCGGGGTCATTTCCTGGTTCTATCTCATCAAAGTCCACGGCACTGTTTGCCAAAACATCCTCGCTCGAACCTTCCGCTTCAAATGCCACTGACTGTTCGGCACCGAAGGTCATGGACTCCTCAAGGGGAATCCCCCCTCCCGGCGGTACCTCCCCGGTCTCCATGGAGAAAACATGGTCTTCCAACGACTCCGCCATTTCACCGTCTGATTCTTCCACGGGGATGTTCTCATACTGTTCCTCGGAAATACTGATTGCCCCGGCCAGGACGAGCCACTGCCAAATTAAATCCGGCGAGAGCTCCCCTTCAGGTACAGCTAAAAGCCGGGCTTCCCGGGAGCCTTCCATCAGCCCCATCAATTCTTCATCTGTTTCATTAAAAATATTACCGATATTATTTGGAATATCGTTCTCCGAATCTTCTGAAGAAAGTGCGGCGATCATCTCCAGCAAAGTAAGCTCAAAACACCCTTCTTCTTTCTTGCCCGGAGCAGAAGCCTCCGGGTTGACCGGAAAAGACAATATCTGTTTCAAAACCGGAATATCAACTTTCAATGATATCACCTCCTTTGCTTTGAATTCACGCTTATATATCTAATATATCCCGCCATCAAGGCGGCGTTTGCGTGCAAATGAATTCAAGGAAAGCTCATCAACAACTTTATGCTCCCGCCTGTTCTCGGATTCCCGATATTCAGCCAAGGATTTATCTTTCAAAATCTCCATAACCCGCCGATCCTGCCAGCGTTTTTTCAACTCCACTCTCTGTTTATCAACCGATTCCACCGACCTTTTTTTCTCCTCGGTCTTACGCTTGATCTTCCCTCCCAGATGCTGAAGATACGTATAAGTGTTACAGAGAGAGACGAGGTCAATTTCCCGTTCCGTCTGTCTCCTCCAGATCTCGTGTATACTCTCCCGCTCATCCTTGAGAACAGATAGCCGACGGGCAATCTCCTCCATAGCCGCTTTCCTTCTGGCCAGCTCCTCCTGAGCCTGCTCTTCCAGCCCGTGGCGATATTTTAAAATCTGTTCAAGACTGAACTTGAAAGCCATAATCCTCTCCCTGCTAATTCAACAATTCTTTTAGACGCAGAGGTATCTCTTCCCATTTACTTTCTTCTTCAATACCTTGGCTTAAAAACGTCATTATCTTTTTCCGTTTATCGATAGCCCGATCAATATCTTCATTTGAACCGGATACATATGCCCCAATTTTGATCAGGTCCTCGGCAGAATCATAATCCGACATCAACTTCTTGACCTCCGATGCCAGGCCAAAATGCTCATCGGTTATCAGAACAGGCATCAGGCGGCTGATACTGTTTAAAATATCTATGGAAGGAAAATGGTTCTGTGCCGCCAGCTTCCGGGAAAGAATGATATGCCCATCCAGAATACCCCTTACCGCATCGGTTATCGGCTCCGTAAAATCGTCACCGTCGACCAGAACAGAATAAAAACCGGTTATGCTTCCCCGGGACGAAGTGCCTGATCTTTCCAGATAACGGGCCAGCAGAGCAAATACCGAAGGAGTATAGCCCTTTGACGAAGGCGGCTCCCCGATGGCCAGGCCGATTTCTCTCTGAGCCATGCAGAAACGCGTAACCGAATCCATCATAAAAATTACTTTCTTGCCCTGATCACGAAAATATTCAGCAATCGTGGCGGCCACCAGAGCACCCCTGACCCTTTCCAGAGCAGGACGATCCGAGGTAGAGACTACCACCACTGATCTTTTCAGCCCCTCGGGGCCCAGATCATTCTTCAGAAAATCACCGACTTCACGCCCTCTTTCTCCGATCATGGCGATAACGTTTATATCACTCTCGCTATAACGGGCGATCATGGCCAGCATCGTCGTCTTTCCAACCCCGCTCCCTGAAAAAATGCCGATGCGCTGCCCCTCTCCGCAGGTAAGCAAGCTGTCTACCGCCCTGATTCCCGTTGGCAACACCCTTTCAATCGCTTTGCGTTCCAGCGGATTCGGCGGAGGATTTTCTACCGAATATTCCGCTCCTTCGCCCGGAAGCAGGGGGGGCCCCCCTCCATCCAGAAGCCTTCCGAGCCCATCAAGAACTTTGCCTTTTAATTTATCGCCTACCCGCATGGTAAAAGCCTTGCCGGTAGGTATCACCGCACAACCGGGGCCAATCCCCTTAAGATCCCCTAACGGCATCAGCAAAGAAAGTTTATCGCGAAAACCTACTACCTCGGCGACAACCTTTCCATGGGAAGTGTTGATCAGGCAGACCTCTCCGATAAACGAATTTATCCCGCTGACCTCTACAACCAACCCTACCACCTGACGCACTTTGCCTTGTGAGATTCCACTTTCATGAGAAGCAAGGCAGGAAAGGTATTTTTCACTTTCAATCAATTGGCGGGCTTCATTCATGCGCCCCTTCCTCCTTTAAGATCTTACGTTCCTCCTCCCGCGCCAGCTTCATCATCGCTTCCCTCAGTTGTTCTTTCTCTTTCTCCAGGAAAAATTCCACCGCCCCGCTTTCGGATTCAACGCGGCAGCTACCTCTTGGCATCTCCTCTACGGGAAGGAATTCAATACTCTTGAAGTTCGGTCTGATCTTTGCAAATTTCTTTTTCAATTCCTCGCCATGCCGGAGACAAATATCGTAATCCTGCCCACTGACAAATACCTTTACCGTCTCTCCGTCAGGGACTTTGCTGATCGCCTCCCTGACAATGTTCAATACCTTCTCGGGAGCCAGGTCAAGTTGGTCAAACAGAAGCTTCTCGGCAACGGCCATCGCCAACTCGATCACCGTTTTTTCCGAAGAAGCAACAATCTCGCGGGATTTTTTCCGGGCCTCCTCCACGTAGCGTTGTGCCTCTTTAATATTGTCACGCGCCTCTTCTTTCAAATCTTCAAGCTCCTGAAGCGCCAGCTTTTTCCCTTCCTCAAACCCAAGGGCATAGCCCTTTCCATAGCCTTCCTCATAGCCTTCTTCACGGCCTTCCTTGATCGCCTTTGCCTTGAACTCCTCGACTTCTTCCAACAAGGCGGTTTTTAACCGGCTGAGTTCGGCCTGCGTCTCTTCCCTTAGTTTCTCAATATTTTCAAGTTCAAGCCGGATTGTTTCTTTGCTATCGTCAACTGCCGTCTGCGTTTGTGGCTCTAAAACCGGATCTTCCCGCTCTTTCTCGTCCGGTATCCCTTCCCCGGCCGTGAACTCTTCCTGATCTATAACTTCAATGTGAAAACGATATGTACGTATTCCCTTAACAGAAACACCTTTTAAAATATTCGATGTCAAAAAAATCAACTCCGCTCGGCCTTTGTTGGAAAGATAAAACACCCATGGTTAACCCACGATAACATCGTCTCCACCGCGGGAAAGGATAATTTCTCCGGATTCGTCCAGTTTTCTGATCACCGCTACGATTTTTTGCTGGGCATCTTCTACTTCCCGCAGACGTACCGGCCCCATATACTCCATATCTTCCTTGAGCATCTCCGCTGCACGTTTGGAGATATTTCTCATGATCCGTTCTTTCACTTCATCACTGGCTCCTTTGAGGGCCATTGCCAGATCCTTGGTATCAATCTCCCGTACAACTCTCTGGATGGAGTGATCGCCCAGAGTGATAATGTCTTCAAAGATAAACATCTGCTGGCGTATCTCCTCGGCAAGTTCGGCGTCTTCCTTCTCCAGTTCCTCAAGAATATGTTTCTCGGTTCCACGGTCAACGCGGTTAAGGATATCGACGATCGTGGGAATCCCTCCGGCGGCCGTAAAGTCCTGCTGAAAGACGGTGGAAAGACGATCACGCAGCACCTTCTCCACCCCCTTGAGAATATCGGGGGAGGTCCTTTCCATAAGCGCTATCCTCCGCGCAATATCAGACTGGACATCCGTAGGCAGGCTCGATAAAATGGCCGATGCCTGTTCGGCATCCAGATACGAAAGAATAAGGGCGATCGTCTGGGGGTGTTCCTGGTTGAGCAGGTTGACCACCTGTTTGGGCTCGGCATTTCTTACAAAAGTAAAGGGCTTAACCTTGCTGGATTCTTTCAGTTTCTTGATAATTTCCGCGGCCTTCTGCGGGCCGAAAGCTTTTTCCAGAACATCGCGGGCAGAATCCATCCCTCCGTCAATGATATACCGGCGTGCTTCAAAAAGAGCCAAAAATTCCTCGCAGACAGCCTCGATCTCATCCTTGCCCACAAACGTGGTATTGGCTATCTCCATACTTATTCTCTCAACTTCGGGACTGGTAAAATATTTTAGAATCTTGGAAGACAGGTTGGTCCCCAGCGAAAGAATAAATACCGCAATCTTACGCCCCCCCGTCATGTAGTTTGCCGGCTGCACCAAGACACATCTCCTCCTATTCCTCGGATAACCAGGTTCTCAACAGATACGCCACGTTTTCAGGCTCCGATTCAGCCAATTTTCTCATCTTATCGCGAATATCTTCCTCCAGCTCCATGGGCTCTTCCTTTTCCAGCAGCTCCGTGATATCAAACCCTTCGAGCTCCTCCCCTTCTTCCGCCTCCATAATATCACCTCGTCTACGCCTTCTAAGAATAACAAGAGCAGAAATAATCAATATAACCAGGAAAACAGCGATAACTCCATATATAAGCTGATGTCTAAACTTCGCCGCCTCAGCCGCCTCCTTCTCCCTATCCTCCACGGACGTGTCAAAAGGAATAGCCTGTACAGCAATGGCATCGCCACGCTCTGCATTGTAGCCGATAGCAGCGGCAACAAGCGTCGTCACATCCTCCCCGATAAAACTGCTGATATTGTCACGGTTGATAATCACCGTGGCCGAAAGTCGTTTGATACCTCCCTGGGCGGTGGTAACATACTCCTGAATCTCGCTGATCTCATAATTGATCGTCTCTTCGAGATAATCACGGGAATAATCACCGTCATAAAGGTAGGGCGCTTCGTAACCGGGAATATTGGGCTCGGCCACCTCTTCCGCCGGACGGCCGGTCCCCTCTTCATTCTCCTGGATACGATGTATCGCCCGTTCAACCGGCTCCTGATCGTAAGTTATCGAGGTTCTTTCCTGTCTGTCAAAATCCAGTTCCGCGCTGACCATGGCCACGACATTCCCGGGGCCGAAAACTATCTCGAGGTAATTCTTGAGTTTCTCCTCAAGTTCTTTTTCGAATTGGCGTTGGGCATAGAAGCGTTCGCTGGTCTCCACCATGGGAGGGCTGTCCGGCATTTCCGTGAATCCGTCAAAGAGAATTTCCCCTTTGGAATCCACAATGCTGATATTTTCCGGTTTAAGGTTCTCCACACTTCCCGCCAACATACACAGGATACCCCTTACCTGTTGCTCCGAAAGAGTGGTCATCGGCCGCAACTTAAGAAAAACCGAGGCCGTTGGTTCCGTTTTATCTCTTAGGAAAACCCCTTCCTCGGGTAAGACCAGATGCACCCGTGCGGACTGGACTGCCTCGATGCTGGAGATCGTCCGTTCGAGTTCATCTTGCAACACTACCTGCCATTGTTTCTTGCGGTCATGGTCGCTGACCATTACCCCGTCCTGTTCAAAAACACTGAAGCCCATCCCCTGATCATAAAGATCCGGTGATAACTGCAGGCGCAGTCGATCCTGTTCCCCGGCCGGTACCAGAATAACGGTACCCCCCTCGTCAAGAAGATACGAAACTCCCAACTCCTCAAGCTTCTCCGTAACTTCTTTGGCTTGCTGGGGCTCCATCCCGCTGAATAACGTCTCCATGCGGGGGCGGGTAAAATACACGATCATCACTATGATAAATATTATCAGGGCTACGCCTACGGCTACTGCGCTTATCTGCACCGGGCGACTTAAACTTTTCCAATATTCTCTGATACTGTTCAAATTTAGCTCAAACGGCATATTGAAACGATTTTCTGCCACGCCGACCCTCCTCTGCGACAAATCCCGGCAAAGTTATCCATTAGATCTGAATCCGTGCCAATTCCTGATAAGCTTCAATTATCTTGGTAGTTGTCTGCACGGTAAACTGTAAAGCCAACCTTGCCTCCTCGGTCTTGATCATAAGCAAGTGCAGGTCATCAAGATCCCCGGTAAGAAGATCGACACTGGCCTGGTCTGCTTCCTTCTGTAAATTGTTAACACGTGATAAAGCCTCAAATAAATGACTGGAGAAACTCTTATCGTTACTTTCCTCAACCTTGGCTTCCTTTGGAAGCAGGCGTGAAAAACCCTCAATGTTTCTGGGGAACATCGTTCCGCCTACAGATTGCGGCACCTACAAAACCTCCTTTATTGACCTATTTCCAACGCCTTCAAATAAATCTCTTTGGCCGTCTTCAATGCCGTTGAACTGGCCTCGTAAGAACGCTGGGCGGTAATTAAATCCGTAATTTCCTTAACCACCTCGATATTGGGATAAGCCACATAGCCGGTTTCCGCATCGGCATCGGGATGCTCGGGGTCATAAACCAATCTCGGATCTCTCATATCACGATAAATATTCTGTACCCGTACCCCCTTCCCGGGTTCATTGCGGGAAACATCGGCCAAACGTGCTCTACTCCTCTCCCGGTCAAGCTGCTCGGCAAAAACCACGGTGCGACGCCGATATGGACCTCCCCGGGCGGTACGGGTGGTGTTCATATTGGCCAGATTACCGGCGATTACGTCGAGTCTCAGTTTTTCTGCCGTCAAAGCGGAACCGGAAATTCTGAACATGGAAAAAAGGCTCATTTATTAACGCCTCCCTTGGTGAATTACATACTGCCATGTTTTAAAACGATTGGAAGATTGCTGTATTAAAGTGTTGTATCTCAATTGATTGGTAACCATATTCAACACCTCAACTTCGAGATCAACATTATTCCCATCGATACGCCTTGTCACCGTATCATCGACCTTGATCTCCGGAGTAACCGGCTCTGCCGGAGGGGTAGTAAAATGACGTGGATGTGTAGCCCTGATCTCATACCTTTTTTCTCGGGCTTTCTGCAGATTCTCTTCAAAGCTTATGTAAGAACGTTTAAAGCGGGGAGTATTGAGATTGGCCAGATTATGGGCAGTTNNTTATGGCTCAAAAATAAATGATACCTTACACAAGATAATACCATTTATATGGTATCACATGGAAACCATATAAAAAATAATCCTATATACCCATTTATTGCAGGACCAAAGTCCTATGTAAGTTAAAATAAATTATATTGAAAATATTTTTCGATAAATATATAATCCATTTCTACAATAAAAGAATAAATCCTTCTTGACCTTATTACTTTTTTAGTTTTGGCTTCCCCGCGAAATGAACTTCTATAACTATTTATAAGCGTCATGTATAAAAATTATTATTGGCCAATCCTCCTGTAATTTGCCATGATCGTACCTTATAGTTTGGAAATGAGCAACAATCAACCAACCTTCCCCATATAAATCCGCAACAACTAAAACTCTGATCAAGAAACCGCCATGAAAAAAGAAAAGATGTTCTTTAAAATCCTGAACACCTTTGTTTCTTCCTGCTATATTTTTCACCAAGGTTATTTTAATCTACCCGTCAGATCTCCACCCAATATCCCGTCCTGGCCGTTTTTTAAATTGCATGATAATTTTCAGCAGTCTTCCTTGATAAACATCTCCCTCGCCCCGGCATTGTTCCCATATGCTCTCAATACTTTCAATTGACGCCGGACTTCACTGAGTTCCCGCTCTATCTCCTTGAAAGAATCTTCCATCAAGTCCTGGTTTTCATTTCTCTTGATCAGAAATCCCTCGATCAGCTCCGTAACCTTGGCTGTATTCCCCGAAAAAGTATTCTTCCGTATCTGCCGCAATAACCGATCTATCTTGTTCCCTATACTTGCCAGGGAGGCCTCATCTTTATTTAAAATGGCCTCTCTTTCCTGATCAAGTGCATGAAACAATCTCCTGCCTAAATGGGTCATCAGATCCGTCGACGTCACATCAATCATTCCTCTGTTCATTATTTGGAACCGATGCAAGTATTACTTTTTCCAGACCTCACGCATGGACATCAGCAACTCTTCCGCCTTGGCTACGGTCTCCGCATCTTTCTTTATGTTTGCTTCCAACAGCAAGTAATATATATAATCGTACAAATTATATAGGTTCACTGCGACATTCTTTAAATGAGGATTTACCGATCCCATCAGCTCACTGATAATATCCTGTGCACGACCCAAGCAACGGTTGGCTTCCGCGATATCATCCTCAAGTATCGCCTTTCTGCCCTGACTCATGAATTTCAGGGCGCCGTCATAGAGCATGAGCACCAGTGTCAACTGGTCGGCGGTCTCAATCTGGGTATCCCGGTAACTTTGGTAGGGATTTGCTGTTTCCATCCGGTATCAACCTCCTAGGACTGCTGCCCCCCTGTATTGAGTTGCGATATAAAATTTTGCAGGAACATGCCCTGGCTCTGCATCATGGAAACATACTTCTCCAGATAGGAAAAACGCGCGACCAGAGAACTTTCCCGCAATTCCATCCTGTATTCCAGACGCTCGTTGTAATCTTCCAGACTTGTTATATATGTCTGCAGCTGGTTCTGCTGTCCGGCGATGATGCCGTCCGTTCTGACCAGCAGCTTGGTATAATCACCAATCTGTCTGACCAGGCCTGTGGAGCCCGAACCTCCCGATGCAGCACCAAGAAGATTTGAAACTCCCGCCGCATCTTCCTGCAATGCTTCACGGAGCTTACCTTCATCTATCTCCAAATATCCGTACTTATCGGGGGAAGAGATGCCGATATCATAAAAGGTACGGAATTCCCCTTCGACAGAGGTAACGGCGTTCCCCGCCAACTGCAGCAAGCGACTTTGAACCTGCATTAAAACAGGGTTGCCTTGCAGAGGGCCTGTATCCTTTTCCATGAGATCCCAAAGCAGTTTGTTGGTCTTGTTATATTCCTCCACAAAGTTTTTGATTGCGCCCATGGCCAGATCATCGTTCTGATCAACAGCGACGGTCACTGATCCCGTATCGTGCAACAATAACGAAACCCCCGTGATAAGATCATCGATGGTATTTGATGAACGTTCGATCTCCAGCCCGTTCAGGCTCAGTTTCGCATTATGGGCCTCCTGCAGCAGATAGGTATATTGATCGGAGGCATCCTTCAAATTGAGAGAAAGTAAAATGTTGTCAGTTCCATATTGGGCCTCTTCACCGGCATCGGGGGCATAATATGAAGTCAGTATACGGCCCTCCTCGCCTTCCTTCAAGCTCTCCAAGACCATCCGATAGTCGCCTGTCGCCCGCATCACCACGTAGGACTTTACCCCGGTTTCATCTTGAACCGCATTGATTTTCTCCGAGAGGTCAAACAGCGAATCTCCCTGTTGAACCGTGATAATCATTTCCTGACCGGCGGTTCCGACATAAAAACTGCCGAATAACTCCAGGGATGCACCGGCATCACTCACCGCTCCTTGCCCCGCTGCCGGCCCCATGGCCACGGCATGTTTGGTCGCCAGCTGCTCCACGGCAATACTGTAAGTTCCTTTCTGGGCCGCCCCGGTAATATCGGCCTTGACAATATCCGTTGCAGAAGAGACAGCCCGTAACGCTTTAAAAGTGCCCGGAAGAAACATATCAAAAGCACTCTGCTCCAGAGCCTTCAATCGCGTGGCCAGGTTGCGCCAATATCCCATTTTATCCTGGGTCTGTTTGATCAACAGATTGTTCTGGATGATCGGCTGCCGATCTAGCTTCATTAATTTTTCTATAATAGCGTTTACATCAAGGCCTGTAGCAATCCCCATCGTTCTCATACTCACGGTCCTCACTCCTTACAAGTTAATTCTTTATGGTTACCGCCGTTCATCAAGCAGAACCCCGATCAGGGTCTGGATCTGAGCCACCAGGTTAAGCACCTGCTCCGGGGGTATCTCTCTGATGATTTTATCTTCCTCAATATTTAACACCTGCACCATCCAGCGCCCCGTAGATTCATGCTTCCTGAACCGCAGTCCGATATCAAAAGTCATCGCCGTCTCGTTGAGCTTGGCGATGGCCCGCTCCACCTCGGCAAGAAAAGCTTCGTCGTCCTGAAAAGGCAATGCCTTGAAATGCCGCTCATCTTCATGCTGTTTTATCTTCTCATAGGCCACTGATTTTTCTGATTGTTTAACTTCCTGCCTGTTCACCCGCTCCTGCATGCGCTCGAGCGCCTCATGATCGATGCTCTGGATTTTCATCTCAACTCACCTCTTTTTCAAAAAAGCGGGGCCGGCCTTTTAAAACCGGCCCCTTTTAAAACAAATTAACTAAGTAATGTCAACACTGCCTGCGGCCTCATGTTGGCATGGGCCAGCATCGCGGTGCCCGCCTGCAGCATGATCTGGTTGCGGGTAAAGTCGATCGTCTCCTTGGCAATATCCGCATCACGGATACGGGATTCCGCCGAGGAGAGGTTCTCGGAAGCTACGCTCAGGTTCCTGACCGTATGCTCCAGACGGTTCTGGATCGCCCCGAGGGTGGCCCGCTCTTCCGATACCAGCTCGATAGCCGCATCGATGGATGTAATCGCCGTATCGGCACCTACCTGGGTGCTGATATCAACGCCGGCAACGGTTAGAGTTGCTGCACTCATATCACTGATAGAGACATCGATCGTCTGCCCGGCGTTGGCGCCGATATGGAAGACCATGCCGGCAAAACTTCCGTCGAGCAATGGCATCGTGTTGAACTCGGTATCCGTGGAGATGCGATCGATCTCCAGAACCAACTGGTCGATCTCCAGCTGGGCCAGCGCCCGGTCTTCATCCACATTGGTATCGTTGGCGCACTGCACCGCCAGGGTCCGCATCCGCACCAGGATGGCGTGGGTCTCGATCAATGCCCCTTCCGCCGTCTGGATGAGGGAAACGCCGTCCTGCGCGTTACGTACGGCCTGATTTAAGCCGCTGATCTGGCCGCGCATCTTCTCCGAAATCGCCAGTCCGGCCGCATCGTCGGCCGCACGGTTAACCCGCAGCCCCGAAGACAACCTTTCCAACGATTTGTTCAGGCGCATATCGGTATCATACAGGTTCCGATACGCATTCAATGCTGAAATGTTGGTATTGATCCGCATAATGTTATCCTCCTTGATAAGTTATTACGGCTTCCTTGCCGTCTTTATTTAATTCGCCCTCATGGAACGCCCTTTAATGAATGGTTTGTCATCCACCACCTCCTATCGGCTGAATTAAAAGGCGGCAGGGCGAAATTTTATGTTACTGTTTGTTTCCGCGGCTTGTGCCCGGTCCCGATATTTTTTTAAAGTGTGAAGCAGAACTGATCGCCTGCAAGTTCTCTTTCTTGACCGCATCATAAAGTTCCTGACGATAGACCGCCACCGTAGCGGGTGCTTCAATGCCCAGGCGGACGGCACCGCCGTCAACCGCTACAATCGTAATTTTTATGTTTCCCCCGATTATTATGCTCTCGCCGAGCTTACGGGTAAGCACCAGCATCGATTAGCACCGCCTATCATCCTGCTCTAATTTTTTTATACATCCAAAGCCACCCTTATCTCCTGGAGACGATCGGAAAGAATGATCTGCTTTGCCTTCCTGAGCACCGGATTTATCACTATCGGGGCTGCAAGGTTGGTAAACAGCTTCTTTTCCTGAATGGTGACCACGGTCAGAACCAACACCTCTTCTTTTTTCTTGATCTCCAGTTCCTGACGATCAGCTTCCGCAAGATCAAATTCGTATTCCGGAAAGAAAGGAAAGGGATCGGTCAGGATCAGGCCTATGTCAGGCTCCTCAACGGAACTGAATATAATAAAATACTCGTTGCCCGGAACCGGTTCCACCAGAAAATCATGGCAGCCTTCAAGGCCGAGAAGCCCCTGGGGAAAATGCACACGGTTATTACTGCCTTTTTCCGGAGTAACCGTCTTTAAAGAAGTCTCCATCTCTAAACCCACCTTCCCTTTTAACGCAAGTAATCTATCAAAGTCGGCTGCATCGTCCGTGCCCCCGTGGATAAGGCCGCATAATGCACATTTTCCTGCATCATGTATTCCGTTATCGTCAGGGCCAGGTCTATATCTTCAACTCCGGAACGCATCTCCCTCAAGTGGATGTTTTCGGTCATCAGTGCGTTCTTCATGATCTCTACCCGTTTGATCCGGGCTCCGACCGTGGAAATACCGTCGAGAAAATCGTTAATGCCGCTGTCGATATCCATCAGGCCCTGATTGCCCAGATAATCGGCATCATCCGCCAGAAGCCGATTAATAATCTCCTGCACATCGTCAAAAATAGCGGTCCCGCCAAAGGCCTCAACTCCATCAAGATTTAGAACCACCTCCTGGAAAGGACTGATCTCCAGCCTGCGCACCCCTTCATCACCGGTGTAAGCAAGTGCTCCGGCAACTTCCTCGTAAGGGGGTTCATCGGTCTGATGCCCGGCAAAAATATAAAGGGAATTGAATTCGGTGTTTCCAACCCCGACCAGATGATTGCGAAGCTCCTCAACTTCCTTGGCGATAATCTTTCTTTCCTGAGCGGTAAGAACATCATTGGCGGCATAGACGCAAAGTGTCCGTATTTTCTGCAGAACAGTGATGCCATCCATCAGAGCGTGCTCCGTGGCATCCATCCAGCCCATGCACTCGGTCATATTCAAGCGATACTGCTCGTTCCGATCAATCGATGCCGTATAACGCATTGATTTATTGACCCCCACAGGATTATCCGAAGGGCGGTGAAAAACCTTTCCCGTAGAAAGCTGGTTTGATAATTTTTCGAGCCGATTCAGGCTTCTCTGCAGATTAAACCTTACCGTGTCCCCGACCATCATTTGCGTTACGCGCATCATTAATCCTCCCCAATTTATTAATTAATTAATATATATTATTACCGGTAGCCAATATTCAACAATACCGCGAGCATCTCATCAATATAGTTTATGAACTTGGCGGCTCCTTGCCACGCATTCTGAAACTGAATCATGTTGATCGCCTCTTCATCAATGTTCACCCCGGTAATCGATCTGTGCCTTTCACGGAGTTGCATCTCGGTCTTCTCGTAAACGCTGGTCATCCGATCGCTCTCCATCCCCTTGACACCTACCGCCGTTATCAACCCGCGATAATAATCAGAAAATGATGTTGTGTCGTTATTCATGGTCTTCTCCATGCGCAGACGCCCCAGAGCCAGGGAAATCTCTCCGTTACCGGGCTGGGAAAACTCAGAGGCCGCACCGATCCGGACCGGATCTTCAATGATATCCTCGTTGACACTTAGCTGCAGGGAGGCCGGCTCATCACCGACCAAGTCATTGAAGAAATTCCGCCCATTCACAAAATCAAGGCCATACCCTTGCACGTGAAGGGTATTTACTTCCTCAACCAGGCGGGTAACGATATAGTTCATCTCCTCCTGTACAGAAGGGATCGTATCGTTTACCGCCTCCAGCAATGCCGTCACCCGCCCAGATTGCGGGTTCAAAACCTGACCCCGATGATTGACGATCTCATATATATTGTACAGGGCATCGGCATCGGGATTCTCACTGGTCTGCAGATGAACCGAAAAAGCGTACTGCTCCTGCACCAGAAGACGCCCTCCCACGAAAACATCCACCGCACCGCTATCTTTCTGGTAAACTGTAATATCAATAAGCTTGCCGAGCTCCTCGATAGCCAGATCAAGCTGGTCAAACATCTCGTTTGATTTTTCCTGCAGGGCATGGAGGTAGATCAATTTTTCATTTATGCCGGCTATCTCCGTGATAAGCCTGTTTATCTCAACTACCGTTGCATCCGTCTCATCGATAAATCCTTTGCGGAACTCATTCAACCGATTGTAATTATCGCTGATCGCCCGGGTAAACGTAATCGCCTGATCACGAAGCCCCATGCGGACAGCAATGCTTTCCGGAGCAGCACTCAGATGGTGCCAGATATCGAAGAACTCTTCTATCAGCTTGCCGACGCCCTCTTCGGAAGGTTCCATCAAGGAGACCTCGATAGATCGGTAAGCTTCCTGCATCGTCTCCCAGTAAGTCTTGTATGAACCATTACTGACCATCTGGGTATGGTAGAATTCACTGCTGATACGTGTAATATCGCTTATCCTGACCCCCTGGCCGGGAGCAATCTGGTTGCCGGCCACGATCGCCGGGATGATCGCCTCCATATCGACACGCTGCCGCGTGTATCCCAACGTGTTCGCGTTGGCCACGTTCTGGCCGCTTACCTCCATCCCTTTGTACTGTGCCATCAGGGCCGACCT